>Ga0255356_1000925_pt1 | contig 19146 bp, 7 predicted proteins | sample HBST100metaG_FD_189944 | JGI IMG/M metagenome (GOLD analysis project Ga0255356, IMG submission 189944) | Peat soil microbial communities from Stordalen Mire, Sweden - H.B.S.T100 | ecosystem: Environmental > Terrestrial > Soil > Wetlands > Peat | place: Sweden: Norrbotten County, Stordalen Mire...
TATTACACCACCGACGGCATCACCCAACCGACACCCATAGCTTCGGAAAAGTACACCGGGGTATTCACGGTTTCCTCGACGGAGACCATCATGGCGATAGCTGTTGCGCCCGGATACGCGAACAGCGCAGTTCTAAATGGAACCTACACCATTGGTACGAGCGGCACGGTCATCAACGGAGCCGTCAAGAGCGGAACATTGCCGATCAGCGGCGCAACGGTCAAGCTCTTCGTGGCGGGAACAGCAGGCACGTATGGCGCCGGGTCCAGTGCCATCAACAGCATACCTGCAACTGTAACGACAGGCGCCAATGGACAGTTTGCGCTGGGTTACACCTGCCCATCTGGCGGCGCACCAAACGACCAGATGTACCTGGTTGCTACCGGGGGCGATAGCGGAAGCGGAGCCAATTCGGGTATCACGCTGATGGCGGCGCTGGGCACGTGCAGCAAGCTACCTTCGTCCGTCACGGTCAACGAAGTAACTACCGTGGCGTCGGCATATGCACTGTCAGCGTTCGCAACTATCAACACAAGCGGAGGAAGCATCGAAGTGGGAGCGCCCGCGAATGGATCGGGGTGCACTGCCGCAGACAACTGGCAAAGCACGAGCCCAGACACGTGCAATTACACCGGGCTGGTCAACGCCTTCAACACGGTAGGTAATCTTGTGGACCTGGGAACAGGCGCGGCGCTCAGCATCACACCGGGATACGCAAATGGGAACACGGTGAATGGCACGTTCTATCCGCAGGTCCCCCATCTGAATAGCAGCACAGTGCCGCAGGCGCGCATCAATGCGTTGGCGGATATGCTGGCTTCTTGCGTCGAGAGCAATGGATCCGGCTGCGGTACTGGTCTGTTCAGTGCGGCGGCAACCACCGGAGCATCAACGCCCATCACGCCCGTCGACACTCTGCAGGCGGCACTGAACATCGCACAAAATCCCGGTAGCAACGGCATAAATGTAAATGTGCTGCTGGGCCTGATCCCGGCGTCCAATCCGCCTTACGCAACGACGCTCAGCACCGCAGAGAGTACACCGCCCACGGATCTGACGCTGGCCCTCACCTTTACCGGGGCGGGGCTGGGGATTGCTCCCAACATCACGCTCTCGGACGGCAACATCGCGATCGTCAATGGGGCTTTGGGCATTGATGCCACCGGAAACATCTGGGTCGCGGCATACCGCTACAACGCGAATAACTCTGAAGCCGACGGCGAGATGCTTGCGGAGTTCAACGCTCTGGGCGTGCCGCTGACTCCCGTGACGACCTTGAGTTCGGCAAGTCCTCCCGTCGCGACGTATGGCGGGTACGACCCGGAGCCAAGCGACACCCGCAATTATGCGGGTTTACAGATGCTCGCCATCGACCCGTCGGGGTACTTGTGGACGTACGATGGCGGTGCGAACGTACTGGAAATAAGCTCCAGCCCCAGTCTATCCGTACTGAATACGATTAGTAATCATAAAGGCACTCCCGCAAACATCGCCATCGACGCTTATGGCGACGCTTGGTATTGGGGCGCTCCAGCAGTGGAAGAACTTCTGGCCAACGGAAACGCCGGTGTCGAGGGAGTAACTGTTAGCGGCACGGTCCTTTCGCTGAATTATCTAGCTTTCGACTCCAACGGGGGTCTGTGGGCTGCCGGTGACAACTTAGGTATTAATGCGGATATTTATCAGCTCAGCACCTCGAACGGAAGCATCTCCTACGATGCATTTCCTTCGAGCACTTCCGGCCAGCCAGTAACTCTGGCTGCGGACGGCGCTGGCAATATCTACGGATGCGACCCGACCGGTTTGAATCTGGACGTATTCAGCGCTGGCGCCCTGGCGAGCTCCAACCCGATCACGCCGGCGACCGGAAGAGCCTGCGGAACGCAACTGGTACTCGATGGACAGGGGCACCTTTTTGCGGTGCTTGTCAACGGCTTCAGTTATCCATTCTTCGCGAATATCGACGAGTTCACCACCCGGGGAACGTTGATTTCACCAACCGCAAATGGCTACACCGGCACCAGCAGCACAGAGGCGCCGACACTGAATCCCGATGCTAGTGGAAATACCCCTGCTTCGGTTCCAGGTATCGGCGCGGCCATGGACGGCTCCGGTAACCTCTGGGTTCTGAATCCCGACACAGACGGCACGGACGCGAGCGGTAGCCTTCAGCCAGGCAACGTGTTGGTGGAGTATGTCGGAATTGGAGCGCCGGTGGTCACGCCGACATCGCTTGCCTTGAAGAACGGGTTGCTGGGAGCGCGTCCATGATGAGCGCAAGTATGCGCGAGAAATACTCGGAGAAATAACATGGGCATCGCAACTACTTCGCAAAGGTATGCAAAACTCGATTCTGCTTTCACTACCCTCTGTATCCGCGGCTCTCGCCTTGGACACGGAGGAAAGGCGACGTCTGTCTTCGTCGGGAACATGCGAAGGCCCACGTTCAAGTTGCGCCCTGCGGGCAGGGGAGGAGCAGCGAGAATGCAGATCTGTAATAAAACCGAGATTCATCTTCGAGGGGGCAGCGGTCCAAACTTTGCGGAGCCGGAATTCCACGGCGAGTATGCAATGGACCTGGCATCGTCATGGCTAGAGGATTGCGACGCAACTGATGACAAGGAGTGGCAGGATCGCGAGGAAACTCTCAAATGCAAGTCAAGGGAGAAGGTCATCCTCGCACTGTACGACGAGTATCGGCCCAGGCTTTACCGTTACATGCGCAGCCTGCAGTTGGGACAAGATCACGCGGATGAAATCATTCAGGAGACCTTTATGCGCCTGACCATGGAGCTCCTCAAAGAATGCAAATTCGAGAACGTCAAGGGATGGATCGTCCGCGTGGCCCACAATCTTGCAATAAATGTGTTGAAAAAAGAGCGCGGGGCCGTAGTGAATGAAGAGGTTCGTACTTTTCTCATGGAAAATCGAGCTGATCCCGCATTGAATCCGGAGGAGGCCTATTCGAAAGAGGAGCAATCCAGGCTCATGAAGACTGTGCTATCAAGCCTAAAACCGCAGCATCGGCAGTGCTTTCAAATGCGGGCACAAGGCCTCCCGTACAAGGACATCGGCCTCGCGCTCGGGTTCAGCGAACAACGGGCGGCTTTTGTGGTGAAACAGGTGGCTGTGCATCTGGCAGCGACCTGTGGGGTGCAGAATGGCGGACAGGGTGATCGATAAACTGCTGCGGCGCTTCCTTCCCAGCCCCGGTATCCATCTCTCCGACGAGCGATTGGCAGCTTTGTTTTGCCGCGAGCTTTCGTTTTTCGAGAACTGGGCAGCGCGGCGGCACATATCCAAGTGCATGGAATGCCGGATGCGTCAACAGTCTCTGGAAGGACCGCGCGCCGAACGCATGCTCCAGCTTTACCGCGAGAGTCTGGACAGCGATGACATGGTCCTAGAAGAAAGACCCCGAACGGCATTTGCCTTGTGGTTGGAGCTTCAGATGCAGCATGAGGCCTCGCGGAAAAAGCGAACTGTCTTGGCTTATGCCGCTTGGAGGTACAGACTCTCATCGGCTCTTCCATCGGCGTCGATCGGGGTGGCTCTTGGGCTGGCTACGGGGGTGTTGGTCTTTTCGTTCTTGTGGTGGGAACGCGAGCCCGATATCAGCGCGAATGCTCTGCTGGTTCGCGCAGAGAAGTGGGATATGTCCAGCTCTGCCGCTAACCCCGGAGTTGCGCACCAGACGATTCAAATCAAGACGGCGAAACTGACATTGAAGCGATCCATCTATTGGGATGTGCAAGGAAGGCATCGTCCGAAGCCGGTGGCCCTTTCCGTTGACGAGGAACAGCTGCGGTCGACGCTTGGTGAAGCGGGAGTCGACTGGAACCAGCCCATCTCTGCATCCGCATATCAGGTGTGGCACGATCATCAGCACGTGCGCGCCGATCGCATCGCCCGTAGTGGTATTCATCTGCTAACGCTGATAACGACTGTACCGGACGGCGAAGTGTCGGCAGAATCGCTGACCGTGCGGGATACTGATTTTCATCCTGTGCGGCGGATGGTCTCGTTTCGAGACAGAGGAACGGTCGAGATCGCCGAACTGGATTTCAAGATACTTCCATGGAACTTTGTGGACGCAACTGTCTTCGAGCCCATCGGAGGCATTGAGACAACCGGGATGTCAAACCCGTCTCGCGTTCTCGTGTCTCCGGCGGTTCCGGAAAGATTAACCGATGGTCAACTTGATGCGACGGAGTTGAGCGCAAGACTCATACTGAACGACCTTCATGCCGATACCGGCGAGCAGATCGAAATCGCGCGAACTGAGCAGGGGGTCGAAGTAAGAGGACTAGTCGAGACCAATGAGCGGAAGCGGACGCTGCAGACGCAACTGGCGACTGTGCCCCACCTGGCGGTTTCGATTCAAAGCGTCACGGACCTCAGGAATCATCCGGAACTCGGCAACGACGTAAGCAGCGTCAAGACTGTGTCGATGCTCGACCAGCAATCGCCGCTCGAAACGTATCTGCTCGCACGCGGTCGCAGCGTGAGGGAGATCAATCTCCTGGAGCAGCGACTCTTCGACAAGGCGCTCACGATCAGCCAAGAGAGCAAGGCTATCGACGACTTGCAAGTACGCTTCGTCCCGAGCAATCAAACGACGGTAGTCACTTCGGCGACGCTCTCCGCGTTGATCTACAGCCACCACGAGCGACTGCAAGCCGCTCTGAATCAGGAGCGCGAACTGTTGGGCGAGGTTCAGACCGTACCCCGAGGTGGAAATAGCGCTCCAGGACGGAAATTGTCTCCGCTCCTGGACACCGCAATCAGGAACCTGACCATTTGCAAAGAACTGACATTAGCCAACAGCCCCAATCCGCGGAGCGCTGACGAGATCCTCGCTGAGATGTCCGTATTGCTTGACGATCTGACCGCCGACGCCCGCGAAGCGTATGGAATGCCCCGAAGTGAGTCCACGATGGGCAGAAAGAAATAGGAAACGTTCGGAATGTTGCCAACGCTTACTCGAATGTTATCGCTCAGGTCTGCGCATCCTGGTCACGGTTTGCAAGGATCAAAGTTCTTAGCAGTCATCCATGTCTGCGGTGCGGTCTGCATGACTGCGCTGGCTGTGATGATCGCCGGTTGTGGCGGCAGTACCACGTCCGGAGTAAAGGCAGGTTCTATCTCCATTACTAGTTCAAGTGGAGCGACCGGTCAGGTGACTTCGCTTGCAGTGGCTTCGACGGCCCAGTTGAGCATGATGCCGCTCGACGACAAGGGTAATGCGGGTGTTGACTGGACGGTGACTTGCGGCGGCAACCCGATTACGGGGAGCGTCACCAATGGCGCCTGCGGCACGCTGGCTCCAGCTCACACGGAGGACGGAGGCGCGACAGTCTATACCGCGCCTTCGCAGATCCCGATCTATACAACAATCACAATCACCGCAACAGTGACCAGCAATCGATCGCAAAGCAGTAGCGTGAGCCTCACCATTGTTGCATCGTCAATTGGCGTAGCCATTACGACTACTGTGCCGTCTCTTCTGGAGACCAACGCAACACTGAGTCTTAACGCCACTGTGACCAACGATCCGTTGGGTGCTGGCGTAATCTGGACAGCTACTTGTGGCCCCACAAGCGCCTGCGGATCGTTCAACCCGGCATTGTCGACAACAGACTCGGCCGCCTCAACAACATATACGGCTCCCACAGCCGTGCCAACGGGCGGCACAGTAACGATCGCCGCGACTTCGCTGACCGATACCACCAAGTCCGCAACTGCGACGCTGACGATTACCGCGCTGCCCCCGCCGGTTGCGGTTACGGTGAGCGTGTTGCCGAAAACCGTATATGTGGAAACCTCCGGTTCGGCGCATTCAGCTTCACTTGTCGCAGTGGTTGCTAATGACTCGGCCGGAGCCGGTGTCGACTGGTCTCTCAGTTGTAGTGCTTCGAGTTGTGGAACGTTGAGTGGATCGAAGACCGCACACACAGCGAGTGGCGTTTCAGTAACCTATGTGAGTCCTTCCACCGCTTCTTCGGGCGAGATAGTGACCATTACGGCGGCATCCACAACGAATCCAGCGATATCGGACTTTGCTACTGCGGCAATCGTTACGACCATGCCGATTGTTGTTTCCATGTCCTCTGCGCCTCCGGCCTCGTTGACCGTGGGATCTCAGGCAACGCTTGCGGCAAAGGTCACCGGCGATACAGGCAATCTCGGCGTGAATTGGACAGCGAGTTGCGGCAGTGTTGGCTCATGCGGCAGCTTTAGTCTCTCTCCCGCGCATACCGCGAGCGGGGGGCAAATCATCTACACCGCCCCCGCCTCAGTTCCCACTGGCAGCTTGGTGACGATCACTGCGTCTTCGCCGGCGTCCACGCCATCGAATCCGGCTATCGCCTTCACCACAGTCGTTGCTCAGCCACCATCTCTCACATGGTCGCAGAAGCCGCCGGACAACATGGTATCCGTAACGCAGGCCCTTGTGAGCGCCACTGTGGCAAACGATGTTGCACCGGGAGGTGTGACGTGGTCTGTGAATTGCGGTAGTACCGTCGCTGGCGGCTGCGGCTGGATATCTCCCGTCAAGACGGCGAGCGGCGCGACGGCCGTCTACACTGCGCCGCCGGTCACATCGAGGGGAACCTCGGTGACCATTGTTGCTACCTCGGTCGCCGATACGAGCGTGAGCATCAGCAACTCGTTAGACCCCATCGCCATCAATCCGTCCACAACCCTTGCGGTCAGTTTCATTCCCGCGCTTCCGGCGCAGATCGAAACGAACGCGACCGTAAACTTGATCGCGGCAGTAGCTAACGATGCGACGAACGCGGGCGTCGACTGGCAGGTATGTGCGAGTGGCTGCGGCTTCTTTACAGTGAAGCCCGCCATCGCGGAGATTCCAGCTACTGCGACCACACCATACGTTCCGGCTGCGCCGGCAGTGACCGCGACCAGCGTCTCGGCTTGGTCCAATGACCTGCCCATCCCTTATACGGCGCCTTCCGAGCCGCCCACGTCGGGCGTGGTTGTGGTGGAGGCATTGTCCCATGCGGACGCGACCAAGGCTAACTCGGGCACGATCGCCATTAGTGCGGCGCCTGGCTCGTCCACTCTGAACGGAACAGTGAGGTCGGGAAATCAGCCGGTTGTGGGCGCTTCCGTCTATTTGTACGCCGCCGGGACAAGCGGGTATGCATCGGCCGCTTCGCAGATTGCGACAGCCACGACAGACAAGAAAGGCAACTTCACGGTGCCTGCCGGTTATACCTGCCCATCGGCTATCAGCCAAATGTATCTGGTGGCGACAGGAGGACAGGTTGGGACCAACGCCGCGAATCAGAATCTCTCTATGATGACGGCGCTGGGAAGCTGCGATGGGCTTGGCTCCAGCACTGTTATCGTCAACGAGGTCACGACCGTTGCCTCGGCATGGGCAACAGCGCCTTTCGCCGCCAACGATGCGCTCACCGGCAGTCCAAGTTATCTCTATTTGGGCACCAGCAGTGGAAATCTCTCCGGGCTTGCGAATGCTTTCGCCACTGTGAACAACCTGGTTGACATCACGACCGGGCAGGCAAGATTCGTCACGCCCGCCGCGAGCGCAGTGGTTCCCTATGCGGAAATCGACACGCTGGCCGATGTCTTGAATGCCTGTGCGGCGACCTCGGGCGGCGTGGAAGGAGACGGAAGTTCCTGCGGTGTTTTGTTCACAGCGGCGGATACGCTGGGAACAGGAACCTACAGCGGATCCATTGCGCCGTCCGACACGCTGCAGGCAGCGTTCAACATCGCCCAGCATCCCGTGACGAACTATGGCTACACATTGGATAAGGACAACAACCTCTTCACCCTGGCGACTTCCAGCTCTCCATTTCAGCCGATTCTTGCGGCGAATCCAACGCAATGGCCAATCTCGCTGAATTACACCAGTGGCGGCGGTCTTACTACCACAAGCACGGTCGACTCTTTCGCGCTTGATGCCAGCGGCAACCTGTGGATAACGGACACCACGGCCAGCAGCGTTATCGAGTGGAATGCCGTCGGCGCGGCGCTCTCGCCCTCCACCGGCTTTTCGGCGGGCGGAGGTCCCATTGCCATCGACGCAAACGGAAATGCATGGGTCTCCGGCAACGGCGTCTTGAGCGAGTTGACGAACTTGGGAGCCCCTGTATCGGGAAGCCCCTACGCAGGTGTGGCTGGCGGTGGCAGCGATATGGCCATCGACGCCCAAGACAACCTATGGATTGCCAACGCTGAGGGGGTGAACGAGTTCAACAGCTTTGGAGCGGAGCTGTCACCCGCATCCGGGTTCACCAACAGCGGGATTTCCGGCATTTCGGCCGTGGGTATCGACAGCTCGAACAATGTATGGATCGGAAATCCGAACATCGTCAACCCACTTGATTTCTCTTTTTCCGAACTTACGAATCCGGGCGGAGAGTTGATCGTCAATAGCGTAGGGGCTGGAGGAGGCACCGTCCTTCCTGGGTTCGCTGCCGATGGCGCGGGGAATATTTGGGGTATAGCCACCCTCGACGAAGTTTGCAAGGTTCCGCCCTACGGCGGAGAAGGCTCAAATCTGATTGCGACATGCTACGACAGTGTGGCCACTGATCAAAGTGGATACAACTTCTACAACGCCAAGGGTCTCGCACTCGATGGCGCCGGAATGTTGTGGGTAGCCAGCCAGGGCGGAGGAACAACGTCGGCGATTTCATCAGGAGGCATCCTCCCCATCTCACCGAGCCTTGTGGCTGGCGGACTTCCAAGTGCTCTGTCTTCGCCCAGTCTTACTGCCGGACCATTGCGCCTCGCTGTGGATGGCTCTGGCAACGTGTGGGTACTGCTTGCCAATAACACAGTTGCCGAATACGTGGGTGTCGCAACGCCGGTGGTAACTCCCATTTCGTTGGGCGTGAAGAACAAGAAACTGGCGGCGAAGCCATGAGCCGCGTTCATCAATCTCTGTCCGACCGGACGTTTCAACGTTCTAAGGAAAAGCTGTAAGAGGGTTCTATGCACATGTTCAATCGACTTTCGATTTTGTCTTTATCGAGCTCGACCCGCACCGCGGCGCTTGGTTTTGTGGCTGCGGCGTTGATGGTTGCTTCGAGCTGTACTTCGGGCAGCTCCGTGTCGAACATCCAGGTCAAGCCGATTGTCTTTACCGACGCGAATGGAACGCAGCTACCGCAGACAGCCTATCCCACTTCGCTCACGGTCAGCCATGGCACGCATGTCGACGTGACTGTGGTAAACGATCCGCAGTTATTGGGAGCGGATTGGAGCGTTTACTGCGGAAGCGCGCTACCACCAGGTTCCCCGCTTCCTCCTGGAGAGACACAGGACGAATCGTGCGGCACGTTCACTCCGGCGCACACGACGAGCTGCATACCAGACGGCACAACAAGTTGCATGCCAAGTTATTTAACCAGCGCTTCAGGCTACGTAGCGGTCTACACGGCGCCCGCCGCCCCTCCTAAGCAAGGGACGGTTACGCTCTATGCCGCCGCGACCAGCGACCCCAGCAAGTTTTCGAGCGTGACCCTTACCATCGGCGGTCTTCCCATCTCGGTCGGCTTTGCTCCGGCTCCGCCGTCCACGATGCGGGCAGGCGCAAGCTCGGCGTTCAGAGTGGTGCTGAACAACGACGATACAAATGCCGGCGTGAACTGGACGGTCATCTGCGGATCGAGCGATTGCGGTTCTTTCGATCCGGTCCAGACCACAAGCGGAGTCACTACAACTTACACCGCTCCTGCAACTGTGCCTACTGGAGATACGGTGCAGGTTACTGCCACCTCCAGTGCAGACCCGACCAAATCTGTGAGCGCCAAGATCACGATCAATTAGCAAACAGTTTTGCCCTATAGCGACAAGACAGTACCTAAGGAGAAGACGAATGCACAGGTTCAAACAAATAGTGGTCGGGGTGCTTCTAGTAACGTGTGTTGCCGCGCAGGCGCAGAACAGCACCAATCAGACGACGGCGAAACCGGCCAAAACAAAGACCACGAAAGCGAAGACGCTGACTCAGGAAGAGATTTTGCTGCGGCAGTTAAACGAGAAATTCCAAAAACTCGATCAACTCAGCAGTAAGTATGACGATCTGGAACAGAAGTATGACGCTCTCCAGAAGCAGATGACGACGCGCGATGCCGAACTGGAGCAGGCTCGCAAAGATGCAGTCGACGCGAAGCAGAAGCTTGAAGCGACACAGGAAGCTATCGGTCCGGAAGGCGCTGCCGTAATCAAGTTACAAACGGAAGTTGCTGCATTGAAGACAACTTCAAGCTCGTTATCGACGAAGGTAGAGAGCACTGAGGAGGCCACAAAAAAGCTGGAGAATCCGGATTCGATTCATTTCAAGGGCATCGACCTGACGCCGGGTGGATTCCTTGCTGGCGAGACGGTTGATCGTCAGCGAGGAATCGGTGGCGATGTCAACACCCAGTTCACAGGTATCCCGTTCGCCGGCCAAACAGCGGGCGTATTGTCGGAATTCAACGCCAGCGGCCGCCAGTCGCGCGTTTCTTTACTGGCCGAAGGCAAGCTGCCGTCTGGAACGTTACATGGATACTACGAAGCGGATTTTCTTTCCGCCGGAACGACCTCGAATGACAACCAGAGTAACAGCTACACGCTGCGGCAGCGGCAGGTGTGGGCGCAGGCGGAGCTGAGCAACCATTGGACTCTGACAGGTGGGCAGATGTGGTCGCTTGCCACCGAATATGGGCATGGCCTGGCGAATCTCTCCGAGGCGGTTCCTCTCACAATCGATGCCCAGTACAACGTCGGCTTCACCTGGGAGCGGCAGTATGGCTTCCGCGCGGTGAAGAGACTGACAAACAAGCTTTGGATCGGTGGTTCGGTCGAGGAAGCGCAAACACTCAGCATTGGCGGACACAATCTTCCCACCATCGCTTATCAGCAAACAGGTAACGCTGGTGGGCTATACAGTTCAACTTCGAACTACAGCTTCAACTATGCGCCTGACCTGATCGCCAAGGCTGCTTACGAAACCAATTGGGGACACTTCGAGGTCTTTGGCCTCGGTCGTTTCTTTCGTGACCGTGTCTTTCCAAACGGTGCCCCACCTTCTGGCGCGGCGACAACGACGACGACCTCAGCGCTGGGAGCCTATACATCGAAAACTGCAGGTGGCGGCGCGGGTGTGAATGCACGCGTCTCGGTCTTTGAAAAGACACTCGGCTTTGGCGCGCACATCCTTGCCGGCAATGGCATCGGCCGTTATAGCACTTCGCAGTTGCCTGACGCCACGGCTCATCCCGATGGCTCGCTCGAACTTCTTACAGGCGGTTCGGCACTGGGATCCATTGAATGGCACGCAAACCCCCGGTTGGATCTCTATGGTTACTACGGAGGCGAGTACGCCAAGCGCGCTTGGTACAACACCGGATATACCAACACAACCACGGGTCAGCCGATATTGGGCGGCTATGGGGCTCCCACCAATATCGTCTACGGGTGCTACACCGAGGTATTGCCCGCCTCCTCGTCCACTACAACCGGTACCGCCGTCAACTGCAATGCGGATAACCGCAACATCCAGGAAGGGACTCTTGGCTATTGGTTCCGTTTCTACAAAGGTATTCATGGGACTCTGCAGCAGGGCATTCAGTATTCCTATGCCGAACGCCGCACCTGGCAGGGCATCGGCAATCCAGCTGCCGGTTTGACTAACTCACCGAAGGCCATCGACAACATGTGGTTCACATCTTTTCGCTACTATCTGCCGCGGTAGAGAACGGGTAACGGAAATGCGAACCGGAAACCGAAACCAGGAGTCAAGGTTGAAGATGCTTCAATTATTTTCCCGGCTGCCGTATCTTTTGGTGCTCATCGCTGTGCTGGGCGGCCTGCCCCTTTCTGGGCAGAACACAACCGGCCGCGTCTCGGGACAGGTTATCGACCCGGATGGAGGCGTTATCCCCGGAGCTACTGTCCAGGTCATCAATCAGGAAACGCTGGTGAAGCGGGAAGCAAAAACAGATGCGGTAGGCGCGTATAGCATTCTTTCTTTGCCTCCGGGGCGCTATCAAGTCCTTGTGGATGCGGAGGGATTCAGCCGTAGATCGAGCGCGGTCATTAAGCTCGCGCCGGGGCAGGCCGTCGTGTTCAATGCGCAAATGTCGATCAATACCGCCAATGCTGAAATCAAGGTTAATGGGGGAGGAGGAGGAGGCACCGCGGTGGAAACAGAAACCGCGTCGATCTCCACCTCCCTGGCTGCGGAAGAGGTAACGGGCTATGGACTGAATGGCCGCAACTTCTCGCAGCTAATCACGATGGCGCCCGGCGTGAGCAATCAGACCGGACAGGACGAGGCCAAGGTCGGCGTCGCCGGGAGCGCGAAATTCAGTGTGAATGGCGGCCGCGTTGAGTACAACACCTTCGAGGTCGACGGCAGCGATGTCCTCAATACCAGCATTAACGCCAGCCGCGGACAGGGTGAGCCGCTGATGGTCTATCCAAGCATCGATGCCATCCAGGATATGAAGGTACTCACCGCCGACTACAGCGCCCTCTATGGCAAGAGCGCTTCCGGAAGCGTCCTGATCAGCACGAAATCGGGTACAGGCAAGTTTCACGCCAGTGCTTACGGCTTCCTCCGCAACGAGATGTTCAATGCACGAAACTATTTTGACCAACCCGATACGGAGCCAGCGGGTTATCAAGGTAAACCAAAGTACAGGACGCCACTCTATCGCAGACTTGATTTCGGCGCGACCATTGGCGGCCCGCTGTTCATTCCACATCTCTACGACAGAGGCAAATCGAAGACTTTTTTCTTTTTCTCCGAGGAAATTCGCCGCGAGAAGACCCCCGTGGACTACAACCAAGCCGTGCCCACGATGGCCGAGCGGGCCGGGAATTTCTTCGACGTATGCCCGTCGCCGACTCCAGGAGGATCTGGGACATTCAGCCCGTCACTATATCCGGATTGCCCTGAGGCGGGAGTAGCCAGTATCACGTCCTTCAACAGTGCCGCTGGCGCAACCTACTACGCCGGCCTGCAGGTACCGGTGGATTACACCAGTGCGGCGATTCTCAACTCCGGGCTTATTCCTGAGCCGAACGCGGTCAGCGGCTGCAACTCCACCAGTCCTTCGCCGCTTGCGCATTGCTACGTCGGTTCGGTCTCCCCGCCTACTCATTGGCGGGAAGAGCTATTTCGCATTGATGACGATCTGACGGATCACGAACGGCTGTCGTTTCGCTACGTCCAAGATGCCTGGGATACCGTGACGCTCGCCCCGCAGTGGGGCGTCGTCCACAACAGCTTTCCCACCGTTGAGAACCAACTCAAAGGCCCGGGTCTGAACATGGCGATCATCTTGGCGCAGAGCTTGCCGCACGGCTTTACTAACCTGATCTCCGCCAGCTACGCGGTCGAACACGTTTCCCTCTTCCCGCAGCCTGGTCCTGGAGTCGCGTCGCTCAGTAGGCCAACAACGCTTGACGATCCGGCCGCGACCGGCGGAACTGCGATTGCCGGCTCCACGCAGTGTGCCCTATTCGCTGCTCCGAGCGGAAACGACAATCCTCGGCAAGGGATCACCGAGTGCCCCATGGGTTACATCTTCAGCAACGGCTATGGTGGCAGCAAGCTGCCCGGGCTGGTCTTCCAGGGAAACAATGGAGCTTATGGTGGACACGGCTTTGCCGCAGATACCGGCTACGCGCCATGGAACCAGGCCAACCCAACGTTCACTGTGCGTGACGATGCTAGCAAGACTATTGGGAAGCACTCTTTGCAGTGGGGCTTCTGGGGAAGCTACGTGCAGCAGAATGAATTGAGCGGCGTCACCGGCGCAAACTCTGGCGACCTGCAGGGATTGCTCACATTCAGCAATCAGCAATCGATCCACACCTCGGGCAATGCATTCGCGGACTTTCTGACTGGCTCAGGATTCTTACCCATTAATAACGCGAACAGTGCAGGATCCAGCCCCCAGAACGGCATTAAGAGCTACACGCAGGATAGCGGCCAAGTGAAATATTACACACGCAACAAGACCGCAGACTTCTATCTTCAGGACGATTGGCGGATCCTACCTCATCTAACCATCAACGTTGGTCTTCGCGCGAGCCTCTTCGGCGCTTGGTACAACCCGAAAGGCACAGCCTATAACTGGCGTCCCGAAGCCTTCAACCAGTCCCTCGGTTCATCCATCTATATCGACAATAATCTGGGCTATCTTGTCGAAAAGAACACCGGCTCTGCGGTTCCCCTGAGCCGAACTGGACAGTACAGTCTCACCTCGCTCGATTCTACGATCGTTAACGGACTGACGCGGTGCGGCACCAACGGCGTGCCTAACTCCTGCATGACCAACGCTCTCTTCCATCCATCGCCGCGTGTGGGCTTCTCTTGGGACCCGTGGGGGGACGGCAAGACCGCAATCCACGGCGGTTATGGACTTTTCTGGGAACACGGCACCGGGTACGAAGCCAATGTCGGCTCTCTCATCGGCAGCGCCCCCCTGGTCCTTAGCGAAACGCAGTCGAATATTTCGAACTACCGCAGTATTGGCCTCTCTTGCCAGGCCGACCAGCCCGGAGTCTTCCAATCTCAATGCGGCACAGCCACTGTGATCCCTACAAACGGCGCTACATTTCCGCTCAACGTGACTTCGATTCCAAAGAAGGCTATCTATTCCTACACCCAGCAGTGGAGCCTGAGCGTGCAGCGCGAGGTCCGCAAGGGGATGGTGGGACAGATGGCTTATGTCGGCACTAAGGGCACACACTTGACGGCAGTGAGCGATCTGAACCAGTTGCAGCCGCTCAGCAACGGGTTAAATCCTTTCGTATCCGGACAGCCCATCACCACCGGCGTCTGCGCTAGCGGGGCTCAAGATGGCGCCTTTTCAACAGCGGGCATGAATAACAGCGGGGGAAGCAGCGGCATCACAATTCCCAGTTCTTCGGCCATCGGTCCCAACGATCCGGGTTACGAGAATATGATTGTCGCCTGCACCGGCAATCCGGGATTCGCTTCTTTTCTTAACCCCAGCAGTCCCCAAAAGCTTGGGATAAGCGCGGATGCCGTGCGGCCCTATCTTGGCTTCAGCAACATTATCTCCGTACAAAACGTCGCGGACTCCGAATACAATGCTTTTCAAGCTACGCTCCGCCAGACCTCGGGTCCTCTGACCATCAGCTTCGCCTATACCTACAGCCACTCCCTCGACGACTCCTCCGACCGGGCCAGCGCGAACTTCGCTAACTCGCTGGATATTCACTCGAACCATGCCAGTTCGGACTTCGATCAAAGGCACCTGCTGAACGTAAGCTACATCTACGATCTTCCGTTCCTGCGGCTACTCAACGGCTTCGGACATCTTGTGGGAAGCGGTAGCGATTCTGGTGACGACGACGCTCCGTCTTCCGCCGAAAAGGTAGCATGGCAACCGAGCCCAGTCTTGAAGACTCTGCTCGGGGGCTGGCAGCTCAGCGGCATCACCACCTATGAGACTGGAACGCCCTTCAGCGTGATCAACGGCGGCGGCGCAGGCGGCACCGGCTCAGCCGACAACGCCGGCGTGGGCGATGGGCTTGGAGTCGGATCTTACGCGGATGTCATCGGCAAAGCTAACGTCGGCAAGCCATTTGTTGCCCAAGGCGGAAACAATGTCGGCCCACTGCTTCTGAACCCGGGAGCCTTCGCCGCGCCGCGCGGTCTTACCTTTGGCAACTCAGGCCGCAACTATCTCAGAAATCCCTCGCGCATCAACTTCAATATGTCGATGTTCAAGCACTTTAAGCCATTCCAGGAGAAGCTCGATATCGAGTTCCGCGCCGAAGCCTTCAATATCTTCAATCACACCCAGTTCCGCATCACCGATCCTTCAAATCCGGGCAATACCGGCAACAATGTCATCAATTGCTATGGCACACAAGATCAGCTTTACTCCGCAGGAGCATCCGGTTGTCTCACGGGCAACTCCTTCCTGCACCCGGTGGATGCGCACGATCCGCGCATTGTGCAGTTTGGTCTGAAAGGTAGTTTCTAACGTGAAGGAGAGTTTGATGCAGCGCTCTGAACTGGAAAACAATTTGTTTCCAAGGCTCGTGGGGAAGGCCTGTTTGTTGAGCGGCGTATGGATGGCATTCTTGATTGCCGGGTGCGGCGGTGGCACGACTACGGCCAAGCAGACAACCGCAACCACTGTGAGCCCCCAAACCTACTTCGCGCCGTATGTCGCGGGGGCTGGCCCGCTATCTACTCTGGCCTATACGATCGACGATGGCGCAGGAACGTTCTCGCAGACAACCTACCATCCTGAGAACGAGGTTGGGCCGCAGGTGCTCAATGCTGGCACTCTCACGGTTGGTGAGCGCGGCCTGCGGAGCTTGGGAATTGGGGCGAGCTACTCATTCGATAGCACCACCGATCAATACGAACATACCACTTACTCCACTGCCCAACCCGGCAGTTTTGCGGTCGAACTCGCCGGCCAGGCTGGAGGATTTGTGCAAATGGTCGGTCAGTCGGTCGAGCCCCTCGTCGCCGCCACGGAATGCCCGAACTTCTCCTCCGCGCAGACCTATCAGTTCGTCACCATCCCTGCGATTGAGGATCAGATATTGCAGGCCGGCTCACCCATCCAGCAGCAAGCGGACACTTGGAACCCTACGACCGATACCGCCTACGGAAGCGTGGACATCGTCTCCAGCGGCAGCACTGTCTACTTTAAGAACATTCATCAATACACCCTGCCCTCAGTGGGTGGAACGGGCGTGCCTGCTCAGTCTTCCTCCTCCTCAGCAACTGGCGTTTGTGGACCTACGGTCCTCGGAAGCATCACCGGGGTTCCTGGCCAGTACGTCGTCTATGATCCCGGAATCACTAGCGCGCAGCCTCCGCAGGCAGCCATAGGCATCGGTCCGACCGGTCTTCTGGTGGAAGATAACGGAAGCACAAGCGGCGGCACGCTTGCCGGTACATCTCCCGCCATTCATTACGAGAATGTTCTAGGTGCAGGCACCGGAGCGGTCGGGCTACCTAAGCCGTCGAGCACGCTGGATACCGGTGCAGTCGTCGGCGCGCAGTATCTCGGATTCATCTATGGTGCAGGGACGGTGTCTAGCTCCACTGGCCCTGCTGTGGCGTGGTCTTCGCATCTCGCTTCGTTCAGTGGCTTATCCAGCGTGTCGACCAATTGTGCGTCATTTGCCGCGCAGACTGGCACCCTGAGCAACGGGATCTACGGCGGAGACTTCACGAATAACGATCCTTCCACTTCGTCAAACGGCTTCGGCAACTGCGACTTCGCTATCGATCTCGGAGCCCAGGATTCTTCGAACAACGGATTGTATTCGAAGGCCAAGGTTTGGGTTGGTGCAAAGTACGCAGCGAACTCAACGGGCAAGACATATTTCTTCCAGGCCGTGGCCATCGCCGGACAACTGGGCGGCAAATACGCCGTCTTCCTCATCGGGCAGGACTCCACCCAGCCCTGGGCCATCTACCTGCTGCAATCTAACTGAAGCGGTGAAGAAGCAGGGAAGCAGCTGCAGAAAATCACCGCAGTATCGGTGGAGGGTAGCTACGAACCACTTCCTGAAAGGCAATATTAATCACCGCATGCTGTAACTGTTTTTGCGGTGCTGCGGCTGGCATCAGTCAGTAAACTTTACGTTTTCCGGCCTTCAGGCCCCGATTCGACCTATTTTAGGTAGAAACATTACAAAATTCGTCACATTCGAAGACAGATATCCGCCGGCCACTCGCATCTTTTCGAGTAAATATGGGCTAAACAACTCACTCACTCGCTAAATATTCTAAGTCTTAGGTATATATAACCGTTTTGATTAAGTAGGGATCGCCGCGACCGTCAATTAACTTTCCGCAAGAAGACTCATTGACGGTCCGGCTCGATCCGGTATCAGCTACTCTTCATCAGCGTAGCAATCAGCGTGTCCCGGCGCTGGTTAGCTATCCCATCCACATTGCCCAGAATGCGTAGCCAAGCAAAGACTGCGCCTGCTGCCAACGCCAAAAAGACCAGCACGGCCAGCCATGGCCTGTCGAAAAACCAACACAGTCCAAAGACCGCCGCGCCGACGCCCAGCACCCCCAACTGAATCAACATGCTGAGCAGCGAATTGGCCTGCGATCCGCGCTGCCGTGAGATTCTCCCTGGATTGATGCGGTAAGGCATGGTGAGCGAAAAGATGTTGCCCACGGCAAGATTGCAAGGCAGTGCAAAGAGAACCCATGCTCCCGTAGCCGCCAACATCACAGCGTCAAGCCCACCCAGCCGCAGTGTGCACAGGATACCTGCGAGCAGCGCGTCCAGGCAGAACAAGAGGGAATGCAACAAATTCTTGGCCAGCAGAACTGTTCGGATGGGCGTAGGAGAAAGAAACAACAACTGAATCCCCTCACCCTCAGCGCCTAGATTGTTATAAAACAACTGCGTGAAGCCAAGCAGAGCATAGGCCACGCAAACCGGCAGAGCAAACGGGAAGGAATACGCTGCGCCAGAACCGCCGTTGCGAAACAGGCTCGCGACGATAAGCACCATCAACACAGGCACGCCCAGCGCCCAGAGCAAGGGTAAGGTACGCAGCAGGGCACGCAGCTCCTTTTCAATCACCGCAGCAATGGCGCCGGAACCGCCAAGCTGCCATCGGCTCTCGCGCTGGGCTGGGCTGGCCCGGACTGCCTTGCTCCGGCTCGCGGCGGCGGCTACCGTCTTGCTCCGCTTTGGGGCCTGGCCCAGGCTTTCTCCGCGATACTCGGCCCCTAGACGCCCCGCCAGCGCACTCCCCACAGCCAGCACATAGAGGCCGAGTACACCCAGCGATTCCAATGCCGGCGCGGGCTGCGCATTACCGGCCTGCCGCAGAGCACGCGCGCCCAGTCCCGGCGGCAACCACTCTTGCACCTCACTAGCAGTCTTCAACCACGGCGCAAGTATCATCATCCTGCGATAGCTCTCTGCCTGCTGCTGCGGAGTGGCGTGCCCCGGATGCCACCTCTGGTGCAGTGCCGGATTCATTAGTTGCAGGCTCAGCATCAGCACCATGAAGACCGCACCGAGAATCTCCCGCGTCTTGCGCTGTGCCAGCCAGCGGTCAATCCAAGCAAAGATGGCCCGCAGCAACAGAATGTTGAAGACCGCGAAGACGCCCAACCCC
>Ga0255356_1000927_pt1 | contig 19131 bp, 7 predicted proteins | sample HBST100metaG_FD_189944 | JGI IMG/M metagenome (GOLD analysis project Ga0255356, IMG submission 189944) | Peat soil microbial communities from Stordalen Mire, Sweden - H.B.S.T100 | ecosystem: Environmental > Terrestrial > Soil > Wetlands > Peat | place: Sweden: Norrbotten County, Stordalen Mire...
CCGACATTTATCCGCACCTGCTCAAGGAGATTACCCATTTCTTCTCGATCTACAAGGATCTGGAAGGCAAACGGGTAGAGATCAAGGGCTGGCACGATGCGGCTTATGCGCGCGACCAGGTGGTGCATTCCGCAAAGCAGTTTGAAGGAAACAAGGCCAGGCTCGCCGCGGAGAAGCCAACCAGCTAGAGCGGTTCTCCAATGAAAGTGCCTTTGCAGACACCGTGCAAGGTGGCTTTTACTTTCACCCCAGCGACGAAGTCCTGTCCACTGGGGGCTGAGGAAAAAGTCACTCAGCGGTTGTGGTTTCAGGGCATAACAATTGGAGAAGCGCTATAGTCGCTAGGCCTCGCCGGGCCATCAGAGCGCTGAATCATTGCATAAAGGCGGATTGCACCGCACCGCTAGTACAACTTCCGGTATAATCCCTTTCAGGTGCGGAGAGATGGCCGAGTGGCTGAAGGCGGCGGTTTGCTAAACCGTTGTAGGGGGTAAACCCCTACCGGGGGTTCGAATCCCCCTCTCTCCGCCAGCTTACGATGGATGTCGTCGTAGATTCATACAATTAACTCAAAATGAATGATCTAATGTGCAAGCTCAGGCATGCGTCGCGTGCATGGAGTGCGCCTTGGGGTGCCCATTCCCTCCTATTTACCTTACAAAGTGGACGGAGCCTTACAAAGCTTGGCAATGTATATGAACTTTACCCTTTGAGCGACTCGGGCTGGAAGAGGCGATCGCGCGGTCCCGCAACACCTATTTTCGCGAGTTGGCCGATGCAGATGGCTGGATCGGGGATAACGCGATGGGCATGACGCGGCAAGAAGAGCGGCTCACGGTCCGGTAAGCAGTCGCGCCGCCGGAGCAGGGTTGCTCCGGCGGCACGATGGAATTACTTTACCGCATTGTTTGCGTCGGCCTTTAAGTGGTAATTAACATTGAACCACGCATCTCAGCTCTCCTCATTACTCAACCGTTAAAGTGACGTTGGATGTGTGCGACAGCGTGCCCGAAGTCGCGGTCACGACCACCTTGTAGCTTTGTGGTGGGCTGATTCTGCCAATGCAACCGTCCATTCCAACCACGGCAGCCATGCCCGCGATGAGCAACAGCAGAACGGAAAGCATGCGGCCGAAGCGCTTGCCTGCCCTGCGGAACCTGGCGACGAATGGTAACAACAGCAGCGCCAGTGAGATTCCTGCCAGCCGTGAGGCTAGCCTGCCGCCCGAACTCGGCGAATTCTGTGCAATTGTCAGCTGCGTTGTCTGGATCTTCAGGATCACGGTGGCCGCGGTCGCACCAGCAGCGATATTAGCTGATGGCGAGAAGTTGAAGGTGGCTCCCGGCGGTAACCCGCTCACCGTGAGGTTAATGGCCGTTGGGAAACTGGTCGCCGGGCTTTGCGGGCTGAGGGTGAACGTGTACTCGCCCGCCATGCCGGGCAGGACCGTAAGTGTGGCGTTTTGCGTGTTGATGGTGAAGTCCTCCACCGACTGAGTGATCGCACCGCTCGAGGACCCGGTGAAGCTCGCATCGCTGTTATAGGTTGCGGTGATCGCGTGCGTGGCCGGCGTTGTGCTCGTGTAGCTGACCGCGCAGGTTGCCAGAGCCGCGTTGGTGGTGAAGCTGTATGTGCCCAGCGTTGCGGCGGAACAAGCCGCGATCGGCGTGCCGCCATCGTAGAAGGTCACTGTACCGGTCGGTCCGGCAATCGTTGTCGAGGTCGGCGCGGTTGCAAAGCCCACCGCAGCCGTATAGGTGATTGTGTTGTTGATGAAGGCCGGGTTGGCGCTGCTGCTCACTGAGATGGCCGAAGCCGCCTTATTCACCTGAAGCTGTACCGTCGTCGTTGGCGTTGTGTAGTCTGTCGAATCCGTGGGAGCAAAGCTCACCGAGAGGGTTTGCGTTCCCCCCGTCAGTACCGTTCCGGAGACCGGCGAATAGGTGAACTTGCCCGGAAGGCCGGCTCCGGTCACGCCGGTTGCGCTGGCGTTAAGCTGGGTTCCGCTCAGCGCCGTGCCATAGGTAATGGCCGCTGGCGTTGTCCAGATGATCGTCGGGTTGGCGCGGCTCACGGTCACGCTCGATGAGGAGGAGGTTGTCGTCGAGGCATAGCCGTTAGTGCTGGTATAGGCGGCGGAGACCGAGTGCGCTCCGCCGCTGAGTGCGGGCAGAGAAGCCGAGGCGACGCCGCTGCTGTTGACTGTACCGCTGATGGTTGTCGTGCTGTCCAGGGTGAATACAACGTTGCCCTGAGGCACTGGCGCGGAGCCTGTGATGGTGGCGTAAACCGTAACGGATTGCCCGTAGACGGGAGAAGCCGGCGAGAAGGAGCTGATCGAAATGCCGGATGCGGGCGCGGTAGCCGGTCCGGTGAGGGTAAGCTGAATCGACGACGGCGTAGATAGCGTTGCGTTTTGGGGGTTGCCGTTGAGAGTTATGGCATCACTGGTTGTGAGGAGGGTCGTGGGCGTATAGCTGGCCGTCATTGCGCAGGCGCCGCCAATGGCCAAAGCAGAGGGAAGGCCTCCGCTCAGTGTGCAATCAGTGGAAGCGGTTGCGGCCAGACTGTAGTCCGCCGTATCGGTCTGGCTGAGCGAAGTGAACGACAATGCCCGATTGCCGGACTCAAGCATTGAGACGGCTGTCGGCGGAGCCGAGGGCCCCGCGTACTGCACATAGCCCTGCGTGCGGATGAGTTCGAGAACACCACCGTTAGAGCCGGTGTAGAGATTGCCGGCCGAGTCGATCGCCAGAGCCGAAGGCGCAAGGCTAGCCACAGCGAAAGACGAGCTGCTGCTGCTGGCCGGTACGGCAAGGATGGCAGCGGTGTCGGCGATGAGCAGGTTGCCCGCCGCATCGGTCAGAACAGCGGTGGGTGCGGAGGCCGAAGTCGCAACAGTGGTGTGCGTACCGCTCGGATTGAAGCGATAAATGGCCGGCGCGCCCGGATCGGCGACCAGCAGGTTGCCGGAGGGATCAATGGTCAGACCCTTAGGTGTAACCAGCGTTCCCAGATTGAGATTGCGCTCCACGCCGGTGATGGGGTTGATCTGATAGACGGTCTGCGCGGAAGAATCGGAGACATAGAGGTTGTTCAACGCATCGACGGCCAAGCCGGCGGGAGCGGTGAAGGTGAACGGCAAAGTCGAAGCCGTACCCGCCGGCGTGATCTGCGTAATCAGCCCAGTGGAAGTGTCGGCCGCATAGACGTAGCCCCGAGGATCAACTGCAATGGCGCCCGGCGCAGTGAGCGTAGCCAGCGCGGTGGCTGTCGCGCTTGTTCCCTGCGTAAGAGCGCTTGAAGCAAAGCGCAAGACCTTCTTGCTGGTCGCGTCCGAGACGTAGACGTTGCCTGCATTGTCGGTTGCCAGGCCGGCGACACTCAGGCCCGTGCCGAAGCTGATTTGCTTGGCGGGATCGAGCGTGGCTCCGGCGCCGAGTCCGGTTCCGGTCAGAGCAAGGTACGTCTGGTAACCGAGAGAGCTGTTGACGGTCAGCGGTGTGGAGCGCGCTCCTGGAACCGCCGGCGTAAAGCTGGATGTGAGCAGGCAGTCGGTCGTGCTGTCGCCGTTGGGGCTGCCGCAAGTGGCCGCTCCCAACGTCCACTCGCTCGACGTGTAGGCCAGCGCATTGCTCGACGCCTTTGTATCGCCGGAAGCGAAGTGGAGCAGAACGGGCTGCGCAGTGGTGGTTGCGGTTGTGGTGGGCGGTGAAGCCAGTCCGGTGAGCACCTTGCGAATCAGCCCGTTGGTCGAATCGGAAATGTAGATGTTCCCCAGAGTGTCCGCGCCAACACCCAAGCCGTTTCCGCTATTGCTGCCGAAACTGGCCTGGGTGGCGGGACAACCGTCTCCATAGCTGTCCGTTTTACCTGCGCAGAGCGTCGCGGAATTGCTTGCAATGGCGCGCAGGTAGCCGGTATGGAAATCCAGGAGCCAGATCACATTGTTGCCGTCGGAGATGTAAAGATTTCCGCCGGTATCAAAAACCAGCTTCTGCGGAGTCATGGAAACGCTGGTGCCCAACACCGGCACGGAGTAGCTGTAGGCTGCAGTCGAGCCGTTACCCGCAATGGTGTAGATGTCGCCATTCACGGGCGATGCGACGCCCAGCGTTGCCAGCAGCGCATCCAGCGGCGAACCGGTTCCGCAGGTAACACAGATGACACGGATTCTTCCGCCGCTGGAATCGGCGACGTATACATTCAGATTCACATCCGTGATCACACCCTGCGGATTATCGATCTCTGCCGATGCGGCCGGCCCACTGTCTCCTACGGTTGCTCCGTTGCTGCTGGCAGCGCCGGTTCCATTACCGGCAAAGGTATGGATGTTGCCCATGACATCGACGACGCGAATCTTGTTGTTGGCGGTGTCGGCGATATAGACATTGCCGACAGTGTCGCCCCATGCGCCGCGGGGATTATTGACTTCAGCAGATGTCGCTGCGTTGCCATCCCCGGTAGAGCCCGCTGTGCCGTTACCCGCTACCAGGTACAGGAGGCCGGTGGAGACTTTGACCTCGAATACCTGGTTGCCGGTGTAGTTGGCAATGTAGATGTTGCCCGCGGCGTCGGTTCCAACGCCGCGCGCCTTGCCCAGAGTGACCAGGGTTGGCGTGCAGCCGGAGGTAGCTGTGGGCACGCAGGCTGTGCCCGAGACTTTTCCGGCGAAGTTGGTAATTACGCCGCTGGGAGCGATGCGTCGCACCAGCGCTGCGCTGGTGTCGGCGAGGTAGACATTGCCAAAGGGATCGGCAACCACGGCGCGCATATCGTCGCTTGCGGTGAAGGCGATCGCGGAGGCCTGGCAACCGTCGCCGTATTTATCGGTGGCCCCGGTGCAGGCCATATTGCCGCTGCTGGCCACTGCGGCCCCGCCGCCCGCGATGGTAGTCATGGTGTAGGGCAACGCAATCGGATTGCTTTGTAACCCGATGATCGTTGGTTGGTTGATGGTTATGCTCATGGGTGCTGAAGCTGATCCGGCAAAGCTTCCGGCACCGGCATAAGTAGCTGTGACGTAGTCTGTTCCGATCGGCAAATCCACAGAGTCTGAGGCTGTTCCGTTGCTCAGTGTGGCGGAGCCAAGCAATATCTGGGGTCCATTCAGGGTTGTGGAGTAAGTGAAGGTGACCGTTCCCGTGGGGGTTCCAGCTACAGATGTGACGCTGGCGGTTATCGAAACCGGGTGGCCCAGCGTGGTGGTCGATTGGTTTGCCGACAACGAGGTATAGGTAATGCCCTGCGTGATTGTAACCGGCGAGTTGGAGGACATAGAGCCAGCATTCGCGCCATCGCCGCTATAGACGGCTGTAATCGAATAGGTGGTGGCGCTGTACGGGAGGTTGATGCTGGCCGATGCCGTGCCCGAACTCGACGATGAGATCAAGGCCGCTGTGGCATAAACATAGCTGCCTACAGCGCCGCCACCGCTCACAAGGAACTGCACCGTGCCGGTTGGATTGCTGCCCGTGACATTAGCTGTCGCGGTAAACGGGGTGCCGAACGGAGTTGAACTGGGCACACCGGACAGTGCTGTGGACGTGGAGCCGAGGCTGCCTGCGTTCACTGTGATGACATATGGAGACGTCGTCGAGTAAACAATTTGGCTGCCCGTGAGTGGATAATTGTTGTCGCCCGAATAGGTCGCAGTGAATGTGTGTGTACCCACCGTAAGTCCGATCAGCGGAATCGAGATCGTATCTGTGGTCCCTGTAAGCGTTACCGTCGTCGTGTTGCTGGTCAGAGCGTCGGTCAGCGTGACCGTGCCGGTGGGGTAAGCTGCGCCTCCCACGGCCGGTGTCTGGATTACGACTGCCGTTGCGTTTTGGCCCTCCGTGATGGTCTGTGGCAAACCGGTCGGACCGGTCAACTCCGGCGCAATGTAAGTAAAGTTGCAGGTGGGCGGAAACAGGTTGGATACCGTTATGTTGTTGGTAACGGTATTGCCGTTCGCGCCAGCGAAGGTTGCGTAATCCGAAACGAAGTCAGAAGAAACATCTCCGGGACCGTAGGTCAGCGCGGCATTGGTCGGCGCGGTGCTGAACTCGGAGGAGGGATAACTGCTTGGGAAACTCACGTTGTCCAGCGTGACCTGGAGCGGGTAGATGGCGCCGTTGTTGCTTGTGCCGGTGAACTGTGCAGTTCCCGCGGTGAGGAAGGTCAGGTTCTGCATCAGAATCTTGTTCAGGTTAGGAGACAAAGACCCGGTTGTGTTTTCATAGTTCGGGCTGAAGACAATCTCCGCCTTGTGGTTCTGGAAGCATGAGTTCGAGTACTGAATATTGGTGACCGGCCCGCCGCGATCATACCCGGACTTAATGCGAAGGCCAGTCGAGTTACTGTCCGCTGTATTGTTGATGGAGCTTCCAGCGCCCGCGGTTCCATTGCCCGAAAGCATATTACCGTCAAAGAGAACGTTGCTCACACCTGCGCCGGTGTAGCTGCCGATGGACTCGCCATGGCCGGCGAAGAAATGGTTGTTGGTGACTGATATGTTCGCCGCGGGAGCGGTCGTGCCCGACGCGCCGACCGCAACGTTGTCGTCTCCATCGGAGATCCACGACCGTGTGATGGTGAAGTTTTGCGCATTGCCCGGATCGATGCCGTCAGTGTTGCGCGAGCTGGTGGGCGTAACGATCTTGATGTCCCATGCGGTAAAGCCGCTGACGGCGCCCGTTGTGGAAACGTGGAAGAGCGGCGAGTTGCGCAGCGTGATCTTGTAGAGCGTAATATTGCTGGCGCCGGTACCCATCTGGATGAAGCGTGGATTCTCTTGATTGCCGCCGCCATTGGCAATGGCGGATAGGCCCCACCAGCTCTGGCCCTGGTAAGGCGGAATGGCGTTGAGCAGCGTATCGCCGCCGCGCCCGTCCAACTTGCCGAAGCCCATGATGCCTATGTTCGTCGAGGTGCCTGGAATGGCGATCAACGGCAGGCAGGAAGAGGTTGCGCTGGCGCTGCCGACCGTCCCGCAAGTGTGCGTGCCGGCAACCTTGTCGTAATCCTGCACGTTGCGCGAGAAGTAAACGTAAACGCCGGGATCGACCAGCAGCGTGACGTTAGATGGCATGGAGATTGGGCCGGTAAGGAACGCGTTGAATGCGCCTGTGCTGTCAACGGAGAGTTCAACCGCAAGGCCGGGGCCCGAGCCAGAATAGCTCGCCGAGCAGCTATTCAGCGCGGCCTGGATGCGCGCGCCGTCCGGATTGGTAACCGTGGCGTCCACTGAGGTAGGAAGGTCGTCGCTGACGGAAGTCAGCGCCGCGCTCAACTGCTGGCAGACTGCCGGGAAAACCGGTTCGGTGACGGCGCGGCTGTCGCCGGTGGCTACGGCTGGGGCTTGCGGGGGCGCTGTCACAGTGATGGAAGTGCTTGAACTACTGCTGGTGCCGTAGTTCGTACTGCCGCCGTAGGTTGCTGACAGCGCCTGATTATTGCCAATTGCAACGCCGCTCAACGTCCAGGAGCAGGTACCGCTCGAGAGCGCGCAAAACGTGATAGCCGTCGAACTACCATTCAAATACAGCGAAATGGTCCCGGTAGCCGCCGCGGGCGAGACCGACGCAGTGCCCGTGAAGGAAGAGCCTTCGATGATGCTGGTGCTGCTAGTAACGTTCAGGGTAGTGGTGGTGGAAAGCTGGGCAATGTTGAGCTGCGTGCCGCTGGAAACACTGGTGCCGTCGTTGCTATCGCCGCCGTAGCTAGCGGTCAGCATCGGAGTGCCGGCGTTCACGTTGCTCAGCGAAAAGCTACAACTGCTGGTGTTCCCTGAAGAGTTAGTCAAGTTGCAACTGCCCAGATTGGTGCTGCCATTCGCAAGCAGGGTCACTGTGCCGGTGGGATTCAGGGCTCCCGAATTCGGTGTAACCGTCACCGTGCCGGTGATAGCGACGCCATAGGGAACGCTGGGGTTGTTCACGCTCAGCGCGGTGCCGGTGCCCACGATCTCGGAGGCCTGGCTGCTCAGCGTTAGAGTCGAGCCGCCGGTGAACGTCACTGTATCGTTAGCCGTCGAGGTGTTGGCAGTAATGGCCCACTCGCAGTTGTTTCCGGCGGCCAGCGGCAATAATGATGTGTACGGTAGACTGCATCCATTGCTGGAGCCGGCAGCAAACGCAAAGTCCGTGGCAACATTGCTGTCCGTATTCGAGAGAACCCCGCCTGCATAGCTCGTATTGCCGACATTGCTGAGCGCTGCATCGCTCGTCCTCTCATCGGGGATGGCGGGAAGCGTGGCGGCTGCGCGATTATAAAAACTGATGCCGCTGGTGCTGGTGCGATCTGCCACATAAAGGTTGCCGCTTGGGTCGAGCGCTACGCCGACGGGATGGGTGAATCCGCTCGCCATCGTCGTCGTGCCGCTGGCCAGGACTTCCACAACTGCACCCAGTGTGGAATCGCCATAGTAAACATCGCCAGCGGCATCCACGGCCACACTTACCGGAGCAGCGCCAGATAGAAGCGTCACACTGGACTGCTGCGTTACGACGCCATTGGCAATCGTAAGTTTCTCAATCTCGTTTTGACCGCTGTCGGCCACATAGATGTTGCCGCTGGCATCGACGGCCACGGCCACGGGAGTGTCAAAGCCGCTGCCCAACACCGTCTGCACGCCGTTGCCGATCGGCTGCAGGAGCACTTTGCCGGCTTCGGCAATGTACAGGTTGCCCGACGCATCGACCGCCGCGCCCGTGGGGCCGGTAAGGCCGCTTATAAGAGGTGTTCCCGTGATCGGACTGCTGATGGTGCTGGCACCTGGAAACTCCACAATCTCATTGGTCCCGGAGTCGGCCACGTACAGATTTCCCGCTCCATCAACGGCAACCTGATGCGGAGTGGTAAGGCCGCTGCCAATTTCGATGGGCGTACCGCCGCCGTTCGGCGTGCGGTAAACGGTTCCACCACCGTAGGCGACATAAATGTTGCCGGCCGAGTCAGTGGCCACGCCCGCCGGATTGCTCCCGGCGCCCAGAGGAGAACTCGTGCCTGTATCGATGGCCAGCGCCGCGCCATTGCCAATGCCGTTCAGATAACTCGGAGTCGCTGTGTAGGGTGTGCTGTTGACTGTGAAAGCAATCTGCGCCGCGCCGCTGCGCGCGCCTGCCTTGGCCGGGGTGAACTTGACTGGAACGACACAGACGGTATTGGCTTGACCCGTATTGGCGGTGTTGGCGCTGGTCAGTGTCGTCGATCCGCTACAAGTGTCGCCCGTTCCTGCGTTGGTGAACTCAGAGCCGGTCGTAATTCCTTGCGTACTCAGAGCCACCGACACACCGCTGGCTGCCTCGGTGGAGGTGGTTCCCGCCAGAAGCTCAAAGGCTAGATTCTGCGTAACAGGAGTGCCCACGGTTGTCGCCGGAAAGCTGTTGTTGAAGGTCAACTTGCGCACCAGGTTATATCCATTGTCCGCAAAGTAGAGGTTGCCGGAAGGATCGATGCCGATGTTGCCTTCGACGTGACTGGTAATGCTCTGCGGCGCGGGGCATCCGTCGCCGTAGTCGTCCAGCGTCGTCGGCCCTGAACCGGTTGTGCTTCCACTTGAACAGTAATCTCCAACTGCTCCGAACAGGCCCTCCGTGGTCAGACCGTCTCCAGCCAGAAATGTAAGAAGGCCGGTGTCCGCGTTGAGTTCGGAGATTACGCTGTGAGTTCCGTAATCAGCGATGTAGATATTGCCATGGCTATCGAGCGCCAGGCCTTGAATTCGGTCAAACAGGACTGCGGAGGAGGCAGCCAGCGCGCCGTTCCCTTTTCCTGAGGTACCTCCGTTCCCGTTACCGGCAATGGTGTAAACATCGCCCGCGCTGAGCGACGGGCTCGAACCGCAATAGGAGGCGCCGCTGTTCTCAGTGCAGATCAGGTTGGCCATGGGGTTGTTTGCACCCCCGGCGTAAATCACTCGGACGGTCGAAGGAACGGTCGTCGTCCCCGCGCCATTGTCGCCTATGTATACGTTGCCGTAACTATCCACGGCAATCCCCATTGGCCCGAGGAAGCCCGTACTGAGAGGAGACACGTTTGCGGATGGTGCGGTAGCCAGCGGGGTGCAGAGGGTTTGGGAGCAAGTCGCGTATAAACCGGCAATCGCGTGAATGTATCCCGGAGCGCACGAATTCGAGGCGCAAATGCCGGACGTACCGGATGAATTGGTTACACCAGGACCGTTCACCATGCGAACCAGATTGTTCGTTCCATCGGCGATGTACAGATTCTCATTGGCATCGACAGCGATCCCGTACGGTCCATGCACTTTTCCGCCCAGCGCAAGCACGCCGTCCACATACCCGCCGCCCCCGTTGACAATGGCATAGATGTAACCAACCTTTGGCGAGACGACAGAAGGATTCTCCAGTGTCACCAACTGTGCTGCCTTGCTGCTTGCATTGGCGATCACCACATAGACCAGCGAGTTGCTCTTGTCCACGATAAAAACATTGCCTGCGTTGTCCACGGCCGGCCCGTAAGGTCCTTTGAGATACGAGTCGGTTGCCGGGCAGCCGCTGCCATCCACGCTTAGTGCTGTGCCGCCACCGTTGCAGGTAAATCCGGAGCTGCCAGCGCCGGTAAGGCCGCCGGCCAGCGCATAGATGTCGCCTGCTGCCAAAGGAGTCGTGATGTTCAGTGAAGTGTTCGCCGCCTCAATCATGGCGGTCGCGGGATTTGCCACGCCGTTAACCGTGGTTGCTCCGGCATAGATCACGCGCACATAGATATGCGATGCCCCTTCATCCGCGAAGTAGACATTTCCCCATTGATCGACAGTGGCCCCCCATGGAGCGCTGACACCCGCCTCGTTGGCCGGACAACCATCGCCATTATTGATGCCACCAGCGTTGGCATAACCGGTGCAGGCAGACGCCTTGGATGTTGACGATGCCCCAGAGACGATATTCCCGGCGCCAACACTGACGTACGGCACCTGCACCATCATCGGCGGCGCAGAGGGGGCTTGCGCTCCCGCGTTCAGCAAGGACAACAGGCAAAGTACGGGGAGGAATGTAGCGGCAAGGCGGAATCGAAGCATCATGGCGTATCTCCGGGAATGCTGTGGCAAAAGAGGATCGAGGGAACTGGACGCCGAGGCGTCTGCAATATGAATTCGAGTCGGAAAGTGGTCAGACCACTTAAGCAGGAGCATTATCTTGATGCGCGGTAACTCTTGTCAAATGAAATTGTCAATCTCTGATCGTTGAATCATGTAAATATAAATAAACAATACTAGTTACTATAATTATCCTGCGAAGATAGAAGGTTGTCCGCGGGGATGAGTGGTCCTGCCACCAAGTGCATATTACGTGGGGATTTCTTCAATGGCGCGGCGGGGGACGCGTGCGGCAATTTGGTTGCGTTTCTATACGTCTATGGAACAGATAAGCCGATTGATGCCTATGCAGAGTACGCCAGAGCGAACACGAAAGGAGAAGGCGGCGACCTTGGCGAACTTGTTCTGGGTTTGCGGAAATCAATCTACAACAAATCCCACCTCAGAGCGTGTCTAGAAACTTAGATTTGAGCGAAGGGTACGGGCTTTAGCCCCTGAGGGAGTATTTTTCAGTCATTTGCAGACCCTCAGCGGCTAAAGCCGGAAATCTCTTGGTCCCTTAACGGACAGGCTAAAGCCCGTCCCCTTCACCATCCACGAGTTCTTAGACAGCTTCTCAGAGAGGCGTGACCATAACAGGCGAGGCCGATATGGTGATTTGGAATGAACCCTGGTGTCTCATAATTGAAGAGAGCACTCGAAGGTCATCTTGAGCGGCGGACGCTGGAAGAGCGGTTCAATGGCGAAATGTAATGTAAGGAGCTTCCGAGGTCGGTTGCTTTCGGTACTGCTTATCTCAACGGTGGCAGCGTGTGCGCAGACTGCGGGTCAGCCCGTCTGGCATGGAGTTCTGCGCAACCCCGCCGGCGCGCCCATCCCCGGCGCCAAGATGCGGCTTGATTCCGCTGCGGCAAATGCTGAAGCGGTGAGCCAAGCCGATGGCGTGTTTCGCCTACCCGCTCTGCCCGCTGGGCAATACCGGCTCTCGGTTGAATCGAATGGCCGCAAGATCGACTACGCCCAGCCCATTGACCTGGATGCAGCGACTCCGGCGGCTGTGCTCACACTCTCCAATCGCGGCGAACTGACCGTGACTGCTCTCAAGAGCCAGACCGCAACCGGGGGCGAGGAGCTATCCGGCCAGGCGGTCAGCGAACTGCCGCTCAACAAGCGCGACTTCAGCTCCCTTCTTCTGCTTGCCGCCGGCACCATGACCGATGCCAACGGCGCCACCAACTTTACCGCGCAATTCGCCATCAACGGCCAGCGCGGTGTGGAAGCCACTTTCGCTATGGACGGTGCCGACATCAGCGATCCCGAGATGGGCGGCTCAACATTTTCCAACTTCAATGTGGACGCGGTGGAAGGCATCGATTCCAGCTCTGGCTGGATGCCTGCGGAGATCGGCCGCGGCGCGGCTGGCTTCACCAACATTCGCACCCGCTCCGGTTCCAGCGGCTCTCATGGTTCCGTCTTCGAGTTTGTCCGCAACTCCTCCTTTGACGCGCGCAATTACTTTGACCATCCCACGCCCGCCTATCCCGGCCGCATTCCGCCTTTCCGGCGCAACGAGTTTGGCTTCACCAACGGCGGCCCAGTCTATCTGCCCCGCATGTTCGACGGCCGCAAAGGGACCTTCTACTTCTTTGAGTACCAGGGCTTCCGGCAAGTGCTGGGCACTACGCAGGTGATTCCCGTGCCCACCGCGTCCGAACGCCTCGGCATTGACCCTGTGACCTACGCTGACGGCAGCACAGACACGCTGAATGTTCCTGTCGATCCGGCCATTGCTGCAGTTCTTGCGCGCTATCCGCAGCCGAATGATCTCACTGGCCCCTACGGAGCGCGCACCTACGCCACTGCCTCAAAGGTGACCACAAATGCAAATCAATTCGAGGTCCGGCTGGATCATAAAATATCAGCGAAGGATCGCTTCTTTGCGCGCTTCAACTTCGACAACCTCACCGGACCCACCACCAATCCCGACCAGACTGCCGTCGATCCCTCCTTTGGTGTGCAATACATCGACCGCCAGCGCAATGTAGTGGGCACATGGACGCGCACGGCCACACCGCGGCTGACATTTGAGTCGTCCGTCAGCATCACCCGCTCCACGCCGGGCTTTCCCACGCCCAACCAGACCGACCCCGCAGTCAAATTCAACGATGGATTGTTCGAGGCCTTCAACTCCGCCGCCGGCTCGGTGATGCAGGCCTACGGCAATCTCTTCCAGGGCCGCGAAAACGTGGCATACGTGACCGCGAAGCATGCCGTCAAGTTTGGCGCGGAGTTTCGCGGCAATCGCGACACAACGTACTTTGGCATCAGTCCCAACGGCGAATACGACTTTGGCGGCGGAACTGCGTATGCGACTGAGGCGATTCCCTCCGAGAGCGGCACGCACAACATTCTGACCGGTGATCCGCTGCCTGATACTCTCTCCGGTTTTCTTTCCGGCAGTTCGTTTGTGTACACGGTTGGTCTGGCGCCGCAGTTCATCTCCGGCGGTCAGCACATGGGCCCCGCCGCCATCAGCCGCAACGACGTCAACGCATACTTTGAGGATACCTGGAAGCTGACTTCGAGGTTCACGCTGGACTACGGCATTCGCTGGGAACTTTACACACCGATTTCAGAGCGCGCCAGGCGCACATCGTCGTTCCAGATGATCGACGGCGTGCAGCAGTTCGTGGTCAATCCGCAGCCGGGTTATCGCACAGAGTGGAAGGCGTGGGCGCCGCGGGTGCAGGCGACGTGGCAAGTGGCGAGCAACTTCTCAGCCCACGCGGGCGGTGCGGTGACTACCATTCCGCCCAATATCTGGCAGGATAACTTCCTTACCGGCTCGACGCCGTTTACCATCTATCCGCGCCTGGTTTCCGCCGCGGTCTTTCCCATTCAATACGGCTTCCAACTGACGCCCGCGCAACTGCCCACTGCCTACTCGCTGCAGGGAACGAACATCATAGGTTCGGGGAATACCAAGGACATTCCCGCGAACACCATCATGGATGTGGACCGCTTCGAAAAAGACATGGCAGCTCTCACTCAGGGCGGCGCGGTGAGCGCGCTCAACCTCAGCGGCATCAATCCGGCCTTCGGCAATGGCACGCTCTACACCTGGACGTTGGGCCTGGAGCGCAAATTCGGCAACCTCACAGCCGATGCGGCCTATGTGGGGACGGCGGCAGAGAAGCTGCCCCGTTACAGCTTCCCCAACGCGTTTCCGGGAGCAAGCCCGGCCTTTGCGCCGCATACCCAATTTGATAGCGCGGGCAACGTCATAGGCGGCTTTGGCGTGGAGAACGTGATAACGAACGATTCGCACTCCACGTACCATGCACTCCAGGCCTCTCTTGCCGGCTCAGTAGGTCACGGCGGCCCAGGCATCCAGGCCAGCTACACATGGAGCAAGTCGATCGACACGACAAGCGAAGTGCTCGGCGGCACCGGATCCACGGGCGCGGTTGCTTCAGGTTTCTCGCAGAACCCCTATGACACGCATCCGGAAAAGGGACCGTCCGCCTTTGACATTACCCACGGCTTCAGTCTTAGCCTGGCGCAGGATCTGCATCTGGAGAGTGTGCAGTTTCTTCGGCCTGTGAGCCGCAAAGCGACTTACGGCTGGGAGTTGCTGAGCATATCGAGCATCAGTTCCGGCGCGCCGTTTACAGTCTTCAGCGGTATTCAGCAGACGGGCGCGGGCAATGGTGGCGTGGATCGGCCTGACCAGATTGCAAAGCCGCATCTGTCTACCGCGCGGCAAGATCGCCAGGATTATTTCGGCGAGGGCGCCAACAATGGCACCGATTTCTTTTCCATTCCCGTCCACATGGCTGGCGGTACCGGACCCAACCAGGGCCTCTTTGGCACGCTGGGCCGCGACACCTTCCGTGGCCCTGCTTACTACGACTACGATTTCGCGCTCATCAAGGACACACCCTTCGGCCGCCGCAAGAGCGGAGCCGAGCGTGCCGATCTGCAGTTCCGCTCTGAATTCTTCAATCTGTTCAACATTGTGAATATGGGGCTGCCGGCCAACATTCTCAACGGATCGGGCTTCGGAGAAATCTCGAAGACGGCAGGCAACTCGCGGCAAATTCAGTTCTCGCTCAAACTGATTTATTAGCAGACTCGCGCTCGTTTTTTATTGAGGCCGCAGGCAGTCTCACTTGACTGGCACTGCCCGGAGAAGATTCGCAACCCGTGCCCTATCGTCGAATGTAAATAACTCATAATAAAATATTTATAGGTTAGCCCTAACCCCGCACTTGCTCTTGGCCTATCGTGACCGCTGTCACGGTTTGCAAAACTGGCCAGCCATAAGCTCGATATATGAATATCGATAGTGATTTATCGAATGTTCTGCCTGTCAAACGTCTGGAGGCGCCTGCGATTCCGCAGCCAAGCCTGAGACGTCTTCCCCAGTACCACCATTACCTGAAAGACCTTGAGGCTAAAGGGATTAGCCGGGTTTCTTGCAGCGTGATCGGCTTGGATCTGGGCCTTGTCCCTGTGCAAGTCCGCAAGGATCTGCAATATACGGGGATCATCGGCAAGCCGAAGACCGGCTACTCAGTTCCCGAACTCATCCTGGCCATCGAGACGTTTCTTGGCTGGAACAACATCAACGAGGCGTTTCTGGTGGGAGTGGGGAATCTGGGCACTGCGCTGCTCGGCCACGAACGGTTCTCGAAGTTTGGCTTGCGGATTGTGGCTGCTTTTGACACCGACTCGGAAAAAATCGGCCAATGGATCCATGAAAAAGCGGTATTGCCCGTGGAGCAGCTTGGCGATCTCGCTCAGCGGATGAGCATCCACCTCGGCATCATCACAACCCCGGCTGATATTGCACAGACAGTTGCCGAGGAGATGGTGAAAGGTGGTATCCAGGCTATCTGGAACTTCGCCCCCGTCAAGCTCAAAGTCCCCGAAAACATCATCGTGCATAACGAAGATCTTTACAATTCGCTGGCTTCGCTTTCCTGGAAACTGGCTAGACGATTCCGAGTGCCAATCCAAGAGAGGGAGGCCGTTTAGATGGCGTCGATGCCAATTGCCGTTGATCGAGTAGAGAACTTCAAGGCAGAGAACCCCGAAAGAGATAAGTTCGAGCAGGTGTGCCAGATTCTCAATCGTTACGCACGCCGTCCGTCAGGATTGATTCCGATCCTGCAGGCGATTCAACACGAATACCAATATTTGCCGGAAGAGGTGCTCACCTATGTGGCGACCTCGCTGAATATTCCTCCGGCGCGCGTCTATGGCGTGGCCACGTTTTACGCGCACTTTGCGCTGGAGCCTAAGGGCAAACACGTCATCCGCATCTGCGACGGAACGGCGTGCCACGTCAAGCAATCCCTTCCGGTGTTGAACGCGCTGCGCGAAAAGCTCGGCACGACCGAAAAAAACATGACTACGACCGACATGATGTTCACTGTTGAGACGGTTGCCTGCCTGGGTGCTTGCGGTCTGGCTCCGGTGGTGGTCATCGACGAGCAAGTGTACGGACAGATCACTCCGGCGCGCGCTGTCGCTCTGGTGGATGAGATCAAGGCTATGGAGGCGTCGCTTGGCACAGCCTCCGCAGTTAATGCTGAGCAGCCCTCGGCCGAGGAGTGCCATGGGTAACGCGGAAGCTCAAACTTTGACTCCAGAAAATGGGCACGGAATCTCCACGCTGGCGCAAGTGCGGCGCGTGATTATATGTGCTGGAACCGGATGCATGGCCAACGGAGCCATGAAGGTTTTCGAGCAGTTCAAAAGCCAGATGACCGGCGCCGGTCTGCACGTGATTCTCGAACTTCGCCCCGAAGCCGCCAGCGATGAGGTACGGCTGTCCAAGAGCGGATGTCAGGGATTTTGTCAGATGGGGCCGCTGGTTTCCGTGGTGCCGGACGGCATTCTCTATACCAAGGTTCGCGCCGAAGACGTATCCGAGATTGTGCAGCAGACATTGGTTGGCGGCCAGGTTGTGGAGCGGCTTCTCTATAAAGATCCGGCGACGCGCAAGAGCTGCCGCGGAATTGAAGACAATTCTTTCTACGCGCGCCAGGATCGCCTGGTGCTGCGCGAGTGCGGCTTCCTCGATCCCGAGGATATTCACGAATACATTCTGCACGGCGGCTATCGCGCAGCGAAAAAAGCCTTTGTCGAGATGTCCCCCGAGGAGATCTGCAAGACCGTCCTTGACTCAGGCTTGCGCGGGCGCGGCGGCGGCGGCTTTCCAACAGGACGGAAGTGGGAAGCGGCGAGGATCCAGAATTCTCCCAAGAAGTACATCATCTGCAACGGCGACGAGGGCGATCCCGGCGCGTTCATGAACCGCTCCGTCATGGAGGGCAACCCCCACAGCGTCATTGAAGGCATGATGATTGCGGCTCGGGCCATCGGCGCCAACGAGATGTTGGTTTACGTTCGCGCCGAGTATCCGTTGGCCGTCGAGCGCATGCGTGGCGCCGTGGCAGCGGCGGAGCGCGAAGGCATCCTGGGAAAGAACGCCTTCGGAACCGGCCTGTCCATGAAGTGTGAAGTGATGGAAGGCGCAGGCGCTTTCGTCTGCGGCGAAGAGACGGCCATGATCGCATCCATCGAAGGCCAGCGCGGTATGCCGCGGCCCAAGCCGCCTTTCCCCGCGCAAAGCGGTCTGTGGGGCAAGCCGACGATCATCAACAACGTCGAGACGCTGGCGCATGTTTCCCGCATTCTCAACGATGGGCCCGAGGTTTTTCGCAGCATCGGCACCAAGGATTCTCCGGGCACCAAGACCTTCGCTCTCACCGGTCACGTCTCCAACACCGGCCTAGTCGAGGTTCCCTTCGGAACCACGCTGCGCGAGATCGTCTACAACATCGGCGGCGGCGTCACGGACGACGCCGGAAAGATTTGGAAGACCGGATTCAAGGCCGTGCAGATCGGCGGTCCTTCCGGTGGATGCCTGACCGAGGACCATCTCGATCTTCCGCTGGCTTATGAATCTCTGCGCTCGGTGGGCGCAATGGTCGGCTCCGGCGGGCTGGTGGCAATGAACCAGGGCACCTGCATGGTGAGCATCGCGCGCTTCTTCATGGAGTTTACGCAGCGCGAATCCTGCGGCAAGTGCGTGCTGTGCAGGGAAGGAACACGGCAGCTGCTTGCGCTGCTGGACGACGTGATTGAAGGACGGGCCGATCAACACACGCTTGACCTCCTGGAAAAGTTGGGACGAGCGGTGCAGGTCGGTTCATTGTGCGGCCTGGGAAAGACGGCGCCGAATCCTGTCCTCTCCACCATGCGCTACTTCCGCAAGGAGTACGAAGAGCACGTCTTCGAGAAGCGTTGCCGCACGGGCCGGTGCAAGGCGCTGCAGCGGCCGGAGATCAATCAGGAGAAGTGCAAGGGCTGCGGGCTGTGCATTAAAGCCTGCCCGACCGGAGCCATCACGGGAGAAAAGAAGCAGCCGCATCACATCAATCCTGAGCTGTGCATCAAGTGCGGCGCCTGCGCCACAGCCTGCAAGATTCACGCGATCGAGGGGATATAGCCAGATGAACAAGGTCACGCAGCCAACTTTGACGATCGATGGAAAGACGGTGGTGATCGAAGGAGAGCGAAACCTGCTCGAACTAGTTCGCAAGGCGAACATCGATTTGCCCACGTTCTGCTATCACTCCGAACTCAGCGTGTATGGCGCTTGCCGCCTCTGTCTGGTGCAAGTGGAAGGGCGCGGAATCCAGGGCGCATGTTCCACGCCGCCGGAGCCGGGCATGAAGATTCTGACCACAACTCCGGAGATCCGCGAGATTCGCAAAATCGCAGTGGAGTTGCTGCTGGCCAACCACGATCAAAGCTGCCCGACCTGCTCGCGCAGCGCGAATTGCCAGTTGCAAAGCCTGGCCCTGCGGCTGGGCGTGACAAAGGTGCGCTTCAAGTCAGTGCACCAGCCTGTTCCGCTGGACGAGTCTTCTCCCTCCCTGGTTCGCGATCCCAATAAATGTGTCCTCTGCGGCGACTGCGTGCGTATGTGTTCTGAGATTCAGGGCATCGGCGCGATTGATTTTGCGCATCGCGGCCACGAAGTGAGCGTGCAGCCGGCCTTCGGCAAA
>Ga0255356_1000929_pt1 | contig 19112 bp, 20 predicted proteins | sample HBST100metaG_FD_189944 | JGI IMG/M metagenome (GOLD analysis project Ga0255356, IMG submission 189944) | Peat soil microbial communities from Stordalen Mire, Sweden - H.B.S.T100 | ecosystem: Environmental > Terrestrial > Soil > Wetlands > Peat | place: Sweden: Norrbotten County, Stordalen Mire...
GCGAAGTTCTCCGGGCCACCATCCTGCAAGGCCCGTAGCAGAGCTTTCTGCTCCGCAGCCTGGACCCAGCCTTCGAGGTCGCGCCCACTCAATGCCCGGTCCTTGACCTGGTCTGCCAGTAGAACGGTACCGTCGTTCAACGGAAAGTCGATCTTCTTTCCCGTCAACAGATTCGCAAGCAGACGGACGCGGGCTTGATGATTCGGCAATGGAATGATGAGCTTCTCCAGAAACCGGCTGCGAACGGCAACGTCGATTCGCTCAAGGTGATTGCTGGCTGCCACAAGGAATACATGACTGTCGCGGGCGCTGATGCCGTCCATCTCCTGCAACAGTTGCCCGACAATTTCATCCGTCAACTGGTCATTACCGCCCGCCGCAGCGCGGTCAGGCGCGATGACGTCCAACTCGTCCAGAAACAGGATCGCCGGCGCACTCGACCGCGCGCGCTCGAAGAGCAGTTTCACCCGATTGCCGCTCTGGCCGAGGTAGTTCGTCTTCACATCGGCCGTGGTGGCCGCAATAAAGGTAAGCCCGCTCTCGTTGGCAAGCGTCCGGGCAACCTGCGTTTTTCCCACGCCGGATGGACCAGCCAACAACAGGCTCCGGGGAATTGAGACTCCTTGCGCCTGCCACTTCTCCGCGTCGCGGAGCAGCGCGCAGACCAGTTTTAGCCGGTCGAGAATCGCATCGTCGAGCACCAGCGTTTCCCAGCCGGCTTTTCGGTCCACCTTGGTATTGTGCGACTTTCTCGCCGCGCCGATGGCATCCAAGAAATGCGCCTGCGTGGGTTCCGCAGGATACGCAACCGAACGCACGGACTGCGCGAGTTGCTTGAGATCGCGTCCGCTCATTCCCTGCGTCAGCGCCGCTGCTTCCTGGGGCGCCTCCACCGAGAGGCCCTGAGCCTTCACCTCCTGCGAAAGAATCTGGCGCCGTTCTTCCACTCCGGGGAGTTGCAACTCGATCTCCCAGCCGAATCGCGAGAGAATGGCGTCATCGAGCATGTCGCGCCGATTGGTGGCTCCGATCACCCAAACCTGCGCATTCCCGCGAATGCCATCCCACTCGGCCAGGAATGCGTGGACGATGTCGGTGGCAAACGCATCTGTTTCGGCCGCGCCACGGCGGCCGAGAATCCCTTCGCACTCGTCGATGAAGATGATTGCCTGCTGATGGTTTCGTGCCCGATCCCAAACCTCGCGAACGCGTTTGCCGCTCGCCCCCACAGTCTGCTGCTTCAGGTCGGCCAGCGAGAGCATCTGAAAATCGCAGCCCATCATCTCTCGAAGTGTCCGCGCGACGAAGGTCTTGCCCGTGCCCGGAGGCCCAGTCAACAGCAGACCGCGCGGGGCAGCGGCGTCATTCCGCTCGAAAAGTTCCGCCCTGCGCAAGATGTCGAGCTTCTGGCCTTCGGGAATATGAACCCGGCTCCACGAATCTGCCGCATTTTCGATCCGCCGTGAACTCGCGGTGGCGCGCGTCAACTGATTCTTCTTGTCCCAGCTTGCACGAAGCGCCGCGAATCTTTCTTCTGCAAACCGCAACTCAGGTTGAAAGTCGGCAAGCTGCCGGACAAAGGCATTGGGCAGCGCCTCCTGCATATTCCAAGTGACACCATTCTTGGTGTAGGCGAACGTTTTGAAATTCACAAACGCTCCCGATGGAAGAATCATGAAGAAGGCATCGCTGCCCCAGTGAACAGCAATGATGGGCTTGCCCAACTCATATTGCTTTCCGTCATCGTCCGGCCACTCGACCGTATCGTATTTGCCAGCCCTGCCTGGAACACGCACAACGCTCAGAGGGTTGTACGCAAATGGTATCCATAGCTCGACTCTTGCATTTCTCAAGAACGCGCGTCGTGCTTCGCGAATGAGTCCGAAGTGCCCCCCCCACAATCGGCGCAAGGGCGCACCCAGATCGTTCACGCTGCGCTTCAAATATTCGCGCAGAAATGGCGTGTGATAGGAGCAGAAATAGTCCCAGGCACGCTCGGCATCAACATCCGTGGAAGACTGTTGCAATTGGCCAACAGTCTCATCACAGATTCGCTTGCGCTCTGCCCAGTATTGTTCCAATGCCGTGGTCATGGGGGAAGTCTCCACAACAATACCGTCATTGTAAGACGAAATGGCCGTAATATCGTCAGCCAAAATGGTCATAGCGCCTCCCGGATTGTTGGGGTTTGACGATGGTTCACTCTTACGCCGCCCTAGCCACTTCTAGTTGCAGAGACGGAGCGATGCGACCAGCCAGGGCTGGTCCTGACTCAGGGCCAGTGGGCGGTCCATCAATCAGAGCGGCCAAACGGAGGACGCGCTCGCTACCGCACCTGCCGCAGCGTTCACGGTGCGAGTTCGTTACCGTCTCGCAGTTTTCGCAGTAGATGGCCTGTTCAACTGGAATGCTGATGAGGTTCGGTTCCGGTCGCAGCATTCTGACGTTGCGCATGGAAAGCCTCCCGATGGGTTGGTGGCCGCTACGCCACTTGCTGGTCGGAGATGGCTTCGAGATCCGCAACCAGTTGCTTCAGTGTGGAAAGACTGGGCAGGTGCCTGGATGAAGCGATGTTCAGATTGCGCAGGGTAGCGGTGAACTGCGCGTCACCCGCCAGTTCAGCCAGCGCACGAAGCCGATCAAAGCCCCGTGTCGTTGCCTGCATCCACTCCACGACATTCTTCTGCCGTTCGGCATTCGGGATCGTTCGTGCGTCGCGACTGTGGCCGGCCCGCCGCAAGATCTCTGCGTAGATGTGCTCGCCCAGTGTGTTGCGATAGCCTTCAATCTCGGCCGTCAGTTTGTGATCGACAGGGCCACGCGCATCGACGGCTTGGCCGTTCGCTGGAGCCATCGTCACTCCCGGCGGCAGCGCCCAAGGCGGCAATACAGGAATCGCAACCGGTTCTCCGCGTTGATCTAAATGCACCCAGGTCTCCTCGAAGCGGTAGAGATACCGCCCAAGGCCAAAGCAACTGCAAGCGCGTTTGAAGGCCTGCGCGTCTGCCGCGGTCACGGCGTTTTCCTTGTCCGCCCACTCTTCTCCGGTGCCGGTGTGGCTGCCCAGCCGAATGATTGTGACGGCGGTCGCAACCAACACTTTGCTGGTGACAACCACCTTGCCTCGGTCCACGCGAGTCAGCGATGGCACGGTCGAGATGGTGTACTCGCGCGTCCATCCCGCCGGCGTGAAGAGTTGGTTGAGCCGGTCGGTGTACGCTCGCGGATCGGCGAAGGGAAGTATCGCGCCAGACCGCCTATCATCCGATGTGCGCATGACACGCCATTTGATCTGAGCCGGATCGAACGGCTCTTCGAGCTGAGCGAAGAGTTTCTCGCGCTCCGCTCCTGCGAATTTTGCTGCTGTTGCCATAGTTCAACTCCTTCTGTGCGAAACCTCCAGTGGGCTTTCTGTTGAACCCAAACGCACCGAAAGCGCCCTGTGAGGCGCTCTCGGCGAATGCGTGGATGTAGCGCAACCCAGTCCTAGTAGGGCACCTCTGATGCCTCGATCTCGTGCTCGGCGCTGAACTCCTGCGGGACGAAGCCGTTTCCATTGGCGTAGTGCTCCGTTCCGTTCGAGCCAATAGCGGCCGGCGCGTGCGACAGCAGACTGACCTCACGCACAACGACTTCCGTGCGAAACTTCCTCTGGCCTGACTCCCGGTCTTCCCACGAACGGGTGCGCAGTTCACCCTCGACGAAGAGCTTCGAGCCCTTCCTGACATAGTCGCGAAGGATCTCGCCGATCCGTTGAAAGCCAACCAGGTTGTGCCACTCGGTGCGCTCTTGCCACTCGCCTCGGCTATCTTTGTAACCATCGCTGGTCGCCAGCGTTAGATTGACCAGGGTTCCACTCCGCAAGATGTGGACCTCCGGATCTTTGCCGGCACGGCCCAGTAAGATGACTTTGTTGACGCTCTTGCCCATGATCTCCTCCGTTTCATCAGATTTGTCTTGGTTCGTACACGTGCTCGATTGCCTGTTCCCGGTTGATCTCGATGTAGTCGCCATCGCTGTACTGGAAAAACCGTCCGGTCATCGCATCGATATTCAGATAGCGTCGCGTATCGCGGTGCTTGTAGAGCACGATCCCACCGGCACTCCCCATGAATATGAAGTCCTCGCAATGCTCCAGCGAAAGGACGCCCTCAAGCGGCTTCCAGTCCGGCTCACCAACTTCGATTGCGCGACTCATGAGGCACCGCCAGTTGTGATCGGAGGCGGAACCGCGACGTGCGTATGCTTGCATCCCAGGCAGGCAAGCGCGCCGGTGATCTTCCGAATTGCGTCATCAAAGCGTTCTGGATGCCGCCGTATCTCGCCCGCCTGTGTGTAGAAGACCGGTGCAATGGAACCAAGCAGACGCTTGTTCTCTGGTGTCCAGAGATCGACGGCAAGCGTTCCCTGATTGCCACGGAAGAGCAAGGTCGAGGTTATGACGGGGCGGATTCGGCTTCCATTGTTGACGAGCGAGTGCTTCGAGATTGCCACTTCATACGTGTGGCCGATGCGCAGCATTTCGATTCGGACCAACTCTGGCGCAATCACAATTGCGTGCCGCCCATTGCCGGATAATGAATCAATCGGCTGCAACCACGGGAGTGGAGTTCCATCGGCATCAAGATACGCGCAGTAGCGACCCATGTCCGCGACAGCCCCGCCGGATTCTGTTGCTCGCAAAACGTATCGTTTGGCCAGATGCTGATGCTCTATCGAGACACTGGACTGGCAGTAGATGCCGCGATTCTCCAAAGCTTTCAATATCTGCCGCGGAATCGCCAGGCCATACCGCGCGAACCGCGTGGCTTCTGAATCACCGTTCGTCGTGGCAGAGACCTTCACCTGAGAAGATGATTTCATCGGGTTCTCCTCCTCTACACTGCTTGCTGTCTACGGATCGGTTGTCCCAGTGCCGCGCGAATCTCTTCCTTCGTGCAGCCGGCCCAGCACCTATAGAAGCGAGGGTTCTTGATCTGGATTGCGAGATTGTCGCCGGTGCGGTCCCGTCCAATCTGTGCGCAGGATGGGCACCGCGCCCACAGATTGCGGCTATCCTTGCGTGTGGTGCGAACGTGTTCGAGGATTCGGAACTCGTGTTGACCAGCGATAGAAGTTGTTGGAATGTACGGCACGGAGACAACCGGCTTGTACGCTTCGGGCAGACTCATTCCCTGGATGAAGGTTTTCAGTCCAACCTCGGTGAGTTTCTTCAGGCCGTTGAGGTAGGCGAGCTGCGCCTCCGGGGTCACGTCGGCGTCATAAAACCAATAGCGCAAATTCGTCTTTCGGTGCACGCCAAGTGGCGCGCGAATGGCGTTGCCGTACTCGCCGTCATCGATCCGATCCTGTCGCGGAAAGACCTCAATGCCTTCCTTGAGACCGCCGCCTTTGACTGGAACTCCGAGCCGGAGCGCCAGATTGTAGATGTAGATTCGGCACTCGGCGGCCAACAGTGGCGTGTCGGCGAAGATCCAGAGATGACCGCCGCGCCGCGATTGCTCCAGCGCGGCTTCGACGCCATCCTGCTTCAGTTCCCACTGCAACTGAAAGAGCGATTGCACGGCGCCATCGAAGTCGGCGTCGATTGCGACCCAATTCGAGCGTTGGGTCTCCGGGTTGATCGCATATAAGTTGATGGTGATGTCGCCGTTCAAATGCATCCGCACTACATCCACATCGAGCGGTTTCGGCTGTTTCGTCTGCCAATCCCGCGCCAGATAATATGGAACGGAGCCATTCGGCAAGGGTTGGGTAGCCTGCATCCCATACGCGCGCCGGTTCACAAATAAGTGGATGAAGTTGTTTGCCATCTCCCGGCTCACACAGAACTTTGTGTACATCGCTGGGCCTCCTTTCCTGAGGTAGTGTGGTTTTACCCCGACCTCAAAACTCGGTCAAATTGCAAAGAGACCCTCTTGGCTGGCGTATCGCGACTTGAAATAAAGGGAGAAGACGAGGGCTCGGATTGAGTTGGCGAGCCCTCGTGCAGTGCTGGTCACACTTGATGGGTGAAGCGCGGAAAGCTGTGCCGGAATTCGGCAGCGGGCCTCCGGTTGCTGGGAAAGCGGTCGCGCTCCGTGCCGATGCCAGGAAAGGCTGCGGCTTCTGCGAGCGCGTAACGATTTGCGAGCGAGCGAATGCGGCTTGCGGATTGACGCATGGTGTTCCTCCAGTTTGTGAAGTTGGGTTAAACCAGAAAACTGCGGTGGGCGTGGTGGGACGCGAATTACGCGTGAGCCGGTTGTGTCTGTGCGAGCAACAAGCCAGGCTGCTCCACATAGCTGAACAGCTTGTATTCGGTGAAGACGCGGTCGAAGCTCTCCGAAGTGAAGCGGTCTTCGCAGCCTTCAAACGACAGCATGTACCAGACCTCGCGCTGGCGGTCGAAGACATAGACGGCGCCCGACTCGGGATTTTCGGGAGCCATTTGCAAAAGCAGAACGCCTTTCGGCGTCTGAATCCAGCGGGTGGCAATCGCCTCGCCGAGCTTGAGGAATGCGGCGACGGTCTGTTGAATGGTACCGGTGACGGAATTGCGCCAGTCGAACATCCGGTATGCGAACATCTTTCCAAGACTGCGTTCCATCGTGATCTCTCCTTCCTGTTTGGATTTGTGAACGGCTTGACGGTGGACTACGGACGGTCCCTGAAGGTCAGGAACCACATGCGCGCAAGCGACGCGATCAATCCGAGAATCAGGATCGCGAAGGCAGCGCGTAGGATCGGTGCATTGAAAAGGGCTGAGAATACGGACGGGGCAAAGGTCAGGATGACGTCGGCGTCTGCACTCGTGAGCAGAAGCGAGAGGGCAAACCTGAGGATGAACTGCTTGGAAAAGTTGGGGACAGTCGCGGCGCGCACCGCGGTGATCGGACCAATGTCCGGCATAAGTTCCTCCTTGTGAAGTGAAAGTTATTCTGTTGGGTTGAGTGGAAGACGGCAGCGGTTGAGAAACCGAGGTGCGGCAAGAACGGTCCGATCTCGTGCAATTGCGCGATCCTCCGCGCGAGATTCTGTTGTCTGCGGTGACGACAAGTGAACAAGCAGAGTCAACAATCAGAACTCATCGCCGTCACTGCTGCCAACTGAATTGCCACACAAAACAAACAGTCTGGATTGTCGATGCAGCACGAAAGCGGGCAATGGAAGTCAACGTCAGCTTCCAACCACACAGTGGCAGACTAGGCAGCCGGTCCACCAAGCAGACGGAAATCAACTCCACCCCATGCCTGACGTGCGCAATCCAGCGCTTCTTGATTGCTGGTCAACTGCGCAATCGATCGCAAATTACACGTCCAGACCTGCCCACTCAGGTTGTTTCCCGTCAACTTCCCATCTATCCAACCATCTCCACACCCAAATCATCACAAATCAACCGACAAACAAAGGGGTAGTCAGTTTCCATTTCTATTTCTCAGAGCAACTTCGCAACCTGAAATCTGTGCAATAGGAAGGAGCTAGTAGCCCATAGGAAGGCAATGAGAATTCATCCTGCAACCAACCGGAATGCAATCAGAGGTACTGCATGGTGGATAATCAGTCGAGAACGCTACAGATTGCATCAGCTCTCGCTAAAGAGCAATAATGTCGCGAAATTCAACCACTTCAGACGCTGCTCCCACCACCAGTGTTCTTGTATTCAGCACGTCGCGGCGAAACTGATCGCTGAGTGCGATACCGATTTGTTTGGCAACTCCACGCAATTCCACGGCAAGCAGGTAGAGAACATCGTGGTCGGAGGTCAGATACAGAATCGTGTCGACTGTCTTGTCGCGGCTCAAGACTTCGCGAATTTCTTCGTATCGCGCAGACCCCTTGGCCGTTCTCTCGTACTCGATGGCGAACTTTCTGGATTCTCCTGCGACGTTGACTTCAACCACTGCGTCATAGTCTTTTGCGTACGAGTGCGCCGTTACCAGGTTTCGCGATCGGACTTCCAAGTCCGATTGCCAGGAGCGAAGAATCCCATGCTGTGCCAAAGCCAGTCTGATATGCACCAACTCGACAGCATGAAAGAGTTGCGTTCGATGGATGACGCGCTCAACGGTAGAAGGCAAAGCGACCAGCGAATGACCGCGAGATTCAAGAAGCGTCAGACCAAGAGTGGTAATGGCATACACTGGTTGCCCGTAAAGGCGCTCCAGTTCAAAGCGCTCTATCAGCTTCGCTTTCGCCAGTCTTGTGACGCGCCAGTGCACCGAGCGCCGCACACTCTCAAGATTTTCGTGCGCCAGAAGGCCGCACAGTTGATCGAAGGTGACCGCGCGGGCATTGCGAATATGTAGCAGGACGGGAATATCCCGCTCATCCGAGATGGCAATATATCCCTTGTAATACCTCATGACTGTCCTCCCTCGCGTGCAACGTCAAGCACCAGACTCAGGCAATCCTTTCCGACAATCCATCGCCCAAGTCCCGTATCGATCCAGTCCTTGGAGGTCATCAGCACCATTGCTTCGTAGCGTTGCCCGCGCAGGCTGACTGAAATTGGCAGGACTCCATCGGATATCCATGCCCGAGATGCAAACGAAATCGGCCCATGACTTCGTTCATTGATTGTGACCAGGAAGCAATCGGGAACGACATTTCCAGCCGAAGCGTAAAACAAAAGATGCGTCCGTCCGTGCAGAACGTTCGGCCCGGAGCAGTGAAATGACTTGCCAACGGAGCGCAGTGGGAACTCCGGGTTGAATCCGCTGGTGCGATTGAAGCGAATCTGGCCGGGGAACACCCAGCAGAAACGCAGACGCCGTCCTTGCTTGAGGCCGGCGGAGTTGAACCAGGCTGCGCGGCGACGAAAGCACATTGGATCGCTCAAGTCGTTGGAGCACGCAGCCCACCAGTTCGTTCCGAAGCTGATTACGCGGACGCGCATGACGCAATCACCTCCAAGAGACCCTGCACGACTGCACGCGCCTGAAGGTTGCGTTCTGGTCCATGTAGTTGATGCAGAAACGAGATTCGCTCGAAGTAGAGCGGCGGTAGAGCGAGGTTTCTGTCGCGAAAGAGAGCCAGCAGCTTGCCCAAGTCTCCCATCAGCAGCGTGAATTCTATCTCGTCTTCGGCTCCGTCCTTGCATTCGTTCGCAACATAGTCTTCCCAGCATGGTGGCTCAGACTGCTGCTGGACAAGCTTTGAATAGTGAGCCCAGAGTGCAAAGCAGGGATTATTCCGCGCAAGATTGTCGAGCAGCCTGTCGATCAGTTCTCGTGGAGTTCCTGCCTCATTCCCTGCGCCGGATGCTGGAGGTGTTACAAGAAGCTGTGTCATGGCGGCGAGAATCCGATCATTGAGTGCAACGAGGAACTCGGTTCTCGCTGGATCACTGAGTCCATCGATGCGCGTCAACTCTGCGCGAAACTCCTCTGGAAATCGCTCGCCGCGTACCTCGTAGAAGCGAAGAAGGAGCGCCGTGCGCCCGTACGCCAGCGTGAAGTCCACATCTTCAGGCGGCACCGTGGCGCGCACATACGCCCGCCACTCCTTCGGATCGGAAAAGTCTGTTGGCATCTTCAATGAATGTTTGTTTGTCATAGCTCACCTGTCAGGCGCCTTTCAAAGCCTGGTTGCGCCTCCGTTCCTGATCCAACAGAGACGTAGTCTGATTGAGGCGTTCCTTGAGATTCTGTTCTGTGTTCCGCATTGCCTCGACCCGGTGTTCGAGAAGGAGATTGTCTTGTTGCAACCGAACAACCTCGTTGCCCGTTGCAGCGGCTTCGTTTGCGCCAGAGGGCATGGGTTCAAATGACGATCGAAGGGCGGAGCGATTCTCTGAACGGGGGGCATCTGTGATCTCCCCGGCAATGCGATTCAGGCTCGTAGCGGGCCTGGTTTCGCGATCTGCTTCCGGTGCTTTGGTTGTCAACTCTCGCTCGACTACAGCATTGTGCTCGTCAACGAGATTGTTGAACTGCTCAGTTCGCCGCGCGATCTCTGTCCTGTCGCTTACCCGTCCATTCCAGAGTTGCGCGATCAAGGTTGCCGCAATGATCTCCTTCTTGTCAGCGGCGCGCAGATGAAAGAGGAAGACAGTGGTGACGCCAGAAAGCAGTATCAGCGCAACCACATTTGACCAGAAGTAAAGATCGTCGATGGTGTGAGCAACTGTCGTGCCACGCGCCGCATCCAGGGTTGCGCCGTAATCCGCGTCGTTGGGGTTGACCTTGCCTAGCGCGTAGTCCGCGAACCCCTGCGCCTTGTGCGACTTTGTCGGTTGAGCATTGGGTGTGGCGGCGTGATCCTGTCCATAGATAACGGCAGTACCGAAGACCAGAACGGTGTACACCAACAGAGTGCTGAGTCTCTTCATGGCCTTCCTCCTGACAATGGATCATCCAGAGTGGCAATGGGACGCCTTCTGGCACGACGTTCTTTCTCTTCCTGAAACCTCAGGTTGGCGCCGATCTTTGGGTCGAGATAGCTGCGCATCTTTGGGTACAGGGTCGAGATGAATCCTTCCAACTGATAGACCGGATGCTTGCGCACGTGAAGATGCGAATGCCGAGTGCCTTCGCGAGGATCGACCATCAGGATCTCCATCTGGCCGACGGGCAGGTTCTTGATGTGGTCCTCCCGTGCGCGGGTCTCGCGGAAATCGCTCTCGCTTCCCGTGCCGGTTTCCAGGTACTTCGTCGTAAAGATGCCCGTTCTGCGAACGGCCAAGCTGCGACGCTTCCGCACCACCCGTGACGACGCCTTGAGAAACCACTGCGCCGTGTTCTCCTCCGAGCCATTCATGATCATCTTGGTGCCGGGAGCAGACGATACCTCATCGGCGAATGCCTGACTCACGCGCTGGAGTTGCGGGATGCTCTGGAAGGAGAACAGGAAGGTGACGCGTGCGCCGCGCGCCGTCTGTAACACCTGCGTGAATCCGGGATAGGCGAACGGCGCGAACTCATCGAGGATCACGCTCAGGAGCGGTTCACTCCCGTCGCGGTCTGAGCGTGGACGCGCATAGCGCTTGCCAACCATGAGCTGAATGTTCTGGAGCAGTATCTTGCCCAGCGCCTCGCAGGCGCGCTTGTTCTTGTTGGTATTGAGTGAGACGAACAGAATCAGTCCCTTCTCGACAACTTCATCGACCGTCAGCAGATCCTGGTAGGAGCCGGTGACGATCGACAGTTCATCTTCGAGAAAGGCCAGAAGTTCGTTGAGAAGCCCTTGAATCTTCTCAATGCGATCCCGATCTGCGAGCGACCGCTTGATCATGCGGACCGACATCTCGAAGTTGAGGCGCATCTGCATGGTGACTTCAGGCAGTGTCGCAATGCGCGCCTTTGCACGGGCAATCTGCTCGGCTAGCACCTTTTCGTCGAGCGCCATCACCAGCACGTCGTAGACGTTGAAGACTTTTCCGGCGTAGTAGAGAATGCGCACAAGGTCGGAGAGATAGGCCTCCTGGTGGCCTTTGAAGAAATCTTCCTTCAGACCGAAGGACTGGAAGATGAAGTTGACATGCTCCTGATAGAGGGCATCGCCGGAGTAGAAGGGGTTATATCGTGCCGACTCGCGTGGATTCGATGGGTCGATCACGCGCAGATCCTGCAACCGTCCGGCGGCCTCGATATGCGGCAACAACCTCTCCAGAAACTCCTGATCTCCTTTGCCATCGAAGATAATCATCGGCATGGGCCGGTCGCCGAAGCGACGTTGGAGATCCTGAGCGATGATGTTTTCGAGAAAAGTAGTCTTGCCCGCACCGGTCCCTCCGGCAATGACGCCATGCTTGATGCGCACGGAATCCGGCCAGAGCCACGGCTCTTTGTGGACGTCGTAGCCAAGGACGGTGGCCTCGTTGCGAATCGCAGCCTCGACGATGGATGCGTCCTTCGCGCCTGGGATCGTTACGGCGGGGTGCGGCCACATTTCTTCGCGCTTCTCGCAACGGCCAATGAAGTGCGACAGCAGCAACGCAATTCCAAAGATGCCGATCACGAGATCAAGGAATATCTCAAGGCACTGGTCGCTTCTCAGGTGGAGGCGGGAAACAGCGATGTACCAGAAGACACCCAGCACGGCACATCCCCCAAGAACAAGAAACCCCGCAAGATCTGCGGGGCCTGATTGATCCCGGCGCGGCGGGTCATATGGCTGATTCATCGATGGCCTCCAATACTGAAGTAGACAAAGACTCCGGCGAATGCCAGCAACAAAGCGCATCCCAGTACAAGCAGCGTGCTGGGACGCCACTTTTCGTTCTCGTCGACAGGCTTGAGATCGTCGGCGAGCGCACGAGCGAATGCCGTCTGGAGATTGGTTTCCGCGTCCTTTCGGTAGAGCGCGCGCATCGCCTGGCGCGCCTCTTCCGCCGTCACACTGCCACGAATGTCCGTACTCATAGCACCGCCTCGACCGCAACAGGTCCGCTTTGGCTGCTGCCAAAATGCAATTGATAGAGCTGCGGCTGGCTTCCTGGAGAGACACGAATGGTGACAACGCCTGTGGACTTCCCGCCTGGTGCAACATCGGTCGCTTCGGGCGGATCGGCACTGACAACTGGAATACTCGGTCCCAGCTTTGTCTTGTAAGCGGCGAAGGTCTGGGGAGAGATCTGACGATTGCGCAGACTCACAATGGAAATAGGCTGCTGAGTTGGCTGGGGCTGAGAAACGTCAGGCGTGGTAATCCGGAATGGCGCTGTTGATTGATTGGTGATAGTGTAGCGGATGTAGAGCGTATTTTTCGAGTGGAAGACCTGTTCCAATTCCACGTTCACACCCGTAGTGGAAACCTTACCGGTCTCGCGCACGATGTTCTCGGTGCCCATCAATGCCTGCGTCAAGACGAGCGAAGCAATCTTCTGAATCTGTTGGTCACTTGGCTCGGACGTTGCGGCGTCCTGGTCCGATTTGTGCAATTTCGGCTCCGGCGCATTGCGGATAATGACGTTCATCTTGGCAAGATAGCCGGCGGGATCGATCTCGTAGGCTATCTGCCTCGATGCTGTCCAGATGAATAGATTGGTGGAAACGCCTTCTTTCAATGGCTTGAGAAATACCTTGTCCTCATGGCGCTCAATCTGAATCGAGTCAGGATCTGCGACCGCAACCGCGACAATGGGTTCGGCGAGATCGATCACCGTGAGGTGATTGAGGGCCGTCTCGACGTGCTGAATCTGGTTGAAGTTGGTGGATTGTGCCGCGGCGCTGACGGCGGCAAGAGCGAGAACTGCTCCCAGAAATGACTTCATAATCTCCTCCCACTCGCCTTTATTGGGGCGACAGAAGCAACTGCGAAATGAGGCCAAGCACGAATGCTTGAGCCTCATCTCTGCAGGTTAGGAGCGATCCCTATTGAGGAACGCCCGTGTTTTCGAAGATCAGTGTCCGCTTCCCTTTGTACTGGAAGAGGAAGATCAACTTTTCTCCGTCTGGACCATCCGGATTCTCGATCCTCTCAACGAGAAATGCCCGTTGCTGATCATCGAACCGGACGTAGCCGTTGACCATCTTTGGCAAGCGAACCGGAGCACTCTTGCCTCCAGTCTGCTCGGCAAAGACATCGACCACCTCTTGGGGAAAGGTCTGGAAGAGCACGGCTCCCGATCCGCGTCCGTTCGAGACGATGGTATTCATCGCCTGCGCCCATGCACGCCGGTTGTCCTGCTTTCCCTGCGCCCAGTAGTGCATGAACAGATGCAGGCCACTGAATTGCTCCTTGGCATCCTGTTCAAACTCCCAGAGCGCAGCCTGCGCTTTGTTCCGCGCAAGCACGGCCGATCTCCGTTGGTCTTTGTCATCGCCAGTGCGCACGGCTTCCCACAGTGCTTGAGAGTTGCCGTACTCCAGCTTTAGTTGTTCCTCGCGCTCGGTGATCTGAGCCGCAACATCGCCGTAGATCGCATTGACAAGCTGGCACTCCTCGAACATCTCCTTGGTCACGGTGTGGCCAGAGAAGATGCCGCGGAAGTCTTCGACCGCCATGCGTTCGTTCAGGATGTCGCCCAGTTCCTTGCGAAGGACGTTGTAAAGACGGCCGACTTTGTCGGTATCGGCGACGTCGAGATGAAGTGGTAGATCCGAAACTCTGCGCTCACGTTTGTATCGGAGCCAGGGCGCCGGAGATACCTCTTTTCGAATATCGCTGATGACCGACTCGTCGATCTCGACCCGATGCTTCAGCGAGTCGAGCGCATTCTGCAACTGCTCGACAAGCTTGTAGGCAAGATCTGGCCGTCCAGCTGCAAGGCACGAGGTCTTCAGATCGGTGATCGAACCAATCCGGTTTCCTCTGGCCTTCATTGCAACCAGATAAACGTTCCACCAGGGTGACTTCGCCTTTTTGTGCTTGGTCTTTTCCTGATGAAATCTCTCTCCATGCGCGGTCCGTCCGGCAACGAACTTCGGAAATTCGTCAGATGGCATGGCGCAGATGGTATCGAAGTCGAAGTCGCCGCCATTCCGCTTCGCCGTCTCCGAGTGAAGGATGTACGTTCCCTCCATGCGAAGCTGACGTTTCAGAATGTAGGCAATCAACGGCTCTGGCAGATCCGACTTGCCCAATGCGCGTATAAGCATTGGGACAAGCTCCGCATCTCGAATATGGCGGACGGGCAGCAAGTCCTCCTGCATCCGTATTGGATAACGGATGCAAAGACTCTGCTCTGCCGTGACGCTTGTGATCGCGGTGTCTTCCGGTATCCAGTCCGAGACAGCGAGTATCTTACCCTCGTACTCGACCAGAATTCCGTCATCTGAGAGCGCGAATGCCGGCAACTTGAAGCCGCCACTCGTCAATGTGCGGAATGCCCAGCGAGCAAGTTTGCGGTTGATCTGGTTCGACACATAGGGAAACCGGATACTGTTTCCGCTCTTGTCTGCCAGGAGAACTGCTTCTGCCGGCTCCCACTCTTCCGAAGCTGAATTGCTTCCGCCTTCCAGAGCCTCAGGATCGAAGCTCATGTCGAACGTGGCTTCTTCTTCCGACTTGCCCAGAACACGAAGCAAGCCTTCATAGTCGCCATCTTCCCAAGCCTTCCTCACCTTGCGAACTTCCTCAATCGCGCGAGGCATGATCTCAAGTTGAAGAGCCTCATCCGAAGCGTGCTCGACCAGCGTGTAACTCGATCCGTATTCAGTGACGCGAGACCATTGTTTGATTCCGAGCACCGCTGGACCTGTGTACATCCTGCCGCTAGTCCCGATCTGGGGAAGAAACCTGCTTCCTCCCTTGAGATTGGGTTTGCAGGCGCTTTCAGGCAAAATGCAATCGACCGCAAGCCTGTCGGCTACACGATCGCTCATTGCCTTCAACGCACCTTTTGCCTGCTTCGGTTCGCGCGCATCGAATGCCAATCGAAATTGGCAGAATCGATCCGGCGAGAGATGGAGTTTGCGATAGAGCGATTCCCGAATCCATCCGCGGCAATCGTTGGTGCCAAAAACATGATCCTCGACAACAACGATGCGGAAGTCCGGTTGCTCCATCACCAGCTTGCAATCGGAGATCAGGATCGAAAAATACACGATCGCTGCCTCCGGCCAATGCTGAAAACGCTCAGCAATGGGCTTTGCATGCGGCTGATCGACGAAGTAGAACTTGCCGTCCTTCGCCGAACCGCTTGCACCTACCAGTTTGTACTCCACTCCGCCAAAAGAGAGCTGTGCCATGCGGTTTTCCACCACCGATTGCTCGTATGGTGTCAACTCCGCCGGTACACTGACGCGCGCTACTCGGATGCCGGGATAGAGTTGCGCAAGGAGTTTTCCCTCGAGCGTATCCTTCCGGCCCAATTTGCTGGCCTTGCGGGTCACTTCTCCAGTCACATCGATCTTCAGCTCAAGAATGAGCTTGGATTCGCCTGTCGTGTTTTGTGGCCTTGTCGCTGTCATTTTTTCTCCTCACTTGTCTGGCGCGCCAGTTGAGTGCCCATCGAGTGACTGAGAGGTTGAACTAACCCTGTCTGTCATTCCTTATCGCCTGGTTGCCCGTGTCAGTGGTGAATGTTGACCGAACCCAAGTTTCAGGAATGAAAACCGGGTCAGCATGGAATTCCTCATCGCCGATGCGTTGAGGGTTCAAGAGAGGTTGACAGTGACCTTGATTGAAGGTGTATCTCCTCTTTGAAACTCGTTGCTGACCTCAGATGTCCGCTACTTTTCAAGTGGCCGTTTTACCAAAATCGGATTGCCTCCCTGGACCTCTGCCTCCGCGCGAAAAGCGGTAACTACATAGATCACGCCTCCCTTCGATCGAAAGGCTTTGATCAAGGCATCACTTTCGCTTTGCGCTTCCTCGCCAAGTTCGGGCTTTGTCGGCGTCGATCCATCCTTGGCCAGGAAGTATCGAGCAACTTCTTCGGACGCACGCGGCTTACGCGGACGCTTCGGCGTCGCAGTGTTTGCCAACTGCGGCCTGTCGCTTTGCAGATGGTCTGGTGTCAACTTTGCAACTGCTGTCTCCATCTCGTTCCTCCATTACTCCTGCCCAACTACACGGTCTGGCGCGGCCAGGATGCGGTCACGGCGCTCTCCATCAATCGGTCGCTCACTGTACTCGGCAATCCAAAGTCCGTCTGGGTTCACGTCGGTCCTGTGGTCGGCGATCAGGCGAATCCGATACTCATTGACGAAGTGGTCCGTAACCTCCGAGCCGTTTGAAACGTGGTGTACGTCCTTGACTCCGTATATGAGAAAGGTCAGCGGCTCTCCAGGCTCCGTGTCGATCTCGCGCAGATGAAAGACAGACTGGATCTGGTCATCATCGACTTTCCCGCGCGTGTTGTCGTCGGCCATTGCCTTCATGGTGTAGCTGCGCAAATTGCGCGTCATCATGTTGAGGCTTGCGGCCCAACGTTCATCGACATTGGAAGGCGCGTAATTGAGATAGCCATCAAGAAACCGCTTGACGAATGCCTGGTCGAGAAAAGCATCTGTCCCAGTACTCGCGGACGCTACGCCGCCCTTTGTTGGTTGGCCGACAACCACCGCCTCGCCATTGGCGCCGATGCGAATCACCGTTGGTGGTTGCAGGCGAACGAAGACCGCAAGCCCGAGCGCAACCAAGGCCACCGGGATCGTCAAGAATGCCAAAAGCCACGCCCGATTGGCGTTTGCCGTCAGCGCTCCATCCACCTCGTAATACTTGGGGCGTACATTGAGTTCATTCGCTTGCGTAACGGTCTTTGCATTTGCCATCTTTACTCTCCTCTCGAAGACTCACTCAGTCACTTGCTTTTCCAGCGTTGTCGATTGCTCTTCTTCCGGTCACAGCGGCCTTCGTAGCCACTCGCGCCGCATGATAGGCGCCCCATGTCGCGATCCCATCCCGGCGTGGATGAGGAGCATGCGAACTCCATGCCCACGGATTCCCACGGTTCACACTTGCGAATGTTGGGGCAGCCGAACCCGACTTGGAGCCCGAACCAGACCCGGTACCAGAACCGCGAACAGGAACGGGACTCTCCTGCGCGCCCGCGCTGTCCTCTCCCGCACTGACAGGTTCATCTTTCCCGGTAGCACTCTTTATGGAACTGCGAATAAGTCCCGCATGACCCGCAGCAGTAGGTGAGCCATCATTCATCTGCCCAGTACTGTCTTCAACTGCCGATGTGTTACTGGCTTTCGTATCCATCGCGGGTTGGTTGCTTGCGCTCAAGGAAGAATCGACTTGACTTGTTCCGCGTTGCGCCGGCACGGGTTGATTGCCACTGCCCATCCCCGCAGGCGTCTTCCCACCCGCACCGGTCGCCGCGGCACTGTTTGTCGCGTTGCCGGTTGTGCCCGCTGAATTCCCGGCATTTGCTGCCGCCGCGCCGACGGCCGCGCCCTCAATGGCCGCCGTGCCCGCGGTAATGGCCGTGACGGCGGCACCAATCAACGCGCCTGCTGTTGAGCCAACGTCTCCCGATACAATTCGTTTGGCCATGAATGGAATCACCGCAATGGCCAACGAGAAGATGATGCTCGCGAAACCAATCAGGACAGATCCTTCCAGGCTGCCAAGGCCGCCTAAGAAACTGTTCTGGCTGAGCATCTGGCCTGCCTGGCCCATCTGCACAGCGCTCAGAAGTGCGCCGAAGCCGCCATAAAGAATCGGCCATGCATTCCAGATGAAGACGTTCTCGACATAAGCTTTGGCGATGCGGTTGGTCGCTCCCAGCGGCATCAGCGAGATCACCAGCGGGCCAAAAATATACAGGATGCTCCCATAGAGGATGTAGAAGAATCCGAAGATCACGATCACCAGCGGATAGAGAAGGTAAGCAACCAGAATAAGAAGAGCGTCGATCAACCCAGCAGCGGAACCGGTAACCAGGCCCCACAAATTCTGAAAGCCAATCTGGCTGAACTGCGTCTGGATGTCGGTCCTCCAGTTATCCAGAAGGTTGAGTCCCCCGGAAGCATTGCTTATCCAGTTGCCTGCGTTTACGAATCCCTGGTTGACCGTCGTGAAAACAGCGTGGTAGTTCATCACCACCATCGCAGTCGCAACATACTTGATGAGGCCGGCACCCAGTCCGCGCACATCGCCGCCGTGGAGCGCGGACTGGTAGACCTGCCAGAGAAATCCGACGACAAGAATGACGTAGCCCACGTTCTGCATTCCTGACGTGATGCTGGTCGAGTCGATCCTCGAGACAGCCTGTGTCAGGAATTGCTCAAAGAGGTTTAGTTGCGAAGAATAGATCAACGCAAGCGACGTCACGCCGGGATGGAGAACGGAAAGCATCATCTAAATCACCTGTTCGTCAGAACGCCGTTGATGAGGCCATTACTGCTTGTCGAGTCTGTTGCAGCGAGCTTCGACAACTTGCACTGATTGGCGATGTCGATGCCGCGCGTGCGCATCAACTCAGCCAGAGCCGACTGTGTGTACGCATTTGCCCGGACCACCCAGACATCCGCCTCCGCTTCGAGAATCGGCGCGCTCCCCGGAGCTGCCGTGGAGATCTGCTGGCCCATCTTGTCCGCCTCGGCCAGCTCCGCATCGGCCAGGGCGTCGATCTGAATGGCGCGCTTCATGGCGTCCTGCGCCTGCGCGTCTGTCATGTCGGTCATATTGCGAATCTGTGGAGACGCGGAATTCTGCGCCATCACCACGCCATACACGTTCTGAAACTGAGGCGAAACCGTCGAAATACTCCCAGCGTTGCGAGAGAGCAGAAT
>Ga0255356_1000933_pt1 | contig 19069 bp, 15 predicted proteins | sample HBST100metaG_FD_189944 | JGI IMG/M metagenome (GOLD analysis project Ga0255356, IMG submission 189944) | Peat soil microbial communities from Stordalen Mire, Sweden - H.B.S.T100 | ecosystem: Environmental > Terrestrial > Soil > Wetlands > Peat | place: Sweden: Norrbotten County, Stordalen Mire...
TATGCGCAATCCATAACGGTTCTTGCTTTTGCTGATCTTCACGCCTGCCCATCGCCATACTTGTTAGACGTTTTGAACCCATGCTTGTATCGCATCAAACCCCGACTTTAACCACGGGCTGCTAGGGGCGATCCCCGCGTTCATTAGGATACGGTAACGATTCGGTACAAAAATGGGCCGTTTGATATGTCGAAGGCTTCTGTGAGTGAGACGATACCGATGCCCAACTCGGCCAGTTCCTTCAGGGTGATGACAAGATCGGGAAGCGAACGTCCCCAGCGGTCGAGCCGCGTATTCCTTCATGGTCCTAATCTGAAGTGGGAGCGTCTGCTGATCGAGAGTCGAGATACGGGCATAGAGTGCCACTCGCGGTCGCGCGGAAGACCTTTTCACCCTGGCCAAAAAACCTCCTCAGATGTCAGCGTTGGAGTGCTGGATTGGCGCGGCTTTCTGATAGTCGCTCCGTGCTGGCCCGAACCTATAGGTTATGGTCGGGTCTGCTGTACGAGCGTTTGTTAGCGAAACCGTTTCTCGTCAGCCGCGATGATTGAGTCTTGCATTTGCCTAAAGTCTCATGACTGGGATGAGCTTGTAGTAATTTTCGGGTAAGCGCCAACAAATCGCAGGTCACAGAGAAGATGATTTCATGGCTCGTATGGAGCAGTTCCGGCGAATCCATCGTATTTTGATGATGTGCCAATCAATCCACTATAAATGGAAGACTTTTCAGTTGAGTGTATCTTTCATGCGCTAGACGTTAATTATTAAAATAAAAGAATAATTGCGGGGCTGAATCTATGGGCATGACTTCCACTTCTTCGATGGCTCGATCACCGAAAGCGTCGGCACATCGTTGTAAGGGCCGGCGAAAGAAGGCAGCGCATCGGTGTCTGATGAACAAGCCGGCTCCTAATCTCGCAGCGGCTCCGGATCAACTCGCAGTTGATGGCGGCATTGGCAACGCGGCGCGCAACCAGGACTGCTACCGGGCAATTCTCCCGGAACTCGAAATATTAGGAAATGACCAGACGCTGCCGATTCAGTCCAGCAAGCCTATGACTGTGTTTTCTACATTCAAAGATACTCCCCCTATCTTGATTGCCAAATCAAACCTGGTGGGTCATTGGACAAATTGGGATGAGCCCCACAGGTCAGACCGCCTTGGCCTCATGCTCCCGAGAACCTTTGCGGAAGGCGGACAAGTTTATCTTGGAGGTGTAAGTGATGTATGTCTCGTGCCCACGGCCCATTAGGGAGATTGCGGAAGGACTGGACATTCCAGAAAACTATCTTGAGCTCTACGGAGCACATATGGCGAAGTTGCGACTTGAGCTATTGTCGCAATCGAGACCTGCGACCCGGCGCAAACTCATTCTAGTGACCGCAATGACTTCAACTGGTGCGGGCGCTGGAAAAACAGTTACTTCGGTTGGCCTTAGCCAAGCATTGAATCGGATTGGAAAGAGAGCCATCGTTACGCTTCGGGAACCTTCGTTAGGGCCGATCTTTGGCCTGAAAGGTGGCGGCACGGGCGGTGGAAAATCAGAAGTAATCCCTAGCGATAAAATTAATCTCCACTTCACAGGAGATTTTCATGCCGTCACATCGGCACACAATTTGCTCGGCGCTTTGCTTGAAGCCCATATTCACAACGGCAACGAATTACGTATTGATGTCAACAATATTCAGTGGCCGCGCGCCATGGACGTAAACGATCGAGCCCTGCGCACGATTGTGTGTGGCTTAGGTGGCTCCATCAACGGTCCAGCCCGGGAAACCGGATTTGTGATTACTGCGGCTTCCGAGATCATGGCAATTCTGGCATTGGCTAGTGACCGCCACGATCTGCGTCAACGGTTGAGCCGGATTATCGTTGGTTTCGACCTAGACGGCAAGGCCGTACGCGTTGAGCACTTGCGGGCAACAGGAGCCTTGATGGTTTTGCTCAACGATGCCATCATGCCCAATCTTGTCCAGACCACGGAAGGTACCCCCGCCTTGGTCCACGCTGGCCCCTTTGCCAACATCGCGCACGGCACCTCCAGCGTAATCGCGCAGCGAATGGCGTTGCATCTGGCGGACTACGTGGTAAATGAGGCCGGTTTCGCTGCCGATCTTGGCGCGGAGAAGTATTTCGATGTCGTGATGCCATCTGCGGGACTGAAGCCAGCCGGAGCGGTAATGGTCACATCCGTGCGGGCGGTGTTGCGCCACGGGGGGAGTGTTGGCTTGGGTGTGCCATTGAGTTCGGCTTTCAGAGCCGGGTTTGAAAATCTGGCTAAGCACGTAGAGGCGCTTGGCAAGTTCCGAGTGCCGGTCGTTGTCGCCATTAACCACTTCCCGTCAGACACGGTGGAACAGCTTGAGGCGATTCGCAAGTTTTGCGAAGAACTGAGGGTAGATTGCGCCATATCGGACTTTTATGGGCAAGGGGGTGCAGGAGGCCTCGATTTAGCAGAGAAGGTTCTTTCGGCTGTGGACAGTCCCCGTTCTGAGGAAGCTCAGCCAATATATGGACCCGAAATGAGTCTGCAGGAAAAGGTAAAGACTCTAGCTTGCGAGGTCTACGGGGCTGCCGGAGTCGTGTTTGAGTCGAAAGCATCCAAGAAGCTGCAAAGGTTTGCGGATCTTGGCTATGGCCATTTACCGGTTTGCATGGCCAAGACACAAGCTTCAATAACTGACAATCCGAAGATACTCGGGGCGCCTAGAGACTGGACACTTACAGTACGAGATGTGGCACTCTCAGCAGGCGCAGGATTTGTGGTGGTTGTCGCTGGCGAAATGATGCTGATGCCGGGACTGGGTAGGTCTCCGCATGCGTTTGAGATCGATGTCAACGATGACACGGGTATCATTGGCCCGTTGGCGTGAAAACCCACCGGACTTCGGTCCTTGGTTGTTACCGGACGGGAATAAATCCCATGACATTGGCGAAGCCAAAGATTAGCATTCCCGTACGGTAATATGCTCGGGACTTATGAAGTATACGACACAAGCAATTGGCCAAATCATCCGGGAAAACCGGAAGCGATTGGGCGTCCCGCAAAAGGATTTGGCGCTGGCCTGAGACAGGGGCTGCGCTTTGTCATAGATCTCGAAAATGGAAAGGAAACCTGCCAGATTGGCAAGGTTCTGACGGTCCAGCAAACGCTGGGAATCCAGATCGCGCTGACGCCGCCGGTGGTTTCAAAAAATCAGGATTAGTGCGCGGCGAATTCCCTGGATGTTTACTCGCACAGGGTGAGGTAGTTCCGTTTTTTCGCCCATCCTCCCGCCCTGCAATGTGCTGCCGCTTAGCGCCAGACTCGGCGTGGCCCACCCGAAGGGCTTGAATGTCGATTGAATTCGCTTTATCGCTTTTGCGCAGGCATCTAGCATGCGATCCGACAATATACGGAACGCACTATGGCAAAGTAGCTCACTTGTTGGGCATGAGTACGAAGCAGAGTCATGAGCACGTTGGCCGCTGTCTGTTGAGGCAGTCCAGTCTCTATCGATATGCGCGCCGGGGGAAGCGCGCACGCGCCTGCACGCGCAAGCTAGGAACGCAGTTGAGGCGCATTATCCGCGAGATAGAGCGCCAGGTTGATATACTGTCCAACAAACTTCCTCAGTTACTTGCGATAGTTCATTGAATCCATTTACAAGAGAAGCATGACAAGAACAAGATTTACTCCGCCCATGAACCCGAAGTCGAATGCATCGCCAAGGGCAAGCAGCATGAGCTTGGTAACAAGGTAAGCGTGGCAGTAATTAGTTGTGGCGGATGGTTTGTCGGCGCGAAGAGCTTCACCGGAAACTCTTATGATGGTCAGACGTTAAGTGCGCAGATGCAGCAAGTGAATCACTTGATCGGCGACCGAGTTAGCGAAGCGCATATGGACATCGTTTATCGCGGCCACGAAGATGAAGGCGCAGTCACCGTGCACGTCGATAAACAGTGAATAGACAGGACACCGCGAACTCTATGGTGATGGATGAAACGCCGTGTCACAGCGGAACCTAGCATCAAACATCTGAAGAACGAACACCGGTTGGAACGCAATCGGCTGAGGGGTATTACTGGTGACGCGATCAATGCCGTGCTGGCTGCCGCTGCAATGAATTTCAAGAAATTCCCTGAAGCTTTTTGGCGCATTTTTCTGCGTTGTTTGTAGCGCTTCTGTGGCCAGATTCAGTTTCTGTGACGATCTGCATACCGTTTCTTTCAAATCGAGAACGCCTGAAAACGACTATATTGAGTACACGATTGACCGGAGGAGACTTCGACGATGACAACCCTTGCGCACCTTGTTCCGGCGGAAGATGATGTGTTCTACAGCCGCCATGACCCGAACGATGTGCGGTTTGGCGACATTGTGCGGAGAGACCCCGAGGCGTACTCACATTCTCAGGTAGTCATCCTTGGGTGCCCGCAGGACGAAGGTGTGCGCCGCAATCGAGGCCGTACCGGTTCGCGTCTTGCCCCAAACGAGATCCGCAGGGCCCTGTACCGCTATCCGGTGAGCGAAGCACACCAATATCTCAAGCTAATCGATGTGGGCAACCTAAGAATCGGGGAGACCCTTGAAGAGACGCATGAATGGCTATGCGAGACCCTGCAGGGGTTTCTGCATGATGGGAAAAAGGTTGTTGTCCTGGGAGGAGGGAATGACATCTCCTATCCGGACTGCAGAGCATTGTGCGCCACGATAAGCCTTCCGTTGGTATTCAACATTGATCGTCACCTCGACGTTCGCGCGGACAGGCCTAGAAATAGTGGCACGTCCTACCGGCAGTTGCTGGAAGAAGGCTCCATCCCGCCCTCCATGTTTCATGAGGTTGGCACTAACTCCTATGCGAACTCTCCGACATATCTGAAATACGTGCAAGACGTAGGCGCGCACATCCACTATCTGGGCGACCTGAGAACCGCCGGAGTGGGATCGGCCGTTCAGGCTATCGTCAGTAGCAGCCTCGCGGACGGGATCTTCTTTGGTTTCGACCTGGACGTTGTAAGGGCCGTCGAGGCCCCCGGGGTTAGCGCTCCGGGCCCGATGGGGCTTACCGCTCGCGAGGTGTGCGAAATCGCGGATGTGGCAGCCTCAGACCCTCGCACTCGCATCATCGAGATCACGGAGGTCAACCCCGAGTATGACCGGGATGGAATTACGTGCAAACTGGCTGCGAACATCATCGTGCGGGCCCTTGCTCACCCATCCCTCCGCAAGGGATAAACCGCTTTTTAAAATGCACTACGAGAACCTGCTCTTAACGTTCTGAGCATCGGGTTGCATCGTAGCTGCACAGCCGTGCTTCGAGAGCCTGCATTGCGGTTAGACTCCGCAGCTCCGCGCCATGCAAAAGGGGAGCCATTGCGGCTTCCCCTTTATTGTTGGCAATCGGGCTGAGTTACTTCTTACCTTCCAGTTCATCGGCCAGTGCATTGGCGCCGTAGAGCTTGCGCAGTCCTTCGATCATGGCCGCCGAGTGTACCGCGACCGTCCGGTTCTTGCTTCCGTCATAAACAAAATCGCCGGCCAGCGACTCGATGTTGCCGTCGAAGACCAATCCCACCAGTTCGCCGTCGCGATTGATCACCGGTGAGCCGGAGTTGCCGCCGATAATGTCGTTGGTTGTGACAAAGTCCAGCGGAGTTGAAAGCTCCAGCTTGTCGCGGCCCGCTGCCTGTTTGGGCGTCAGGTCGAAGGGTGGCTTGTTGCTGAAGCTGGCCGCGCGGTCATAGAGACCGTAGAAAGTGGTGAAGGGCGGAGCGATGGTGCCGTTATACGGATAGCCCTCGACCGCTCCGTAGCTCAGCCGCAGCGTGAAGGTAGCGTCGGGATAGGCGTCCTTGCCATAGACCAGAAAGCGAGCCTTGCCCAGCTTTTCTCCGGCTGGGGTCAGCACGCTGGTGATCGTGTCGCGCAGGCGGAGGTAGGTCGCGCGAGTGATAGGGTCCACGCGCCGCGCGGCCACAATCATCGGATCGGTGGAAGCAGCCACCGCTGCCTCGCCGCCGTCGATCAGCGATTTGCGGAAGGACACATCGGCCAGCTTGGTTCCATCCACCAGCGCATTTACGGTCTTGTCCACGTCGCCGCCCTGCAGGATGGCCTGCACATAGGCGTCGTCCTTGCCCAGTTTTTCCTCGCCCAGTTTGAGCGCGGCGGCCATGAATAACTTATCCGTGGAGGGATAGATTTTAGCCGGTGAGAGCATCTTTTGATTCAGCGAGTCCAGGCCGGCCTCATGGAACTGGGGCAGCCGCTCGCCATCGGGCTTCTTGATCTCAGCCACGTACTGCACTATCTGCATCGCCAGCGTGAACAGTTGACTGTCAGCGCGGCGGAAAACCTGGCCCTTCATCTCCGGCTTTAGCTTCTCTTCAGCGCGGGCAATCGTCTCCCAGGCGTCGCCATAGGCCTTTTGCCACTCGGGATTGGCGGCTACCTTGGCGCGGAAGTCGTTTTCCTCGGCCTGTTTCTTGGTCAGAATGGCCTTGTCGGCCAGCGCATCGCGGCGGCCCAGGTAGACCTTCTGGCTGTTCTGCAAGCTGAAGATGGTGGTGCCCACCAGGCGCTGATTCTCCGTGCTCTGCGCGGCAAAGGCCAGCGCTGCGGCAATACGGCGCGTCAAATACTCGACCATCGCCGGTCCATGCACATCGCGCTCCATCAGCAACTCGGCCACCGTTTCATCGCGTTCCGTCGATCCGGGATGGCCGGAGACGAATACCAACTCGCCCGGCGCGGCGCCCTTGGCGCTCCACTTCAGATAGTGATCGGTATGCAGCGGCTTGCCGTTCTCGTAGGCGCGGAAGATGGCCATGTCCAGGTCGTAGCGCGGATAGGTGAAGTTATCCGGGTCCCCGCCAAAGAAGGCCGCCTGCTGCTCAGGTGCGAAGACGATGCGCACATCGGTGTACTTCTTGTACTGGTAGAGCCAGTACTCGCCGCCCTGGTAGAACGAGACCACGTCGGAGCGCAGGCCCGTCTTGTCCTTGCTCTCCTTTTCGATTGCCGCTTTTTCGGCATCGCGGGCCTTTTGCGCCTTGGCCTCGTCGGCAATGCCCTTGGCCGCGCTCTGCACTCGCGCCGTCACGTCTTCCATGCCCACCAGCACATTCACTTCCAGGTCGGGAGACTTCATCTCGGCATCCTGCGTGGGCGCATAAAACCCGTCGCGAATGTAGTCGTGCTCGGCCGTCGAGTTTTTCTGCAACTGGCCGCGCGCCACGTGGTGATTGGTTAGCACCAGGCCGTCGGCGCTGATAAACGATCCTGAACCGCCATCCATAAAGCGCACGCTGGAAAGGCGAACGTGATCCAGCCAAGCCTGGCTGGGATGGAAGTTGTACTTGGCCGCCAGTTGCTTCAGTGGCGGGTTGTCAAAGGTCCACATGCCTTCTTCGGCGTGAATCACAGGTCCTGCGGCCAGCAGAAAAGCCGCCGGCAGCAGCACAACGGAATGAAGTTTACAAGCGAACATAAAATCCTCATTGAGAACAGCACCACTCGCCAACAGTAGTGGGGGATCAGAGGGCAACGCGGACAGCCTGCGCCCGTAACTCAATTTTCCGACTTCCCATCATACCCCAGCCGAGCACTCCCGAGGCGTGCGCGCGGCAGTCGTTGTTGAAAACATCCGCCGCCTGTTCAGTCGCAGGTAAGTCCAGTGGTTCCCTTGGGAGCCAAATAGCCGCCGCTGTTGCCGTTGAGGGTATAGGTAGTGGTGCTGGCGGATCCGTTAATGGTCCCCGAGTAGTAGACACAATGGCCGCCGCCGTCGATGTTGCTCACGGTGGTTCCGTTCAGCGTCAATCCGGCCAGTGTCGTCAGATACGAGGTTCCAGTCACCGTCCATTTGCTGACCGAGTCCAGAACCAGGCCGACGGTTTTACCGGTGTTCGCGGAGTTGATCGCGCCAGTCAATGTGGAGCCGGCCTGGGAGCTATCCATATAGATTTGGACCGTCGCCGTGCTGATCTTGTCAACGATCACGTCACCGGTCAAGGCGGTTCCATTGGCCGTGAAGGTGACGTTGCCTCCGTTCGAGCCTGCCGTACCCCATGTCCCGCTGTTGAGCGCTGCGGCTGTCAGCAGTGTCCCATAGCTGTTGGTGGTGGTCGAGGTGTTGTTGGTCACGGTTACGTCGGTAAGCGAAATCGTCGCCGTAGTGTTGGCAACGGCAAACACTGTCGCCGGATTGCTTTGTCCCGTGGTAGTCGTGCCAGTGGAGCAAGCCGCCGTCTTGGTCGCGTCGCAGGTGTACGCGATGGAGCCTTTGCTCATGGCGAAAGTGGAGAGACTGGTGCCGTTTCCCGTTGTGTCTTGATAGAGCAGGATGCCTCGATCGTCGCCCAGGGCGCCGCTGAGCATTGTGCCGGTCAGGGTGATCGTGCTTGCGCCTTCCACCACAACTGATTCGGCATCGTTGGCGGTCAAGGACCCACCGCTGACGGTCACCGTGGCGCCCCCTTGATCTGTTGCCAGGGCCGCACCGCTTTGTCCGAAGGTCGTGGCCGTCACGTCGGTTAAACTGAGCGTTCCGCCTTCCGCCGCATCCGCAGCGTGCGCATTGGCGCCGGAGGCCGTGATACTGGTGCCGTTGAGGGCGATGGTTGCGCCGTTGCCGGATGCAAACGCGCCAGTGCCGTATTTTCCGGTGGTATTGATGGTCCCGCCAGTGATGATGATCGCGCCGTCCAAGGCCGCGGATGTGCTCGATCCATAGGCCAGCACGGCGGCATCTGTGCCCTCGATGCTGCTGTCGTTCTGGTTGCTGCCCGCGCTGCTGGAGACGATTGCCGGATTGGTTACGGTGACCGTGGTGCCGGAGTTCCGGGCGCAGACTGCGCTTTCGTCGGCGTTTGAAACCGTGATCGACGGACTCGTCACCGTATTCGTGCCGCTGGTATACGTATTGGCAGCGGTGGCGTAGACGCTATTGGTGCTGTCCTGATAACCGCACTCTGCCGAACTGGAAGATGACGCCGAGTTGGACGATGCTTTGACGGTAATGCTCACTGCCGCGGAAGTGCTGGTGGCGTAGGTCGAGTCACCGCCGTAAACAGCCGTGAGAGAGTGCGTTCCGGTGGTCGAGAACGAGGTGGATAGCGTCGCGGTTCCCGAACTCAATGTTCCGGTTCCCAGCGAGGTTGTGTCGTCGTAAAAGGTGACCGTTCCGGTGGCCGCCGAGGGCGAAACTGTGGCCGTCAAGGTCACACTCGCGCCCTTGACGGGCGTCGTCGTCGACGGTGTAAGCGTGGTGGTTGTCGAGGTGAGGCTTGCCGCGCTGACGGTAATGCTCACCGCGGAGGATGTGCTGGCGGAGTAGGTCGAGTCGCCGCCGTAAGAGGCGGTGATTGATTTCGTGCCAGTGGTCGAGAACGAGGTGGACAGGGTCGCGGTCCCCGAACTCAGCGTTCCGGTTCCCAGCGAAGTCGTGCCGTTATAGAAGGTGATCGTCCCGGTGGCCGCCGAAGGCGAAACGCTGGCCGTCAAAGTCACGCTCGCTCCAGTGACCAGCGTCGAGGTTGATGCCGTGAGCGTGGTGGTGCTCGTCGTCGAACCGGTTGGCGCCTGCCAAAAATCGCCACAACCAGTCAGCAGTGGCGCCGTTGCAAGCATCAGCAGCATCAGAACCATGCCGGCGCAAACGGATTTGTATTTCACCATTCTGTTTCTCCAACTCGTGCCCGTAGAGAGAAATATGAGGAAACATTGCCGAAAACGAAGGCTAATCGATAGACGCTAGTTTCCGGGGTTTCGCTCACGGTTGTGGCAGCACCAGCACTTCGATTCCGCTGGCTGCGCCCTTCTTGCGGAAGATTTGTTCGGTAGCTTTCTGGAACTCCTCCGGCCGCGCGTTCGGAATGTCGGTGAAGGTTTGCGGATTGCGATCCGTTAGCGGAAACCACGAACTCTGCACCTGGACCATAATACGGTGGCCGTGGCGGAAGGTATGGAAAAGATCGGGCATTGTGAAGTCGACTTCGGTCTCTTTTCCCGGCGTTAGCGATTCCGGCTTCTCCCAGCCATTTCTGAATTTTGCCCGGAACGGTTCGCCGCGCAGCAGTTGCTGGTAGCCGCCCATGTGCAGCGGTGGTCCGTCCAGAATGCGCTTGCTGCCGTGCGAGGTATCCGGCGGGTCCGGGTAGTCTTCCGGATAGACGTCGATCAGCTTCACGTCAAAATCCGAATCCGTCCCTGAACTGGCAATCTTGAGCTTGGGTGAGATCGGTCCGGCGATGGTCACATCCTCTTCCAGCGGTTCGGTCTGGTAGACCAGCACGTCGGGCCGGTAGCTGGCGAAGCGCTGGTCGTCCACCATGTAGCGTTGCGGAACCGTGTCGGTGGTGTAACCCACAAACGGAACCGGATGGTTCGGGTCGCTCACATACTCATCTACGCCGCTCTCGTCCGTTGGCGGATTGAAGCTCAGCTTGCCGCCCGCATGGAAGTAAAGCGTCTTCGCCGCGGCGGCCTTGGGCGGCCACGAGTCGAAGCTGCGCCACACATTCGTGCCCGTCTCGAAGACCACCGCCTTGGGTTGCGCCGCGCCTTTGCCTTTCAGGTAATGCTCAAAGAAAGGGAACTGCACATTGGCGCGGAAGTACTCGCTGGTCTTCGAGTTGAATTGCACATCGCCCAGTTCGGAGCCATCGCCGCGTGACCAGCCGCCATGCACCCAGGGGCCTTCCACCAGCGTCGCCGGTGTTGCCGGGTTGAACTTGTTGATCGCATAGAAGGTTTTGTAGGGGCCGCTCAAATCCTCCGCGTCATACCAGCCGCCCACCACCAGTACCGCGCAGCGCACGTTCTTCATGTGTTGCGACAGGTCCCGCGTCTTCCAATAGTTGTCGTACGTGTCGTGCTTGGCCTGATCGTTGAACAGCCAGTTCGACCCCTTCAGATACAGCTTGTCCAGGTTGGCGATGTTTCCGGCCTGAAGATAGAACTTGTAGCTGTCCGGCGTGCCAAAGTCGAATCTTAGTGCGGGCTTGGGCGTCTCCGGATTATGGCTGGGCTTGAAGAAGTTATAGAAGCCGAAGTTGGCGCTCAGCATGAACGCACCGCCGTGATAAGCGTCGTCGCCCATGAACAGGTCAGTCATCGGGGCCTGTGGGCTTGCGGCCACCAGCGCTGGGTGCGAGTCGATGATCGAAGCCGACGTATAGAATCCAGGGTACGAAATCCCCCAGATGCCCACTTTGCCGTTGTTGTTGGGCACATGCTTGAGCAGATACTCGATGGTGTCGTAGGTGTCCGAGGAGTCGTCCACGTCTCGGGTCGACTTCTTCTCGTCAATGTGCGGATGCATCTCCAGATACTCGCCTTCGCTCATCCAGCGTCCGCGCACATCCTGGTAAACAAAGATGTAGCCGCTCTTCTCGAACTCCTCGCTCGGCCCCAGGAGGTGCGGATACTGGTCTTCGCCGTAGGGACCCACACTATAAGGAGTGCGGTCCATCAGGAACGGGTACGGGCCGGCGGCCTGCTCTTTGGGTACGTAAATGGCCGTGAACAGCCGCTTGCCGTCGCGCATGGGAATGCGAAACTCGTACTTGGTGTAGTGGGCGCGGACGTAATCTTCCTTGGGAGCGTCCGGCGCCGCCTGCTGGGCGCGGACCACGGGAAACGCAAGGGCAAAAACGGCCAGAACGGCGAGCGAAAAGCGGTTCTGCATCGGCATCTTCGGCAACAATCTCCTGAGCATCCAGATTACTCCAGCACCGCGGTCGATTGGCCGGACCTGGTCGCGCGCTTCAACACCCTGCGCTTCCCCCGGCCGCCTTTCTATACTGGAAGCATGGCCCAAGCCCCGGTTTGTGGATGGACGCTCGAAGAAGCCGCGCGCGGGCGCGGAGCGCTGCGCATTGCCGGACTCGACGAGGTGGGCCGTGGACCGCTCTTTGGGCCGGTTGTCGCCGCCGCTGTCATTCTTCCCCGAGGCTTCTTCCTGCCGGGCCTGACCGATTCCAAGAAGCTCTCTGAAAAGAAGCGCAACGACTTCGACCGGGAGATTCGCTTGAATGCCGTCGCCTGGGCCATCGCCGCCGTTGACGCTGAAACCATTGACCGCATCAACATTCGCCAGGCGTCTCTGCTGGCCATGCGCCGCGCCGTCCGGCAACTCCCCCTCGGTCCGGACTTCCTGCTCATCGATGGCCGCGACACCATCGACTGGGATTGCCCGCAGCAGGCCGTCATCCGGGGCGACGGCGCCAGCTTCTCCATCGCCGCCGCCTCTGTGCTGGCCAAGGTTCACCGCGACCGCCTGCTGGTCGAGTTCGACCGCGAGTTTCCCGGCTATGGCCTCGCGCAACACAAGGGCTACCCCTGTCCCGCGCACCTGGCTGCTCTCGCTCGGCTGGGCCCTACGCCGCTGCACCGCAAGAGCTATCGCCCCGTGGTCCAGGCGGCGTTACAATTTCCTGAGTCCTGAAATTCCCGTGGAGGCTCGCGATGGCGCGCTGGCGTTGGCTGTGGGTTCTGTTCGTGGTTTGCCTCCTCGCAGGCGGCTGCGATAAAAGTCAGCACAAGAAGCCCGATCCCACCAAAGGCACGGTTACAGGTATCGTTCTTTGCGCGGATACTGGCAAGCCCGCCCGATTTGCCACGGTGACCCTCTCAGCCGCTCCAAAAACAGATGCAAAGATCGAGCAGGGTAATCCTCTTCCGGCTACTGAGATCACGGTAACCGACATCGAGGGCCGATTCAGGCTAGAAGCCGTAGAACCCGGTCATTACTATGCCTTCGCCACGCTGGAGGGCTATCTCGATCCCATGCGCGGTCTTGATTTTCTTCGTCTCAGTGAACTCGACAGCGATCAAGCTCAGGAACTCGACGCAATCAAGCAGTGGAAAGATCACCTGACAAAGGTAACGGTGCAGGTGCATCGCACGGCTGATCTGGCGCTTCAAGTGGAACGCGGAGCCGAGATTGACGGGACGGTTACTTTCGACGATGGCAGCCCGGCCATCGGAATGCACTTTCAATTGCTTCGCAAGACGGAAAGGAACCGCTGGGCCGGAGTTGGCCTGGCGCTGTTTCAAGACTGGTCCATTCCCGCGGTAAGCGATGGCCACGGCCGCTTCAGCCTCACCAATCTCACCGCTGGAGAGTACACCGTCTGCGCGTTGATGCCCTCCGAGACTGAGAACGCGGCTCTTCGCATTTGCCTGGGCAATGTCTTGCGCCAGAAGGCCACCAAAACCGTTAAAGTGCAGGCCGGGGGAATTGCCAGTGGCGCAAATATTGAAATCCCGCTTTCCGGACTGTATACCGTTGCGGGGACAGTATCCGCCCTCGCCGACGGTCATGCGCTGGGCCGTGGGACCGTGCGTTTGCTCTATGCGGACGACCGGGAAAAAGCACGAGAACTTCCACTTGCCGGGGACGGCAGTTTTTCCTTCCAGTATGTTGCTGAAGGCAAGTACATCCTTGCAGTCTCCGGGGCGCAGGACGCCGAACCAAAGCCTGCTGAGCCGGTTCCGGCCGACGCCGAAGCCTCGGTTCAGAAAGACGTTGCCGTCTCCCACTACGCGGACAAGGAATTTCCTGTTGTGGTGATCTCCAACATGGACGATATTCAGATGCAGCTTGCCGTAACACTGCCTGACAAGCCGCCAGTGCAATAATTCGCTCCATCCGGCTTAACACCAGCTGGGTGCCGGAGATCAAATCGTTGAGGCCGCGCCAGCCTTGCGTCGTTGATTCCAGGTCAGCACGGGCCGCGCCATCAGGAACACCACCAGAATCACCGTCAGGGTCAGCGGCGTGCGCACGCCGGGCTTCACCTGCCACCAGTAGTGAATCACTCCGCAGACAGCCGCCGCGTAGACCAGCTTATGCAGCCGGTTCCAGCGCTTGCCGCCCAGCGTGCGAATCGCCCAATTCGTTGAGGTCGCGGCCAGTGGCAGCAGCAGCAGCCACGCGGCCACACCGATTGTGATAAAGCGGCGCTTGGCAATGTCGGCGGCCATCGCGTTCACGTCGAAGCCAGCATAGAGAGCAACATAAGTCAGCAGATGTAGCGTGGCATAGAAGAAGGCGAAGAGTCCCAGCAACCGGCGGAACTTGATCAGCCAGCCGAGGCGCGGCGAAAGGCTGCGCAGCGGAGTGATGGCCAGCGAGATAATCAACAGCCGCAGCGTAGCCAGTCCGGTGGCAAAGGTGATCGTGGCTGTCGGGTCCGCGCCCAGCTTGTTAGTCGTTGCGCCCCAGAGGAGTAAGCCCAGCGGCCAGAGGCATCCCAGCCAGACGAGAGTCTTCAGCGCGATAAGAGCCGGTATTTTCATAGCTTCCAATAAGTGGAGTTACAGCATTGCTAACCCCGCTAACTCCGCTTCAGAAATTCTTCCGCAGGTCCATTCCGCTATACATCGACGCAACCTGGTCTCCATAGCCGTTGAACATCAGCGTGGTGCGGCGCTGGGCGTAAAAGGGTTGCCCGATGCGGCGCTCGGTCTTCTGGCTCCAGCGTGGATGGTCTACGTTGGGATTGACGTTCGAGTAGAAGCCGTATTCGTTCGGCCCCTGCTCGTTCCATGTGGTCGGCGGCTGGCGGTCCAGGAAGCGCACGCCCACAATCGACTTGGCGGATTTGAAGCCATACTTCCATGGCGCCATGATGCGCACGGGCGCGCCGTTCTGGTTGGGCAGCACCTCGCCGTAGAGGCCGAAGGTCAGCAGCGCGAGCGGGTTCATCGCCTCGTCCAGGCGCAGCCCCTCGGAGTAAGGCCAGAAGATCGAGGTTTCCGAGCCCCACTTCTCCACTTTTTTGTCGTAGTAAGACAGAAACTGGATGAATTTTGCGCCCGGCAACGGCTCGCATTGCCGGATGAACTCCGAGAGCGAGTAGCCCACCCAGGGAATCACCATGCTCCAGGCTTCGACGCAGCGATGGCGATAGACCCTATCCTCCAGTGAGCGCAGTCTGAGTAGCGCATCGATGTCAAACGTCTTCGGCTGCTTCACTTTGCCGTCCACGCGAATCGTCCATGGGCGTATCGGCAGGCCGCCGGCGTTCTTTGCGGGCTGGTCTTTCTCCACGCCGAACTCGTAGAAGTTGTTGTAGTGGGTTATGTCCGCCATGCTGGTCAATTGTTCGCCGGTAGTGGTCAGCGGGCTTTGCACGGTTTCCAGCCTTGTGCCGGCCTGTGCGCTGATGCGCGGCTGAAAGATCTCGGCCAGCCGCTCGGTGCCCACGGCTGCTGCCCCCGCCGCCACTGCGCCCGAAAGGGCGGAACGCAGGAAGCTGCGGCGATTGAAGTAACGCTCGTACGCGTCTCGCGGCGTGATTTCCGAAGACAGTATCTCGGACGGCTTGCCGATGAGCATGGGGTGACCTCGCACGGGGAAGTGTCGATCGCACTCCTTAGACACGAACAAGAGGCTCGGCGCTTCAAGATTTCCGCGCAATCCGCCGACTCGCCGACTTGCTGTCCCGCGAGGCGGGAGCAATCATCTTCGCGCTTGTGAGCAATATTGAACAGACCAGCGTTTCCGGTCGAGGCTAATCTGCGCAAGTGCGGTAACCTGTGCGTTCATCCAGAACGCGCTCAGGCAAACATAAGGATGGATCGTCCACCGTTCCGCACAAGGGTAATCATCTTCACTGACCTCGTCAGGGTCTGCGCGACTCATGCGTCGGATGCTCCTGGCGAGCTGGCTGTTTCCCATCAAGATAGTCCCCAGTCATGCGTAACTTGTTTCACTGTGGCAACTCTGCGGCCCCCACGGGGGCCCCAGGGCTTGTATCCTGAGGTTCCTCGATGTCGGCAACTGGCTGTCAAAGGGCAGGGAACTGCTTCATTAGTCGTGCAGAATCACGTTTAATAGAGATTTGTGTACATGTATCCCGCCGTTATAGTCAATAAATCCCATCTTGCGAAAGCGATTCATGAAGAAGCTCACGCGCGACCGCGTCGTCCCGATCATCTCCGCCAGCGTCTCCTGAGAAATCTTGGGAATCATAGACTCTGGCTCACCCGGCTTCCCAAACTCCGCCATCAACAGCAGAATCCGCGCCAGCCGCTTCTCGCTGGAGTTGAAGAGCTGATCCACCAGGTCCGCCTGGGTTCTCATGCTGCGCTCCAGCAGGAACTTCAGAAACAGGTCACTGAAGGTGTGTTCATCGTGCATTGCGCGGATCATCTCCGTCCGCTCGATTTTCAGCGCGGAACACTCGGTGATGGCCGTAGCCGTCGCCATCCGCAACCCCGGCGTTCCCGCCAACGACTCCTCACCGACGAACTCTCCGGCTGTGAGCAGCGCGATAGTCGCTTCTTTGCCCTCGCTGGAGACCACCATGAGTTTCGCTCGGCCGCTTTGAAGGTAGAAGACGCAATCAGCCGCATCGCCCTGGGAGAAAAAAGCCTCCTTTGCTTTTAACTGGACAATCTTCCGTCCCAGCCCGGCTTGCGCCAGGAAAACTGCCGGATCAAACTGCAACTGCTCCAAATCCGTCATCGGAATTCTCCACTTCCCTCCGCGCTCCTGCGTGGGATTCTTCCCTGAAGTGTTCGCTTTACACCGCCTTTCCTGGCTAATCCAGGAACACATTCAAACTCACATCCATTATCAATCCCTTTTCGCCGAACGCAATTAAATGTTCGCTTTTGCTCACCTATGAGCTGCTTGTTTCCATCATGTAAAAACTTATTTTGATTTTAAAAAAATTGAACCTTGGCTCTCCAGCAGGACGCTATGTGGCTGTGTGCCCCAGGTCTCGATTTTGAAACCTTGGAAACCACGGATTCAACGGTACATTCGGTCAGAAACCTGGGGCGGGAAGACACGGCCATCCGCACAAATCCGCTAACTTGCTAACCCGCTATCACCGCGAAGCGGCACTAGCTTGCTGATTTTTCTGAAAAACCCAGGATTTGATTCCACCCGTTTCATCAGAAGCGTAGCCGAAGGGAACCTGCGGGTGCCCTTTTGCAACGGGAGCGGGCGATCACGATGCGTTCGCTGGAACCGGACCTATAACCGTAAACCGTTGCCAAAATGCGACAATGAGAACAGCGTCAGGTTGTTCTAAAATCTGCCAGCCCGGCGCGGGGGGAATCTTGGCTAAGCTGCGAGTTTTGTCGACCCACCTGTTTATGAACCAGCGTCTGCACCCTGGGCTGCTGGAGCTAGCCGGTCACTCCGGAGCGCAGGCGGTCGAAATTTTTGCCGCGCGTCAGCACTTCGACTACACCGCCCGCGAGCAGGTGGCCGAGTTGGCCGCCTGGTTCCGCTCCAACCCCCTCCAGGCTTGGTCGATGCACGCCCCGCTCTACTTTGGCCGCGAAATGGGCCGCGCCGGCGCTCCAGCCGTCAACCTGTTGCATCCTGAAAAAGCCCGCCGCATTGAAGCCATGGACGAGATCAAGCGCGCCCTGGAAACCGCCGAGCAGATTCCCTTCCGCAACCTCGTCGTGCACCTGGGCGAGCGCACCGATGCGTGGTCGCAGCGCGCCATCGAGTACGCCTTCGTCGCTCTCGAATACCTTGACGCCTTTGCCCGTCCGCTGGGTGTGCGTCTGCTTGTCGAGAACCTGCCCGGCGACCCCACCACCCCCGAGCACTTGATGGAAATCCTCACCACCGGCCACCTGGATTCCATCGGCGTCTGCCTCGATCTCGGCCATGCCCACTTCACCGTAGGCGTCCCCGAAGCTATCGCCACGTTGGCCGGCCGCATCGTCCAGGTTCACGCGCACGACAACCACGGCCTCAAGGACGAGCATCTCTGGCCCGGCGAAGGCACCATCGACTGGTCGGCCACGGCAGCGGCTCTCAACGCCCTCCCCGAGCCGCCCGCCACGGTGTTGGAAATCAGCTCCAAGCTCCCCGTCGAGCCGTCCGCCCTCCCCGCCCACATCCGCCAAGCCTTCGACCTGCTCGACGGCCTATGCCAAGAATGAGAAGGACAATCTGACCAGGAAAGAGTGCAATGAACTAGCCAAGCGCGCCGATGAAATCTTCGAGAAATACAGGAGGTATAGCTGTTCTCCAATTGCTGTACACCGAAGCCACTACGGCCGAGTGGCTTTTTCTTGAGGAAAAAGCCGCCTTGCACGATCTCAATAGGGCTACATCTATTGGAGAACAGCTCTAAGCCATGGCGACGATCTTTAAAGACCTGATGGCGGGACTGGATGAAGTGGATACCTTCCTGGCCGGAGAGACGACCGGCTACAAGGTCAACTTGCCCGCCAATGTCGATGTGAAGGGCATACGAAAGCGGCTGAAGATGACGCAGGCCCGCTTTTCGGATACATTCGGTTTCAGCCTCGATGCGGTCAAGCATTGGGAAGGCGGACGGCGTACCCCTGAATCCTCGGCGCGGGCCTTCCTCACAGTGATAGCCAAAAATCCCGCCGCCGTCATCGCGGCGCTGCATCCGCTGCAACAAACTGCGCACCACTCCGCGGGAGGTTCCAGAGCGCGCTCTTGACCCCTGATAAAAGAGCTGCTATCGCATCCCTGAGTTATGCACAAACTCCGCTAACTCCGCGAACACACGCGAAGCGTGGCTAACTTACGCTAACTCCGCTCCCCTAGCAAATCCTTGGTAACTGCTCGCCAATTTGGATCGGAATCACGCGATTGGCGCCCATGGCGGTGCGTGCCACCAGCATCCGCTTGTGCTCGGCGGTCACATGACCGATGCGCACAGCGTCCCGGCCCAGCGGATGCGCGCGCAGCACTTTGAGTACCTGTTCCGCGCCCTCGGGCGCGACAAAAAACACCGCCTTGCCCTCGTTGGCCACATACACCGGGTCCAGTCCCAGCAACTCGCAAGCCGCCTGCACCTCCGGCCGCACCGGCAGGCTGGGCTCGTCAATCTCCACGCCCACGCCGGAGGCCTGTGCAATCTCATTCAATGTGGAAGCCAGCCCGCCGCGCGTGGGGTCGCGCATGGCGTGAACCGCCGTCCCCGCCGCCGTCAGAACCTCAGCAATCATCCCGTTCAGCGCCGCGCAATCGGAGCGAATCTGGCTCTCGAACTCCAGCCCCTCGCGCACGCTCATAATCGCCATCCCGTGGTCGCCGATGGTGCCGGAAACCAGAATCGCGTCGCCCG
>Ga0255356_1000943_pt1 | contig 18988 bp, 15 predicted proteins | sample HBST100metaG_FD_189944 | JGI IMG/M metagenome (GOLD analysis project Ga0255356, IMG submission 189944) | Peat soil microbial communities from Stordalen Mire, Sweden - H.B.S.T100 | ecosystem: Environmental > Terrestrial > Soil > Wetlands > Peat | place: Sweden: Norrbotten County, Stordalen Mire...
CAAACGATCCATTGATGAGCTATGGACAGAGATCGGAAGACAGCTCAACGAGGTTACGCAAAGCGAATGCGAAAACTACATCGCTTCGTGCGGATATGTATGCACTTAATTTGAAAACGCTCTAGCCTCGGCGGAGTGGAGCGGACGCGCCAGGCCCTTCGCGAGCGCGGCACCCTGCCCTGGCTTGAAAGCCTGTTGCGCGACCTTGCCTATAGCCTGCGCCGGCTCGCCAAGCACCCCGCGGTTACCGCCATTGCCGTGCTCTCAATCGGCCTGGGAATCGGCGCCAACGCCACCATCTTCTCCGTCGTCAGCCGCTTCTTTCTGCGCCCCGCCCCGGTCGGCAATCCATCCACGCTGCTGGCGCTCTACACCAACGTCGGCGGAGGGCCTTTTTCACAACCGCTCTACAACGACCTGTGCCAGCAAACCAGATCGTTCTCCGGCATCGCTGCTTATGACCTCAGCCCATTGTCGGTTTCCATCGGTGGCGGCGGAGAACCGGAGACTATCTACGGCCAGGCGGTTGGCACGAATTTCTTTGATGTGACCCAGGTGTTCATGATGCGCGGACGCGGATTTGCGAGCCGTGAATACAACGAGCCCGTCGTCATTTTGAGTGCGCAACTGTGGAAGCGGCGCTTCGGCGGCGACCCCGCGATTCTGGGCAAGCCGGTGCTGCTCTCCGGCCGCGTCTTTACCGTGGTGGGCATAGCTCCCCCAGGCTTTAGCGGCATCGAGCAACTGATGCATCTTCAGTTCTGGGTGCCGTTGGGCGCGCTGGACCAACTGTCGGTCACGCATCACTCCGCTACGGACCGCGACAATCCCTGGCTGTCGGTTGTTGGCCGCTTGCGGCCCGGTGTCAAGCGCGCTCAGGTTGCCGCCGAGTTGAAGACGCTCGGCCAGCGTTTGGCGCTTAGTTATCCGCAGAGCGATGACAGGAGCAATGAACTGATCTTTAGCGCGGTCGGAGAACTGATAGGGCAGTCGAAAGTGCTTATAACACTCCTTCTGGCCTTGCTTTCGATGGTGGTGTTGCTGGTGCTGGCCATCGCCGGCGCAAATGTGACCAACCTGCTCTTCGTTCAAGCCGCCGGCCGTCAGCGCGAAATGGCCGTGCGCCTGGCGCTGGGAGCCACGCGCGGCCGGCTTCGGCGCCAGATGCTCATGGAGAGCCTCCTGCTGGGGTTGGGCGGAGGCTTGCTGGGCGTTACTCTTTCGCTCTGGGCTGTGGATGCGCTTTCCTCGTTCCAATTTCCCACGCGGTTCCCAGTCGATTTCAATATCCGCATGGATTGGCGCGTGTTGTTGTACTCGTTTGTGTTGAGCATTCTCGGCGGGTTGTTGCTGGGGGCGGCTCCGGCGTGGGCTGCGGCGCGGCCTCAACTGGCCAACGCGCTCAAGGGTGAAGACGCGCTGGCGCGACCCGGACGCCGTTGGAGCCTGCGTAATCTTCTGGTCGTGGCGCAGATTTCCATGACGGTGATTCTGCTTTCCATGACCGGACTCTTTTTGCGCAGCCTGCAAAGCGCTGCCAACATCGACATCGGTTTTCGTCCCAAGGGCTTGCTCATGTTATCGGTCGATCCCGGCGAGCAGGGTTACACGGCTACGCGCACGGCGGCTTTTCTTGACCAGTTGCGCGAGCGCGCGGCGGCGCTGCCGGGCGTAACCGGAGCGGCTTTCACTGACGTCGCGCCGCTCACCGCGGCTGGCGGTGCCATGCTCTTCCACATTGCCGGCAGGCCGGCCTCTGAAAGGCACGGAGCCACGGCCTACATGGCCACCCCTGGCTACTTCGATACGCTCGGAATGCCGCTGATCGCCGGCCATGACTTCGACAAGGAGGCCGCAACTGGAGAACAGACGATTCTCGTCAATCGCGCCTTCGCCGAAAAATACTTCAAGGGCGAAAGCCCTCTCGGTCAGCATCTGGTTTCAGACGGTTTGGTGCCGTCCCGGCAAGTCGTGGGGGGGAGCGAAACCCACCTCCGTCAACATCTGTTTTCAGACAGCGACAGTTATCGGATTATCGGCATTGCCAGTAACTTTAAAGGCCACGAGATAGGCGAAGCAATTCCCCCAACTATCTTTCGCTCGCTTGCGCAGACTGTTGCAACCGCTCCCTCCGGCTACGGTTACACGCTGCTGGTGCATACCACGGGCGACGCGTCCGCGCTCGGGCAGTCGCTACGCCGGCAAGTTCATGCTCTTGACCCCGCCATGGCCGTCTACAGCGAGGAGACTATGGAGGAGCACGTCCGTAGCGCATACGTTCTGCCCCGTTTGGCGGCCATAATCTTTGGCGTCTGCGGCGGCATCGGCCTGGTGCTGGCCGTGGTGGGCATCTATGGCGTGATGAGTTACTCGGTCAGCCGGCGCACACACGAAATCGGCATTCGCATGGCCATGGGCGCCAAGCCCGGCACGGTGGAGCGGCTGGTCCTGCGCCAGGGCCTGGCGCTCACGCTCATCGCCATGGCGCTCGGCTGGCCTGCCGCATGGATGCTGGCCAAACTGGCTGCCAGCTTTCTCTACGGCATTCAACCGCACGATGCCGTCACCTTCGCGGTTGTTCCGCCGCTTCTGATCGCCATTGCGCTGATTGCGTGCTGGATTCCCGCCCGCCGCGCCGCTTCCATCGACCCCATGCAGGCCTTGCGAACCGAATGATTCCAGCCCGCACGCGCATTGACTTTGCGTCGGTGCGGAAATTCCTCGAACCGCCCACTCATGCCCCAAGCGGAAGGCGGCTCATGCGCGAAATACGCCCCTCTGTGCCGTCGCAATAGATTCCATGGGCATACGCAGGCCGGGCCTGGGAGATAATTCCCAGGCCCGGCAGGTTGGTTCAGTCGGTTGCGATGCGGCGTTGTCTACTGCTGCGGAGCCGGAGCCGCTGGTGCTGGCGCTTGCGGAGCAGGAGCAGCAGGAACGGCAGCTTGCGGTGCGGTAGCCAGCGGGGTTTCGCCGGAAGCAGGAGCAGGAGCCGCGGGCTTCTTGTTCTTGTCGGTCAGGCGGGTCTTGTCGCCGGCGGTGGTTGACTTCTTTTTCTTCTTCTTGGACGTATCTCCGGCAAGGCCCAGCGGACCGGCCTGAGTTTGGCGGTCGGCAACCTCCGCTGCGTCGGGCGGTGGGGGAGCCATGCTGTCCTGTTGCGGCCCTTTGGTTTTGGCCACCTTGACCTTTTTGGCGCGCGCGCTGAAGCGGGTCTTCTTTTCCGGCGCGGGGCTGCTTTCCAGCGGATTCACCGGCTCGGCGGCGGCATTTCCCGCTTGCTGCACGGCACCGGCGTCTTCAACCTTGGCTTCCCCCGCATTGGGCAGCGTCTGCGAAGGCGCCTTGCCGTAGCGGATTTTCTCCTTCTTGCCGGGCTTCATCGAGTCCGCTGTGGTCGCTTTGGCGTTCTTCTTCTTGCTCTTTTGTGCCGGCGCGGGCGTCGCGGCAGGCTCGGCCGCTGCTTCAGCTTGCGGCGATTTCTGCCGGAAGCTCCGCGTCGACTCGCGGAAGCGCGTCCGTTCCACCTTCTTCTTTTTCTTGGGAGCGGGCGGCGTATAGGCGCTGTATACCGGCTTGATTTCCTTGGTGCTGGCGCCGCTGTCGGTGTATCCCGGCTTTATATCGATGTAAGCTTCTTCGCGTAGCTTGGTGAGATAGTCGCGCGTGGCCGGCTCCATCTGGGACATGTAGAAAGCCTCTTCCACCTGCTGCTCCACGTCCTTGTATGCTGGAATGCCGCCGGGAATGTGTTCCGCCACCTTGAGGATGACGTAGCCCTGACGGGTGTGAATCGGCTCGGTGAACTGGCCCGATTTGAGCGCGAAGGTTTGATCTTCAAAGACCTTATTGAGCTTGCCGCGCTGGAACTGGCCCAGATCGCCACCCGAAGCGGCCGTGGGACCGTCGCTGAAGCTCTTCGCCAACTGGGAAAAGTCGCCGCCGGCGTGGAGTTTGGCTTCGACGTCGTCGGCCTTGGCCTTGGCCGCGGCCAGTTTTTCAGGATCTTCGGCCTGCACGATGCCCGCCGCCGTGGCCGAGGCAGCGGCCTCGCCGCTGGAGATGAGAATCTCGCTCATGCGCACGCTCTCCTGCTGCGCGTACTCCTTCTTGTGCTCCTCGAAGTAGCGCTGGGCCTCGCCGGGAGTGATCTGGATTCTCTTGCCCATCTCATCGCGCATCACTTGCTGGGTGATGATCTGGTTGCGAATATTGGCCTTGAAGTCTTCCCAGGAGACGCCCTGCTCCTTGGCGGCCTTTTCCAGGTCTTCTATCGTTTCCAGGTTGTATTGCTTGCGCAGCTCGTCCAGCCGCTTCACCAGGTCGGTTTCGCCGGTGATGCTCAGCTCCTTGCCCTTTGAGAGCAGCAGTTGCTGGTCGATGAGGTTGCGCAGCAGATCTTTGTGGCCCTCTGAGATCTGCTGCATCGAGGCGCCTTGCTGGCGCGCTTCCTGGTCCAGCACATTGACAGCGCGGTCATAGTCGGAGCGCGTGATGATCTGGTCGTTGACGCGTGCGACGATGTCCTCGACGGTGGCGCCGCCGTATGCGCTCTCGGGCACGGCGGGAGGCGTTTGCGCCAAGGTGGAACTTGCGAGCAGCACTGTGCCGAACACGAACGCCGCGGGATTGCGAAGAAGTCTTAGGGTCATAGGTAGGTACACGGCAGGGATCAAATCATCTGTCCCTGAAGCATAGACGCCATTGTAAATGGCTGGGCAGCAAGAGCGCGATTCCCGGAGCGAATCCGGCGCAAATCGGGGAGAATTCGACAGAGATTCACTGGGCAGGCAGAATTCAGCGAGAAAAATCCAGAATTGGGATTCGCGGTCTCCCAGGTCTCCGTGCTAGTGTGGTGTCCCCGAAGTTCGTATCAACAATATGCTGTCATCCTGAGCGAAGATTGGCGCGTATTTTGCGCCAATCGTAGTCGAAGGACCTGCGGTTACGTCCCCAAATTATGCGATGAACTTCGGGGACACCACACTAGAGCAGAACCAGAGTGCCTGTGTCCTGCTGAGTGAATACGAGGCCGCGGCTACCGGAAGGCTGCGGCGGGCGTCAAAAGAGCACAGTGCTATACTTTAGCCCTAAGACTGCCGTTCCAGGCCCTTTTTCGAGCGTCTGCCGCGTTGCCGTCCGGAGGTTCCTTTACCCTATGACTCCCCGCGCCCGCCGCGCACTTTTTTCCGTGATTCTCTTTTTCGCCGTCTGCGCCGTTGCAGGCAGCTTCCTCCAAGGCAGGGTGGGAGCGCAGTCCTCGGCCGACGAGAGCCAACTCCGCGACAACCTCAAGTCCTTCTCCAATGTCTACTCGCTAGTCGAGCAGAACTACGCCGAGCCCATCGATGGCGACAAGGCCGACTTGGCCATCTACGACGGAGCGATCCCGGGAATGTTGCGGGTGCTGGATCCGCACTCCAATTTCTACGATCCCAAGGCTTTTGCCAGGATGCGCGAGGAGCAGCACGGCCGCTACTACGGCGTCGGCATGACCATCGAGCCGCGGAACGGCAAGGTGTATGTCGTCTATCCAGCCGAGGGTTCGCCCGCTTTCCGGGCCGGAATCCACCCCGGCGACATCATCGCCGCCGTGGACGGCAAGCCGGTCAGCGTGGACGGCAAGAACCCCGACGGCCTGACCTCATCCGACATGGTCGCCAAGGCTCTCAAAGGGCCCAAGGGAACCCACGTTGAGGCAACCATGATCCGTGAGGGCCAGGCCAAGCCGCTGGTCTTCGACCTGATTCGCGACGAGATTCCCCACCCCTCCGTTGACCTGAAGTACGAGATTCGCCCCGGCGTGGGGTACATTCATCTGGCCCAGTTTTGGGAGACCACTGCCCAGGAAGTGAATGACGGCATCGACAGCTTCGGCGACATGAAGGGCCTGGTGCTGGACCTGCGCGGCAACCCCGGCGGTCTGCTCAGCCAGGCTGTCGAGGTTTGCGACCACCTGCTGACCAAGGGACAGGGCATCGTCTCGCAGCGCGGACGCGCCTACCCGGACCAGAACTATACGGCCACCCACGGCAACAACGGCAAAACCTTCCCCATCGTGGTGCTGGTCGATCGCGGCACGGCTTCGGCGGCTGAGATCGTCTCCGGCGCGCTGCAGGATCACGATCGCGCCCTGATTGTGGGTGAAACCACCTTCGGCAAAGGGCTGGTGCAAACCGTCTATAACCTGAGCGAAGACTCCGGACTGGCGCTGACCACCTATCACTACTACACGCCCTCGGGCCGGCTCATCCAGCGCAACTACTCCGGCGTTTCGCTCTACGACTACTACTACAACCACGCTGGCGCGCAGCCCGCTGACACCACCAACCGCGAGGTCAAACTGACCGACGCGGGCCGCACCGTCTATGGCGGCGGCGGCATCACCCCGGACGAGAAGATCGAAAGCCCCAAGAGCAACCACTTCCAGGATGACCTGCTGTACAAGGATGCGTTTTTCCACTTCGCTCCGGTGTATATGGCCAAACACACCGTCGACAAGAACTTCCAGGTGGACGATGCGGTGCTGGGCGAGTTCAAGCAGTACCTGACCAGCCAGAACATCCAGTGGACCGACAGCGACCTGAACGGCGTGATGGACTGGCTGAAGATGAGCATCAAGTACAAGATCGTCACCATCCAATTTGGGCAGTCGCAAGGCTTGCGCATGCAGGCCGACTGGGATCCGATGATCCAGAAGGCGCTCACTTACCTGCCTGAAGCGCAGGCCCTCCAGGACAACGTCCACAAGGTTCTGACGCAGAAAGCCATGGCCCGGAACAACGCGACGCAGTAGCCGGTTGCTCGTATCAATACAAAGAGGCCGTCCCCGCGGGGACGGCCTTTTGGCTTGTAGCCTGCGTCACAGCGCGGCCCAATCGGCTCTCGTAGGCTTTGTACGGAATTGGGAGGAAGTTCAATGCCAGCAGTTGCCCCGGAAAACGCAGTCACAGTTCAGAACCTTCTTGCCGCCTTTGAGGGCGAGTCGAATGCGCATGCCAAGTACACCGCCTTTGCCGTCAAGGCCGACGCCGACGGATTGCATGGAGCGGCCAGCCTCTTCCGGGCCGCGGCGCGCGCCGAGCAGATTCACGCCGCCAATCATGCCCGCGTCATCAAGCAGTTGGGCGGCGAAGCCAAGGCCGAAATCCACGCGGCCGAGGTGAAGACCACCCTGGAAAATCTGAAGGCCGCGCTGGGCGGCGAGCAGTATGAAATCGACACCATGTATCCCAGCTTCCTCGATGAGGCCACGGCGCGCAACAACACTGCCGCCATCCGCACCTTCCACGGCGCGCTTGAGGCCGAGAAGACCCACGCACGGCTCTACGGCGAGGCCATCGCGCTGCTGGTCGGCGGCAAAAAAGACGCCTGGATTGCGACCGCGCGCGAGTTCTACGTTTGCCCGGTCTGCGGCTACACCTCTGAGACCGAAGAAGAGCACGAACGCTGCCCGGTCTGCAATTGTCCCTGGGAACGGTTCGAGATCATTCGCTAAGGTCTGTTTCCCCGCGCTAAAAAGCCCATTTGAATTCATCGCGGCCCGGGCCTCAAACCACGAGACCTGGGCCGCCCCTGCACCCGGCTCACACGAACGAAGCGAGGCTAACTCGCCAACTCCGCTAACCGGCACGCAGTGCCGCTACCTCTTCTTCGGAATTGTCAGTTCCGCGCCTTCGCCTACCTTGTAAACCTCAGAGAAGTTGCCCTGGTCAATGCCCAGCGACAGCCGTCCGCGCGAGTCGATGTAAAAAAGCTCCTTGCCCACCGGCACGTCGCTGAAAGTCTTCACGAAAGGAAAGGCGTAGTGCTTGCCGCCCAGATCGATCGGCACCCGGTCGCCGAGTTTGTAGCCGAGCAGCGCAAAAGTCTCGGCGGGCACGTTCAGCACCAGATTCCCAAATGGCCCGTCGGTGCCGATCACCTCGCCGTGCAGGCCTTTTTCATCGACTGCCGCGTTCTTCAGGTCGAGCCGCACCAACTTGGTCACGTCCACCGCCGGACCGGCCTGGGCAAAGTCGTCGCCGCGAGCCACATGCGCTCCGGCTGGCGAAAAAATATCTCTCCCGTGAAAGGTCGATGAGATGCCTGAGCCGATCATCCACGCGGGGTTGGTAATCTCATGCGCTTCGACAATACCGTCGCGGTCCTGGATGAGCGTGAGCAGGCCGTTGTCGGGCAGCACGAAAAACTGGCCCACGCGCGACTTGGCGACAATGGCCTTGCGCGCGGAGCCAACGCCGGGATCGATGACCACCACGAAAACCGCATCCTTGGGAAAGTAAGGCGCCGATCCGGCCAGCAGACGCGCGCCCATGGCGATGTTGTAGGGCTCCGACTGGTGGGTAATGTCGAGGATGCGCACACCGGGCGCCACGCCGTCCATCACCGCCTTGCAGATGCCCACGGCATCGTCCTTCACATCAAAATCGGTCATGAATCCTATAACTTTTGCGGGGCCCGGAACCGGCTGTTGCGCCACGACCGTCGATAGCAACGCGGCCACCGCCAGGGCCGCACAAACCAGGATTCTTTTTGTATTGCGCACGCGCTTCACCCCGTTCTTCTCATGGTATAACCCGGCCGATCCCACGCAGCCTTGCGCCATGTGCGCTGGGCGACTTGGCAGAGGCAGGCCCGGCAGTTGAAAATGCTTTAGTTCCGCAAATCATCCGTACGCGCGCTCTGCCGTATCCGTGGCCCGACAGGCCGACGGCAAAACCGCACAACGAAGGAATCCGCGATGCACTCTGTCTGGTTTGGTGAGTTTCTGGGTACGCTGGTTCTGGTGCTGATGGGTACCGGCGTAAACGCCGGCGTCACTCTGCGCAAGTCCTATGCGGCGGATGCGGGCTGGCTGGTGGTCGCCATCGGATGGGCGTTGGGCGTGCTCTGCGGCGTGCTGGTGGCGCAGGCCTTCGGCAGTCCGGCCGCCAACCTGAATCCGGCCATTACGCTGGCCGCCGCGGTGACCGGCGGAAACTATTCGCAGGTGCTGAGCATGTGTTCGGCGCAGTTGCTGGGCGCCATGGGCGGATCGCTGCTGATGGCGCTGCACTATGCGCCGCACTGGAAACTCACGCCCGGCCCCACCGACAAGCTGGGCGTATTTTGCACCAACGCCTCGGTGCGCAGTCCGCTGGCCAACATTCTCAGCGAGGCTATCGGCACGGCGGTGCTGGTGCTGGTGGCCGGCGCCATCTTTTCGCACGGCGTTGCGGCAGGCGGAAATGGAATGGGACTGGGCGCGGGCCTGGGACCGTGGCTGGTGGCCAGCCTGGTGTGGGGCATCGGCCTCTCGCTCGGTGGAACCACGGGCTACGCCATCAACCCCGCGCGCGATCTGGGTCCGCGCATCATGCATTGGCTGTTGCCGATTCCCGGCAAAGGTGGCTCCAACTGGCGCTATGCGCCCATCCCCATCATCGGCGACTTCGCCGGCGCGGCGTTGGCCGGCCTCCTCCTGCGCTACGCGCATCTCTGACAGATGAAGGTCTCCGCGCTCACCAGCTCACCACCGTCACGGCGAAGGGTTCCAGTCGGAGCTTGCCTGCGACGGGTTTGACGATGCGCGCCGGGCCGTCGCCGGTCTCCGCATCCACTGTAAGCGCGCTTGCCTTGTCCGCATCTTCCAGCGGCACATCAACGGCGCGGTCGCGCTTGTCGACAAGGAGCAACTTGCGGCCCGTGGGCGTCAGATATGCCTGCGCGGACAGGTCGCCTGAGCTTGCCGCGGTTTCCACCAGCTTGTCGCCGGGATGGAAAGAATCCTTGAGCAGCTTGAGCACCCAGAAGCGCGCATTGGGCTTGTTCGTGGTCCAGTCCATCATGCTGACGCTGGGAAACTGCGTGGGATAACCCACCAACTGCGATTCGCCGACGGCATCGATCTGCAGGCGCGAAAGCTCGATGTAGAGGTAGGCATAGAGCGCGCCGGCCAGGTTCCAGTAAGCCACCGGCGGAGGCGTTTTGTCAGCGGCGGTGTTGTCCGTTGGCAGAATCACACCGAGTTCGTCGATCGTCGTTCGCGTCTCCGGCGAAAGCCGCTTGCGGATCTCCTCGATGTACCGCACCGAATTCAGAAAGCCCCCGGCCTGGTCGAAAAACGTGTACTGCCAACTGTCGAGGCCCTGCCCGGCGACCGGCGAGGCATAGAAGTGATACGAAATCATGTCCAGCGGAATGCCGGGCCGATGATTCTTATGGTCCAGGAAATACTCGAAGTATCTCGGGCTGAGGCTCGGCATGGCCAGCGCCAGGCCGACAAACTTCGTCTCCGGCGAGACCTTGTGAATCGCGCTGACGATGGCGTCGTAGCGCTCCGCATATTGCTCGGGAGTTGTCGAGTGCTCAAACTCGGGTTCGTTCAGCACCTCCCACACAGGGAGCTTGTAATGGTATCCCGACTCGTGGCGTACGCCGATCTCATCGGTGAATCCGCCGTTCACATACCAACCGACCAGCCGGGCATAGTAGTCGCCCAGCTCCTTGCCGGTTGCATCGCGCAGTTCGGTTCCCTGCGTGTAATCCCAGGTCACCTGGTTGGGGTCGGCGGGATAGGTAACGGGCTTGTCTGTCTTGAAGAGCCACGCGGGCATGGTGCTGAAATTGACCACGGTCGAGTGGCCTTCAGTGGCGGCGAAGAAATCTTTGGTCATCGGGTCGATGAGGCTGAAGTCCCAACTGGTCTTATGCGCGGTAGGCGGCTCCAGCTCGGCCACGGCCAGCCGGGGATAAGGCAGCCAGGGCACATAGCGCACATAGTCGGCGCCCAGCTCGCGAACGGCTTTGTACGAGGCCGCGCTGAGCGGCTCGCCCGGCCTGAGCGGCGGATTCACCACCACCTGTAGCGTAGGAGTGGACCTGGAGATGACTGTGGTCTTGTCCCAATGAATCGTGAGCGTCTGCGCCTGCTGCGCGCCAGCCATTGCAGCACATCCCAGGCCGGCAGCGGCCAATGCCAGCAACCGAATGAGACAGTGCCCCTGCGGTATCCAACGAACTGGAGATCTCATAACCACTCCTTGCGCCGCGCAGCCCGTAACGGCCTGCGAAAAAAGAAAAATGCGCGCGCCCAAGGTATAACACCGCGGGGTGCTTTTTGCGAATGATTCCGGCCGATGGATTGAGACCAAAGAATGAGACGTGGAAAACTTCGATTCCTCTACTCCAGGCACGAAGCCACCACCGCCAGCGCGGCGATAGCCGCCGTCTCCGCGCGCAGAATGCGCGGGCCCAGCGATGCGGCGCGCCAGCCGTTGGCGTCGAACAGCGCCTCTTCCTCTGGCGCCCATCCGCCTTCGGGGCCGATGGCGATTTCCAGCGTGGGCATATCTTCCTCGGCCGCGGCCGAGGCTTCATCCAGGGCGTGGCGCAGCGTGGTGGTGCGCTCCTGCTCGGCCAGCACAATGCGCGTGGCCGCCGACGCCGCACGCACGCGCGAACTGAGCGAAGCCGGATCGTGAATCATCGGCACATCGGAACGGCGCGACTGCTGAGCCGCTTCATGCACTATGCGCCGCCATCGCTCCGCGCGCTTTTCCGCGGCCTCTGCCAAATGCTTCTCAGTGCGCCGCGCAATCACCGGCGCAACCGCGGCGACACCAAGTTCAGTTGCCTTCTCCAGCGCCCACTCCATGCGATCGAATTTATAGACGGCGAGCACCAGCGTAACCGGCAGCGCCGGATCGGCCTGGACCTCGGCGACCAGGTTGAAGCGCACCTCGCGGGGAGTGACGGCGGCTACCTCGGCATGAAAGACGTGGCCGCCGGCAACCACATCGGCCTCCATGCCCGGCTGGGCGCGCAGCACGCGCGCCATGTGTTCGGCCTGCGCGCCAATGATGGTGGCGGTGGCCTCGTCCCAATGTTCAGCAATCCAGCGGCGGCGTGTCACAAGTTTCTCCAGAACGGTCTCTGCGTCTACGAGTCTAATCCATTCCCGCAAACACTGAGGGGGACGCTCTGAAGCGCCCCCCTCGGTGTTGCCTTTTGGTAGTGTTGCCTTCCGGTTGGACGGCCTGCTACTTCTTCTTCGCGGCCTTCTTGACAGCCTTCTTCACAGCCTTCTTGGCCGGTGCCTTTTTGGTTGCCATTTTCCTATTCTCCCTTTCGATGGTTTGCATCGAACCTGCAATAGTTATTGCAGTTGAAGAATGTATAGATTCATGTTTCAACTGTGTCAAGAGAAAAACGATGCGATAGCGAAAAAAGGTCAACAATATTTCAATGCCGAATCGAAGATCGATTTGTGGAACTGCATCATGCAAGAACAAACGCAGGGTTGAATCGTCAATTCTTGCAGGCCGCTTCCGCGCGTTCCTTCACGAACTGCGCCAGCGTTCCCGCCTCGCGCCGTTGAATCAGATCGTCGAGATACGGTTGGCGATCCTTGGGATTTGCCTTCACCAATACCTCGTAGACCCGCAGCGCGCCTTCAACTCCGGCTTGATATTCAGCCAGCCGATCCTCTTTCATGCCTGGGTTCTGAATAATGAACGCGGCCTGACTAAAGACCGTCTGACCGAAGATGAGATCGCTGTCTTTCTTGCCAGACTTGGGCAACCGATCGAAAATCGCGCATGCATGAACGGTAATGTCGGGAACCTGCGTCAGCCATACGAGAAGCCAGCGCCGCTGTTCCTGCGCATCCGGCCCCAGCGGGTTGGTCTCGTTGTCTTTGACGATCGCAAGCGCCTTGGCGCGTTCCTCCGGCGTGGATGGTCCGCGATCGGCGGCGCTTGCGGCAATGGGCGCAAGCAGAAGCGTGCAGCCCACAAGAGCGGCGGAAAGACTACGCAAAAACATGGCTGGAATCCTCGCCGGCAAAGTTAGCATTCGATCACATTCAAGGCAAGCCCCGCCTGGCTGGTTTCCTTGTAGCGCGATTGCATGTCGAGGCCGGTGAGATACATGGTGCGTATCACCTGGTCGAGTGAAACCTTGTGCGCCTCCTGCTCGTTCATCGCGATGCGCGAGGCTTGCACGGCCTTGGCCGCGCCCATGGCGTTGCGCTCGATACACGGTATCTGCACCAGCCCGCCGATGGGATCGCAGGTCATGCCCAGGTTGTGTTCCATGGCGATTTCCGCGGCGTGCTCCACTTGTCCATTGGTGCCGCCCAGCGCGGCGGTCAGTCCTCCGGCGGCCATGGAGCAGGCCACGCCCACCTCACCCTGGCAGCCAACCTCCGCGCCGCTGATCGAGGCATTCTCCTTATAAAGAATGCCGATAGCCGCCGAAGTTAGAAAGAAGCGCACGATGCCTTCATGGTCGGCGTCAGGTGTAAAGCGGTCATAGTAGAGCGCCACGGCGGGAACCACTCCGGCCGCGCCATTGGTGGGCGCGGTCACCACGCGTCCGCCGGCGGCGTTCTCTTCATTCACAGCCATGGCATAGACCGTAACCCAGTCCAGCGGTGCCAGCGGATCGGCGCGCCTGCCGTGCGCCTCATTCTCAATGAGGCGTGCGGCCAGCCGGTGTGCGCGGCGGCGCACGTTCAAGCCGCCCGGCAAAATCCCCTCCGCCGCAATGCCGCGCTCCACGCAACTTTGCATCACCTGCCAGATATGCTCGATGCCCTCGCGCACAACTTCAACCGGCGCGCGGTCTCGGTCGCGTTCAACAAGAGCGCACTCATTCTCCAGCATCAATTGGCTGATGGAGAGTTCGTTCGAGTGCGCCGTCGTCAGCAACTCCGCCGCGTTGTGAAAGGGAAACGGAATCGCTGCCTGCCCTGTCTCCGCAATCCGGTTTGCCGCAACCGCATCGGCGCCATCCTCGGTAATAAATCCGCCGCCTATAGAGAAAAATGTGCGTTCGTCGAGCGCCGCGCCCGCCGTGTCATAAACCGTGAGCCGCAGTCCGTTGGGATGCTGCATGCGCGCGCCCGGAGGAAACATCAGATCGCGCCGGAAGACAAGGTCGCGAAATTCTTCAAACGGGATGGACCGCGCTCCGGCCAGTTCGATCCGCCGCGCCGCGCGAATTGCTTCGACGGTGGCCGCGATGGTTGCGGGATCGATGGCAGCCGGTTCGTTGCCCGCCAAACCCAGCAGTACAGCGCGATCCGTGCCGTGGCCCAGGCCGGTCAGCGCCAGCGAGCCGTAAAGCTCCACCTGCACGCGGGCAACGCGCTCGAGCACTCCGCGGCATTCAAGTTCTCGCGCAAACCGGCAGGCCGCGCGCATGGGCCCCATGGTATGGGAACTCGAAGGACCGACGCCGATCTTGTAGAGGTCGAAGAGGCTCGTCGTCACGGATGAGATTGTAGGCGTCGGAATGGAAACAGGGAATAGGGAATAGCGAGCAGGAAATGCGCCGCAATGAAAATGGTATCCGACCTCAGCGCCTGGCAGCCACAACGAGCATCGAATTTGGTGAGAGATCAACTAGAACCTATGCCCTGTTTTTAGAACAGTCTTCTGACATAAAGCATGGTAGGACTCGGCCGAACCACTGGCCACGCCTTTCCTATTCCCTGTTCCCTACTCCCTGTTCCCTGCTTTCTGTTACACTCTCTTCAATCTTCCACCATGCTATTCAAAGCACTCAGCGCGGCTGTGTATGGAATTGACGCCAACCTCATCGATGTCGAGGTGGACTATAGCGGCGTGGTAGCGGAGAAGGATGTCTTCCACACCGTGGGCCTGCCCGACGCCGCCGTTCGCGAGAGTCGCGACCGGGTTCGCGCTGCCATCAAGAACTCCGGCTACCTGATTCCGCCCACCTTCATCACCATCAATTTGGCGCCTGCCGACCTCAAAAAGGAAGGCTCGGGCTTCGATTTGCCCATCGCCGTCGGCATTCTCGGCGCTTATGGCGCACTGCAAACCAACGACCTGAGCCAGTTCCTGCTGGTGGGCGAACTCGGCCTGGACGGCAGCGTGCGCGCCGTGCCCGGCATGTTGCCTGTGGCGATTCTGGCGCGCGAAAAAAACATTCCCAACCTGATTCTGCCCGCGGCCAACGCCGCCGAGGCCGCCGTGGTGGAGGGCGTCAACGTCTACCCGGTCTCCTCGCTGCTCGACGTGCTGGAGCTGCTCAACAGCCAGGTTGTGGGCGTGATTCAGCGCGAGCCGTTCCGCGTGGCCACCGAGGCGCTGCTCGGCGAACTGCAACACTTCTCCGTGGACTTCAGCGATGTGCGCGGCCAGCAGACGGCCAAGCGCGCGCTCGAGGTGGCCGCCGCCGGCAGCCACAACATTCTCATGATCGGCCCGCCCGGCTCGGGCAAAACCATGCTGGCCAAGCGCCTGCCCTCGATCCTCGCCCCGCTCACCTTTGAAGAAGCTCTGGAGACCACCAAGATTCACTCCGTGGCCGGTGTGCTGGACGCTGCGGCGGGACTGGTGACCCAGCGCCCATTCCGCTCGCCCCACCACACCATCTCCGACGCGGGCCTCATCGGCGGCGGCATCATCCCCCGCCCCGGCGAGGTCTCGCTGGCCCACAACGGCCTGCTCTTCCTAGACGAGTTGCCGGAGTTTCCCCGCAATGTGCTCGAGGTCATGCGCCAGCCGCTCGAAGACCACACGGTGACCATCGCGCGCGCCTCCATGTCGCTCAGTTTTCCCGCGCGATTCATGCTGGCGGCAGCCATGAATCCCTGCCCCTGCGGCTACTTCAACGACAAATCGCGCGAGTGCATGTGTACCCCGCCGATGATTCAGCGCTATGTGGCCAAAATCTCCGGTCCGCTGCTGGACCGCATCGACATTCACATCGAGGTTCCGGCCGTGCAATATAAAGAACTGCGCGGCGGAGCGGCCGCCGAAGGGTCAGCGGAGATCAGGGGCCGGGTGATGGCCGCGCGCGAACGGCAGCGGCAGCGCTTCCACAAGTTCGGAGAAAAAATCTACGCCAATGCGCAAATGACCACCCGCCAGATTCGCACCCATTGCGAACTCGGCGCCGACGCGGAACGACTACTCGAGCGGGCCATGCAACAGCAGGGCCTGACCGCGCGCGCTCACGACCGCATCCTCAAGGTGGCCCGCACCATTGCCGATCTGGAAGGCTCCGAGCACCTCTCCGTCTCCCACCTGGCCGAGGCCATCCAATACCGCACCCTCGACCGCAGCTACTGGGCGTAAAAAAGCCGGACTCAGCGATGAGGGATCAGTTCTACCTCAGCATCCAGGACGCATGAGCTCCAAGGCGGCAGCTTTCCCCTACTCCCTACCGGTTACTTTTGTTATTAACGAATTTTCAATCTTTGGCCGATAACCGCATTGACTGCATGAGGAACCTCTCATGCAAGCCCTTGGGTATTGCGGAGGCCAAAAATGCACGACCTGATTCTGAAGTCGGGCAGGGATACGCTTCTCGTCGCGATTCCCTTCATTGCCATGCTGTTCATCGGCCTCTTCCGTCTGGATGAGTTGATTTTCAAGCCCAAGAAGAGCTGCAATCAGCAGAGGCCGCCGCGCGGCGTGGACAAAGACGGGCGAACGATCTTCTGCGACCCCAACAGCAAGCCGCGCTAGCTTTGCCGCCTCCCGGCGCCAGAATTGCTTCCTCCGCGCCAGAATGTGTTCCAGCCGCCGGCACGGTTGCCGGGGCGGCAGAGGAAGATTCACCCTGCATGAAGCCCCCATCTCCTTGATTGAAAACATCTTCCGCGCAAGGCCCTGGGAGCCGGCCGCGAGCGGGCCACGAACCGAAAAAGCTCAAAAAAACAGTTGACCCAAAAGCCGACTGGGTATACATTCATGAGTGCCATCCATTAATGGGCAGATTGCAGTGTGCAATTTTGCGCAGACGTCTGTAGTTTTCCGCATCATAATCTGAGCCAAGGCTCATCTGTTGATGCCCCGGTGCGTTTTTAATTTCCACCGGAACGGGAATACAGGGTGCATGGTTCCCAAGGCGGCAATCTGTATCTCCGATACGGCATGAGGCCTGTTCCATAGTGTGCAATTGTGCGTCAAGATTTTTTAGCTGGACGCTCAGTTTGTGCGTCTAAGCCTTGGGAGTGGCAATTTTGGGCAGCCCTCGATTGTATTGGCTCCCCTGCTGCACCGGCGGCGCGAGGTAAGTCCGGCCGGGCAGGAAACTGAAAAAGGAGAGATTCGCAATGCGTTCCGATTTAGTATTTGGGGCACTTTCTCATGTGTCCAATCGCTACCAGCTCTGTCAACTGGCCAGCAAGGCAACCCGGAAGTTGCACAAGCCGAATACACGGCTACAGGACACGGCCAATGAGGTCTTTGCCCGCTTCCAAACTGTCAATCCTGGTTCGTTGGCTCCCTTTGAGGAGTCTGCGGCCCAGCCGGTCGAGCAGCGCCGCGCCGCCTGACGGCGACTCCCGAAGGTATAGTTGAGCGTGGCTACGGTTTCAAGGCGGCTTCCCATCAGAAGGCAGCCGCACTTCTCCGGAGTTTACCTGCTCCACTGAATTTCGGGAGATGCTTCAAACGCTGTCCGCATCGGCAACTTTTTTGAACTCCCGCCTGGTTTTCCTCTGGAGCACTTCCCCCTCTCGCATCTCCTCACACCCATCCCTCCTTATTGCAGGTGAACATGACCATCGCTGAACTAAAAGAGAAGAACATCACCGAACTGAGCCGCATAGCGCGTACCCTGGAAATCCCAGGCACCAGCGGCCTTCGCAAACAGGATCTGATCTTCAAGATTCTTCAGGCACAAAGCGAAAAGGAAGGCCACATCTTTGCCGAGGGCGTACTCGAGATTCTGCCCGACGGCTACGGCTTCCTTCGCTCCCCCGACTACAACTATCTGCCCGGCCCCGACGACATCTACGTCTCGCCCTCGCAGATTCGCAAGTTTGACCTGAAGACCGGCGACTCGATCAGCGGCAATGTGCGTCCGCCCCACGAGGGCGAGAAGTATTTTGCCCTGGTCAAGATCGAGGCCATCAACTTCGAGTCGCCCGAGGAGACGCGCAACAAGATTCTCTTTGATAACCTCACCCCGCTCTATCCCCAGGAACGCCTCAAGCTGGAGACGGTGCGCGAGGCCATCAGCGGCCGGGTCATGGACCTGTTGACGCCGGTGGGCAAGGGCCAGCGCGGCCTGATCGTCGCTCCGCCCCGCACCGGCAAGACCATGCTCTTGCAGTCGCTCGCCAATTCCATCACCGCCAATCACCCTGAGGTGGTGCTGATCGTGCTGCTCATCGATGAGCGCCCCGAGGAAGTCACCGACATGCAGCGCTCGGTGAAGGGCGAAGTCATCAGCTCCACATTCGATGAGCCGGCGGCGCGCCACGTACAGGTGGCCGAGATGGTCATCGAAAAGGCCAAGCGACTTGTCGAGCACAAGCGCGACGTGGTCATTCTGCTCGATTCGATCACTCGTCTGGCCCGCGCCTACAACACCATCGTGCCGCCTTCGGGCAAGGTGCTGTCGGGCGGCGTTGACTCCAACGCCCTGCAGCGGCCCAAGCGCTTCTTCGGCGCGGCCCGCAATATCGAAGAGGGCGGTTCGCTCACCATCATCGCCACTGCTCTCGTTGACACCGGCTCGCGCATGGACGAGGTCATTTTTGAAGAATTCAAGGGCACCGGCAACATGGAAATCATCCTGGACCGCAAGCTGGTGGACAAGCGCGTCTTCCCGGCCATCGACATCCAGCGCTCCGGCACCCGCAAGGAAGAGTTGCTCATCCCCAAAGAGGATTTGCAGCGCATCTGGATTCTGCGCAAGGTGCTGAATCCGTTGTCGCCTGTCGAGGCTATGGAATTGTTGATCAGCCGCCTTGAAAAGGTGCGCAACAACGCCGAGTTCCTGGCCAATATGAACCAGTTGTAAGGCTGATTGACGGGCTGTTTCGGAACGCTTGTTGCTTTGAAAGGGCGCGGCTTCAGCCGCGCCGCCGAGACGGCTCGAAACTGGCAGGCCGGGACTGTAAGTATCCACCGGCAGAGCCGGTGGCTTTACGGTTGCTGGCCCCTCAAAGGGGCCTTTTCGCAACCGTCCGAAGCAAAAGCAAGAACAAAAGCAAAAACCTCGTACTGCTGTCTTC
>Ga0255356_1000945_pt1 | contig 18959 bp, 18 predicted proteins | sample HBST100metaG_FD_189944 | JGI IMG/M metagenome (GOLD analysis project Ga0255356, IMG submission 189944) | Peat soil microbial communities from Stordalen Mire, Sweden - H.B.S.T100 | ecosystem: Environmental > Terrestrial > Soil > Wetlands > Peat | place: Sweden: Norrbotten County, Stordalen Mire...
CCGCGATCCAATGCCCACAATACGCGATCCCGTAAATCTTGCGAATAGGATTGCATCCGTGCCGCCCCTCTCCGGCAGGTTAATTGTAGCACAAACTGTATTCACTTAAATTAGAAACGCTCTAGACCCATTAGTGACATCGCCGTCGTGACATCACGGAATTTCTGGACCCTAATCATCAAGCGCGTGTGTATGAGGCCTACCACTATCACAACAACGAGCAACCAACATTCAGCGACGATGAAACCGGGATGGGCTGCATTCTTGCCAATGTGATTGAGATGTCCGCTAATCAACGCTAAAGCGGAGAAGGTGAGCGTCAGAGTACCTCCAGCGAGAAGTACGAGGCGATCCATGTACGCAATGAGCTCGGCATGAGACTTACGGGCGGCATCGGGCAATATTTCAAGCGGCGCGTAAACCTCAGCCAACCACGAGCCGAGCTTTTCGATAACTTCAGGTTTGAGGTCCGGTTGCTCCGGTATCGGAGGATCAGTGTGTTCTTGCGGCTCGCGTGACATGCCTTATTTATAGCCCTGTACGCGGCGCACGAGGGCCAAAAGAGTGTTCTTGGTGCGTGGCGAGGCATCAGATCATTCACTTAGGCTGAATCAGCAATGATAAGTTTGGCAGTCGGCGGGGATTCGATCGTGGTGATTCTGGAATGACGCCAACAGCCCAATGCACTCACCAAGCCGTAAGACCGTCCTTTTCGGAGCCCGGGCAGCTTGTCGCCAGCCCGTAACCATCCCACCTTTCCACCGCTTCCACCTCGCCCCGCCCTCTCCGGCCTTATCCTCAATACAGCCCCCGTGAGCGACTTTGCCCAAACCGTCAAGCAGCAGGCCGACATCGTCAAGGTGATCGAGGGCTACATCCGCCTGCGCAAGGCGGGAGCGCAGAACTACACCGGTCTTTGCCCCTTCCACAAAGAAAAGTCGCCGTCGTTCTCGGTTCATGCGGTGCGGCAGTTCTACCACTGCTTCGGCTGCCATGAGTCGGGCGACGTATTCAGCTTCGTGGGCAAAATCGAGAATGTGGGCTTTCCCGAGGCGGTGCGCATCGTCGCCCAGAAGTGCGGCATTCCCCTGCCCAAGCGCGAATTCTCTTCGCCGGAGGAAGCCGCCGAAGCCCGCCAGCGAACCCGGCTGCTCGATCTGCACGAGACCGCGACCGCATGGTTTGAGGAGCAGTTGCGCGGCCCCGAGGGCGCCGTGGCGCGTGAATACCTGGCCGGCCGCGGTCTCAGCGCCGAGGGCATGAAGACCTTCCGCGTCGGTTACGCGCCTGACAGCTTCAACGCCCTGCGCGACCGGCTCAGCGGCATGGCCGACGAAGAGACGTTGCGGGCATCCGGCCTGTTCAGCGCGAAGGAGCAGGGAGATGGGACTCTGGGGCACATCTACGACCGCTTCCGCAAGCGGGTGATGTTTCCCATCGCCAACGAGAGCGGCCGGGTAATCGCCTTTACCGGGCGCGCTCTGGAGTCAGGCGAAAAGGCCGGCCCAAAATACTTCAATTCGCCTGAGACGCCGCTCTACTCCAAGAGCCATGTGCTCTTCAACCTCGACAAAGCCCGCACCGCCATTCGCAAGATGGAGTTTGCCCTGCTGGTCGAGGGGCAGATGGACTGCATTTCAGTCTTTCTGCGCGGCATTCAAAACGTAATTGCCACCAGCGGAACGGCCTTCACCGAGCAGCAGGTTGCCATTCTGCGCCGCCACACCTCGCAGGTCGTGGTCAACTTCGATCCCGACACCGCCGGAGCCGGCGCCACCGAGAAATCCATCTCCCTGCTCACCGAAGAGGGTTTCACCATCAAGATCGTCACCCTCGACGGCGGCCTCGACCCCGACCGCTACATCCGCGAGCGCGGCGTTGAGGCCTACACGGCGGCGTTGCGCGGTGCGCGCCGACAGGAGGATTATCTGATCGAACGCGCCCGGCAGATGTTTCCCGGCGCCAGCGCGGAGCAGAAGGTGAAGGCCATGAACTACCTGCTGCCCCACATCCGGCGCATGCCGCAGAAGCTGGCGCGCGACCAGTTTGCCCACGACGCCGCGCAAAAGCTGAATATCGACTCCGCCGTCCTGCGCGAGGAACTGCACCTGGCCGCGCTGCGACGGCGCGACCACGTCGAGGTGCGGGCCACAGCGCTCAATGAGGTCGAGCGGGTTCTGCTGCGGGCGCTGGCCATCACCGATCCGGAGAACGAACGCACGCGGCGGCTGGCGGCCGAGGCCCTGGCCAAGCAGCCGGCCTGGTTCGAGCATCTTGGCACATTTGCGGCTATGCAGGCCCTAGCCGTTCGCCAAGCCAACGACCCCATGGACGTGGTCGAAGATTCGGCGCAGCGGGCCTTGCTGGCCGAGGCTTTGCTGGCCGAGGTCAAGCCGCCCGAGGAGACCGAAGTGCTGAGCGCCGTACAGGAGATTCAGGAGCGGGCCATCGAAAACCGCCAGCGCGACCTGCGCGCCCTGATCGCCGAAGCCGAACGCCGCGGCGACTTTGCCGAGTTGGCCCTGCTCACCCAGCAGAAGCTCGAACTCGACCGCGCCCTGCGGCAATTGCACACCCAGGAACCGCCGGAGCGATAGCTCTTTCTGTGCGGAACACACCCCAAAGCAACATGAACCGTGCATCAATCCAGCCCTGAAGTGCGTCTAATTCACAGGAGACGAAACGGGCGAGAAGCAAAACTGCCCGGCCCAGTCGCAATGCAATCCGCAAGGAGCACGATTGAGCCCCGATTTTGCGTTAGGGAAATCGCGGAAGGCTGTGGTAATCTATTGATCTCTGTGAGGATGCGCGCCCCTTTGCCCCATACATGAGCTCCGGCTCGCGGGCGACCCAGGCAAAAACCTGAAGCGTGTTCATCCTGCTCCGAGCAACTACCTGAGACCGCTTCTTTTTTTGCGGGTGACCGCGGGTTTGTGTCCACGTGCGCCAAAAAGATTTCTATTTTGAAATCTTTTTTTCGCCTCGGGCTCGACCCTGCACCGGTGCGCAAAACGGTGCCTAATCTGCTTTGCGCGGCAGCATTGCCAGGAATGATTTTTCCGAGGGCAATGTACTCAGGTCGGCGCGACCCCCAGGGAGCGGCGACCTTGTACGGAACTAAGTAAGGGCCCGGTATCCCCGGCAATGCCGAAGAGAGTAGGAGTCATTTGGCGATCGACGATAAATTTGAACACCACGATGAACACCACGATATTGAGAGCCTGATTGAAGTGGGCAAGGAAAAGGGCTATCTCACCTACGGCGACGTGAATGACATACTGCCGGAAGAGATGGGCTCCCATCCCGACGACCTGGACGATCTGATCACGACCATCGGCACCCAGGGCATCGACCTGCTGGACGGCCCCAAGTTCCACGGCGACAAGGAATTCGAGCCGGAAGAGGGCGAGGACGTTGAGCTGGACCTGACCCCTGGGACGCTGGAAAAGACCAACGACCCGGTGCGCATGTATCTGCGCGAGATGGGCACCGTTCCGCTGCTCACGCGCGAGGGCGAAGTCGAAATCGCCAAGCGCATCGAGCGCGGTCAACTGCGCGTGCTCAAAGCCATTTCGCGCTCGCCCATCGTGATTCGCGAGATTGTGGCCCTGGGCGAAGACCTCAAGCGCGGTGTGCGCAACATAAAAGAGGTTGTGATCTTCGACGAAGAGGAGCTCACCGAAGAGGTGGTGCAGACTCGCGTCAAATCAACGGTCACGCGCATCGACGTGCTGGTGAAGCACCAGAAGAAGATTGCGCAGCTCGAAGAAAAGCAGGCCCTGCCCGCCCCCGCGTCCAAGGCCAAGGTCAGGGATGCGCGCCACGCTCGCTGGCTCATCGCCCGTGAAAAGGTGCTCATCTCGCGGATCGTGCGTGAACTCAAGTACACCCCTATCGAACGCAAGCGCCTGCTGGACCGGGTCAACAAGACCGTTGACACCATGCGCACGCTCGAGCGGCAGATTCGCTCGCTCGACCAGAAGCACGAAGCCAGCAGGAGCGAGGATCTGAAGAAGGAGTACCGCCGCCAGCAGAAGAACTGCAAAACCGATCTCGAAAAGACCGAGGCCGATGCGGGCGTCTCCATTGCCGAACTCAAGCGCACCCAGCGCGAAATGATTCAGGGCGACATGGACGCCGAGCAGGCCAAGCGCGAACTGATCGAGGCCAACCTGCGCCTGGTGGTCTCCATCGCCAAAAAGTACACCAACCGCGGCCTCCAGTTCCTTGACCTGATTCAGGAGGGCAACATCGGCCTGATGAAGGCGGTGGACAAGTTCGAATACCGCCGCGGCTACAAATTCTCCACCTACGCAACATGGTGGATCAGGCAGGCCATCACCCGCGCCATCGCGGACCAGGCCCGCACGATTCGCATCCCGGTGCATATGATCGAGACCATCAACAAGCTGATCCGCACCAGCCGCCAGCTTGTGCAGGAACTTGGCCGTGAGCCGTCCAGTGAGGAAATTGCCAAGCGCATGGACATTCCGGTGGCCAAGGTGCGCAAGGTGCTCAAGATCGCACAGGAGCCCATCTCGCTCGAAACCCCCATCGGCGAAGAAGAAGACTCCCACCTGGGCGACTTCATTGAGGATCGGCAGGCGGTTTCCCCCTCCGAGGCGGTCATCAGCGTCAACCTCAAGGAGTACACTTCGCAGGTTCTGCGCACCCTCACCCCGCGCGAAGAGCGGGTCATCAAGATGCGTTTCGGCCTTGAAGACGGCTCCGAGCACACCTTGGAAGAGGTCGGCCAGAGCTTCCAGGTCACCCGCGAGCGCATCCGCCAGATCGAAGCCAAGGCCCTGCGCAAACTCCGTCATCCCTCCCGTTCGCGCAAACTCAAGGCGTTCGTGGAAGGCGTCAAAGACATGTAACTTCGGCAGCAAGACCGCCGCAAAAGAGCCGCAGCCTTGGAAGGGGCTGCGGCTTTTTTGTGTTTCTGCTCAGCAGAAGGAATCGAGCCTTGTAACAGGGCACGACTTCAGTCGTGCCGTAAAGGGCCCCAAGGACATTGGGCTTCAGCCCCTGCGGGAAGATTTCTCTCAGAGGAAGGCGGGGGTTTCAACCCCGCAAAGAGCCAACAGAATCACCGCGGGCTTTGTCTTGGAGGAATGCTTTTCGCCAATCTCACCCGAAATCCTGAGCCCTTCCGTAGCCCGATAAGGCCCATGCTCCCTCTGGAGGCATAGGAAACAGCCATCAGCCACCCTCCCGGATCCGAGAATACGGTTGAGACTTGGGAGCACCACAACCCTCATCCCGCCCCGCTACCCGCACAAACCCTTTTCCCCACCGCACCTTGTATAAAATTATCCTCCACCGGGGGCGCAAGCCTTGGCGGGGTTCTGCGGGGTAGCCGCAGCCGGGCCACCCTCGCATTCTTCGATCAGACGGTTGCCTTGGAGTGGGTTTCTAGCTCTGCCAGGCGCTTGGCCAGCAGTGTCTCCAGCTTCACCAGCGCGGCCGAGAAGCCCTCGATGCCTTCCTTCAGCTTGTCGGTAGCCATGCGGTCGCCGTCGTGCATGAACTCAAATACATCCTTGTCCATCACGATTCGTTCAATGTGCATCGCCTGGGCGGCTGCCGGATCGAGCTTGCGCGGCAGCTTCTGCTTTGTGGCTTCCAGTTCCGCCAGAAATTGCGGAGAGATGGTGAGCAGATCACAGCCGGCCAGTTCCTCGATCTCTCCCATGTTGCGAAAGCTGGCGCCCATCACCTGCGTCTTGAAGCCGAAGTGCTTGTAGTAGTTGTAGATCTTGGTCACGGATTGCACACCGGGGTCGGCTGCGCCGCTGAATTCCCTGCCGGTGTCCTTCTTGTACCAGTCGAGGATGCGGCCCACGAAGGGCGAGACGAGCGTAGCGCCTGCCTCCGCCGCGGCAATGGCCTGGTGCAGCCCGAAAAGCAGCGTGAGGTTGCAGTGAATGCCTTCCTTCTCAAGCACTTCGGCTGCGCGGATGCCCTCCCACGTGGAAGCGATTTTGACGAGTATGCGCTCGCGGCCGATGCCCGCCGCGTCGTATTGCGCAATGATGGAGCGGGCCTGCGCGATGGTGGCTTGAGTGTCGTAGGAGAGGCGCGCGTCCACTTCGGTTGATACGCGGCCGGGCACAATGGCCAGAATCTTACGGCCGAAGGCGATGGCCAACCGCTGGAAGGCCCGGTTGGCTACGGCCTGGCCGGTTGCGCCCTGGCCCAGCTCCTTGCGTGCGTCAAGAATGACGCCGTCCACGATGGGCTGGTATTGCGGCATCTGCGCAGCCGCTGTGATCAGCGAGGGGTTGGTCGTGGCGTCTTGCGGGCGAAATTGCTCCATCGCCTCAATGTCGCCGGTGTCGGCGACAACCACGGTGTAGGTGCGCAACTGTTCGAGCAGATTCTGCGGCATGATTCCTCCTGGGGATGGGGCACTCCGCGCCGGAGCGCATTCGGCACAAGTGTACCGCCGTTATAGATTCACAAGATGAATGCAGGATGCATTCTGGGGGGTCAGTCTGCTTCAGCGGCTACCGTGTTGGCCAGCACACCGAGGCCGGAAGTGCTCACCTCCACCCGGTCTCCAGCCTTGAGCGGCCCAATGCCGGCGGGGGTTCCGGTCAGTACCAGGTCTCCGGGCTCCAGAGTGATGGCGGCGGTGATGTAGGCAAGCAGAGCAGGAATTGAAAAGATGAAATCGAGGGTCGAGCCGTGCTGGCGCAGTTCGCCATTGACGCGGGTTTCAATCGTGAGGCCGGCATGGATGTCGAGCTCGTCGCTCACTATGGGGCCAACAGGGCAAAAGGTGTCGAATCCCTTGGCGCGGGTCCACTGGCCGTCTGTCTTTTGCAGATCGCGGGCGGTTACGTCGTTGGCCAGGGTGAGGCCGCGGATGGCCGAGGGCCACTCTTCTTCCTTGAGATTGCGGACCCGGCGGCCAATGACCAGCGCCAGTTCGCCCTCATAGTCCACGCGAGCGGAGGCGGCAGGCATTCGGATAACTCCTTCCGGAGGCAGCAGCGACGACGGCGGTTTGAAGAAGAGCAGCGGCTCGGTGGGAAGTTCGCTGCCCATTTCCTTCACGTGATCGCGATAGTTGCGGCCCACGCAGACAATCTTGGACGGCGTGACCGGCGGCAGCAACTCGGCTGCGCTGAGGGGCATGGGCTCGAAGCTGAAACTCCACGAAGTAGCCCGCCCGTGAGCCAACCGGAAGGCCAGATCCTCTTCCGGCGCGCTGGCCAGATCCACAATCCAAGGCTCTCCGTCACGGTCTTCGACGGCGCCATAGTGAATCTGGTTTTCAAACAGAAAGCGGCAATATTTCATGCGAAAATCTCCCCTTGCGCCTCGAAAGCGGTTATGGGTTGGACACGGTCTCTTCGGCCTCGGCGGAGCGGGCGCTCTCGTGCCCGCCCTGGTCGATGGCACTGACGGCATAGCGGTAGGTGTGGCCGGACCGGACTTGGGCGTCATGGAAGGCCGGTGCGACGAGCGGCTGCATGGGCGAGATGCGCAGCCAGCCGCTGCCGTCGCCCTCGCGGCGATAGACCCGGTAGCCGGCCAGATCGGCGTCGGCGCCGGGCTGCCAACTGAGGTCGATCGAGGCCTCGGCGCCGGGCTCTGCCGGGGCGGCGACGGCGGCCAGGCCGGTGGGCACGTCGGGTGGAAACACATCCAGGGCCTCGACCCGCACCGGCGCTGAAAGTGGCCCGGCCAACTCCAGCGTCTGGCTGCCCGTGGTCACAAGGGCGACGCGCTGGGCGCGATACTCATAGACTTGGCCGAAGCGGATGTCTTTGTCCAAAGCCCGGTCTGGGGCTCGCCCAGCCGACGCCGCGAGCGGCTCCACCAGCAGGCTCTGCTCCATCGGCTCGGTCTGCGGCGCAAATATCCCCTGCTGGGTCTTGGGCTTCACTTTCTGCTCGGGCGCAAGCAGCTTGCGATGCAGCCGGATGACGATGCGAGCCGTTTGCCGAGTTGCGGCGTCGCCTGGCGTCCAGCGCAGCACCACGCCGTCCTTGCGCACCTGGGCAGTGAGGCCGGCCACGGGGGCGGGCGCCTCGCCGGCCAAGACTACCGCGGAGTTCGACGGGCCGGCAGAGCGGCCGTTGCGGTTGTTCAACTCGGCAACGTAGGTGAGCGCGCGAGGTGCGCCAGAGGCCTGCGCGGACGGAAGCGCATCAGTGAATGAGCCCTCGGCGCCGGGAGCCAGTTGCAGGTCTACAACCGGCGTGCAGAGGCCGTCGCCTTCGCGGCGGCAGAGATGAACCGCGACGTTGCCCTTCAGCAGCAGCTTGTCCGTATTCTTTTTGGGCATGATCCAGGTGAGCGAAACCTGGTCGCCGGTGCGCTTCGCGGCCAGGCCGGTCACGCGTTCCGGCAGGTTGAGCGAAGGCGGCTGCGGCGCGCCCGGCGTACCGCAGCCGGAAATCGCCAACCCGGCCGTCAGCCCCAAAGCCAGCGCAACCGTCCGCGCAGTCCATGCCGATTTGTGCAGGTCACCCATTGCCCTTCCAGTCTACTGGAGCAGCGCCGGGATGGGCATGCGAGGGAATCAAGACAGCCGGCTGAGATTGGCATGCCGGGAGAACGGCGCACTGTATGCCGTATGCTTGCCTACGGTGTCTTCGATCGATTCAAGATAGCGCTGCAAGGGGGGAAAGCCGGGATGAATCTGGTAAAGGCGCGTCTGGCCGCGATGATGTTTTTGGAGTATTTCATCTGGGGCGCGTGGTATGTGACGGTGGGGACGTGGCTGGGGCGAACGCAGCACTTTACGGGCGCGCAGATTGGGCTGGTGGCGGGGACTACGGCGGTGGGAGCCATCGTTTCGCCGTTTCTGGCGGGGTGGATCGCGGACCGGTTCTTTGCCACTCAGCATGTGCTGGCGGCGCTCCATGCAGCGGGCGCGACGCTGCTGTGGATGGCGTCGGAGCGCACGTCGTTTACGCCACTTTACTGGGCGGTGCTGGCGTATGCATGTGCTTACATGCCAACACTGGCGCTCACTAACTCACTAGCATTCAGGCAGATGCGCGATCCCAAGATCGAGTTTGGGCCGATTCGCGTACTGGGCACTGCCGGCTGGATCGTGGCGGGCCTGATTGTGGGCGGGCTGAAGCTCGAGACGACGGCAGCGCCGCTGCGGCTGGCGGCGGCCTCGTCGCTGGCGCTGGCGGTGTATGCGCTTACGCTGCCGCATACGCCGCCGGTTAAGCAGACGGAGGGGTTTCGCGTTTCAAAGCTGATCTCTGTTGAAGCCGCCGGCTTGTTGCGCGACAAATCGTTCGCCATCTTCGTGCTGGCCTCGTTTCTCATCTGCATTCCGCTCCAGTTCTACTACGCGTTCACCAACCTGTTCCTGAACGAGATCGGCATACAGAACGCCGCAGGCAAGATGACCGGTGGGCAGATGTCGGAGCTGTTCTGCATGTTGCTCATTCCTTGGTTCTTCCGAAGATTGGGCGTGAAATACATGCTCATCGCCGGCATGTCTGCGTGGGCGCTGCGCTATGCGCTGTTCGCCTTCGGAAACGGCGGGGCGGGCCTGTGGATGCTGTATGGCGGCATCCTGCTGCACGGAATCTGCTACGACTTCTTCTTCGTCACCGGACAGATTTATGTGGATCGCAAGGCTCCGGCGGCGTATCGGGCGGCTGCGCAGGGAATGCTGACGCTGATTACGTATGGAGCGGGGATGCTGCTGGGCTCGTGGCTTTCAGGGCAGGTGGTGGATCACTACGCGACGGTTGCGGCGGACGGATCGGCAACCCACGCATGGAGGCCGATCTGGCTGATTTCGGGCGGGCTGTCGGCGGCGATCCTGGTGCTGTTCTGGTTTGCGTTCAAGGATCGGGACGAGGCGGCAGCCACTGGGACGGCGGGGGCGTAGAATCAACTTTTTATGCATGAACTTTCGATCATTTCGAGCGTTGTTGACACGGTGACCGAGTCACTGGCGCCCTATCCTGGCGCGCGCGTGGTTGAGGTGCGGCTGCGGGTGGGGGCGCTGGCGTCGGTGGTCGAGGAGAGCTTGCAGTTCTGCTATGGGATTGCGACCGAGGGGACGGCGCTGGAGGGATCCAGGCTGGTGGTGAACACCCTGCCCGTGGTGATGCACTGTGTTCCCTGCAACGGCGACGTGGAGTTGGAGGGCGTACAGAGCTTTCGCTGCCCGCGTTGCGGCGAGCCGTGCAGTGATCTGCGCCAGGGGCGGGAACTGGAGATCGAGGCAATCGAGATCGACGAGATCGACAAGGTTGAGGAGAAGGCATGACGACCAGGATTGTAGAGCTGCGGCGGGGAATTCTGAAGAAGAACGATGAGTTGGCGGCAGGGCTGCGGGCGCGCTATGCGGCGGCTGGCGTGCTGGTGCTGAATCTGGTTTCAAGCCCTGGGACCGGCAAGACGGCATTCCTTGAGCGCACGCTGAAGGAGTTGCGGGCGCGCGGAGCGCGGGTGGCGGCGCTGGTGGGCGACCTGGAAACCGACAACGACGCGCGGCGGCTGGCGTCGAGCGGAGCCCCGGTGCGGCAGATCAATACCCATGGCATCTGCCACCTGGACGCGGAGATGATCGCCAAGCACCTCGAAGATTGGGAGGGCGCGGAACTGGATGGCCTGGATTACCTGTTCATCGAGAATGTGGGAAACCTGGTTTGCCCGTCGAGCTACGACCTGGGCGAGGCGATCCGCGTGGTGCTGCTGAGCGTAACCGAGGGCGAAGACAAGCCACTCAAGTATCCCACCATGTTCAACTCGGCCGACGCGGCGGTGATTACCAAGATGGATATCGCCGAGCCGTGCGGCTTCGACCGGGCTGCCGCGCTCAAAAACATCAATGAGATTCGTCCGGGGATACGCATCTTTGAAACCTCGGCCAAGACCGGCGCGGGGATGCGGGAGTGGCTGGAGTATCTTGCGGAAGCGCGGGCGGGGAGAAGCTGAGTCCCTGGTTTTGCAAGTCTCCGAATCGGAATTAATGCTATAGTGCTCCCAGGTAACACCTTGGAGCACCCAACATGCCGACATTCCCAACCACCAGCCTCAAGCTCGACTCTGAATTGAAGGAACGCGTACACCGGCTCGCCACGGCTCGACGGCGGTCGGCGCATTGGATCATGCGCGAAGCCGTCGAGCAATATGTGGAGCGCGAAGAGAAGGGCGAGCAATTCCGGGCTGCGGCTCTTGCGGCATGGAGCGGCTATCAGGCAACTGGCTTGCACGCGACCGCCGAGGAAGCCGATGCCTGGTTCGCCAAACTCGAAGCGGGTGAGGACGCCGAGGCCCCTGAATGCCACGCTTGAAGTGGTCGCCGCAAAGCCTGCACGATGTGGCCCGGCTGCACGGTTTTCTGGCTCCCAAGAGCCCGGACGCGGCCCGGCGCGCCGTCAAGGCGATTCGGCAGGGAGTAAAGCTGCTGGGCAAGCATCCCGAGATGGGCCGCCCGGTCGAGGAGTTGCCCACTGAATTTCGTGAATGGGTGATCGAGTTCGGCAGCGGAGCGTATGTCGCCCTGTACCGCTACGACGGCAAGGAAGCCGTGATTCTGACGGTTCGCCATGGTCGCGAGGCGGGGTACGGATGTGAGGCGGCACTGAGCCGCTAAGTTCGTGCCTTCCAAGGCCTCGAACGAGATGCCTGATTCATCCGGTTCCTGGTCGGTTCCCAGGACGAAAACACGCACAAGTCAAACCGAGCGAAACTTTCATGCCGAGCTTCCCGTCAGGTCGTAATGTGCGGGTACTAGCACCGGATTGCGATTCGACCGTACAAATTCAACGCGAGGTTTTATCGATGAAAAGGCTTTTGTGTGTATGCGCAGCTCTTGTGATGGCCTTCAGCGCTGTAACCGTGTTTGCAGCCGATGTGACCGGCGCCTGGACTGGAGATATGAAGAGTCCCGATGGGAATAGCTTTCGTATCTCATTTACGTTCAAGCAGGACGGCGCAAAGCTGACCGGAACCATAGCCGGCCCGCAGGGCGATCCAATGGAAATCGCCGACGGCAAGGTCGATGGCGACAAGCTGTCGTTCAGCGTTACCTTCAACGGCATGACCATCAAGCATGAGGGCGTGATCAACGGAGACGAAATCAAGCTGACCTCCAAGACCGATTCGGGAGACTTTCCGGGCGGCGAGATGACGCTTACGCGGACAAAATAACCGGTCCCGCCGTGCCGTGCCGGATTGGCGCCACAACCGATCCGGCCCGCCCGGCACATAGAAACGCATATAGAATAGCGGTATGTGCCTAGCGATTCCGGGAAAAGTGGAAGAGATCGTCACCGAGGGCGGCCTTCGAGTGGGCCGCGTGAACTTTGGCGGAGTGGTCAAAAGCGTTTGCCTTGACTACGTGCCGGAGGTCGAGGTGGGCGACTACACCATCGTCCACGTAGGCTTTGCCATCTCCAAAATCGACGAGGAGACGGCCGAGCAGACGCTCTCCGATTTTCGCGCGATGGGTGTGCTGGACGCGGAACTGGCCGGCGAGGAAGAGGCGTTTGCGCGAGCGGCCGTGGCGCCGCAGTCTTCGTGCCCTGACGGAAGCTGCCCGGCGGAATCCCCCAAAAACGCCGCCCATTGAGCTTTGTGGTTCCCACCCTGGCCGCAAAAACAAAAACGCGGCGAGGGTTGGGCGCCCAGCATTTGTATGGATGGGAGTTCCTCCAGTAAATGAAGTACCTGACTGAGTTCCGGAACGGCGAGATTGCGCAGCGCATGGCGCGGGAGATCGCCGCCATCACGACGCGTCCGTGGAAGATCATGGAAGTTTGCGGCGGACAGACCCACTCCATCATCCGCAACGGGATCGACCAGATGCTGCCCGCCGGAATCGAAATGATCCACGGGCCGGGCTGCCCTGTCTGCGTTACTCCGCTGGAACTGATTGACAAGGCGCTGGCCATTGCCGCCCAGCCGGGAGTGATCTTCTGCTCCTTCGGAGACATGCTGCGGGTTCCGGGCACCGAGGGCGATCTGTTTCAAGTCAAGGGCGCGGGCGGCGATGTGCGGGTGGTCTATTCGCCGCTGGACGCCGTGGAACTGGCTGCCAAGAACCCCGGCAAGCAGGTGGTCTTTTTCGGTGTGGGTTTTGAGACCACGGCTCCGGCCAATGCCATGAGCGTCCATGTGGCCAAGCGGCGGGAATTGAAGAATTTCTCCCTGCTGGTTTCGCATGTGCTGGTGCCGCCGGCCATTGCGGCCATATTGGAGTCGCCCGGCAATCAGGTTCAGGGTTTTCTGCTGGCGGGCCACGTGTGCAGCGTGATGGGTTACTGGGAATATCCGCCGCTGGCCGAGAAGTACAAGGTACCGCTGGTGGTCACCGGCTTTGAGCCGTTGGATTTGCTGGACGGGATTCGCCGCACCGTGGTGCAGTTGGAGGCCGGGCGGCACGAGGTCGAGAACGCCTACGAGCGGATCGTCAAATTTGAAGGCAACCAGGCGGCGCAAAAGCTGCTGGCCGAGGTCTTCGAGGTGACCGACCGGGCCTGGCGCGGAATCGGCGTGATCCCCAAGAGCGGCTGGCGGCTGAGCGAGGCCTATCGCGAGTTCGACGCCGAAGAGCGCTTCCACATCACCGGCATTCATACCCAGGAGTCGGCCTTGTGCCGCGCCGGAGACGTGCTGCGCGGAGCCATCAAGCCGGCCCAATGCGCCGCCTTTGGCAAGGAATGCACGCCGCGGCATCCGCTGGGCGCGACCATGGTTTCAAGCGAGGGCGCTTGCGCGGCCTATTTCAACTACGGGCGGTTTTTGTCGGCGGAAGAGCTGGCGAGCGCCGGACGAGGACTGACGGGAACTGTAAATGACTAAGAATGGCAACGCGGATGTGCCTGATTTTTCCAATTGGAGTTGTCCTCTGCCGTTGGCCGGCTACCCGACCATTGTGATGGGCCACGGTGGCGGCGGCAAGCTGGGCAACGAACTCGTCGAGCACCTCTTTCTGCCCGCCTTCCGCAATCCGGCTCTGGAAAACCTGGGCGATGCGGCGGTGCTTGACCTTCCAAGTGGCCGGCTGGCCATGAGCACCGATTCATTTGTGGTGCAGCCCTTGTTCTTTCCCGGCGGCTCGATTGGCGAACTGGCTGTGAATGGCACGGTCAACGATCTGGCCGTTTCCGGCGCGGTGCCGCGCTTTCTCAGCGCCAGCTTCATCCTGGAAGAGGGATTTCCTCTGGCGCAACTGGCGGCCATTGTCGAGGCCATGGCGAAGGCCGCGTCCACCGCGGGCGTTCAGATTGTCACCGGCGACACCAAGGTCGTCGAGCGCGGGCACGGGGACGGCTGCTACATCAATACGGCGGGAATCGGCCAATTGCGCGCGGGGATTCAGGTTGGCCCGCACCGTGCGCAACCGGGCGACGCGATTCTGGTTTCAGGAACCATCGGCGACCACGGCATGGCTATCATGAGCGTGCGCGAGGGCCTGGAGTTTGAGAGCCAGATTCGCTCCGACTGCGCGGCGCTGAACGGCCTCATCGCAGACGTGTTGGCCGCGGCGGGCGGTGCGGTTCACGCCATGCGCGATCCCACGCGCGGCGGCCTGGCCTCCACGCTGAATGAGATTGCCCAGGCTTCCGGCGTGGGGATTGCGATCGACGAGGCGCGACTGCCGGTGCGGCTTGAGGTGCAGTCGGCCTGCGAGTTGCTCGGACTTGACCCGGTCTACGTGGCCAACGAGGGCAAGGCGGTGTTTTTTGTTGCGCCCGAGGCCGCCGAGCAGGTGCTGGCCGTGCTGCGCGCGCATCCGCTGGGCCGCGAGGCCGCGCGCATCGGCCAAGTCACCGCGCAGCATCCAAGGATGCTGGTGGCCCGCACCGCGATGGGCGCCAACCGCGTGATTCCCATCCAGATCGGCGAGCAGTTGCCGCGGATTTGCTAGAGCTTCTTCTCGGATCTTCAAACGGCTACATGCGAAGCGAAAATGCCCTGATGCCCAAGGCATCCGGTCAGCAAGTTGGCGTATTCATGCGCTTTACGTTGCGGCCGGGCAAGTTGCTGCAACTCAGCCTCCCAATGGCCTACTCTTAGCTTATGACCGATCGTGAACTGGTGACTCGGATTGCCCACTCTGCCGGCCAAAAGGCCGGATACAAGCAACTGGTGTGCGAACTGGGGCTCGGCGGCGGACGGCAGCGGCGCTTGCTGCTGGAGCAACTGGCCCGGCTGACCGTGCGCGGCGAACTGGCCAAGCTGGACCGCGAGCACTGGAGCATTCCCCGGCCCATCTCCAGTGTGGGCGGCACACGCGAGAATCTTTCCGCCGGCCGGCTTGACCTGCATCGCGACGGCTACGGCTTTGTACGGCCCAACCCGCGCCAGGCCTCAGGACAGGCCTCCGTCCGTGGGGTGGAGGAAGATATCTTCATTCCCCCCAACGAGATCAACGGCGCCATGCAGGGCGACCAGGTGCTGGTTGAGGTAGAGCCGCCCAAGGCCGACGGGCGCCGCATGGGCCGCATCGTCCGCGTGCTTGAGCGCCGCAACCCTACCGTCGTGGGCATCTTTCACTATGCCCGCTCCAACCGGGAGCAAGGCAACTTCGTGGTTCCCTTCGACGAGCGCATGACACAATCCATTCTGATTCCCCCAGGACAGGAGCTGCCGGCTGCCGCCGAAGCGGCCACGCCACATCGCGTGCTCGGCACCGAGGCTGCCGCAGTCGCCGTTCACGAAAGCCTTGAAGGGCTTGTCGTCGATGTGGAGATCACCAGTTGGCCCACGCCTACCCGGCCGCCGGTTGGCCGCGTGATTGAGGTGCTGGGCGACCAGGACGACTTCGGCGTGGACGTGGAAATGATGATCCGCAAGCATCAGTTGCCGCGGGTCTTCCCAGACAATGTGCTGGCCGAGGCGCGCAGCGTGGCGCATTTGGATGCGGCTGAGGCCGAAAGCCGACGCGATTTCCGTTCGCTGCCGATTGTGACCATCGACGGCGAGACGGCGCGCGATTTCGACGATGCGGTGCTGGTGACGGAGCGCGCCGGCGGCGCAGGCTATGAGTTGCAGGTGCACATCGCCGACGTGGCGGAGTACGTTCGCCCGGCGACGGACCTGGACCTGGAAGCGCGGCTGCGCGGAACCAGCGTCTATTTCCTCGATCGCGCCATTCCCATGCTTCCCCAGGAGCTTTCGACTGGAATATGCAGTCTGCGTCCTGGCGAAGACCGGCTGGTGCTCAGTTGCATCATGCAGCTTGACGCCAGCGGCCGCATCGAGAGCTATGAGATTGTCGAAGGGGTCATCCGCTCTGCCGCGCGCATGACGTATACCGAGGTTCACGCCATTCTCGAAGGCGATGAATCACCCCACCGACTAAGACCTGTCGGTGGGGGCCCCGATGCGGAGACACGCGCCCGCTATGCCACGCTCGTCCCCGATTTCGAGCGCATGCGCAAGCTGGCGGTGCTGATGAACAAGCGCCGCGAGGAGCGGGGTTCTATCGACTTCGACCTGCCCGAGCCGGTAATCGAGTTTGACGAGCAGGGCCAGATGCGCGGCGTCACCAAGTCCGAGCGCACCTGGGCTAACCGGCTCATTGAAGAGTTCATGCTGGCGGCCAACGAGTGCGTGGCCACCTGGTTGGAAGATCTGGGCGTACCGTCGCTCTACCGCATCCATGAAAAGCCCGACCCGCGCCATGTGGTTCAGTTCGAGGAGCTGGCCGCGGCCTTCGGCTATACGCTGGGACTGGGCGCTCTGCCGGTGAAGCGCATCCAGACTCGCGGCGACCGGCGCGACGCCTACGGCAGCGGGCGCAAGCCTCGCGAGATCGAGGTGCCCGAAGACATTCCCGTCACGCCGCGTATGTATCAGAAGCTGGCCGCGCGCATCGAGGGCAAGCCGGAGGAGCGGATACTCAGCTACCTGATGCTGCGCTCGCTCAAGCAGGCGCGCTACTCCGAAGTCAACGAGGGGCATTTTGCGCTGGCCGCGCCCAGCTACACGCATTTCACCTCGCCCATTCGACGCTATCCCGACCTGATCGTGCACCGCATCGCCAAGGCGCTGCTCGCGGCCGGCGTGCCCGCACAGGGTGAAGTGGCCGAGGGCCGTCACAGCTCGCCCTGGACGCACCCCAATGAAGGATTGCTGGATGCCAGAGTGCCCCACCTTCGCGAGTCCAAGTTGGCAGCGGCATTCGCCGGCGAGCCGCCCATCCCCGAGGCCGAGCTGGCGCAGATTGCCGAGGAAACCAGCCTGACCGAGCGCCGCGCCGCCGAGGCCGAGCGCGAACTGGTCGAGTGGAAGAAGGTCCGCTTCATGCAGGACCGCGTCGGCGAAGAATTTGCCGCGCTAGTGCTGAACCCGGCGAAATACGGTCTCTTCGTCGAACTGACCGACCTGTTTGTCGAGGGGCTGGTGCCCATCGACTCGCTGCGCGACGACCGCTATACCTGGCGCGAAAACACGCACGAGGTCATCGGTGAGCGCACCGGGCGCCGCTTCCGCGCAGGCGACAGGGTGCAGGTAATTCTGGACCGCGTTCTGGCGCAGGAACGCAAGCTCCAGTTCTCCATTATGGAGGAGGGCCTGCCGCTGACCGGCAAGGCAGCCGCCCCATCCCACCCCAAAGCAAAGAAGAAAAAGAAGGCGAACGCCGCGCCGGGGCGCTCCTTCAAGGCCCGGCAAAAGATAGGCAAAAAGGGCAGGCGGCGGTGAGGCGGAGCCGGATTCGCTGGCGATCAGACCGGGAATCCGCGGGCCTTCCTGCACATGCCAGCGGGGGAAGGCATCCGCCAGCCTGGGAACGCACCTGATCCAATACAATGATGCCTGGGAGCATGAATGATGGCACACACGGTATTTTGCGTTCGCAACAAGAAGGAGATGGAGGGTTTGGACGAACCGCCCTTCGACTCGGAGTTTGGTCAAAAGATATTCAAGAACGTCTCAAAGGCGGCTTGGGCCGAGTGGGTGGAGCGGCAAAAGATGCTGCTGAACGAGTACCGGCTACAGCCCTGGACCCCGCAGGCACAGCAGTTTCTGGTCGAGCAGATGGAAGAGTTCTTCTTTGGCGCGGGCTCGGCTCTGCCTTCGGAATTCGTTCCGGAATCGCACTGAGGGGAACCGCCGGATCGCAGCCTCGCGGCACGGAGAGGCGATTTGGAAGCAGTTCATCCTGAATCTCCGGCTGGGTGCAAGCACGCAAGACCCGGCTGGTGTAAACTAATCTAGACCCCAAAGCCGGCTCCCCCGAGCCGGCTCGATTGTGTCGGGACGTGGCTCAGCCTGGTAGAGCACTCGCTTGGGGTGCGAGGGGTCGGCAGTTCAAATCTGCCCGTCCCGACCATTAGAATCATGCAGTTACAAAATACCCCGCAGTTGCCCCGAGGCGATTATGGGGATTTTTGTGGGGACGGCGACGCGATTCCGGCGTTTTTCTGTAATTCCACCTGCCTACTGAAGGGCCTGCCCAGTAAGCGAGTTCAACGACTCCACCGCCCGTCGCTTCGCTTCCAGCCGGACGTGGCTGTATTGTTCCAGAATTTCCGACTGAGGTGACCGCTGATGGCGAATCGTGGCGTCTGGGGTCTGCGTTTGCGCCAAAGCTGAAATGAAGCTGTGCCGCTTATGCCGGTAGCGGCATAAGCGCCATACCTTTGCATCCTGGTACATGATGAACGGCGGCGATCTTTACGAGCTGGCTAAGATCCTCGGCCACTCGAGCATAAAGATGACCGAACGCTATGCCAAGCTGGGGCGGGAACACATTGCCAGAACCGGCAGCACGGCGCGGGAAATCTGGAAATTGTTGGAGAAAGAAGAAGACGTCCTAGCGTACATTGGCTGAGGATGTACGTTATTGGTACGTATGACTAAAACCTGATGTTTTTTGACTGCCTCTTAGAACTTATCCGTAAATAGATATGGTCTGTCTCCAGCAAATCAGGGCTGCGGCTAAGGAAAGCAAGGCGAAGTAGCTGGCCTCCGATTTCTCGAAGCTGACCAGAAGTTTGCGATAACGATTG
>Ga0255356_1000950_pt1 | contig 18925 bp, 19 predicted proteins | sample HBST100metaG_FD_189944 | JGI IMG/M metagenome (GOLD analysis project Ga0255356, IMG submission 189944) | Peat soil microbial communities from Stordalen Mire, Sweden - H.B.S.T100 | ecosystem: Environmental > Terrestrial > Soil > Wetlands > Peat | place: Sweden: Norrbotten County, Stordalen Mire...
ATGGAAATGTGCTTGATCTTCACCGGGCTGTAGCCCCGCGGCGAGCACAAGGAATGGTGCGGTCCATAGTTAGGCTTCACGGGAAGAATATGCACACCCTCACTGCTGAAAATCTGTCCTGCCTCGAGGAAAGACTGATTATATTGGACCGCGGCCATTCCGCCCAAACAGTCGGGCTGCCCATCGGCTCGGAAACCGTGTCTTTCCCAGAATTTCCCTGCCGCCGTCAGCCCCGGCGAACTTGGGCTTGGCCCCAACTGGGCCTATCCCACAGTCTAACGGACGCAGATGGGTTGGGGTACTTCTCCCTCCCCCTCCACGCTGTGCAGCAAACTCTTTAGACGCACGACCAGCGCACAGGACATCCTCTTTGCGCAGAGGTTTTTGGGGAATTGAGGCTCTGCCCGTCATTATTTATGAAAATTCCGCGCTCTTCCGGACTTCGGTGAGCACCGAATAAAATGTCGCCGCGGCGCAAGGGAGGGGGGAATCCGGCGGCGAGAAGCCATTGTAAGCTGGACGCGGAGGCTTTCCGATGCAGCGAGTTTTCCTTCTTTTGGTGGCTCTGGTGTGGATTTGTGGAGAATCGGCCGGTCACGCCCAGCCCGTCGCCGCGGACGAAGCCGCCATTCGCGCCGCCCTCTCGGCACAGTCCGCCGCCTGGAACCGCGCCGACATTCCGGCCTTCATGCAAACCTACGAAGATTCCCCGGAAACCACCTTTATCGGCATGACCGTCCGCAAGGGCTACCGGCCCATCTTTGAGCGCTACCAGCAGGCCTACTCCACTCCGCAGCAGATGGGGGTGCTCACCTTCACCGACGTCGTCGTGCGCCTGCTGCCCGGCTCCTGCGGGACAGTGGAGTTCGCCACCGTCACCGGCCGCTTCCATCTGGAGCGCGCCGCCCATGGCGAAGCCAAAAAGGACGACGGACTCTTTTCGCTCGTCTGGCGCAAGGGCCCGCAAGGGTGGAAGATCCTGCTCGATCACACCAGTTGAGCCGATCCTGACAGTCTCTTGCCCCACACCGGAGCCCGAGGAACTCCACCCAGGAGCGGAAGTAGTTTCACCCAGAAGCAAAACCTGGGTAGCTGACCCAGGAGGCAAGCCGGCCCAGTGGTTTTCACTTCAACAAAAGTCCGCCCCGAACGCCCGTTTTTTGCCAGACCACGTTGGCTCCGATTTCGCTCCGGAAAATAAAGTCTTCGTCGCGCGCAGCCTTTTTGCAGATCATTGTGCCCACCCCGCGCACAATCAAAATAGGACGGGATACCATGTGCCGGGAAAACTAGAAACCACCACCAAAGTGAACACCACCCCCAGGAATGGCTGCCCCAGGGGCCTCGCAGTTGGGCGCCCGTGAGGCCTCAGTCCTCGGCCTTGGATAGCTCAGATGATTCTCCCCATTGATCCCAGAGAGACGGTTCCAGGTCTCAGGGATTTAGCCGTTTCGAACCCAAAAAATGGGGACAGATTTATCTTTTCTTCGCTTTTTATGCTGTAAACTATTAAAACCAAATACATTACTAAAACAAATCCGAAAGATTTGCACAGGCAAAACGCCCCAAAAACAGGGTTTTTTGGCTAAAAAAAGGCCAAAAACGAGGGAAAATTGCCCGATTTTTCCCCTCGGCGAAGCTGAAGGGAACCTGCATTTCCGCCCATCTGCCCTGCCGCAAAATTGTTCATTTGTACATGCCAGGGCCTGCTCCGTAGACTGAGGGCCAAAGGGTTGGGCCTCGCTTCGAATCGCCCGATCTGCCAGAGGAGCCTTGCCCGTATGTTGAAAACCGGAATTCTGAACCCTGACCTCAACTCTCTGCTCAGCCGCGTACGCCACACCAACACTCTGGTCATCTCCGACCGTGGCTTTCCTTTCTGGCCGGAGATCGAGACCGTCGACATTTCGCTTGTCGACGATCTTCCCCGCGTTCTCGAAGTGCTCCGGGCCATCCGGCTCAACTTCAACATCGGCAGGGTCTTCATGGCCGATGAGTTCCACGCCAATAACAGTGCGGAGACGCGCACGGAATTCGAGTCCGCCCTCACCGGCATTCCCCTCGTTTTTGAACGGCACACCGAGTTCAAGAAGCGCGTTCCGGCGGCCATCGGATTGATTCGCACCGGAGACACCACGCAGTACGCCAACATGATTCTGGAATCGGCCTAGACTGTTCACTGACCACCGCGCACTGTACACTGTTCCCGTCATGAGTTGCCTCTTCTGCAAGATCATCGAAGGAACCATTCCCTCCACGCCCGTCTACCAGGACGAGCTGTGTTACGCCTTTGCCGACATCCACCCGCAAGCGCCGGTGCATGTGCTGGTGGCTCCGCGCGAACACATCGTCTCCATGGCCGACTGCAATGAGGAAGACCGCGCCCTGCTGGGCCATTTGCTGTGGGCCGCGGCCAAAATCGCACGCGAAAAGGGGCTCGACAAGGGCTACCGCGCGGTGCTCAACACGGGCGAGGACGGCGGTCAGACGGTCGACCACCTCCACGTTCACCTGGTGGGCGGCCGTCCGCTTGCCTGGCCTCCCGGATAGCTTTCGCGTTACAAACAAAAAGGCGCTTTCCGTGAGGAAAGCGCCTTTTTGTTTGTGCAAATTCAACCCAAACTACACCGGCTGAGGAACGTACTCCTCTTCCTCTTCAAGCCCGTAGCGGCGCAGAAGGTTCGGCAGGCTCTGCGAGAACGCGGAACGCGGCATCACCGTATCGCAGCCGGCCTCGGTCGCCTTCATCTTCAGATCCCCTTGCAGGTGGTTGAGGAAGCCGATGATCGAAGTGGCCTTCTTGAACTTGGTCTTGAATTTGGGAATCAGCGTCATGGGCTTGGCGCCGACGTTGTTCAGGTCGAAAACCAGCAGCTTGGGCCGTTCGCCTTCCGCCATTTCGCTCAAGCGGGCCACGGTCTCCTTGTCGCCCTTCACAAATTCCACCTTCACGCCGATCTTGCGGGCCGCTTCATGGATCTTGGCCAGGAAGAACAAATCTTCAATGAAGCAGAAGATGCGGGTCGGGGCGTCTGCGCGGACGGGAACAGCGACGGGGCTCGAATAGGAGTCCGGATAGTACCCGCTATGGCCGTCGGTAGTGATTTGGATCGTCGAAGCAGGGCCGTCGGCGATGTTGCCGTCTACGACGCGATAGCTGTGGTCCATGGGACCGACAAACTCGCGGGGACCCTTCTGCCGCACCTTGCGCTTGCCCTGCGGAGGGGAGGAAATGCTGTTGCCGGGTTGAACCGGCGCCGCCGAACCCTTCTGGAAGAACTTCTTCTTCCGGCCCTGGTTCTGCTGCTGTCCGCCCTGGCGTCCGCCCGTATGCCCGCCTTGGTGGCCGCCCTGGCGTGCCGGAGCCGCCTTTTGCGCCACCGGTGACGGCTGCTGCTGGGGCTGAGGCTGCTGCGGCTGGGGCGGTTGCGCCTGGGCCTGTGCCTGAGGCTGTTGGGCCTGGGGCGCGCTGGCTTGGCTGCTCTTGTTCTTGCGGCGGCGCCGGCGGCGCCGATGCCCCTGCGACTGTCCCTGGCCGTTGGCCGGGACCTGCCCCGATTCAGACTGAGGCTGCGTCGATTCTGTCGTCATGCGTAGACTTCCTGATGCATTGCTGTTTGGTGCATTCGTGTTTCGCTTTAGCCGTTGCTGCCGGGGTTGAGCCTGCCCTGCCCGCCGTCCGTCTGGATGTGGGCGGGAAGTTCGACGGTAAATGGCATTCTGCCGTCCCGGTATCGTGAACCGACTACCTCGGAGCTTGGCTCCGCACGCAATCTGGCATGATCCCCATCAGCCTCAGGCATATTCACAGATTTTGCGCTGTCCCCTGCATTCTCTTGGAAACGCCCCTTGCTTGCGCCCAACAACTTCCATGGCATTACAGGATGACCTATGGGAAAACGCTCTGTCCGCCTCGTGGAAGGGAGCAGTCAAACAGACCCATCCGGTTGACTGAATCGTCACACTACGGCCGGCGCCTTCCTCATTTGATGCCATTCCTATGGGAACTCTTCCGCTTGCAGTCTGCTATGAGATGAACCGCTCGGTAAAGTTTCCTTGCTAGGCGGCGAGCTTGCTCTACCCGTTTCGGGTGGCTCGCGTCAGCCGCTTGATAGGCAATCCTGATACTACAGCGAAGCCACCCGGCTGGCAAGCGGACTTTACACGAAACAGATGGTGCGGCAGATTCCCGGGCGGGATTCTGCTGCTGAAGTTCACACGAAGTTTCCCCCAAACGCACGAAACGCCACTCGATTCGAGTGGCGTTTCCCGTGTCCTGCGCTGGTCACTGGCCTCCGAAGCATATGGCCGGTGGTTGTTTCCACCGTGCCTATTACAGACTCCCCCGGTCGGTTTCTCCCTTTTGAGGGCCGCTTCATTGGCGGTTGCTCTTACCGGGCGTCTGCTGTTCTCTGGGCTGGCCGGAAACTTCCAGCAGCCGGTACATCACTGGCGCCTTACTAATAGCAATCGTCATGCCAATCTCGCTATTACCTGCTTTCAACGACTTACATCCGTCCGGACGACTTTCGCTTCTGCAATCTGGGAGGATCAGGCGGGAATACTTCTAAAAACCATAGAAGTGCGCTCTAAGACTGGCAGCGCGGGCAGTAGTGCGTCCCTCGTCCCGCCAGCACAATACGCCGGATTGGCGTTCCGCAGAGGCGGCAGGGTAGGCCGGTGCGCAGGTAGACGCAATGCTCCAGTTGGAAGAATCCACGCACGCCCTCGGCATCCACATAGTCCGAGACCGAGGAGCCTCCCAGCCGAATGGCATCCTTGAGAACCTGGCGAAGGGTGGTGCGCAAGCGCTCCAGCTCGGCCCTGGTCAGACGCCCGGCCATACGGCGCGGACGGATGCCGGCGCGGAAGAGACTCTCGTCGGCGTAGATGTTGCCCACCCCGGCCAACAGGCTCTGGTTCAGCAGCGCCGCCTTGATGGCCAGCCGCCGGCCGTGAAAGAGCGCGGCAAACGCTTCGCTTTCAATGGTGAGCGGCTCAGCGCCGGGTGCGCCGAAAGCTGCGCTGGACGCCAGATCGCGGAGTTCAAGCCGCCCAAAGCGGCGCGGATCCACAAAGCGCAACTCCCGCCCGCTGCCGAGAGTTAATCGCGCGTGCGTGTGCGCGGCCAGAGGCGCGTCCGGAGTGGTCACCAGCAGGCGGCCGGTCATGCCAAGGTGCACAATCCATTGGGCTGCTGGGCTGAGGTTCTTCTCGTTCGCAGCTCCTCGGCGCGGACTTGCGGCGTCGGTTGCGGCGCCCAATTCGCAGACGATGTGTTTTCCGGTGCGATGAACGGCCAGCAGAACGCAGCCTTCCAGAGCTTTGGCCTGCTGCGCGGGTGGCGTCTTGAACGGCTCCGGATGGGAACCGAACCACACCTGGACAATGCGGTCACCGCGCAGACGCGCATCCACGCCACGGGCAATGGTTTCGACCTCTGGCAGTTCGGGCATGGCTTCATTGTAAAGAGGCAGGCGAATATCTGAAGGAACGGCGGTGGGAGCCGCGTGGAGAGGTCTCGCAGAAAGGGTCGAGCGCCGGCATGGCCGGTCGATGGGCGATTCCTGCCTTCATCGCGCCGAATGCTTTAGGGGATGAAGGCTTCAGGGCGAAACCAGAGTCACTGTGCCCTTGCGGAGAGCCTTGAAGGCAGCTTGCCCTCGGAGCACATCGACTCTGGTTTCGTTAAAGAAGATCAACCCTGCAATGTTGCCTGCGGAGAATCCTTGCCCGCCGCGCGCCACAAATGTTGCATTTGCTCCAGCGAACGGCCTTTGGTTTCCGGTACAAATCTCCACATGAACAAGGCGGCCAGAACGCTCATCGCGCCGTAGATCCAATAGGCGAACCCATGCTTGAAATGCGCCACCAGGTAGGGATTGTCATTCAGGATGGGGAAGGACCAACTGACCAGATAGTTGGCGATCCACTGTGCCGCCACGGCCACAGCCATGGCCTTGCCGCGAATCTGATTAGGGAAAATCTCACTGAGGAGCACCCAGGTGACCGGTCCCCAGGAAACGGCAAAACCGGCGGTGTAAACCAGCATGGCAACCAGCGCAACCATGCCCTTGCCACCGAGCCAGAGGTCCGCGCCCAGGGAAATCATGCTCACAGCCATCACCAGCGCGCCGATGATCTGGAGCGGCTTGCGGCCGAAGTGATCCACACTGAGGATGGCAACCACGGTGAAAGCAAGGTTGACCGCACCCACAATGATGGTTTGCATCAGCGAGGCATTGGTGGACATGCCCATGCCCTTGAAAATATCCGTCGCATAATAGAGCACCACGTTGATGCCGACGAATTGCTGGAAGACCGAAACCGCGATGCCGATGAAGATCAAGGGCGCGCCGAAGGAAAACAGCTTGCCGGAGTGATGCTCGGCAAACGAGGCGCGGATCTCGGAAAGTTCCTGCTCGCGCTCTTCCGGCGTCACCAGTTTGGTCAGGACCGCGCGTGCGTCACTTTCTCTTCCCTTCATCATCAGGAAGCGCGGAGTCTCCGGAACAAGAAACAGGAGCAGCAGGAAGAGGCCGGCGGGAATGGTGCCGGAGAGAAACATGTAACGCCAGCCGATGGAATTCAGCCACGCATCGCCGCTGCCGGTTTTGGAAATTCCAAAATTGACGAAGTAGATCACCAACATGCCGAAAATGATGGCGAATTGGTTCCAGGCCACCAGATTTCCGCGGACCTTGGGCGGCGCGATCTCCGCGATATACATGGGTGACAACATGGAAGCCAATCCCACGCCAATGCCGCCAAGGATGCGATAAATGACAAAATTCACCATGAATCCGGGTCCGCCGTGGCCGATGGGGGCAAACGGAAATTCCGGTGCGGCCGCGCCCAGGGCGGAGAGCAGGAAGAGCACGGCGGCAATCACCAATCCGCGCTTGCGGCCGATGTGGGTGCTCACCCAGCCGCCAATCATTCCGCCGAAGACGCAGCCGATCAGCGCGCTCGAAACGACAAAGCCGAGCAGCGAATTCGCGGCATTGGCCTGGACGGGGTTGGTGAGGTCGGTAAATCGTGGATCGATGAAATAGGCCTTCAGACAGCCCACCGCGCCGTTGATTACGGCCGTGTCATATCCAAAAAGCAATCCGCCCAAGGTTGCAATAAGGGCCAGCATAACAACGTGTGGATTTAACCGCGACATAAGGTTCCTAAGAATGACGGTTGAATTGAAGGTGAGGTTTGGAGATCGTTCTTCATGCGCAAGCGCGAGGAAAGGATCATGCTTCTCCTGCTACGGCAGGGTGGTGGAGAAGTTCTCGTCGCTTTTACAGTGAAGGCGTCGGCGGCGACCGGTACTCCCAAGGTCAAATGATTCAACTCCGCAACCGCTTCACGGCTCAAATCGGCCAGATTGGCCGCTTCCAGATTGCGCAATTCCGGATCGTTGAAATAATAGCCTATTTCACCAACGGCCAGACGGCTCCCGCCCGCAAGCTGACTTCCAGGGACGACCGGCAACCATACTACGCAACCGCGCACCGATTACGTTCAAAGTTGACGCCGTGGTGTTTCCCTTGCCGCATCCTGTCTTCCTTTAGGCCTGTTCGCGTGTTTGCGCCACAACTCTGCAAATGGTGTCGCGTACGTAAGCTCGCAGCGCCGCCTCCTGTTCCGCAGGGACGTCTCCCTGGGCCAGATCGGCAGACCCTCCGCCCCGCAGTCCGAAGTGCGCCAGCGCCTCGCGCAGAATCTGCCCGCAGTTGAACTCCAGATCGGAACTGCGCGCAACGAAGACGCGTACCGGGCTCCCGTCTTCTGAGCAGAAGATGACGGCGGTTCGCGGGGCTGCTGCTGCTGTTCGCGAGGCCAGCAATTTCACGTAATCGCGGTCCAGGTCTTTCCACGCGCGCTCGATGAGCCGCAGTCCGTTTTCGAGGGGCTCTTCCGTCGCCAGCCGCGCCGATTGAAGCACCGCAAGTTCCTCGCGCAGTTTTTGCCGCTCCCTCGCGTGCGCTTTCCCGTCGGTCAGCAACCGCTCCACAGTGGATGGCAGTTCTGCCGCCGGTATCGAGAGCAGGTTGGAGGTTTCGCGGAGGAGGTCGAAATCCGTGCGAGCCGCCCGAGTTGCACGCAAGCCGCAGACGAACTCGACGCGCACGCCGCGGCTCACCTTCTCTACCGCCCGCAACTGTAATCCGCCGATCTGTCCCGTGGCGCGGAGGTGGGTTCCCCCACAGGCGTTCTGGTCAAAGGCTGCAATGTCGACCAGGCGAATCGTGCCTTGCCTGTCCGGCAACTTGCGAAGATGGCCAGCGGCCAGCATGGCTTCGGCTTCGTCGCGGGAGACGTAGCGTGTGGTGACCGGGCGGTCTTCTCCGATGATCTCGTTCGCCATCCGTTCCACGCGTTCCAGGCTGAGGTGCGTGAGTGGTCCGGAGGCCAGGTCGATCGTCGAAGTGTCTTCACCCAAATGGAACGAAACTGTGGGCGCCTGAAGTTCCCGCCAGAAAGCGGCAGACAGCAGGTGTTGCCCCGTGTGCTGCTGCATGTGATCGAATCTGCGCTCCCAGTCGATTTGTCCTTCGACATGAGTCCCTACAGCGAGCGGCTTGCGCACGAAATGCCACACCGTGCCTTGCTCATCCTCCTCCACTTGTTCCACGGAAATCTTCTGCTCTGTTCCGTCCGGCGAAGACGTGCTCAGATGGCCTCGATCGAATGGCTGTCCGCCGCTCGTCGGGTAGAAGGCGGTGCGGTTCAGCGACAGTTGCCAGACGGGTCCACCACGGCTGTCCACAAGTTCGCGGACCTCTGTTACTGCTCCGGTAAATGTCTGGAGGAAGGAATCTGAATAGTAGAGTCGCTCAGTTGCAGGCAAGTTAGAATCTCCAACCATGGTCTACGGAAAAGTCTTTGCTCATCGATCCGACAAGCCCAGCCGTCCGAATCCAGTGTAGTGCGAGTTGCGAACGCGCTGCTTCCGTGACGGGTCGGTTGAATGGTGATCGCAATCTTTGTCATTCTGACCTTCGCACTCGTTCGCATAGACGGATGCGGCTTGGATCTGAAAACAAGGGCCGTCGGCGGCACATTACGAAGCTTGCCAGCAGGCCGACTTGCCGTTCCGTATCCGCGATCAATGTGTGCCCTGGTGATTTTGTGCTCGTCAACATAGGCGTGTACTAGGATTGCATCCGCCGTGAACTCGAATTATCAGTCCGCATTCGGCTCGCAGGCCTGTGTGGATTGTCAAATTCGACACAAAATCACCTTGTTATGGCGTCAACGCACCACAGAGTGCCGTTTCTCGGGCACGCTTTTCTTCTCTAGTGATGCTAACGACGGACCAACCAGTACCAATGAGACAGGGCGAGACGGCGACGGTTCTTTCGGGCGCTCTGCAACTCAAACGCGGGGGCGAATACGTCTCCCACGGCCGCAGGTGAAAGCCGTATCCCGCTCGGTGCCGCATCGAGTGCCCATACAAGATGAGTGCCGCCCGGTTTGAGAAGACGAGAGACTTCTGATATGTAAGCGCATTGGCCCTGTAGGTCGAGACAATGAAAACAACCGACGTCGAACGAGATGTCGAACGGGCCGGTGAGCGCATCCAGATGAGTCACGTTACTGACAATGAAGCTGGGCTTTACGCTGTCCTGTGCGACCCGTTTCTGCGCTTTGGCAATCGCGACTGGCGAGAAATCGACGCCGGTTGCACGCACCCCCTGTTGGCTCATGAAACGCGTGAATCTTCCCGTTCCGCATCCTAGCTCCAGCGAGGTTTGGACATTTTCCTGCCGGGCCAGGTTCTGGACCTCTGCCGGAATGCGTACGTCGCCCCAAACTGTGAAAGGAGCTCGATAAGCGCGATCAAAATCGCTGCTCTTAGTCGGTGTGGTCATGTTTTCTCCATGTTCCGGCGTGCCTTAACGTCCGGAGCTCAAATACATAGTATGCTATGTATGTATAATACATAGCATACTATGAAAACAAGGCTTGTCAAGCACCCTCATTGGGATCCCGCAGCCACACCGACATTCTGGGTCAACCACGCGTCCCGGTTGCTGATGCGCCACATTGCGCAGCGCCTGCGTCCGCTCGGCTTTGGATTGGCTTATCTCCCGGTTGTCATGGCAATCCAGGAGAATGGGCCCCTTTTGCAGAAGCATCTAGCCGAACTCGCCAATGTTGAGCAACCTACGATGGCTGCTCTCCTCGGGCGAATGGAGCGCGACGGGCTTATCCAGCGTGTGCCGCATCCCAGCGACAAGCGAGCCTGCCTGATCTCGCTTTCGGCTAAGGCCAAAGCACAATTGCCCTCGGCGAAGATGCGCCTGCAAGCGGTGGCGGAACAAGCGACCTCGGGCTTCAGCAAAGAGGAATGCGCAGCAACCATCGGGCTGATGCGCCGAATGATCGACAACCTTGATCAGACTGCCGAAGACTGAGAGGGCGTCTGTCTTCGGGCAGGCTTCTGCATGACGGGATGAGCATCTGGCTGGAAACATTTGGCGTTCTGACCGGGTGACCGCCTATCCGGACCTTGGGCAGTCGAATTGCGCCAACAGGCCAAAGCTCTCATCCACATCGACTTCGCGTAAATGGTGGAATCGACCCTCGGAAAAGCCGTTCGCGCCGTGAGCAAGTTTCTGCCGGAGCAAGAGGCACATTTCGCGATCAAAGCTACGGCACGGGACAGTCCTGCAAGCAGACACCTATGCCACAAAAGCGCAGCCGCCGCGGCGTCGATGGCATTTTCGATTTCTGCACTTTATTTATAGTAGACAGACGGTGAACTCCATTCTCCCCAAGCGCCAAGGGCGCGGCGTCGAAGCCTTTCAATTTCGCGATTTCCGGCGCTACCAGTTGGCGCGCGTCGCCGTTATCCTGGGCGCCGAGGCGCAGTCGGTGGCCGTGGCCTGGCAGGTCTATTCCATCACCCATCGCGCGCTGGATCTGGGCTATACGGGCCTGGCCTTGTTTTTCCCCGGACTCCTGTTTCTGCTCCCGGCCGGACACGCCGCCGACCGCTTCGACCGTCGCCAGGTGATCCTGATCTGCTACGGCCTGCAGGTCTTCTGCACGCTGGGCCTGCTGGAGCTGGCACGCCGGGGTACGCACAGCGTGGCGCCCATTTACGCAGTGCTGTTTCTTATGGGGACGGCGCGGGCATTCTCGGGTCCAGCCAGTTCCGCGCTGATTCCGCACCTGGTTCCCGAAAAGCATTTTGTGAACGCGATCACCTGGGGCGGGGCCATCTTCCAGTTTGCCAATGTCTCAGGGCCGGCCTTGGGAGGCTTGCTGTTCACGCTGCCGCTGGCGGGCTGGCTCCAGAATGCAGGGCTCGAGGGCGCCGGGATTGTGTACGTCTTTACCCTGGTGACGCTGGCGTGGTTTCTGCTGCTGATCGCCAGTTTGCATGTGCGGCCGGGCAGGATGGAGAAGCGTGCGGCCTCATTAAAAGTGATTTTCGCGGGCTTCGACTACGTGCGGCGCTCACCGCTTTTGCTGGGCTCGTTTTCGCTGGACCTGTTTGTGGTTTTTCTGGGCGGAGCGGTAGCGCTGATGCCGATTTTTGCGCGGGAGATTCTCCACACCGGGCCACGCGGGCTGGGAATGCTGCGCGCGGCTCCGGCCCTGGGCGCGCTCACCATGTCCCTGGCCATGGCTCGTTTTCCTCTCGGACGCCGAACCGGGCACAAGCTCTTTATCGCAGTGGCCGCCTTCGGTGCGGCGACGGTGGTCTTCGGACTTTCCAGGAATCTGGGCCTGTCCATGGCCGCGCTGGCCGTGGCCGGCGGCGCAGACATGATCAGCGTCATTATTCGCGGCTCGTTGCTGCAGCTCTCCACGCCGCCCGAGATGCGCGGCCGGGTCAGCGCGGTGAATTCGCTCTTTATCGGCGCATCCAATGAACTGGGCTCGTTTGAGAGCGGACTCACGGCGCAATGGTGGGGCGCGGTGCGGGCCACGGTGGCCGGCGGCCTGGGCGCGCTGGCGGTGGCCGGGGTGTGGGTGACTGCGTTCCCCGCTCTGCGCAATGCCGATCGATTGACCTCCGAGGCGCTCCGGCCGGGGACAAAGTCCGCCGACTCCAAACCGGCAGACGAGACGCGACCGTAAGAAGGCCGCGTTTTACTGCGCTCAGAGCATCTTCTGAACCGCGTCCGCAGCTGCCCGCAGCGTCTCCGCCTTGTCGCCAAAATCGGCAATCCAAACCACCTCGGGCTCCCGCCGGAACCAGGTCAACTGCCGCTTGGCATAGTTGCGGTGACCCTGCTGGGCGGCGGCGATTCCATCCTCCAGGGTCAAAGTCCCCGCCAGCACCGCCTGCGCCTGGCGATATCCGAGCGAATCCAAAGCCTTCACCGGCCCATAGCTGTCCAGCAAGCCGCGCGTCTCCTCCACCAGTCCCTCGGCAAACATCGCGGCGCAGCGCCGGTTGAGCCGGTCATAAAGCGCCTGCCGGGGCGGATTCAGCCCGATCCGCAGCAGCCGGAAGCCGGTCAGCGGGTCGCGCGCCAGGACCTTTGAGAGTGGTTTGCGCGCCGCCAGGCAAACCTCAATGGCGCGAATCAGCTTGGGCGTGTCGTTGGCGTGAATGCGGTCGGCCGACGCCGGGTCCAGGCGCGCCAACACCCGGTGCAGCCAGTTCTCCGTATGCTTCTGGCGGCTGCGCTCCAGCCGTGCGCGCAGCTCTGTCTGCCGTTCCGGTCCGGCAAAGAGCCCCTCGGTGAGCGCACGCAGATAGAGCCCGGTTCCTCCGGGCACGATGGGCAATTTCCCGCGCCCGGCAATCTCCTGCAACGCCACCCGTGCTTGCCGGCTATATTCGCCTGCGGTAAAAAGCTCGTCTGGGTTCGCAACGTCGATCAAGTGGTGCGGCAGCCGCGCCTGTTCCTCGGCCGATGGCTTGGCCGAACCCAGGTCCATGCCGCGATAGACGGCCACCGAGTCGCAACTGACGATTTCGCCGCCAAATCGCTCGCCGAGCGCCAAGGAAAGCGCTGTCTTCCCGCTGCCCGTGGGCCCCAGCAGCAGCACGGCCAGCCGCTCCGGCGAAGTTGCCGTTATTTCTGCGCTCTCCAGCCGGGTAACGGGCAAAAGTCCGGAGGAATCAAGCGTCACGGCCGCCACCAACCCGAGGGGAAAATCCATTTGGGATTGGTGTGGACCAGGCTCCAGACCAGGATGGCCGCCGCCACCAGGAGCAGGCCGAAGACCTGGTAGCGCCGGTAGACCTCCTGCTGCCGCGCGCGCGGGGACTTCGCGGCCGCTTCCTGGAGGTACGGTTTGACGCGCTTCTGCACCATGGCGGGTCTCTCGGAACAACTCTCTCGGGCCGGACGAACCGGCACACCAACCAACAAGTATAGGGGCACGTTCCCTGCACAAACCGCCAACGGCTCGTTCCACAGGGACAAAAGCGAACAGGGTTTATCATCGAAAGTGCTATGGGGTGGGTAATTCCGCCTGATTGTTTGTCCTGGTTTGGCAGTCCGGTCGGGCTGCGTGAACGGGAAATCCCTGAAGAGAACGGATGGCCATGCGAGCAAAGACTGCGGTAGTGCTGGGAGCCCAGTGGGGCGACGAGGGCAAGGGCAAGATTGTGGATGTGCTCAGCGAGCGCTTTAGCGCCGTAGCGCGTTATGCTGGCGGACACAACGCCGGTCACACCGTGATCCACGGGGGGCAGAAGTTCATTCTGCAACTGATTCCCTGCGGCGTCCTGCGGCCGGGTTGCAAAGGCGTCATCGGCAACGGCGTGGTGCTCGACCCCATCGCCTTCCTGAAGGAAGTCGCCAAGCTGCGCGATCTCGGCATCGATGTGGACGGACAGCTTTTCGTCTCCAACCGGGCGCAGGTGATTTTGCCTTACCACCGCATGATCGAGTTGGCCGCGGAAAGCGCGCCGGGACGCAAGAAGATCGGCACCACCAGCCGCGGCATCGGCCCGGCCTATGAAGACAAGATGGCGCGCAGCGGCCTCCGCATTGTGGATCTGCTGCGGCCGGATCTGCTCAAGACCCACATTGAAGCGGCTTGCGCAGAGAAGAACGCCATTGCCCATGCGCTCTTCGGCACTGACCCTCTCGATTCCAGCAAGATGTACGACGAGTACGCGGCGGCCGCCGAGCAGGTGCGCCCCTTTGTCAGGGACACAGGGCGACTGTTGCACGGCATCCTGGCTGCGGGCGGCTCGGTGATGTTTGAAGGCGCCCAGGGAACCATGCTGGACATCGACCACGGAACCTACCCGTTCGTCACCTCCTCGTCCTCCACGGCGGGCGGCGCAGCTACCGGCACCGGCGTCGGGCCCACGGCCATCGGAACCGTGATTTCGGTCACCAAGGCCTATGTGACGCGCGTCGGCGAAGGACCGTTCCCTACAGAAATTCACGAGGCCGTAGGCGACCACCTCCGCGCACGCGGGCAGGAATACGGTGCGGTCACCGGACGTCCTCGCCGTTGCGGCTGGCTCGATATGCCCCTGCTTCGCTACTCCAACCAGGTCAACGGCGCCGAGTGGCTGGTGATCACCAAGCTCGACGTGCTGGACGAGTTGGAAGAAATTCCCATCTGCGTGGGCTACGAGATTGACGGCAAGGTCACAGACGAGATTCCCGCCGACGTCCACGGGCTGGAAAAGATCAAGCCCGTCTACACCAAGCTCAAGGGATGGCGCGAATCGACCGAAGGAATTACCGTATTCGACCGGCTGCCCAAGGCGGCGCAGGAATATCTGCGCTTCCAGGAGCGGGAAAGCGGAGCCAAGATCGGCATGGTTTCCACTGGCCCAGATCGGGATCAGACCATGGCGTTGCCGGAGTTTGCTGCGGCGCTCGACGAAATACACGCGTAAACTGAAAAAACCCTTGGGGGACAAATGCCACCAGAAGAAAAGGAAAACGCTCGTATGATCAGCTTTTTGGTCCGGATGAAATTTGCCCCAGAAGATCGCGCTGAAATCGCCGAAGTGTTGCGGCTGCTGGCCGTTGCCTCGCGTCAGGAGGCCGGCTGCGTCAGCTACGTGCCCCATTATGCGGAGGGCGATCCCGATACCGTCCTCATCTACGAACAGTACAAGGATGCCGCCGCATTGGAAGCTCACCACAAGTCCGAGCACTTCAAGCAGTACGCCGTGGGCGGGTTCTACCAGAAGCTGCGCGAGCGGAATCGGGAAGACCTGGTTGCTCTCGTTTAGCGTCCCTTCGCCGTCCAACCGGCGTGAGTCTCGGGTGAGTCTCGCATTGGGAGCGGAGGGTGGCCTGCGTAGCAAAAATTCAAACGCTTGCGATGCGCATTGTCCTGAATTGAATTGACCGGCGCAAGCTTGCAGGGCTACCATCCGATACGCATATGCCGGGAGTCAAGACCAATTCTTCCATCCGCATTCGCACCCGGATGGCGCACGTACTGGTGTTTATTCCAGTGCTTTTAGCCGTCGTCCTCGCGGGCAGCGCGCCTTTGCTTTCTGCGGGCCTGCCCAGGACGTTGAAGCACGAAAACCGTCACGAGATCGATCAGTTGGAAGAAGCGTGGCGGAATGCGGTACTCCAGGCCAACACCTCCGCCATGGATTCCCTGCTGGCCGACGACTATATGGCCATCACTCCCAGCGGCACCCTGCAAACCAAAGAGCAGGCGCTGGCTCTTATGCGTTCAGGCCAGGTCCGTTTCTCTGCGCTTGAGCTCTCCGACCGCAGAGTCCGCTTCTACGGAACCACGGCCTTGGTCACCTCCCGGGCCGAGGTCACTGCCACCACGCCCGGAGGAGACCTTTCCGGCAGCTTCCTCTATACCCGCGTCTACGTGCGCGACGAGCAGGGAGCGTGGAAGGTTGTGAGTTTTGAGGCCAATCGGATTCGCAACTCCGGCGAGCACAAGTAAGGTCCGGCAATCCGCTGCGAAGAGAGAATCCCCGTCGGTAACGCGCCTGAAAGTCACCTGTGTTTCCATCGGCATTACTTCTTTGGTGTAATTTGGTCAAAAAGAAACAGCCTGGAAGTCTTTTTGTCATTACTATGATGGACAAGCGTTAATTCTGGGAGTGTCGTCGCTGCTCTTCTCCCTGTTGGCGAGCGACGATGCTGAGTCAGGGTGACGCTAGAGGGCCCTTTCCTGATTCCCCGGTTTCGTTGGCCACTTTGATCGACCTTTATCTCCAGAGTTGTCTTCAAGTTTCCCAGGGCACGCAGGCACAACGAGACTACTGAGCACCATTCGTAATTTCTTGCGTTTGCGTCACGGGAGCTCGTATGAAGACAGCACAGTTGGCCACCCTCAGGTATACCGCTCTTTCGTTCCTGTTGCCCGGTCTGGCGGGATTGATCTTATCTGCCATGATCTCCACCCATTACCTTGATACCTTGCCCAAGATTCCCGTGCCCCAGGAGTTGCGCATGACTCCGCGCAATATTCACGGCACCGTGGTCTACCAAACCAGGGGAGAAGACGGCAGGCTTTCCGCCATCGAATACTCCTCGGTAGGAATTTTCCTGGTTGGCTTTGGCCTGGGTGTGGTTTATCTCGAAAAATGGGGCAGTGCACGGGCGCATGAAACCGGAGAAGACGAGACACTCTCGGAGTATCTCAGCTAGTGTCCTGTCTCTGATTTTTCGCGACAGAAGTCCAACTGTGCTTCTAGGCGAGCGAGTCGAAGGCCCCGTGTCCTTTTCCAACCTCAACAAAATTCAGGCCCTTCGACTTCGTTGGCCGCAAAAAGCGCGCCCAACCTGCATCTCTCACCGTCCGACCAGGAATCGTATCGCCGACCTCCCGGTCCACGCTCACTCTACGTCTTCACGAGAACCGCTCCGGCCCAGCGTTTAATTCTTGGGCTTTGCGCTTCCTTTTTGCTTCTGCGCCTCTGCGCCCATTGCCATCATGTGATCCCAGCTCGGCTGTAGCTGCTGCGGGTCGCGGATGGAATTGAGCCAGATGAGCCGGATGTCACCCGGAAAAGGCGCGTTTGCGAATCTGCGATAGTTTTCAGGCAGCGGTGGACCGCCAGGAGTTCCCGCGGGAGGAATCAGGGGCGGAAGTTGGAACGCATACATGCTGCCGCCCGCCAGGGCCTCATGCGGAAACTCGAGCAGCCAGACGCAGTTATGACTTTCCTGAATCAGGTTGGCGGAAACGACTGCCCATTGACCGCCATCTCCCGGTCGAGCCTCCTGACAATTCCAGAATTGCGCTTCAGGAACATACACTGTGGGATCCGAAAACCCATACGCATCGATCAGGACGTGCGTCAGACCGCGCTGCCGTACGAAACTCTCGACTTCGAGGAGTCCCTGGTTCCAGTCGAGGTTCGAATCGGCCACCAGGTCATACGCGGGTCGGCCCCCGCCCAATGAGTTCAGGAATGGAAGGTAGTAGGGATAGGCGCGCACGGCCGTAAACACGGACGCCAGCGCCAATGCGACCGTAAGCCAGACGCCGGCGCGGGCGGCGGTCCATCCTGAACTCCGCAGTTGATTGAGGGCGCGCGGCAACGGCGCCAGCAGGAGGATCAGCAGCGCCAGGGAAACAGAGAAGTGACGGATGCTGAACTGAAATCGGCTGAGGAAACATGCGCCGCTGAAAACCACAAGGAAAACCCACACTGCCCGCCAATGCAACTCCATCCCTTCAGGTATCACGGCGATGCGCGCCGGACGAAACTTTGCAAACAGGCCAACAGCCAGCGCGAGAACCAGCAAGAGGAGGAAGGCTAACGAGGATTTCAGCAGAAACAGGACCGGAAAGTAGAACCAGACGCCATGCGGGTAGGAGTGCCCCAGAATGAATGCAGGCGGTTTCCCGGTAAAGGCGAAGAGCGCCAGACCGCGCAGGTAGATCCAGGGCGGCATGAGCACTCTCCGCAGGACGAGCGCCGCCATGTTTGTCCCTAGAAAACTCAGAGAGTCGGTTGGCTCATTCCACGAGAGAACAAAGTCGACGGCATAGACGACCAGTGCCGCTAAAAATACGCCCTTGGTGAGACTCCGCCAGCGCAAACGACGCCATGCCCGCAGTTTCGCCTTGTCTGCCGGCTGTTCCGGCGTCGGACGCCAGCGCAGGCTGAGAATAAACGCAGGAAAGCAGAAGAACAGTAGTCCTGCAGAAAACTTGGAAAGCAATGCCCCGCCAAAAGCAAGACCGAAGAGCAGAACCGTCCCGCGCGACGGCGACCGCCACATGCTGGCAAAGGCCCACAACGTCAGCACGACGAACAACGTGATGGCGATGTCGGTCAGGACCAAAGGACCGAACGCGAGCATGACAGGCATGGTGGCGTAAGTGCAAAGGCAGAGCAGTCCGCCCCACTGATCGCCGAGGCGAGAGCCATAGAGAAAGAGAACGACCCCCAGAACGAGCGTCAAGAACAACATCGGCTGCCGCGCCCAGAAGACCGTCGCGATCGGGTCATTCCACCGGGTGATCAGCCAGTGGCCGAAGATCCACTCGCCGAGATACTGCTTGAACAGTCCACTGCCGCTGAACGACCAGGAGATTTGGGAGTAGTCGGCGTGCACACCGCGAATCACAAGCGGCACCGCAGCCAGCACCTTCGCCAGCGGGGGGTGCTCCTCGTTCATCCGCATGTCCAGCTTCTGCAGATAACTCACACCCGCCCCGATGTGCGCCATTTCATCAAAGGTGACGGATTCACGCCGCGCAGCCCCGTCCGCAAGCAGAGCCATAAGGGCAAGGAGCAGAACCACTCCAGCCAGGACAATTCTTGACGATTGCGCTTTCATTTGTGGCATCCAGGTTACAGAGTGATTGGAAAGACAGGAGCTCCAAAGAACCTCGTGGATTCACAACGACGCATACTAAACCAAGTAGCTTCATGCAGCCAAACTTCACATCGGATTCCGTCCGCCCGGATTCTGGCGCTCTCTAACTCGGACAGGATCGATTCTTGCGCTTGGTGGGGTTATGACGGGCGATCCATGGGCACACCAGGACC
>Ga0255356_1000957_pt1 | contig 18862 bp, 11 predicted proteins | sample HBST100metaG_FD_189944 | JGI IMG/M metagenome (GOLD analysis project Ga0255356, IMG submission 189944) | Peat soil microbial communities from Stordalen Mire, Sweden - H.B.S.T100 | ecosystem: Environmental > Terrestrial > Soil > Wetlands > Peat | place: Sweden: Norrbotten County, Stordalen Mire...
GCATTGCCACGACCAACATAGAGCACATCCAGATTGTTCAGGTTGTAACTCTTGCCCCCGACGCGAACGATGCCGGCGCCGCCAATATTCAGTATGCCCAGTTCGCGGCGCTCCAGGAAGTAATCCGCCCGCAATTCCGGATAGGTGGGCAGGGTCAGCGCACTCTCCACCGGAGCCGCCCAGCCAACCACGGCCCGCTCCAGATCCACATAGTTCAGATTGATCTTGCCCGGTTCATAGAGATTGTTGAGCAGGAATGTTTCACGAATTTCCTGGGTCGTCATGCGCGGATAGCGCACAGGGTCAGCCATCACAACCGTCTTCATCGTTTCTCCCATCCATTTCCTTCGTTCAAGGCGAGGCTTTCAACACAAGGGTTTTTCAGCCCGTCATCCCTGACTAAATCCATACTCATTTTACTGCTTTGGAAGCTGCAGAATGTCCAGTTATCCGTGCCGTCGATTGTCAGGCCTACACCTGCATGTGGTCGACGACTCCTTCGGTTCCGCTGCACTACAATCAGCAATGCCACAGTGTCCTGAATCCAATCCGCATCGAAGCTGGAATCCCGTCATGAAAAAGGCCTTGTTCGCTCTTCTCGTCAGTGTGTTGTGTGGCGCCGCAAGCGCCCAGCAAACCGCGCAGAATGGACCACCCGCGCCGGCAAAAATCAAGATCGTTCTCGTGGGCGATTCGACGGTAGCCATCGGCGGTGGTTGGGGAGCGGCCTTCTGCACCCTGCTTACTCCCAACGTCGAGTGCCTCGACCTAGCCAAAAACGGCCGCAGTTCAAAGAGCTTTTACGACGAAAAACTCTGGAAAAATGCCGTCGCTCAGCACGCGAACTACATCCTGATCCAGTTCGGGCACAACGACATGCCCGGCAAAGGGCCCGAGCGCGAAACTGACCCGGAGACGACTTATGCCGCCAACATGCGGCGCTATATCCATGAAGCGCGCGCCGCCGGAGCGCAGCCCGTGATTGTCACTTCCCTTTCGCGCCGCAACTACAAGGACGGCAAGCTGGTCGAAGATCTGACGGCCTACGCCAGCGCCGCCAAGCGCGTTGCCGGCGAGGAACATGTTCCGGTCATTGATCTGAACGCCGAAAGCGTCAAGCTGCTGAAAACCATGACACAGGAGCAGGCCGACACATTCGACGCAGCCACGCATCCCGACGCAACGAGCAAGGGCCCGGATCGCACACACCTGAACCCCACCGGCGCAACGGTGTTTGCACGCATGGTGGCCGACAATCTGGCCAAGCTCTGCGTCGAGCTTGGCCCAGACATCAAAGGCTCGTCTGCACCGAAGGTGCCATAGATCGGCAACTTTGAATTACTTGTGCGGAGCAAGCTGTGCGTGCGGCACCTGCTCCAGAATCCAGCGCACCAGTTCCGTGCCCGCAGCGTAGTTGTCATACTCTGCGGGCAGTTTGCGCCCGTCGGCATACTCGTTGTAAAGCCACGGGTCGACAGCGGCAAAAACGGTTCCCTTGCCGTACTTCGCCTTGGCCATGAAGATGTCGTCGCCTTCCTTCAACACGGAGACGGCGGGCGACTTCACCGAAATGGTGCACACATCCTTGATATAGATGGTGTGCGGGTGGTGAAAGATGGGTCCTGCGCCGCTGACCGCGACCTTACCCTGCTCCCAGTTCGTGCCAATTACATGCTTGCGCAGCACGCTGTTGAAGTGGATGCCAAACTTCTCCGCGACTGCATTGAAGTGGTCCAAATCCGCGTTGGCAGTATCGTTCTCCATGATCACCAGCACGCCTCCCGCCTTGACCCACTCCGCTATCTGTGTTGCATCTTCCGGCGTAGCATAATGCGGGTTTGGATTCTTGACCGGAATGTCCGGTGAAACAACGACGTAGACCTTAGCCTTGCTGAGATTCGCGGCGGTCGGCTCCGCGTCGAGTTCCTTCGTCTCCGCGCCGAAGTTGCGGAAGACGTGGCCGACAAGAGAGTAACCGGCCTCGCTCTGGAAATCCCATTTGTAGTGGAAGTAAACCTGCTTGCCGAACGCGTCCAGGTGCTGTTGCGAGTTGAACCAGCCGTCCATCAGAACCGTGTCGCCACGCCCCAGCTTGGCGTTCTGCACGTTTTCCATCTCCGTGCTTGCCATCAGAAACGCGCCTACGCCCTTGGGATCGTCGGTCCCCACCTTCTCGCCGATGTAATAGGCGTAGCTTCCGTCGCGATACGGATCGCCGCCCAGCCCCGCGCCCTTCACGGTGCTGGTCAATGACACGTTCTCACCAGGGCTGGTCTTGATGAAGTGCGTAAGAATACCGCGGTAGCCGCGCTCGGCGTTCGCCAGATAGCGCGCAGGCAGATAGCCATGCCGTACACCCTTGGCCATCGCATAAACAAACATGCAGGATGCGGATGACTCCAGATAGTTGCCCTTGGCGCTGGGCTTGTCCATCACCTGGTACCAGAGTCCGCTGGACGCATCCTGATAGCGCGCAACGGCTGCGGCTTCCCGCTCCAGAATCGCTATCAGTTGCTTACGCGCTGGGTCGCCCTCAGGATAAAAGTCGAGCGTGTCGACCAGCGCCATCATGTACCAGCCCATGGCGCGGCCCCAGAACTCGGGCGAGAGGCCGGTTTGCTTGTTGGCCCAGCGCTGCTCTTTTGACTCATCCCATCCGTGATAGAGCAGGCCGGTCTTTGCATCGCGCGCGTGCTCTTCCATCAGCACAAACTGGTGCGTAATGTCAGTAAACGCTTCGGGATGGTGAGAGATGGTAGCGTACTCTGCATAGAATGGCTCCGCCATATACAGGCCGTCGAGCCACATCTGATTCGGATAGATCTGCTTGTGCCAGAAGCCGCCGGAAGCAGTACGCGGCTGCTGCGCAAGCTGCCGGTAAAGCGTCGTTGCTGCGGTCAGGTAGCGTTTGTCCTGCGTCACTCCGTACAGCAGCAGAAGCTGGCGGCCCAGCAAAATGCTGTCCAGCTGGTTCTCCTCCGCCTTGTACGTTGGCATGGAGCCGTCCGCTTCCACAAACTGATCCACCCCGCTCTTGATGTACTTGAAGTAGCGCGGATCGGCCGTATTCAGCCACACTCCATCCATGCCCTCCAGCAGTGTGCCCAGTTCGTAATTCCACACCCACCTGGCGTCCGCCGGCACTGTGCGTCCATCCGGCCAGCGCGCAATCGCGGCATTGGCCGCGCGCTCAGACCACGGCAGCTCATTCTTGTTCACAGCCGCAAAAGCACTGCTCGCCGTTGCGGCAAGCACAATAAATCCGACGAGGGAACGAAAGCTCTTCATTTTGACTCCAGGTGTTTGTGACTCCACTTTTCAAAGCGGCCCAGGGCGCTCTGCGTTGCTGCGCTGAACCAACTGTATCCATTCCGGCGCCTTGCGGACAACTCGCAGTGCGGAAAGGGCGTTTACGAGAAAAGACAACGGCGCGAGACCAACTGGCCTCGCGCCGTTTTTCATCTTACGTGTGGCGCAGCCTAGAAGACGATACGTCCGCCAAGCTGAATCTGCCGGGGTTGAGAGGTAGTGGGCACGCCGGTGATATAGCCGAAAACACCCGAAGGGCCTGAGGTTGCCTTGGTAACATCAGGGGCGGCAAAGACCGCGTGGTTGAGGGTATTGAATGTCTCGAAGCGCAGTTGCAGTCTCGCGCTCTCCGTGAACTTGAAATCCTTCAGGATCGACAGATCCATGTTGTTGAATCCGTCGGTCCTCACCCAGCCCATAGTCTGCGGAAAGGTCCGGTAGTGATAGTAGAAGTTCGCGTTGGGAATGGCGGAGTTATACACCGATCCATCGCATGTATATCCCGTCGTGCATTTGTTGGCGCCTTCGACAAATATGCTGGATGCGTTGACCAGCGCCGAATTGCCTGACCCCGTAATGCCCGTGCTGCGCGGGGCGCTCTTGATGTCTTTCAGGGTCTTGCCCGGCAGCAGAGCAAGGTCGTTCGAGAAGTAGAGAGGCGCGCCGGTTTGGAACTGGTAGATGCCGTTGACAACAAAATTTCCTAACAATTCGTCCATGAGCTTGCTGTTGCCAAAGCTGAACATCTTGCCGCGTCCGAAGGGCAGTTTATAGGTGCCGCCTACTGTGAAGTGGTGGCTGTGGTCAAAGGGCGAGATGCGACGAGTCAGGGATGTGTCCACGTCGTTCAGGAAAGAATCCTGCTCAATCAGTTTCGAGAAGCTGTAGTTCGCTGTCAAGGTTAGTCCATGCTTGGCGCGCTGCTGGATATGGATCATCCCGCTGTGGAAGAAGGACTGGCCGATTGTCTGGTTCTGCTCTGTAACGGACGCGCTGCCAAACTGCGGATAAGGAACCGTCAGGACGCCCAGAGCCTGCTTCTTTGCGTTGTAACTGGTTCCAGTAAGCAAGTTATAGAACGGGTTCGGCACCGTTGTGCTCATTGCCGTGTTCAGGTCGAAATCCGCGTAAGGATTCGTGGTGAGATATTGCCGCTTCGTGGCATTGATGTTCTGCGACGCAACCGGCAGATGCACGGAGTGGTTGCCAACATAAATCACTTCCAGCAGCATGTTGTTGGTGATTGAATGCTGGACGCCCAGGTTCCAGCGCTCGGAGTAGGGATCGTGCTGAACGGGAGCCAGGAAAGTGATGGACGAAGGCGAGCCCAGGAAGGTACTAGCGCCAAGCGTCGAGCCGGTCGCCGTCGCATAGGTTGGGAACGGATTATCCCAGGTGTTAGCGCCGGTCTGGTTGTAGTAAGTACCATCGGACGATGCCACATAGGAGGTCACTGCATTGAAACCCTCCTGGTTGTCGATGGCGCTGGAGGAGTAGGAGCCGGTCGCCGACAGGGTGGACATCGTCTCCGGCTGTACGAAGAGGCCGAAGCCTCCGCGGATCACCATCTTACTGTTGAAGATAGCCGGATTATAGGAGAAACCAACGCGTGGGCTCCAGAAGCCACTTCCCTGGATCTGGTACGGCGCGCCGTGGTCCGAACTCGGGAAGGTCAAGCCGCCCAGTGTGTTGATGCTGCTCACGGATACGGTGGTGCCGTTCTTGGTAGCAGTCGAAGTGCCCGCGCTGAAAGCCACCGCCGCCGCCGTAGAGGCAGTGTTAGTGGCAGTCGGATCGAATCCGCTGACTGTGCGCCCAAACTTCTCGCCATAAGGCGTGTCGATGTCGAAGCGCAAGCCTAGGTTGACCGTCAGTCGGTTGCTGATGCGCCAGTCGTCCTGGACGAAGGTTCCAATGTAGTAGGAACGATAGTCGGAATTGGCGTCCACATCGTACTCGCCAGAAGTAGGCAGACCGAGGAAGAGGTCGGCCAGATCGCCGCCAACCGACGCGCCAGTACCTCCAGTTCCGCTATTGACCCAGCTGCTGCCAAAAGCGAACTTGCCAGATGCGTATTGATCGGCATGAACCCGGAGAAGATAACGGCGTCCGTCAAAACCGATCTTCAGCGTGTGCTTGTTCATCAATTTCATCAGGTCGGCGAAGACTTGGTAGTGGGTCGTGGGCTGCTTGCTGGAGCCGTAATCGCCCAAACTCTGATAGCTGCTCAGCGAGATGTAAGGCAGTTGAACTTGGGTGCTGTTCGACTCCAAACTGCTGGGCAAGCCAAAATCGGTCGGACTATAGACCGACGAATTCGCTCCATGAATCTCATCGAAGTAGGTCCAGCTGAGACGCGCGTCGAAGATGGTGGTGGGGGTGATGGTAATCACGTCGTCCAGCGTGGCGCCAAAATTCTCACGCATCATGTTGGAGCCGGTGGAGTTGTTGGCAAAATAGTTATTCTTGATCTGGGACTGGTGGTTATGGCGGAAGTCGAAGAACAGGTGATTGCTCGATCTCAAGTTATAGTCGAGACGTCCGAACTCGTTGGTGTAGTTGTCCTGGCTCGGCGCGTTGCTGTTGTAGTTGCTCATTCCCGTGGTCGATCCCGAGGCGTTCGATTTTGGGTAAAGGTCCAGGAATTTCTTGCCGATGGCGCTTTCGGTGAGGCCGGTCGTGCCGCCATTGGCTTTGCAATAATCCGTGGTCTTGGTCAGGCAGTTGTGGGGGATGGCGGTACGGGCAAACGAGCTGCCTGCGGTGCCGCTGCCCGGCAGATAAAGCTGGTTGCCGCTGGCGTTGTCCAGCAGTGCATGAAAGTCGCCGTCCTTCTCGTCTTCGGTCGGAACAGTAAGGACGGTCGATTGCGGGGTTTTATCCCTCAGTCCTTCCCACGCAAAGAAGAAAAACAGCTTGTCTTTTCCGTTGACGACTTTGGGAATAATAACCGGTCCACCGAAGGTGAAGCCGTACTGATTGTAGTGAAAAGTCGGGGTCGGCTTCTCCGTGCCACTATTGCGGATCGCCGAATTGAAGTAGAGGTTCGCATCCAGATTGGAAATCTGGTTGAACTCGTACATGGTGCCGTGGAAGCTGTTGGTGCCGCCCTTGGTGATCTGGTTGATGACGCCGCCAATGGTATGACCGAAAGAGGCATCGGTGTCAAAGGGGCGAACGGAAACTTCCCGAACGGAGTCCTGGGTAGGGCTGTAAGCCTGTGCGCCGAGGAGGGTAAGGTTGGGAGAACCATCGAGCAGCACTTCGCTGACCTGTTTAGGAGTTCCGCCGACCGACCACGAGTTGGCCGCATTGTTATCGAAAGGGTGCGTGATTCCAGGCGCCGAGGTGGTGACCACGCCAACCGAGAGGGTAGCGAGCACAACAGGAGTGCGGCCGTTCAGAGGAAGATCCTCGACGGATTGGGTGGAAATGACCTGGCCGACAGAGGAATTGGCCTGATCCACAAGCGGTTCTTCGGCAGTCACCGTCACCGTCTGGCTCGTGCTGCCCACTGTCAGTGTCAGGTTGATGATGGGGTGTTCCTGTGCCTGCAGCGTGATGCCGCTGCGCGTCAGGGTCTGGAATTCGGCCTTCGATACCGTAATCGAATAGTCTCCAGGAGGAAGGAAGGGCACCACATACTGCCCTGCCTTGTCCGATACCGTCTTGTTGAGGGTTCCAGTGTGCGTTTCCCGCACTTCCACGCTGGCTCCAGGAACAACGGCTCCACTCTGATCGAGTACGGAACCGCTGATGGTTCCACGAAATTCCTGTGCAAATGCATTCCCTGGAATGAACAGCACAGTGCAGATCAACAGTGCAAACAAACCTGCGACTGCTCTCCATGTGCCAGTGTGCATTTTCGGTATCGCTTCCTGCTGGTCGTGATGGCCGATTGTGCGATGACGGATCACGCTAATCCGATCCTTGGGTTCTTCTAAGGCCATATGCCTCATTGTTGCCTCCACAGTGTCGATATTTCACGCTCAATGCATTGGTTTCCCACCGGGTGCCTGCAGCGTACCTAACAGTGGTCTGACCACATTTTGAAGCGACAGTAGTTTCCTACACACGGCAATCCGTTGTCAACAGCGAAAATTGCGTTCCTTGAATTTTTGAATTTGCGTCCTCGAGCCCCATCGGAAACTCCGTCCAAAATCCTGGCCCCGATCACCTAGCTAGAAACGCTCATTCTTGATAAATATGCTACTTGCGGCGTTTCTCTCGATACTGTGGTTCTTGGCGTTGCGCATGCGCGGTGCTGCTACCCCCTCCCCCCACGCACGGCATTGGAAATCTGCCCCGGGATAACCCGGCTCACAGAACCATCTTCCGTCCTTCCGCCCGAATCTGCACCTGCTGGAAATATGCAAATTCCGCGTCGACGTCACTGCGCTGAAGTTCTGATTTTGCCCTGAAGATTGGCGCGGAGCGGGTATCTCCGTCGCCTATGGTCTGACCTTGAGAGAGATGCGCTCATCGAATCAAGGTTGTCCGGGGTGAGACCGCCGGATACAGCGTCTTCAATTCTGTCTTTATAGAAACCTGGTAGCGTTTTCTGCACACGCCCCTGCCAGCGGCCTTAGCTCGCCGGAGTGAAAAGTAAACCCCAACTCGCCCGGCGCTTGCAGGGACATAACCGCTCTAACTTCTGGCTTGGCGCTTCGTTGTCAGACCGTTGTGACAACCTTCGGCTGCTTGCTGCGGTGCGCGCCTGCCGAGGCCTTGCGTTCCGTGGTGGGACGCTCCATCCCCTGAGAGGCCTGGGCATTGCGCAGATGCTGTTCCATCAGCTTTCGCGCCTCCGCCGGATTGTGTGAGCGAATGGCGCGGTAGAGCTCGCGATGCATCTCCGCCGACTCCCGCATGTCCATCGAGCGCTCCACCGTCTTGCGGCGCTTGTCGTAAAGTGCTGACGTGATGGTCTCAATGACCGCCGCAAGAATCGGATTGCCGGATGCCTGCGAAATGATGCGGTGAAACAGCAGATCGTGTATCAGGTAATCCGTGGGGCTGTTCATCGCGGCGAACATCTCCGCGACCTCTTCGGCCAGCAGGGCGTGATGCTCTTCCTTGCCGCGTTCGGCCGCCAGCGCCGCCAAGTTGCTTTCCAGAATGATGCGGGCCTCGAACATCTGCCAGGTCTGGAAGCCGTGCAGTGCTCCCATGAAACTCAGTGACCCCTTGCCGAATTCCGCCGGCCCATCGGCCACAAAGGTCCCCACGCCGTGCCGGACCTTCATCACTCCCATCGCCGCCAGGTAGCCGATACCGGTCCGAAGGCTGGCGCGGCTGATTTTCAGCGAGCGCGCAAACTCGCGTTCCGGGGGAATTTTGTCGCCGGGCTGCAAGGTGCCGTTCTCAATCAGCGCGCGAATGTGGTTGACCACACGCATGGTGCGATGGATAGGAGGCTCATCTTGCTTTGTACGAGGCATAAGCGCGTACACCTTCTTGCTGTTCTGGAAATCCTGGGCAAGTCGAGATTATCACTGAAAACCTGCCTCCGTCTCAAAAACTTCCCTGACCTGTGGAATTCACGCTTGACTCCATCCTGTGTATACTTACTGGTGGTCTGACCTCATGCGGACCATATCGCAACGTAACACAACCACGAGGTAAAATTGCAGCCATGCTGATCCACGAAGACCGTCTGTTCCCCTCCGAAGCCGGGACGCGCAAGATCGCCCGGGACCTGTATGCGCATGTGCGCAACCTGCCCATTGTGAGCCCCCATGGGCATACGCAGGCAGCCTGGTTTGCCACGAATGAGCCGTTCCCCGATCCTGCGACCCTGTTCGTGCAGCCCGATCACTATGTCTTCCGCATGCTCTACAGCCAGGGTGTCTCCCTGGACGATCTGGGCATCGGGCAAGCCAAGATCGAGGATCCCCGTAAGGTCTGGCGCATCTTCGCCAGCTACTACTATCTGTTCCGCGGCACACCGTCGCGCCTCTGGCTGGATTTTTGCTTCCAGGAGCTGTTCGGCATGAAGGAGCGGCTTTCCAAGGAAAACGCCGATCTTTATTACGACACCATCGCCGAAAAGCTGCGCACTCCCAAGTTCTTGCCCCGCGCGCTCTACGAGCGCTTCAACATCGAAGTGCTGTCGACGACCAACTCCCCGCTCGAATCTCTGGATGACCACAAGGCCATCCGCGCATCCGGCTGGAAAGGGAGAATCGTCCCCGCCTTCCGCCCCGACTCGGTCGTTGATCCGGAGTTCGCGGGATTTGCCGAGTCAATCGCCAAGCTGGGCGAACAGACGGGCGAGAATACATCCACGTGGAGCGGTTATCTGAACGCGCTGCGCAAGGCGCGTCTGCGCTTCAAGGAAATGGGCTGCACGTCCACCGATCACGGCCATCTGACGGCTCAAACCGCGGACCTGCCGACAGCCGAAGCCGCCGCTCTGTTTGACAAGGTTCTGGCGGGCAAGACCGATGCGGGGCAGCAGATGCTGTTCCAGGCCCAGATGCTGACTGAAATGGCGCAGATGAGCCTCGAAGACGGCCTCGTCATGCAGATTCACCCCGGCAGCGTCCGCAACCACAATCGCAAGGTCTACGAGCGCTACGGCCGCGACATGGGCGCCGACATCCCCCGCGCAACCAACTATGTGGACGCGCTGCGCCCCCTGCTGGACCGCTTCGGCAACGAGACCAAGCTCACCATCATCCTCTTTACGCTCGACGAAACATCCTACAGCCGCGAACTGGCCCCACTGGCTGGGCATTATCCCTGCTTGCGCCTTGGGCCGGCGTGGTGGTTCCATGACAGTCCCGAGGGCATGATGCGTTTCCGCGAGCAGGTCACGGAAACCGCGGGCTTCTACAATACAGTTGGATTCAACGACGACACGCGGGCGCTCCTGTCCATTCCGGCCCGGCACGACGTGGCGCGCCGCATTGATTGCTCATTCCTGGCCAGACTTGTCGCAGAACACCGCCTGGATGAGGATGAAGCCTTTGAAGTAGCTCACGAGTTAGCGTACGGACTGGTCAAAAAAGCATATCGGCTTTAAGGAGAACACATGGACGGCAGCACCGCCCCAAACGAACAAGATGAAGAGAATACATCTCCTAACGCGCGCATAGGACGTGTGCGTTGGACCATTTGCGCCATGCTTTTTGTGGCGACATCCATTAACTATATGGATCGCCAGGTTCTGGGCCTCCTCAAGCCCACCCTCATGCTCAGCGTCGCCAATCACGGCATCGGCATGACCGAGGTGGGCTACGGCTACATCATGGCCGCCTTCCAGATCGCTTACGCATCGGGCATGTTCTTCGCCGGTCGGTTTGTCGACAAGGTCGGCACGCGCATTGGATACATGTGCATCATGGGCCTCTGGAGCCTTTCCGCCATGGGCCATGCGCTCGTCAACTCGATGCTCCAGTTTGGCATCGCCCGCGTCTGCCTCGGCATCGGCGAATCCGGCAACTTCCCGGCTGCCATCAAGACGGTGGCCGAGTGGTTTCCGCAGAGCGAGCGCTCCCTGGCCACCGGCATCTTCAACTCCGGGGCTAACCTTGGCGCCATCCTGGCCCCGGCCATCGTGCCCTGGGTGGCCTACCACTACAGTTGGCACGCCGCCTTCCTGGTCACCGGCGGCTTCAGCGCCACATGGATTGTCGTGTGGTACAAGATGTACCGCAAACCCTCTGAACACCCCTCGTTGACCAGCGCCGAGATGCGCCACATCTGCCAGGATCAGAAAACCTCCGCGGATGCCAAACCGGCCATGTCCTGGGGGAAGCTGCTCGGCTATCGGCAAACCTGGGGCTTTGCCATCGCCAAGCTGCTCACCGATCCCATCTGGTGGTTCTTCCTTTTCTGGCTGCCCGACTTCTTCAGCAAGCAATATCATCTGAACCTGAAGAGCGTCGGCTTGCCGCTGATCATCGTCTATAGCGCCTCGACCGTGGGCAGTATTGCCGGCGGATGGCTGCCCGAGCCCTTCCGCAAGCTGGGTCTGTCCGCCACTTCCGCACGCCTCCTTGCCATGCTCATCTGCGCCAGCGCCGTGGTTCCCATCATTATGGTCAACTACACCCACACCGAATGGGTCGCCATCACCCTGCTGAGCCTGGCCGCCGCTGCGCATCAGGGCTGGTCAGCCAATCTCTTTACCACCGCCTCGGACATGTTTCCCCAGAACGCTGTCGGTTCGGTAACCGGCATCGGAGGCATGGCCGGCTCTGCCGCCGGATCGCTGTTTGCCATCTTCATCGGCTATGTTCTGGAACTCACACATAGCAACTACGCGATTCTCTTCATCATTGCCGCCAGCGCTTATCTGACCGCTCTGGTCATCCTTTGCCTGCTGGCCCCCGGACTGAAAAAAGTGGAGTTGGAAGCATGAGTCTCTACTGTGCAGTAGGAAGTCCCGATACCGATCTCACGCCGCAGCAGTTGAACGATCTGCTGACGGAAAGCCTTGCCAAGCTCGGCCAGCGGAATAGCGTCCTCGCCATTCCGCCCGATCAGAGCCGCGAGCACTCACACGCCGGCGAACTGACCCGCGATGCGTGGCAGTTCTACGGCGACCGTCTCAAGGCGATTCTTCCCGCCATCGGCACGCATACGCCCATGCGCCCGGATCAGATTTCGCACATGTTCGGCGATATTCCGCAGGATCTGTTCCGCGTTCACAACTGGCGCACCGATGTCGAAACCATGGGAGAGGTTCCTTCCGACTACATTCGCGAACAGTCGGAAGGCAAGCTGAGCTACACCTATCCGGCCCAGGTCAATCGCCTCCTTCCTCATGGCGGCTTTGACCTGATCCTCTCTCTCGGTCAGGTCGTGCCCCATGAAGTCATCGGCATGGCCAACTACACCAAGAACATACTGGTGGGCACCGGCGGCCACGACGGCATCAGTCGCAGCCACTACCTGGGCGCCGTCTACGGCATGGAACGCATCATGGGCCGGGCCATCAATCCAGTCCGCAATGTGCTCAACTACGCCACCGACCACTTCCTGCGCGACCTGCCCATCGTCTATGTGCAGACTGTCGTCGGCCGCAGAGAAAACGGCGGGCTGGCCGTGCGCGGCCTCTTTATCGGCGACGATATCGAGTGCTTCCTCAAGGCCGCCGAACTCAGCCTCAAGGTCAACTTTGAAATTGTCGAAAAGCAGATCAACAAGGCTGTCGTCTTTCTCGATCCCGATGAATTTCACTCCACATGGATCGGCAACAAATCCATCTATCGCACGCGCATGGCGCTGGCAGACAATGCCGAACTGATCATCCTAGCCCCAGGCGTCAAGGAGTTCGGCGAAGACAAGGGCATTGACAGGCTGATCCGCAAGTATGGCTACCACGGCACGGCAGCCACCCTCGAAGCGGTCCAGACTCAACCGGACTTGTCCGGCGACCTCAGCGCCGCCGCGCATCTCATCCACGGTTCCTCCGACGGCCGCTTCAAAATCACCTACTGCCCCGGCCACCTCACCAAGGAAGAGGTCGAGGGCGTCGGCTTCAGTTATGGAGATCTAAACGCGATGCTTGCCCGTTTCGACCCGGACAAGCTCAAACTCGGCGTCAACCAGGTCGATGGTGAAGAGATCTTCTTCATCTCCAATCCGGGGCTGGGACTGTGGGCACATAGCAGCCGCCTCTGAAACAGGAGAACCATGACAAATCAAGTTTTGAAACTCGGCAAGTATTCTGTCGGAACCGGCGACAGATTCTCACACCAGGCCAAGGCACAGTTGCAGGCCTGCGTGAAGGCTCTCGACAGCGGCATCGAGATTGTCCCCGTCTGGAACAAGTCGAACCGCGAACACGTCATCATCGGATCGGACCCCTCATCGACCCGGCAGGCCGCAGATGCCGCAGTCAAGGCACTCGGCTGGAAGTTGCCGTACTTCTGCGACGCCGACCACATCACTCTGGAAACCGTGGGCCACTTTCTGGTGCCTTGCGACTTCTTCACCCTCGACGTAGCCGACTATATCGGCAAACCTCCCCAGGTGGCCGACGTCGAGGCCTTCGTCAAACGCCATTCGAAATTGCTGGGCAGCATCGAACTACCCGGTGCGGGCGAAACATTTCTCATTACGCCGGAGAACCTTCGCCAGGCAGCAGGCAAGTTCCTCGGCGCTGTGAAAATGGCCGGAGAGGTCTACCGCAAAATCGTGAGCGCACGGGGCGCTGGCACCTTCATTCCCGAGATCTCGATGGATGAAACCGACCGCGCGCAGAGCCCGGTCGAGTTACTCATCATCCTGGCTGCCATCGCCGATGAAGGCATTCCGGTCCGCACCATCGCGCCCAAATTCAGCGGCCGTTTCAACAAAGGCGTCGACTATGTCGGCGACTTGGCGCAGTTCGAGCGTGAGTTTGCGCTCGACATCGCCGCCATTGCTTACGCCGTGAAAAACTTCGGCCTCCCGGAAGATCTCAAGCTCAGCGTTCACTCCGGCAGCGACAAATTCTCCATCTATCCCGCCATTCACGCGTGCATCACGCGCTTCAACGCTGGTGTCCACCTGAAGACCGCCGGAACCACGTGGCTGGAGGAGCTGATCGGACTGGCCGAGGCTGGCGGCGACGGACTCGCCCTAGCCAAGGAGATTTACGGCAAGGCCTATGAGCACCGCGAGGAACTCTGCGTGCCTTACGCCGCCGTCATCGACATTGACCCGGCCAAGCTGCCCTCGCCCAGCGAGGTTCTCGGCTGGAGTTCGGATCAATACACCTCCGCGCTGCGCCATGTTGAAGGCGCGGCGGCTTACAACAGCAGTCTTCGCCAGTTGCTTCATGTCGGCTTCAAGGTCGCGGCAAAGATGGGACGCCGCTACCTCGATCTGCTCGAAGCCAATGAAACCGTGATAGCAAAGAACGTGACGGAGAATCTTTACAGCCGGCACATCGCTCCCGTCTTTCTCGGGCGCTAGGTCGCTGTATGAAGTTGTACCAATGCTGGGTGCCCCACCCTCGCGACGTTCTTGTTTTTGTCGCTAGGGTGGGATAGCACAATATCAGCAGGTCAGAAACCTGGCGCCTGACCCAGTTACATGGCCGCTCCATAGCAACCGCCATGCCGAACCGTTTAAACCACCAGAGCTTTTGATCTGGACGAAACCAACGAAATACGAAAGAGGAAGCAATATGGCAAATACAGAGAAGGCGCAGCCTGTTTCCTGGGATCTGGCCGGCCTGACAAAGATGTATGACTTCAACGGAAAAACGGTTGCCATTACCGGTGGCGCAGGCGTTCTGGGCGGCGAAATTGCCGGAGCTCTGGTCAGATGCGGCGCAACAGTCGCCATTCTCGACGTGAACGCCGAAGCCGGCAAGGCGCTGATCGAAAAACTGGGCAAGAAGGCCTCGTTCTTCAAGTGCGACGTACTCAATCGCGAGAGCATCGGCAAAACAGCCGAGGAAGTGCTGAAGCACCTCGGCAAGCTCGACATCCTGATCAACGGCGCGGGCGGAAACAAGGCCCAGGCCACAACCAGCGCTGAAGTGGACTTCTTCAATCTACCCACCGACGCCCTGCGCTGGGTCTTCGACCTGAACGTCATCGGCACCATCCTTCCCTCTCAGGCTTTCGGAAAGATCATGGCCGATCAGGGGTATGGCACCATCCTCAATATCTCCTCCATGAACTCCTTCCGTCCGCTGACCCGCATTCCCGCCTACTCGGCTGCCAAAGCTGCTGTGAGCAACTTTACGCAGTGGCTGGCCGTGCACATGGCGCAGGAATACTCGCCCAGAATTCGCGTCAATGCCATCGCACCCGGCTTCTTCATCACCAATCAGAACCGCTTCCTGATGGTTGACAAGGAAACTGGCGACTGGACCGCGCGCGGCAAAACAATCATCGGGCACACGCCGATGGGACGCCTTGGCGACCCCAGCGATCTGTTCGGATGCGTGCTCTGGCTGCTCTCGCCCGCCTCGGAGTTCGTCACCGGCATTGTGGTTCCCGTTGATGGCGGCTTCTCCGCATTCAGCGGCGTCTAACCAAACAGAAGTGCAACAAAAAAGGCTGCGCCCCAGCGCAGCCTTTTTTATTGCTCCCCCCTCTTCACAGCATTTTCGATTCATGTGTCAGAACTCTAACGCAGAGAAACCTTCGCTCCCGCCAACTTTACAATTCCCTGCCCTTCAACAGCCTCGACCGTCACACCCTTGCCTGAAACCTCCGCATAACCGATCGTCAAGCCGGCCTGCGCGCTGAGCTTCACGTTGCGCAAAACCACGCCCATGACAGGCGCTTCCGGAAGCCCCGCGATCACGCCCGCCGACTGGCTGCCCGTCGCCGTTACATTCTCGAGAACAATGTCGTGGAAGTGCGGCGTCAGACGCGTCACCGGCTGCGGCGGCTCGCCCTCGGGCGGCATCATCTTCGGGTAGTACGCGCTGATAACCAGCGCATTCTTCACGTCCTTCATCGTAATGTCGCGGAAAACAAAATTCCCCACGTCGTTGCCGCGGTCGCGATTGGCCTTCACGCGAATGCCGTTGTCGGTGCCCTCGAAGTGAATCCGCTCGGCCACAATGTTCTGCGCGCCACCCGCAATCTCGCTGCCGATCGACAGCCCATGCCCATGCAAAAAGGTGCAATCCTTGATGACGATGTTGCGGCTCGGCGCGTCGGGGCCCGGCGAGTTGATCGCGCCCGACTTGATCGCGATGTCGTCGTCGCCCACATCGGCCAATACGTGCTCGATGACAATGTTGGAAGAAGAAAACGGATCGATGGCATCGGTGTTCGGCGAGTGTTCCGGCGCCAGAATCTTGATGTTCCGAATGACGATGTCGTCGGAGTAATACGGAACCAGTTGCCACATCGGCGAGTTCTGGATGGTGACGCCTTCCACGCGAATATTTTTGCAATGGTCGAAGACAACCAGTCTCGGTCGCGGGTGGTCGCTTCCCATCACGCCAGCATTCTTGACCGACCGCGCCATCTTCCACCAACCCTCGCCCGCCCCGTCGATCACGCCATCTCCGGTGATCGCAATGTTCGTGGCATTGGTCGCACTCACCAGCGATTGCAGCCCGGGCTCGCGAAACTCGGTCTTCGCCGGGTAGTCCGCCGGGTCGGAAGAACCAAGCAGCGTGGCGCCCTTATCCAGTTGCAGAGTGATGTTGCTTTTGAGCACGACGGGCGCGCTCAGATACGTGCCCGCAGTCAGACGAACAGTGCCGCCTCCCTGCGCTTCGCACACATCAATCGCCTTCTGAATCGCGGCCGTGTCCTTGGCAACGCCATCGCCCTTGGCGCCATAGGCGCGCGGGTCGCAGCCTGCCGAAGCATGAAGCACGCTGGTGGAAACAGCAAGAAGGACCATAACCAGAGCCGGCCCTGAAACCAGCCGCCTGAGCGAAATATTTTGATGATTCATACCGAGTCCTCGCAATCCGATGGGAGTATCTGCCCCCTCATCATACGCCGCAACAGCTCCAGTGGTCCTACCACTGGAGAGGCCCGTCTTTTTCCTTCGAAACTGAGTCAGAAACCCGCCAGGTACTGGTGAATGAACTGCACCGCGATGGAGCCCTCGCCCACCGCCGATGCCACGCGCTTGACCGAGCCATGCCGCACATCGCCGGCCACAAAGACCCCGGGCACGCTGGACTCAAGCAGAAACGGCTCGCGCGGTTCCTGCCAGGGCTCGGGCAGCTTGCCGCCTGTACGCAAATCCGGCCCGGCCAGAATGAACCCTTTTTCGTCCCGCAGAATCGAGGCCGGCAGCCACCCGGTGGCCGGCGCAGCACCGATAAACACAAACAGCGACGTGGCCAGCACGCGGTGCTCCCCCTGCGGCCCGCTCAGCTTCAGCGCCTCCAGCCGCGACTCGCCGTATGCCTCCAGCACCTGCGTGCGCGATTCCACGGCAACATTGGGCGTCCGCCCGATCTCATCGATCAGGTATTTCGACATGGTGGCCGACAATCCATCGCCGCGCACCAGCATCGTCACTTTGCAGGCAAACTTGGCAAAGTGCAGCGCAGCCTGGCCGGCGGAGTTGGCGCCCCCCACCACAAAGACCTCTTCGCCCTTGCACGACACGGCCTCCACCAGCGCGGCGCCGTAGTAAATACCCCGCCCACGCAACCGTGCAGCACCTGGAATATCGAGTTGGCGGTAGTGCACTCCGGAAGCCAGCAGCACCACGTGGCTCGACACCTCGCGCCCATCCCCCAATTGCACAAAACGGTATTGCCCGTCGATGCGCAGGCCTGTAGCCCGCTGGGTCAGGAACTCGGCGCCAAATCGCGTTGCCTGCGCATGCGCGCGCCGTCCCAGTTCCGCGCCCGTAACGCCAGACGGAAACCCGAGGTAGTTCTCGATTCTCGAAGTAGAACCGGCCTGACCGCCCGGCGCCACGGACTCAATCACCAGCGTGCGCAAGCCCTCGCTGGCGCCATAAACCGCAGCCGCCAATCCCGCAGGACCGGCACCCACCACCACCATGTCATAGAAATCCTGCGCCGCCTGCGTGCTCAGGCCCACCCGCTCCGCCAGTGTCGCCGGTTCCGCGTCCACCAGCGAACTACCGTCGGCAAACAGCACCACCGGCAAATGGCCCGGATCGAGTTGCCTCTCCTCCAGCAGCTTCAACGCATCTTCGTTCTCTGCCAGGTCGAACCAGCGGTACGGCACGTGATTGCGCGAGAGAAAGTTACGCACGCTGTGGTCCTTGAGCGACCAGCGGTTCCCAATTACGCGCAGCCCCGCGAAAGACCGCGGGTATCCGGCCTGCCAGTCTTCCAGCAAGTCGTTCAACACCGGATAGAGTTTTTCCTCCGGCGGGTCCCAGGGCTTGTTCAGGTAATAGTGGATATGCATGGAATTGATGGCCCGGATAGCCACATCCGTGTCGGCATAGGCCGTCAACAGCACCCGCCGCGCCTCCGGATAGAGAGCCTGCGCGCGCTCCAGAAACTCCACGCCGGAGATGCCAGGCATCTGCTGGTCGCTCATCAGCAGCGCCAACGGCTCCTGGTGCATCTTCAACTGGGCCAGCATGTCCAGCGCAGCCTGGCCGCCAGTGGCGCTCATCACCCTGTACGCGGCCCCGTACTGCCGGCGCAGGTCCTCGACCACCGCTTCCAGTTCGTTTACGTCATCATCCACAGCCAGCAAAATTGGCCTTGCCATATATCCTCAGTTTAGAGGCTTGTTGTTCAATCGGGGAAAAGCAGAATGCACACTCCACACGCAGTGACTCTTCTTAACTCCACGGGGCAACAAGCGGTATTCTCATATACAGAAAACTCAACATGCAATTAGGTGTTCCAATCCAACAGATTACTCAAGGAGTGCGCGCTGTCAGTAGTGTACCGAATCAAGACAGTTCCAAAATACTCTGCCGTTTTGCCGATAGTGTTGGAAGGACAGAAAGTGAAATCCGGACTCTAGCCGCCATCCCGGTTTTTCCGGAGTGAGCGTCTAGCCGACTGCCAATTGTTTCAACAGGAATTAGAGCAGATGAGGCGTACGTCATGAATAAGATCATCCTGGCCGATTCACAGGCAATATTTCGCGCAGGAACCGCCAAGGTGCTGGCTATGGACGACGAT
>Ga0255356_1000958_pt1 | contig 18856 bp, 29 predicted proteins | sample HBST100metaG_FD_189944 | JGI IMG/M metagenome (GOLD analysis project Ga0255356, IMG submission 189944) | Peat soil microbial communities from Stordalen Mire, Sweden - H.B.S.T100 | ecosystem: Environmental > Terrestrial > Soil > Wetlands > Peat | place: Sweden: Norrbotten County, Stordalen Mire...
CCGGATCGGCGAAGCTGCCAGAGGGCACCGAGATGGTGATGCCGGGCGACAACGTGGAACTGGAGATCGACCTGCACACGCCGGTGGCCATGGAGAAGGGCCTGCGGTTCGCCATCCGCGAGGGCGGCAGGACCGTTGGCGCCGGTACGATCTCGGAGATCATCAAGTAAAAGGGAACAGAAGACTAACGAGGGCTGCCGTGCGGTCGAGAGGTTGATCGGCGGCAGCCACTCCAAACGATCTTTGAGTAACAAGAAAAGAGAACCAAGATGGCCGGACAGAGAATCAGAATTCGTTTGAAGGCTTACGATTACCGCGTTCTGGACACGTCGACCGGCGAGATCGTCGAGACGGCCAAGCGCACCGGGGCGCAGGTTGCGGGCCCGATTCCGCTGCCCACGATGAAGAACAAGTACTGTGTGCTGCGTTCACCCCATGTCGACAAGAAGTCGCGCGAGTCGTTCGAGATCCGCACCCACAAACGGCTGATCGACATCCTCGAGCCGACCCAGCAGACAGTGGACGCGCTGATGAAGCTCGATCTGCCCGCCGGCGTCGATGTTGAGATAAAGACGGTGCAGAAGTAAGAAGGCTTGCTTAGAAGTAAATAGATATTGGATTTTATTCGAGCTACACCGGCAGTGCTGAAGCTAGATGCTTGGCATGATGAGGAAAGGAAAAAGACGATGGCTGTTACAGGAATTCTCGGCAAGAAAGTCGGCATGACCCAGCTCTTTGACGAGCGTGGCGACGTACACCCGGTCACGGTGCTGAAGGCCGGTCCGTGCGTCATCACGCAGCTCAAGACTTTGTCCAAAGACGGCTACGACGCCGCGCAGATCGGCTATGTCGATTTTATTAAGGCCTCGAAGGTGAACAAACCCATGACGGGCCACTTTGCCAAGTCGAATGTGCCTCCCGTACGCATGATCAAGGAGGTATCGGTCGAGGTTGCCAAGGAAGGCGATGACGCTGAGGTCAAGGCGGGCGACCGCATTATGGTTGACATTTTTTCCGATGACAAGTTTGTCGACGTTATTGGCACATCGAAGGGACGCGGGTTTGCCGGCGTGGTCCGCCGTCATCACTTTGGGGGTGGCCCGAAGGCGCACGGGCATATGTTCCAGGTGCAGGGCTCGATCGGCGCATCGTCCTATCCGTCGCGCGTCTTTCCCGGCCAGCGCATGCCCGGCCACATGGGCCACGCACAGATTACGGTTCGCAACCTGCGCATTCGCGGCATCGATGTTGAAGACAACCTGTTGATGGTGGAGGGTGCAGTGCCCGGACCGCGCGATGGGTACGTCCTGATCTCGAAGGCAAAGGCTCCGCCGCGGGAGCGTCGTGGGTTTGCTGGTGGCACAACGCTAGATCCGTTGAAGGCTTCGAAGAAGGCTTCGCCGAAGAAGAAATAGGTTCTGCGCGGACGGCGAATAGCGGTCTTGCCGCAGAAGCCGCCTAGCAGGAAGCAGGAATCAGCAACAAGCTGCGCGGAGAGCAGACCGGGTAACGCAGCCTAACAAAGTCAAGGCACGCCGCACCGATGGCGGGCATGAAGAGAGAAGAGCGATGGCAAAGATCAATGTAGTCAGTCTCGCGGGAAAAAAGGTCGGAGAGTTCGAACTCCTCGACGAAGTGTTTTCTGGCGAGATCAACGACACGCTGCTGTGGGAGTCGGTGAAGCACTACCGCGCCGCGTTGCGCCAGGGCACGGCGTCCACCAAGACGCGCGGGCTTGTTTCGGGTGCCGGACGCAAGTTGTGGAAGCAGAAGGGAACCGGTCGCGCACGCATTGCGTCGATTCGGAGCCCGCTGTGGCGCTCGGGCGGCACGGTTCACGGACCGAAGCCGCGCAGCTACGAGTACGCCTTCCCGCAGAAGAAGCTGATGGGCGCGTTGCGCTCGGCTATTGCGGCGAAGATAGCGGACGGGAAGTTGACGGTGGTTGAGTCGTTTGAGGTTCCCGAGGCCAAGACCAAGCTCTTCCGCGCCGCGATCGACAAGCTCGATGCCGGAAAGACGACATTGCTGGTTGAGTCCAGTCAGCAGCTTGGCGAGAAGCTCTATCTGGGATCGCGGAATCTTGCGGGGGTCGAGCTTGTGCTCAGTTCCGAGGTACATCCTTACGATCTGTTGCGCTACGAACATGCCATTTTCTCGAAGGATGCCATCGAAGCGTTACAGCAGACGTTGAAGAAGTTTATATCGAAACGCAGCAAAGCCGCAGCAGAAGGCAATCAAGCTGCTGCCGAGAAGGAGGTTGCGTAAATGCCAACCCTCTATACAGTGATTCGCCGCCCTCTGATTACCGAGAAGGGTATGGGCGTGAAAGAGACCCAGAATACGCTGGTCTTCGAGGTTGATATGAAGGCCAGCAAGACCGAGGTCAAACAGGCCGTCGAGACGCTCTTCAAGGTCAAGGTGAGCGGTGTTCGGACTTCCACGGTGGAAGGAAAAGAACGCCGCCGCGGCAAGTTTACCGGCTATCGCCCCGAATGGAAGAAGGCCTATGTCCGCTTGAAGGATGGACAGAAGATGCCGGAGTATCTCAACAGCATGTAAGCGCAGTTGGCAGTGGTGAGTTGTTGTTTGTGAGTTGAATGCAGATGCGACGAGTAAGTCGCGAAGATCCGAAAGAGAACTAGCTAACAGCATGAAGCTAGTAGCTAGGAGCCAAGAAAAATGCCGATCAAATCATTTCGACCGATTACCCCGACACTCCGCTTCCAAACGAAGCTGGTGAACGACGACCTGACGACGGACAAGCCGCACAAGCCACTGCTCTCTGTCAAGCAGCGCACTGGCGGACGCAACAGCACGGGTCGCATGACCATCCGCCACCAGGGCGGAGGCCACAAGCAGAAGCTGCGCCTGATTGACTTCAAGCGCGAAAAGTACGGCATTCCTGCAACTGTTGCTACGATTGAATACGATCCGAACCGCAGCTCGCGCATTGCACTGGTCCACTACGCGGACGGCGAGAAGCGCTATATCATCCAGCCGATCGGATTGAAAGTCGGGCAGTCAATCATGAGCGGTCCGGACGCCGATATCCTCGTTGGCAATGCGCTTCCGCTCAAGAATATTCCTCTCGGAACGATTGTGCATAATATCGAGCTTCGCCCTGGCAAGGGCGCGCAGATGGCACGCTCGGCCGGTGCGCAAGTCAACCTGATTGCGAAGGAAGGCGACTACGCGCTGCTCAAGCTGCCCTCGGGTGAGACGCGAAAGGTGCTGGTGGAGTGCATGGCGACGATTGGCCAAGTAGGCAACACGGACCACGAGAACGTCTCCATCGGCAAGGCCGGACGCAACCGTTGGAAGGGGATCAATCCTGCCAACCGCGGCGTCACGATGAACCCAGTCGACCACCCGCACGGCGGAGGTGAAGGCAAGACCTCCGGCGGGCGTCACCCGGTCACACCATGGGGCCAGCCAACGCGCGGATATAAGACGCGTAACAACAAGCGAACCGATGTATATATTGTTAGCCGTCGCAGCAAGTAGACGAAAGTGGCAATCTGAACTTTGTAGTTAATGAATTGTTAGTCAGGAAACAGCGCAACACCAAGTCTCGCAGCTAAGAGATTCGTCGTATACAGCACGGTAACCGTAGTAGGAATCTGGAGTCATCCACATGGCACGTTCAGCAAAGAAGGGTCCGTTTATCGACGCGCATCTTCAGACGAAGATCACGGTCATGAACCAGGCCAACGACAAGAAGGTTGTGCGCACCTGGTCGCGCCGTTCGACGATCTTCCCTGACATGGTCGGCCACACCATCGCCGTACATAATGGGCGCAAATTTATTCCAGTGTATGTGACGGAGAATATGGTTGGTCACAAGCTGGGCGAGTTCTCCGCGACGCGCACGTTCAAGGGCCACTCGGCGCGTGCAGCCGAGACCACCGCAAAGCCGAAGTAGTCCGCGGCGTTTGTTGTAGTTAGCAATGGGCTATTCGCCGAAGCAATGCGTACCAGTTAGTTTGAAGGATCAAAGATATGTCGAAGATTGCAGCAGAAAAAGTTCGAGAGTTCCGCGCAGAAGCTAAGTTTCAGCGCAGCAGCCCGCAGAAGACGAAGCTGGTTCTCGACACCATCAAGGGCATGCGCGTGGAGCAAGCGCTCAATACTGTTCACTTCTCCACCAAGAGGATGGGGCCGGTCGTCGAGAAGGTGTTGCGCTCGGCCATACAGAATGCGACGTACGCTTCGCAGGAGCAGGGTCTCGATATTGACGTCGATAACCTGGTTGTTCGCACTGCGGTGGCGAATGATGGACCGCGCATGAAGCGCATCCGGCCCGCACCAATGGGACGCGCGTTCCGTTACCAGCGCAGGCTTACGCACATTATTGTAACGGTTGCGGAGAAGAATCCGACAACGGAAGCCGTGGCGATTGCTCCTGAACCCGAAGCGACTGAGAAGCCGACGGCCAAGCCAGTAGCGAAGAAGTCGACGGCGAAGACAGCTCCGGCGAAGAAAATCGCCGCAAAGAAGGCTTCAATAAAGAAGGTTGCAACAAAGAAGGCAATAAAGTAACAACGGCTGGGAATTGGGTAGTGCCGGGATTCTTCCGGTAAACTTAGGTTTTGCAGCAAGCTCCGCCGGCTCAACCGGGTTGGGGCGAAGTAAAGGAAGCTATGGGACAGAAGGTCCATCCATATGGGTTTCGCCTCGGCGTTAACAAGCCGTGGAAGTCACGATGGTTCACCGAGCGCGGCTACGACAAGCTGCTGGTTGAAGACGTCAAGCTGAAGGCTGAGTTGCGCGAGAAGCTGAAGGCCGCCGGAGTCAGTTCGGTGGAAGTTGAGCGTCCGGGCAACAAGCTGCGTCTCATCATTCGCACCGCGCGTCCGGGCATCATCATCGGCCGCAAAGGGGCGGAGATTGATAAGCTGAAGGCTGACATTCAGAAACGGAGCTCGCGCGAGGTTTTCATTGACATTCTGGAGGTCAACAAGCCTGAGCTTGATGCGCAGTTGGTCGCCGAGAACATCGCGCTGCAACTGGAGAAGCGCGTTAGCTTCCGTCGTGCGATGCGCAAGTCGGTTGATTCGGCGCTGCGCTTTGGCTGCAAGGGCATCAAGGTCCGTGTGTCGGGCCGGCTGAACGGCAATGAGATTGCGCGCTCTGAGTGGTATTTGCAGGGGCGTCTGCCGCTGCACACCCTGCGCGCCGACATTGACTATGGATTTGCGGAAGCGCATACGACGTATGGCATTATTGGGGTCAAGACCTGGGTCTACCGTGGCGATATCTACGAGCAGAAGAAGCGCCGCGATCAGGGAACGACGACTGGAGTGTTCTAGAAACAGTTGTAAATTGTCAGATAGACCGGTCGAATTTGCAGGTCCGTTTTGCAAGTAGATATGAGTTAGAGGGTTTTTATTATGTTATTGCCAAAGAAGGTCAAGTTTCGCAAGCAGCAACGCGGTCGCATGTGCGGCAAGGCGTGGCGCGGGTCGGATCTCTCGTTCGGCGACTTCGGTCTGAAGGTGCAGGAGTGCGGCTATATCACAGACCGTCAGATCGAGGCCAGCCGTATCGCGATGACGCGGTTTATCAAGCGCGGGGGAAAGGTGTGGCTGCGTATTTTCCCTGACAAGCCGATCACCAAGAAACCCGCCGAGACTCGTATGGGCAAGGGCAAGGGAGCTCCCGACCACTGGGTCGCGGTCGTCCGCCCGGGCAAGATTTTGTTCGAGATGGAGGGCGTCTCGCCCGAACTGGCGAAGGAAGCCATGCGTCTGGCAGCCCACAAGTTGCCACTGAAGACTATTTTCATCCAGCGCCACAGCGTCAAGGCAACCGTGGTCGTCAAGTAGCGGTTTAGGCCAAGAACCAGCCCGGCCAAAGAATTAGCGACGAAAGAAGAAAAAATGGAACTCGGAAAGATACGCAACCTTAGCGACGAAGAGTTACCCGCACAGCAGACCAAGTCTGCCGAGCAGCTCTTTCGCATTCGCTTCCAGAAGAGCCTTGGCAACAATGAAGGCGTCAAGAAGCTGCGCACACTCAAGCTCGACATTGCCCGCATCCAGACCGTGACCCGCGAGCGCGCTCTGGCCTCCGCGAAGACAGCATCGCCGGTCGCCGTTCGAACGGCCCCGGCGGCGAGCACACGCACCGCCCGCAAGAAAGCGAAGAAGGACTAACGATGGCAGACACAACAAACGCAGTAGTTCCGGAAGTGCAGGTCTCTCGCCGCAACGAGAAGGTCGGCATGGTTGTCTCGACCAAGATGCAGAAGACGATTGTGGTCGAGATCGAGATGCGCAAGGCGCACCCCAAATACAAGCGCGTGATGAAGTCGAACAAGAAGTTTTACGCGCATGACGAGTTGAACTCGGCGCGAGTTGGGGACGTGGTGCGCATTCGCGAGGCGCGGCCACTGTCGAAGCTGAAGCGCTGGTCGCTTGAGGAGATTGTGCGCCGCTCGTCGCTCTCGCAGCTTGACGAGAAGAATCCTGTAGTGGAAGCGAAGTAGTTTGGAACTGGCGTGGGCCTATTGTCCCACGATGCAGAGGAGAGCTTCAAGGGGGGCCATAGCCCCGGGTCTCTAGGCTTAGGAGGACGAATATGTCAGTTCAGATGAGAACGATGCTCGATGTTGCCGACAACTCCGGCGCGCGCAAGTTGCAGGTGATTCTTCCGCTCGGTGGCGGCTTGGGCAAGAAGGCGGGCCTTGGCGATATAGTGACGGCGGCTGTAAAGGAAGCGTCTCCCGATGGCACGGTCAAGAAGGGCAAGGTGGTGAAGGCGGTCATTGTGCGCGCGCGCAAGGAGTATCGACGGCGTGATGGCACCTACATCCGCTTCGACCAGAACGCCGCAGTGGTGATTGGCGATAGCAACGAACCGGTGGGCACGCGCGTCTTCGGCCCGGTGGCACGCGAACTGCGCGAGAAGAAGTTTCTCAAGATTGTTTCGCTCGCGCCTGAAGTGATTTAGAAGAGTTGCAAGTGGTCAGTTCTCAGTGCGGATGTGGAGTGCTGAGGTGGAATGAATTAAAAGCGGATTCCGACTCCGAAACGATAGTCGAGGATGAGAGAGTGTATGGCAGGGATTAAGATCAAGCGAAACGACACCGTTGAAGTGATCGCCGGCAAAGACAAGGGCAAGCGTGGCCGCGTGCTTCGCATTCTGGCGGACAAGGACCGGCTTCTGGTCGAGCACGTCATGATGATCAAGAAGCATGTGAAGCCGAACCCGCAGAGGAACATCAAGGGCGGAATCGCCGAGCAGGAGTCTTCCATCCACATCTCAAATGTGATGCTGGTGGATGGCGAGGGCAATAAGACCCGGGTCGGGAAGAGAGTTGAAGAGGACCAGAGAGTTCGCTTTTCGAAGGTAAGTGGGAACGCGATTCCCGAGAAGAAGAAGTAAAGAGTAATCAGTAAGTTGTTTGTTGCTTTGTTGGAAAACCAGGTTCACCCCACGAATCGGTACACGGGCTGCGAGGCCCACTCCGGAAACCGTGGAGAAAGCGGAGTTGATTATGGCGGCACGATTTAGAGAGAAGTACCTGAGCGAGATTAGACCCACGATTGCCAAGGAGCTTGGCATCACCAACCCGATGGCGATTCCAAGACTGGAGAAGATTGTTGTCAACATGGGGCTGGGCGAGGCCACGCAGAACGTCAAGATTATGGATCCGTTGGTGGCCGACCTGGCATCTATCTCCGGGCAGAAGCCGGTCATCACCAAGGCGAAGAAGTCGATTGCGGCCTTCAAAGTGCGCGAGGGGATGCCGATCGGCGCGATGGTCACGCTGCGCGGCGACAAGATGTATGAGTTTCTCGACCGGCTGATCTCGATTGCGCTGCCGCGCGTGCGCGACTTCCGCGGCGTCTCGTCGAAAAGCTTCGATGGCCGCGGCAACTACACGCTTGGCCTGCGCGACCAGCTCATCTTCGCCGAGATTGACTATGCGAAGGTGGACAAGCTGAAGGGCATGAACGTCACCATCGTCACCACGGCGGCCGACGACAACGGCGCACGCGCCCTGCTGAAAGGCTTCGGTATGCCGTTCCGGGTTGGAGCATAACTAACCGAACCGTACGGTCGGTACAAAATTTGCAGTCTTTATTTGGAACCAGGATAGAGAGTAAACACTATGGCAACCACCGCAAAGCGCGTCAAGGACGCAAAGAAGCCGAAGTTCAAATCCCGTCAGCACAACCGCTGCCAGATATGCGGCCGTCCCCGCGCCTACCTGCGCAAGTTCGGGATCTGCCGTCTCTGCTTCCGGTCGCTTGCGCTCAAGGGAGAGGTTCCCGGCGTCGTCAAGTCAAGTTGGTAAGCGTAGCGGTGCGGCAACCTGTATACTTAATAGGTTGTCGTCACCGTCTCACCCTTCCAGAGACCTCATCCGCCAAGGATGCTGAAGTCTGGGAGTAGTTGGTTTTTCAGATGCAGCGCATAGCTCCATCGAATGGTTACAGCAACATTCCCGCTGGTTCTCGCTGTGAGACACACGGTCGAGCGAACGGGGAATGAAGGAGAATGAATGAACCTGACAGATCCAGTAGCTGACTTTCTGACGCGTATCCGCAACTCCATCCGCGCGCGCCACCAGAAGCTCGACGTGCCCGCCTCCAAGCTCAAGAGCGAGATTGCCCGCATTCTGAAGGAGGAGGGCTATATCGCCAACTACAAGCCGACCGAAGAGGGGGGCATGAAGGTGTTGCGCGTGTATCTCAAGTACGGTCCCAACAACGAGGCCGTCATCCGCGACCTGCAGCGCGTCTCGCGTCCCGGATGCCGCGTGTACCTTGGCCGCGACGAGATTCGCCGCGTGCAGGGCGGACTCGGCATATCGATCATGACCACGCCAAAGGGCGTGATGACCGGACGCCAGGCGCGCCGCGAGGGCGTTGGCGGCGAGATTCTGTGCGAGGTCTGGTGATGCTGGCCGCGTCGTACATGGCGGTTTTGAATGATTTACTCCGGCGTGGCTCGTTATCACCGGCATGAAGTTTAGAACGATGGGCGCATGCCCAGGCTGCAGTGGAACTCAATATGCTTCCCGTTGAGCGACTCGCAAGCCACAAAGGATCTCGAATGTCCCGTATCGGAAAAAAACCAATCCCCATGCCAGCCGGCGTCAAGTACACGGTCAGCCCAGATGGCAACACGGTGCTTGTGGAAGGCCCCAAGGGCAAGGTCACCGCCATGCTCCCCGGCGGCATTACCCTGGTGCAGAAGGATGGCAGCTTGATCGCCGAACGCCAGAATGACAAGCAGGCCGCGTTCCATGGACTTGCGCGCGCACTGGTCTCCAATGCTGTTGTCGGAGTCACCACGGGCTGGAGCAAGGAACTCGACATTGTTGGCATCGGGTACCGCGCCGAGTTGAAGGGAAAGAATACGGTAGTCTTTACCCTCGGCTTTTCGCACCAGATTGAGTTCCCGCTGCCCACTGGGATCGAGGCTGTTATCGATCCCAAGCAGACACACCTCACAATCTCCGGTATCGATCGCCAGAAAGTGGGCCAAGTGGCCGCCGACATGCGTTCGCTGCGCAAGCCCGATCCGTACAAGAACAAGGGCGTTCGCTACTCCGGAGAAAGACTGAAGAAGAAGGTTGGAAAGACCGGAGCGAAGTAAGTAAGGCAGTACTAATTTGTAAGTGAACTTACAACTCAGTACTTACAACCTATAACTTTTGTTATTCCGAACGTCACCGGCACTCTGGCGACGCCAATAGGAAGGAAAGCAAGACTATGCTGAAACCCCGCGAACGCAACGTCATCCGCCAGCGCGTACACACCCGCATCCGGGAGAAGATGTCCGGCACTGCTGAACGACCGCGCCTCAACGTTTACCGCTCACTGAACCACATCTACACACAACTGATCGACGACCTCAATGGCGTCACCCTGGTTTCAGCGTCCTCGTTTAGCAAGAAGGCAGAGGAGAAGCACTACAGCGGCAACATTGCGGCAGCTAAGTTGGTTGGCAAGCTGATCGCTGAGCGTGCGCAGGAGAAAGGGATCAAAAAAGTGGTCTTCGACCGCGGCGGATATCTTTACCACGGTCGCGTGAAGGCGCTTGCCGAAGCAGCCCGCGAGGCCGGTCTCGAGTTCTAAGCTTCCAGTTTCAGGTTCTGTGGCGCTCCAACGGGCAGCCAGAAAGAGGTACGGCAGATGGCAATGATGAAGAAAAAGTTCGACGCGAACCGGCTCAATCTGAAGGACGAGGTGGTTTCGATCAATCGCGTCACCAAGGTGGTCAAGGGCGGCAAGAATATGTCGTTTGCCGCTCTGGTCGTGGTTGGCGACCCAGGCGAGGGCGTCGTCGGGTATGGTTCAGGCAAGGCCAAGGAGGTTCCCCAGGCCATCCGCAAGGGGATCGAGGCGGCCAAGAAAAACCTGGTTAAGATCAACCTGACCCAGACCACGATTCCGCACCAGGTGTTGGGACGCTATGGGGCCGGGTCGGTGATGCTGAAGCCAGCGCCTGAAGGCACTGGCATTATCGCCGGCAAGACCGTGCGCGCCGTGATGACCTCGGCTGGGGTGCAGAATGTACTGACCAAGTCGCTCGGATCGGCCAATCCGCACAACGTTATCAAGGCGACATTTGACGCACTGATACAGCTTCGCAACAAGGCCGAAGTCGCCGCACTGCGCGGCAAGACTGTAGAGGAGCTCTAGCCATGGCCAAACCTGCAATTATCGCAAAGATCAAACTGCAATACTTCCGCTCGCAGATCTGCACGCCGACCAAGCAGAGGCTGGTCATCAAGGGACTCGGATTCACGCGGCTCAACCAGATTGTCGAGCGCGAAGATACGCCGTCGGTCCGTGGCATGGTGGCGAAGGTGCCCCATCTGGTCCGCTTCGTCGAATAATTAATTATTTAGCAGTTATTTATCTGTTCACAATGAATAGCTGCTAACTAACAAACGATTTATTAAATGCGAGTCGGCGGGCCATTGACCTGCCGGCGTTATAGCGAGGAAACAGGAAATGGCAATCCGCAATCTCTCCAATCTGCGCGCCCCCAAGAAGGCGAATGAAAATAAGAAGCGTGTCGGGCGCGGTATGGGATCGGGCATGGGAAAGACATCCACCCGCGGTCACAAGGGACAAGGCTCGCGCTCCGGCTCGTCGCTGATGCGCGGCTTCGAGGGCGGCCAGATGCCGCTTCACCGCCGTCTGCCCAAGCGTGGCTTCAGCAACGTCTTCCGCGTGGAGTATACAGTGCTTGGCCTGGACCGCGTCGCCGAGATTCTGGCGACTGCTCCGGGCACCGAGTTCACCCTCGACAAGATCGTCTCGCTTGGCCTGCTGCGCAAGAAGGGCGGCCTAATCAAGGTGCTCAACAACGGCGAGCTGAGCGGCCCGGTTACCATTCATGCGCACAAGTTTTCGAAAACCGCGCAGCAAGCCATCGAGAAGGCCGGCGGCAAGGCAGTTCTGATCGGCTAGCAACTCCGCCGAGTGCATCCGCCCGGCGCCTTCAACCAGGATAGGGGTTTATCCTATGGAAGCGCGGCCCGCGACGGCTGGCTTCTGGCAACAGTGAAGAGGTTTTGATGTTAGAGAAATTCGCCAACATCTTTCGTATTCCAGATCTCCGCAAGCGTGTTCTCTTCACGCTTGGTCTGCTGGCGGTCTATCGTCTGGGAGCGTTCATTCCGACGCCGGGCATCAACGCGGACGCACTTGCGCAGTACTTCAACATGAACTCCGGTTCGCTGCTGGGGCTTGGCGATCTGTTTACCGGCGGCAATCTTCGCCGGCTTACGATCTTCGCACTGGGAATCATGCCGTACATCACCGCGTCGATCATCTTCCAATTGCTCACTGTGATCTATGAGCCGCTGGCCAAGCTGCAGAAGGAAGGCGAACTTGGCCGCCGCAAGATTACGCAGTGGACCCGTTACGTCACTGTTCTGCTGGGTGTCATTCAGTCCTTCGCTATAGCCCTGACGCTGACCAGTTCCTCCGTGTCGATGGTCACCATTTCGCGTGGCGCATTCATTCCGATGTGCGTTATTACGCTAACGGCCGGCACTGCCTTTATTATGTGGCTGGGTGAGCAGATCACCGAGCGCGGCATTGGAAACGGCATGTCGCTGCTGATCTTTACCGGAATCGTGGTTGGCCTGCCGCGTGGCATTATGGACATCTACACAAAGGCGCGCGACGAAACCTGGGGCCCGTTGACCCCCATTGTTATCGTCCTCCTCATTGCTGCGATGATTGCAGTTGTCGCATTCATTGTCTTTGTGGAACGCTCCGAGCGCCGCATTCCGGTGCAGTATGCCAAGCGCATCGTCGGACGCAAGATGATGGGCGGTCAGTCCACGCATCTTCCTCTGCGAGTCAACTCCGGCGGCGTGATGCCCGTGATCTTCGCCAGCTCGATCCTCTCCGCGCCGCTGCTCTTTCAGGGAATGAGTTTCTTCGGCAGCGGCCCGCTTCGGGAGACACACTTTCTTGGCCCTATCCTTCAGGCCATGCAGCCGGGCGAACCGTGGTATGAGATTCTTTACATGGCCGCTATCGTATTCTTCGCTTACTTCTATATTTCCATCGTCTTCCGGCCCGATGACATCGCCGACAACATGCGCAAGTACGGCGGATTTATCCCCGGAATCCGTCCCGGCCGCCGGACCTCGGACTTCATCAACGACGTACTCACCCGCATCACTCTGGTCGGCGCGCTCTATCTGATCATCATCTCCATCATCCCGACCATCCTTATCAGTGGAATCCACTTCAACCACCTGTGGCTGATCGGCTCCTTCTTCGATCGTCTGCCGCCCGTCTTTACCAACGGGTTCGGCTTCAACTTCTATTTTGGCGGCACCAGCCTGCTGATCGTTGTCGGCGTAGCTATGGACACCGTGCAGCAGGTGGAATCGCAACTCATCATGCGCCATTACGATGGCTTCTCTCCGAAGAGCGGCCGCATTCGTGGACGACGCAGCTGGTAGGACGGGCCCATTGACAAACAATTCCGCATCGCATTCGACGGCTTCGGCAGGGAATGATTTTCTGCCCGGGCCGGTTCTTCTTTTAGGCGCACCTGGCGTAGGCAAGGGTACGCAGGCGCAACTCCTCGTCACTAAGTACGGCATTCCGCAGATCTCCACCGGCGACCTGCTGCGCGGCAACATCGCTCGAGGAACCGAACTGGGGCTCAAGGCTAAAGAGATCATGAGCGCTGGGCTGCTGGTCGACGACGAGACCGTCAACCAGATGGTCCTGCATCGGCTGCAGGAGAAAGATACCCATCGCGGTTACATCCTGGATGGCTATCCGCGCACGCTCGATCAAGCGAAATTTCTCGACCGAACGATTGCCGATCCCATCTTTCTGCCGCGCCTTCCTGTCATCGCCGTCAGTATTGTGGTCTCGTACGATCAACTGCTGAAGCGCATCACGGGACGGAGAATCTGTCCGGCGTGCAAGCACATCTACAACATGTATTCGAATCCGCCAAAGGTCGCGGGAGTTTGCGATCTCGATGGAGCCAGCTTGACGCAGCGCGGGGACGACACCGAGCCGGTCTTTGTCGAGCGCATGAAGACGTTCGACGCACAGACCGCTCCGGTGGTGGCACACTATCGCGATCTGGGACGTTTTGAAGAAGCGAACGGCGACCAAAGCGTGGAGACTGTCAACGTCGCGATTGAACAGGCCATCGTCAAGCTGCGACGTGCTTCTCGCTGACGACTGGCAACAACTATTATGGCAATACTCATTAAAACCGCCGCCGAGATAGAAAAGATGCGCCGCTCCGGCGTGGCGCTGCACCAAGTACATGAAGCCGTCCGACCGTTTGTTGTGCCCGGTGCCAGCACTATGGATCTAGAGAAGGTTGCAGCAGCCAAGATGGATGAGCTGCACGCCATCTCCGCGTTCAAGGGCTACCACGGCTTTCCCGCCGTACTTTGCGCCTCGATCAACGACGAAGTTGTCCACGGTATTCCTTCGGCCACACGTATCCTCGCCGAGGGCGATATTGTTTCGATTGACTGCGGTGTTATTGTGGATGGCTTCTGCTCCGACTCTGCCGTCACCTATGCTGTTGGCACACCGAGTGCCGCCACCCAAAAACTGCTCGACGTCACCCAGGAAGCGCTGGAACAGGCGATTCAGCAGGCGCGGGTTGGAGGCCGGCTCGGCGATATTTCCGCTACAGTGCAGGAGATATGCGAGGCCGAGGGTTACGGCGTGGTCCGCGAATTTGTCGGCCACGGCATCGGCAAATCAATGCACGAAGACCCGCAGGTTCCCAACTACGGGCCGCGCGGCAAAGGGCCACGTTTGAAGGCTGGCATGGTGCTGGCCATCGAACCGATGATCAACGCCGGTGGGGCTGGGGTGAAGGTGCTGCCAGATGGATGGACCACGCTGACCGTGGATGGCAGCATCAGCGCGCACTTCGAGCATACGGTCGCGATCACAAAAGACGGGCCTCGCGTGCTAACCCGTTAGGATTCCGGCCCCATTTCGGGGTATACTTAAAGATGCTGTGTGCGCAGGCACATGGTAACAGGGCGTTTGGGCCGCGTACGGGGCATGCCCGCCTATCGAAGGAGAGCGTTTGTCGAAGGAAGATGCAATTGAAGTGATGGCGGTGGTGGTCGAGACGCTGCCCAATGCGCTGTTCAAGGTCGAGCTTGAAAACAAGCACCAGGCCCTCGCTCACGTCTCCGGACGCATGCGCAAGAACTTCATCCGTATCCTACCCGGCGACCGCGTTGCGATTGAACTCAGTCCGTACGATCTCAACCGCGGCCGCATCGTCTATCGCTACAAGTAGACGAAATCAGCTACTAGCTTTTAGCTCGTAGCAACTAGCTGAAACAAAGAGCCAAAGCTGCGCTGGCCTGCCAGTGGATCAAACCACCGGTTCAAAGCCAACTGCTGCTATTCAGGAGTTTTATGAAGGTACGTGCGTCCGTCAAGAAGATATGCGATAAGTGCAAAGTCATTAACCGCCGCGGCGTAGTTCGCGTTATCTGCGAAAACGCCAAGCACAAACAGCGTCAAGGTTAGTTTTCTTACCACCTAGTACCGATGCCATAGCACTGTAGTACCCGGCCCCGCCAGGCTAGTTAGCCGAAGTCAAGGCTTGCGTTGAACCCGGTGGAGATGGCCGCAAACCGACAACCCCGCTCCCGTGGCCACATTAATGCCACAAGCACAGACGAAAAGGAACCCCATGGCACGTATTGCTGGAGTCGATGTCCCTAATCAAAAACAGGTGCGCATCGGACTCACTCACATTTTTGGCATTGGCGACTCGCGCGCGGCAAAGATACTTGCCGAGGCGAACGTCGATCCCTACGCAAAGGTCGGGGCTCTCGACGAGGAAGCGCTGAACCGAATCCGGCACGTCATTGAGACTCAGGGCAATATCGAAGGCGACCTGCGCAAGGACGTATCGCTCAACATCAAGCGGTTGATCGAGATCCAGTCCTACCGTGGACTACGCCACCGCCGTTCGCTGCCCGTTCGTGGCCAGCGCACCCACACCAACGCACGCACCCGCAAAGGACCCCGCAAGGGCACGGTTGCCGCCAAGAAGAAAGCGACGAAATAGCCCATGGCGAAGACACAGAACAAGGCAGGCGGTGCCAAGACCGCAGGCAAGAACAAGAAGTTCAAGAAGCGGGAACGGAAGAATGTTCCATTCGGGCTTGTCTTTATTCAGGCGAGCTTCAACAATACGATCGTTACCATTACGGACCAGGCGGGCAACACACTCAGCTGGAAGTCGTCCGGCTCACTCGGTTTTCGCGGCTCCCGCAAGGGAACACCGTTTGCGGCGCAGCAGGCCGCAGTCGGTGCAGCCAATGCGGCGCGCGATCACGGTCTGCGCTCGGTGGATGTGCGCGTCTCGGGGCCAGGCTCCGGGCGCGAGTCCGCGATCCGCGCGCTGGCTTCGGCCGGCGTCGAGGTCCGCTCAATCCGCGATATTACGCCGATGCCGCACAACGGCTGCCGTCCGCCGAAGCGCCGCAGAGTCTGATGAATACAGTGGTAAGTGGACAGTGGTAAGTGGTCAGAAAAATCACTTACCACTCGTCACTTATCACTTACCACTCTTTCAACCTGGATCGGGACGAAGCGCGACAAGCGCGTAAACCGATCGTCACCTGAAGTAAAGGAGCAATCAATAATGGCACGTTATACAGGACCCGTCTGCCGCCTCTGCCGCCGCGACGCAACCAAGCTGTTTCTCAAGGGCGCGAAATGCTTTTCCGACAAGTGCGCGATTGAGAAGCGTAACTTTCCTCCCGGCCAGCACGGCCAGTCGCGCAAGGTGAAGAAGGTGGTGGGCTACGGCCTGCAACTGCGCGAGAAGCAGAAGGCAAAGCGCATCTACTTCACGCTGGAGACGCAGTTCCGCGCCTACTACCAGAAGGCTGCAAACAAGACAGGCGTTACCGGCGAGCTGCTGTTGCAGCAGTTGGAGACGCGTCTGGACAACGTCTGCTACCGTTTGGGCTTTGCAATGAGCCGCCGCCAGGCCCGGCAGATCGTCCGCCACGGACACATCCAGGTGAATGGCCGCAAGGTCAACATCCCGTCGTTCCAGTGCAAGGTGGGCGACGAGATCCAGATTCGCGAAGGCTCGAAGAAACTCGTCATTCTCGAAGAGTCGGGGAACTTCGCCAGCGGCCAGCGTGCCGTGCAGTGGCTCGACATCAACCGCGAAAATCTGTCCGGCAGGCTGATTGCGCTGCCTACGCGCGAGGACGTCAACCTGCCAGTCAACGAGCAGCTTATTGTTGAACTGTATTCCAAGTAATGCAGCCATCGGCCGTTAGCGCTTAGCCTTTAGCTATGAGCTAACGGCCAAGAACCAAAGGCTGTCGTTGCATCACAGACAACTTAGCCCGCAACCGAACCACCCCGCCTTCGCAAAATGCATCGCGAATGAGCCGGATAAAGGAGAAACACCCATGCTTTGGAGAGGCTTCCAGAAACCCAAGCGTCTTGCCGTTGACACCGAAACACTCACCGAGAAGTACGGAAAGTTCTCCGCGCAGCCATTTGAGCGCGGCTTCGGCACCACAATCGGCAATGCTCTGCGGCGGACCCTGCTCTCGTCGATCGAGGGAGCGGCCGTTACCGCCGTTCGCATCGAGGGCGTGCTGCACGAGTTTCAGTCCATCAGCGGCGTGGTCGAGGACGCGACCGACATCATCCTGAACCTGAAGCAGATCCCCTTCAAACTGGCGGGCGAAGGCCCGAAGGCCCTGTATCTGCGCGCAGACGCGGCAGGCATCATTACCTCCGGCATGATCGAAGCCGACGGCGACGTCGAGATTCTGGACAAGGACGTGTACATCTGCACCGTCAGCGACGGGGGCAAGATCGACATGGAGATGCGCCTGAAGCGCGGGCGCGGATACATCTCCGCGGACAAGAACTTCGATGCCGATCTCGGTCTCGGATTCATTCCTGTCGACAGTGTTCACTCGCCCGTGCGCAAGGTGAACTATCTGGTGGAGGCGGCGCGACTCGGGCAGATCACCGACTACGACAAGCTGACGGTCGAAATCTGGACGAACGGCACAATCTTTCCCGCGGATGCACTCGGACTCTCGGCCAAGCTGCTGAAGGACCACATGAGCATCTTCATCAACTTCGAGGAGGAGATGGAGGCTGGCCACGAGCTGCTCGATGGGCCTGCGCTGCACAACGAGAACCTGAACCGTTCGGTTGAGGAGCTGGAACTCTCGGTGCGCAGCTACAACTGCCTGAAGAACGCGAACATTGCCACCATCGGCGAGCTGATCCAGAAGACCGAAGCCGAGATGCTGAAGACCAAGAACTTCGGACGCAAGAGCCTGAACGAGATCAAGGAGATTCTTGCGCAGATGGGGCTTTCACTGGGCATGAAGATAGACGAGCAGGGCAATCCTCAGCCTGGGCCGACTTCCGTGTTACCGGCTGCAACACTCGCGGCCAGCTTCGGCGACTTCGACGATGACGAGGAAGAAGACGATGACGACGAGGACCTCGATCTAGCTGGCGAACCAGAGAACTTCTAAGTCCGATTTGGGAGCAGGATTCAAGCGACGGAGCATGAATCCTGTTCCCAGCAGACTTTCAGCTTGCGGCCATTGAGTGGAATGGTCAGTGGTTCGGGACAAACGCGGGTGTTGTTTGTCGTTTATTCGCTCTTTCATTGCTATTTGTTCTCTCCCCCCCTCCCCCCCCCGGCGGTGGATTGGTGCGTAAGCTGATTGTTATGTAGTTGCTCCAGGTAAAATAGTCATAATGGATATTTTAGGAGCAAACGGTTTGGAATCAACCGGTTGCGCGACGTGCTGGACGCCAAATTCTTCATTGCAGACAGGTTACGGGTAAAATCGTCAAAACATATGGGTTATGGATGAAAATGAGGCTCTGAAGCGGGTGGCTCCGGCAAAAGATTCATTCGGAACGGCTTGCATTCGGAACTCTGAAGTGCAGCGGCGCAATAAAGCCAATACGGAGATTCTGGCTGCGCCAGAATGACGACTCCTGGTGGCTGCGCCAGAATGACGACCCACGTGGGAATTGCGGATAAATAATTGATTCGGTGCGACTTATTCGGTTGAGAAAGAGCGGTGCAAGCGGGCGGTGGGAGTTGATTTCCGCGCGGTCGAAGCTGCCCCTCGATGGATTTGATCCATATGTTAATTCTACCAAGCGGAGCATAACTACTATGCCAACTATTTTTATGGGGGAAGTGGTTGATGGAGTGGGAGTTATGTTGATTTTTTGGCGTCGAGGGGCTTGACACGTGGATTTACTGGGGTTTTTGAGGGTGGGCGACGACGATTTTTTGTTTCGGCGATGAGCTATGAGCGGCAGTTTGTGGGGAGAAAGGG
>Ga0255356_1000967_pt1 | contig 18823 bp, 16 predicted proteins | sample HBST100metaG_FD_189944 | JGI IMG/M metagenome (GOLD analysis project Ga0255356, IMG submission 189944) | Peat soil microbial communities from Stordalen Mire, Sweden - H.B.S.T100 | ecosystem: Environmental > Terrestrial > Soil > Wetlands > Peat | place: Sweden: Norrbotten County, Stordalen Mire...
CCCACAGAGAAGCTGGCTTGCCTGTCCGCGGCCTCAGCCATGTCCAGAAGCGATTGCATTGGTGGAAGCGCGTCTTCCGCCTCCGGCGCGGGCGCAGCCGCATCGAGCGCGAACGCGAAGCCGTGCTCCCGAGCCGCCGCGTAAAACGCCGCTGCCTGCTCTTCCGTCGGCTCTTCGATCAGGTCAACGACGGCTCTTTGCTCAGAAGGCGCAAGGTCGCGAAGCATCGACGTGAACTCCAGCTCCGTGAAAAGCTCGCGGCAGGCTTCCGTATCCGGCAACTGCGTTTCCATCACGGCCAGATCCAAGTCCAGCGGCACATGGCAATCGATGGTGACAAGCTCCTTGGATAAGAGGACGGAGTCCCGATTCTGCTCGAGCGACTCACGATAGGTCTTGCGCTTGACCTCGGCGGCGTGGTCGAGGACGGCCTCCACGCTGCCAAATTCGCGAATCAGCTCCACGCTTCCCTTGTCGCCGATGCCAGGTGCGCCGGGAATATTGTCCACGGCGTCGCCGCGCAGAGCCATCACGTCAATGACCTTTTCCGGCGGCACGCCCAGGGTTTCCGTCACCTTGGCTGGATCGAGAATCAGGTTGTCTTTCTGCGGGTTGAGGACTTTCACCTGCGGCGTCACAAGCTGCATCATGTCCTTGTCGCCGGAGACGATGAAGACCGGGTGTTCCTGCTCGGCGGCCTGACGGGCCAGGGTTCCGATCACATCGTCGGCCTCGAATCCCTCAGCTTCCAGGATGGGAATTCTCAACGCTTCCAACGCCCGGCGGATATAGGGAATCTGGCGGCGCAGATCCTCGGGCATGGCCGCGCGATTGGCCTTGTAGCCCTCGTAGTCCACCTCGTCGAAGCTCTGCGTCTTGCCATTCCACTTGCGCAGCGGCCCCATGGTGCGCGCGCGCTCGTCGCGAAAGACCTCGCCACTGACATCGAAGACTGCGGCAAAGTATTGCGGCTCAAAGTCCTGGCGCAGCTTCTTGATCATGTTGACGAAGACGTAGACAGCCGCTGTGGGCAGCCCATTGCGGGTGGACATGGGGCGGCTGCGCTGCATCGCGTGGTAGGCGCGAAAAATGAACGACATGGTGTCGAGCAGGAAAACGGGCGACTTGGCTTCGGTAGGCACGGTTCAGAGTCTATCAGCCTGCTCAGGAAAGGAACATGCAATCACCGTAACTGAAGAAGCGGTAGTGGGCTTCGACAGCGTGGCGATAAGCAGCCAGCACGCGCTCACGGCCTGCAAAGGCGCTTACCAGCATCAAAAGACTTGATTTAGGCAGGTGGAAGTTGGTGAGCAGCGCGCTGACGAGGCGAAACTCAAAGCCGGGCGAGATAAAAATATCCGTAACACCAGAATGCGGCTCCAGCGTAGCCGATCCGGCCCGATGCGCGGCTGCCGCAGCGGCTTCCAGCGTGCGTACCACCGTTGTGCCGACGGCAACAATGCGGCGGGCACTGCGTGCGGCGTTGTTAATGGCGTTTGCTGCCGATGGAGAAAGCGTATAGCGCTCGCGGTGCAGGTGGACCTCATCCACGCGGTCCACGCGCAGCGGAGCAAAGGTGCCCAGGCCCACATGCAGCGTGACGCGCGCGATCTCGACGCCCCTGGCTGTCAGCGCCTCCAGCATTTGCGAGGTAAAGTGCAGGCCCGCCGTGGGAGCGGCCACAGAGCCGCGTTCGCGCGAATAGACGGTTTGGTAGCGCTCGCGATCCGCATCCGCGTCGTCGCGGCGGATATAGGGTGGAAGGGGCATGTGGCCGATGCGATCCAGCACGCCGAAGAAATCATCGACCGGCTCGAAGCGCACCAGCCGCTCACCGAATTTTCCGCGTTCGAGAACTTCTGCTTCAAGAACAATCGCGCCAGTGGAATCGGGAAAGACGAGGCGCTCGCCGATGGCAACCTTCCGGCCCGGCCGGACAAGGACACTCCAGAGGTTGTCGCCGGCAGGCTCCGTGAGCAGCACTTCAATGCGGCCCGTTGGCTTCTCATGGTCGCGCAGCAGGGTGCGGCGGGCATAGAGCCGTGCCGGAATGACACGGCTGTCGTTCAGGACGAGCAGGTCACCTGCCTTGAGTTGCGCGGAAAAATCTGCGAAATTGGCATCCTGAAATGCGCCCGTAGCGCGATCCACCAGCAACATACGGTCCTGGCCACGCACCTCGGGAGGCTGCTGTGCAATCAGCTCCGCGGGCAGGTCGAAATCGAAGTCGTCAACGCGGAGCCCCTGCTGGACTTCGCCTGTTTTCTCTGGCTGTTCAAGGTCGCTCATTGCGCAACCTTTCCGAAGTGAGCCAAGGCCCGCAACCGGGCGCGTTCAATTGCCGCGTTGAGTTCCTGTCGCTTGGACTCGAACATTTCGCTGGGAAGATCGGTGGGAACGTGTGTCCACTGTGCCCAACTTACGCAGATGCGCGTGAAGGGTTTGGGCACCAGGAAGTGATCCCAGGAGCCGATAGTCCAGGCATGTTCCGGTTCCAGGTGGAAAGCGCCGATTGGCACGCCGGTCATCTGCGCCAGCTTGATGGGGCCCATCTTGGTCTTGTAGATCGGCCCAAGCGGTCCGTCGGCGGTGAAGATAGCTGTATGGCCGCTCTTGATGATATGCGCCAGTCCCAGCAGCCCCTCGCGCGCGCCGTGTGAACTGGAGCCGCGCACCGCGCCGAAGCTGAACCGCTTGAGAATGCGGGTGATCAGTTCGCCGTCGAAGCTCCGGCTGACGAGAATCACGGCTAGAGAATGGCGAAAATAGACCGTGCAGGGCAGTGTGCACTGGTGCCAGAAGCAGAAGACCTTCGCCGGAGACTTCTCCCCAAAAAGAGTGGGCGTAACGCCTTCCTCGGCAATCACCTCAAAGCGCCAAGTGCGGCCCACAAGCCACAACAGCGCCCACACCACACGGGGAACCACGGCCAGCACAAGTCTCTGGCCCAAGGTAAATCTTGATCTGGCTTTGGCTGTCACACCTTTGATTTTAGCTGTAACGCAGCCAGCGCAAAAGCTCCGGCAGCGTGGCGCGCTTGCCATACATCAGGATTCCCACGCGATAGAGGCGCGAAGAGAACCAGAGCGTGGCCCAGATAGTCACCAGCAGCAGGCCGATGGAAGCTGCAAACTGCCACACCGGCGGCATCTCCAGCCCCATGCGCGGAATCATGACAAACGGCGCGGTAAACGGAAACAGCGATGCGGCAACGGCCCAGACCGAGCCCGGATCGCTGATGAGGAACGGAAGGATGCCGAAGCTGACCCAGACGGGAATCACGGCCAGCGGCATGTACATCTGCAACTCCTGTGCAGTCTCGCAGGTGGCGGCCAGTCCGGAAAACAGAGCGCTGTAAAGGAAGAAGCCCAGCACGAAGTAGAGCGGAAAGAAGATGCCCTCAGCCCATGAAAAATGGAGAGCAAAATCGCCGCTGAGCAATGGAGCAGCCAGCGCGGAGCCGGTAATCAGCACCGCCGCTGCCACCCATATGGCAATCTGAGTCAGCCCCACGGCCCCCACGCCGATCAGCTTGCCGGTCAGCAGTTCGTCCGGTCTGGAAATGGACAGCATGACTTCAAAGATGCGCGAGGATTTTTCCTCGATCACCGAACGGGCCATGTCCATGCCGTAGAGCAGAATGGGCATGGTGAGAAGAAAGGCCATGATCATGGTCTTTGAGAAAGCCGCCATACGGTTGCTTTTGGACGACTTTCCATTCTTGTCCACCTGCAAGGTTTCAATGGAAACAGACTTCAGCAAAGCATCGGCTTCTGCCGATCCAATTCCCTTCCCGGCCAATCGCTCCTGCAGCAAGCCATGGTTCAAGGCGTATTTCAGCCGGCTGATGGTCGTGTAATCGCCGGAAGATTGAGCAGCATAGGTGGCAACCGGCGCTCCGGCGGAAGCGGTATCGATGGATAGCACCCCATCGATGGCCTTGCTCTGGACCTGCCGCAGAAGCGCGTCGCGGTCCTGGCTGGTAGCCGGAGCCACCACATCCACGGTAAATTTTGCTTCCTTGTCGTCCAGCATCTGGCCGCGAACATCGTTGGCCAGCGCCAGATTATCGGCGGCAATGGCCACGTGTTTCCCCTCAATGGCGTGGCGGCCACTGAAGTAACTTGCGCCCAGCAATACAACAATTCCCAGCGGAACCAGAACCGTAGAAAACTTGAAGGCTCGCCCGCGAATCTGCTCCATGTACTCGCGCTTCGCAATGAGAAGGATGTTATGCATTGGCCTTGCCTCCCACAGTCTGGATAAAAATTTCTTCAAGCGACGGCTCGACCAACTCGAAGCGGTAAATTGTGGCTCCCGCGGCGGCTTCGTGCAGCAACTTCTGCGCGTTGCCGTGCGGCTTGAGCGTGATCTCCGCATGACCGGAAAAATTTTTCGCCTCGGCAATTTCCTCGCTATTCAGGAAATCGGAACTGCCCTCGAATTCGACAATCACATGATTGCGTTCGTAGCGGCTCTTGATTTCGCGCAGATTGCCGGCCAGCACCGCCTTGCCGTTGTCGATGAGGCAAATGGAGTCGCACAGCTTCTCCACCTGGTCCATGCGATGGGTGGAGAACAGAATCGCCTTACCCTGGTCCTTGAGCTCGAGCAGCGTCTTCTCCACCAGCGCCGCGTTCACCGGATCGAGGCCGCTGAAGGGCTCATCCATCACAATGAGTCCCGGATCATGCAGGAGCGTGGCAATGAACTGGATTTTCTGCTGCATTCCCTTGGAAAGCTCTTCAGCTTTTTTGTTCAGGGAATCTGAGATTTCCATCCGCCCTGCCCAAGCGCTCGCACGCTTTTGCGCTTCCTCAGCAGTCAGTCCGTGCAACTGACCGAAGAAAACCAGTTGCTCCAGAACCTTCATTTTCCTGAAGAGCCCACGCTCTTCGGGCAGATAGCCGACACGCTCCAGGCTCTTGCGCTCAAAAGGCTTCCCGAAGAGATTGATCTGGCCCGAATCCGGCATGGTGATGCCCATCATCATGCGAATGGAGCTGGTTTTGCCCGCTCCATTGGGCCCCAACAGGCCGAACATCTGGCCCGCGTCAATGGTCAGACTCAGGTTGCTGACAGCAACCTTGGTCTCGTAGGCCTTGCTGACTCCAGCGAGTTCAACTACTGGCATGGACTCTCCCGCCGTTCAAAAACTTTCTCGATTAGAGCATTTTCGGAAATGTTGTAGACCCAAAATTCATTGGTATCCCACCCTTTCCGCAGAAAAAAGCGGAAAGGATGGGGCACGGAAGTCTACAGCAAAAGCAAAAATGCTCTAATATCTGGACCGACCAGGAACAGGTCTGCGAGCAGTGTAGCAAACGCCACACCGCGAACACATCTCAGGAAGCTATATGTGAGAACAAACAGGAAGGTTAACGTACCATAATGCGGCGCAAGCCCTCCCTTGCGGGAAGGCTTGCGCTGTAACTGTTTAGAGCAGCTTCATCGCATCCGGATCCCAGCCGATCACTGCGCCGCGATCCATGCTGAGATTGCCCAGCAGAGCGGCCCCAGCCGCCCGGTAGCCGAAGACGGCATCCTCGACGGGCTGTTTCCGCGTACGCACGGAGGCAAAGAAGTTCTTGAAGTGGTCGTAACTGTCGTTGTAGCCGTCAGGCGCCACATACTTCTCATATCTGGTCGGTGGTTCTCCCTCGGGATGAGTGCGGGGATACTTCTTCCTGTACTCCTCGAGGAAGCTTTCCTGCGTGGCTTCCGCGAAGGAGCCAATGTGATAACCCGGCTCTTTTTCGCGCGGAACGCTGCTCACGCTTACCGAGCTGTTGGTAATCTCCATCGTGCCTTCGGAACCGGTAAAGACCAGCCCTTCGCTCTCTTCGCCACCGTCCACAAAGTTCACGTGCAAGCTCAGATTGAAGCCCTCCCGGTAGTCGAACAGGCCCAGCATCACGTCGGGCACGTCGCGCCCATCCTTCCAGAAACGCAGCGCGCCGGTGGCCATGCCCCGCGTAGGACCATGAGAACCGGTGATGAAGTGCGTTCCGCTGAACAGATGCACAAACAGATCGCCGGCTACGCCGTTGCCGTAAGCCTTCCACTTGCGCCACTGGAAAAACCGCTCGCCGCTGAAGGGAACCTTGGGCGCTGTGCCCTGAAAACGCTCCCAGTCGCAAGTTTCAGGCGAAGCATCGGGCGCAACCGTGTAGTTCCAGGCACCCATTGTCGAATTTCTGTCCCAGCGCGCGGTGACCAGATTCAACTGGCCGATGGCGCCGGCAGCCAGCAGTTCCTTGGCCTTTGCGTAGATGATCGAGCTGACACGCTGGCTACCCACCTGGAGAATCCGCTTTGTAGCGCGGGCGGTCTCAATCATCACAGGGCCTTCGGCGTAGCGGTGAATCATGGGCTTTTCGCAATAAACATCCTTGCCCGCTTTCATGGCGTCCAAGGCTGCCTGCTTGTGCCAGTGGTCGGGCGTGCCGATAATGACGGCGTCGATGTCCTTGCGCGCCAGAATCTCGTTGTAGTCGCGCGTGGTGAAGACGTCCTTGCCCCAGACTTCCTTGCTGTGCTCCAGGCGGCCGTTGTAGCAGTCCGCCACGGCAACCAGCTTGACGCCGGGAACCTGCACCGCGTTTTGCGTGTCTCCCTGCCCCTGCCAGCCGGCTCCGATCAACGCAATCTGGATGTTGTCGTTGGCCGAGATCGGTTTCGCGGGCTCAGTTTGAACTGCGCTCAAGGCATGTAATCTGGTTCCAATCAAGGTCGCCGCCGATGTCGCTCCGGCTGCCCTCAAAAAATTTCTCCGATTCAATGACTGCACTTCAAGCTCCTCCTGCTTGCTGATTTTCCATCGCTATAACAATACACGCAGCAGGTGCACATTCGACACGGGCATGGCACACTTCGGGTCGCATTTTTTAACGTCAGGGTTTGTCCCTCGGGACATGCGCCATTTAGCATCCTGAGTGTGCCCGGACTCGACACTCCGATAATGTACGTGCGTGGCGTGGGCCCGCGGGTGGCGGAGATGCTTGCCGCCAAGAACATCCAGACGGCCGAGGATCTGCTCTACCACCTTCCCTTTCGCTATGAGGACCGCCAGAACCCGCGCAGCCTGGACGACCTGAAGCCCGGCGAAATGGCCAGCGTGATCGCCGAGGTGCGGGGCTCAGCTCTGTTGCGCACGCGCCGGATGCCCCTGTTTGAGCTGACAGTCGGCCAGGGCCTCCGCGCCCTGAAATGCATCTGGTTCAATGCCAGCTATCTGGACGGCAAGTTCCATCCCGGCGAAATCGTGGCACTCTACGGGCGGATTGAGCCGTCGCGCTCTACCAGCAATTTCAAGATGATCCAGCCGCAGTTCGAGGTGCTGCCCGATGCCACAGCCGACGCCGAAACGCGGCTGATTGAAGTGGGGCGCATCACCCCCGTCTACGAGTCACTGGGCGGCAGCCGCCTGGCCTCACGCTGGCAGCGCAAGACCATCTTCAATCTGCTCGAATCCGTGCGCGGCACGGTGCCGGAGTGCATGCCGCGCGCATTGCTGGCCCGTCTGGACCTGCCCGACCGCGAAACGGCACTGCGCGAGGTCCATTTTCCGCCCGAAGGTACGCCGTTCGTCGAGTTAGAGGCCTGCGCAACCCCGGCTCACCGGCGTCTGATCTTCGAAGAGCTTTTCTTCCTGGAACTGGGCCTGGAACTCAAGCGCCGCCGCGTGAAGAAGCGCGCAGGCATCAGCTTCGCCACCAACGCCAAAGTGCGCGAGGCCCTGCGCGAGGTACTTCCCTTTCACCCCACCGCCGCGCAAAAGCGTGTGCTGGCGGAAATCGTGGCCGACATGCGCCAGCCCAGCCCGATGCGGCGGCTTCTGCAAGGCGATGTAGGCTCCGGCAAGACCATCGTTGCCTTCCAGGCTATGCTGGTCGCCATGGAAAACGGCTATCAGGCGGTTCTGATGGCGCCCACCGAGATTCTGGCCACGCAGCATTTTCTGGCCGCGCGCAAGCTGATGGAGCGGTCCAGCCGCAAGCCGCGTGTAGTGCTGCTAACCGGTTCGCTGGACGACGACCACAAGCGCGAGGTCCGCGGCCTGATTCGCCGCGGCGAGGCGCAGTTGGTAATCGGCACTCACGCCTTGCTCGAAGAAAAAGTCGAGTTCGACCGCCTGGGCCTCGTCGTCGTCGACGAGCAGCACCGCTTTGGCGTGTTGCAGCGCTTCAAGCTCATGAAGAAGCCCAACCAGATTGAGCCTGACACGCTGGTAATGACCGCGACGCCCATCCCGCGCACGCTGGCGCTCTCGCTCTACGGCGACCTGGATTTGAGCGTTCTCGATGAGCTTCCGCCCGGACGCACGCCCATCGTTACCCGCCGCATGCCTGGCGAGCGCGAGGAAGAAGTCTGGGATTTCGTCCGTAAACAGGTCGCCAAGGGCCGTCAAGCTTACATCGTCTACCCGGTTATCGAGGGAACAAAGGACGACCAGCCGGAGTTGGATTTTTCACATGATGAGCCAGAGACCGGCATTGAGCCCCCTGCACGGCCGCGCAAGGCTGCCCGCAAGGGTAAGACACCGGATCTGTTTCCCAAGGCGGTACAGGAGGCCAATCCGGGGGCGAAATCCGGGCTGAAATCCGCCGTCGAGATGTATGAAAAGCTGCGGACCGGCGCCCTGGCCGGTCTGCGCGTCGGACTACTGCATGGCCGTCTCGATGCTGATGACAAGGAAATTATCATGCGCCGCTTTCAGCGCGGCGAAATCGACGTTCTTGTCGCCACCACGGTCATCGAGGTCGGAGTGGACGTGCCCAACGCCACGGTAATGGTGGTCGAACAGGCGGAGCGCTTTGGGCTGGCGCAGTTACATCAGTTGCGTGGCCGTGTAGGGCGTGGAACCCAAAAAAGTTATTGCATTCTAATGACCGGCGCGCGCGTTTCTCCCGTCGGCGAAGAGCGGTTGAACGCGATGGTTCGCACACAGGATGGATTCGTACTGGCTGAGTTGGACCTTTCCCAGCGTGGCCCAGGCGAGTTTTTCGGAACCCGGCAAGCCGGACTACCCGACTTTCGCGTTGCCAACCTGATCCGCGACCGGCAACTATTGGAGTTGGCAAAACAGGAGGCCGCACGCTTTGTCAGTCATCCCGAGGCTGAGGTTACGGAAGCCGAGCGCGCGAACGTCAAGACGCAGCTCATGGAATCCTGGCAGCGGCGGTATGGTCTGGTCGAGGCCGGTTGAGCCGGGTTAAACTGCCCCCGAGGCGCACGCACCGTTCCCCGTTTCCGTCGGCAGGGTTTGAATCTCCAGATCGACGCTGGCGATCTCCGTCCCGCAATCGCGCTGATGGCTGCGCGTGCACTGGCAGAGTTCGGTGAGCCGGATGTGCCCGCTCTGGCTCAGTTCCACTCCGGCAGCGATCAGCACACTGTAGATATCCACACAAGCCTGTCTTTCAAACTCGAACAGCATGTTGATCGTGCCAGTGTCGTTTGTACCCCGGCTCAGCACCCAGCCGCCACACCCCAGAATTGCACCCGTGAGGGACTGAACCAGATGCGACGGTTCTTCCATTGAGACGGCGTTCATCTGCAACGCCCAGGGAATGCTTGCCGCCTTTCCCATCTTCTTCTCTGGCATCATCAGCCTCATGTGCGTCTTATCGGTGTCCTGAAGAACACCATAATCATTGTTCAGGAATCGCACGACTTCTGCCCGGCTTTGAAACACCACGCGAGTCAAGGGCCTTGCAAGTGCTTCCTCTGGTAATTGGACACCCGCCTGATGCCCTGTGCAAATCTTTATGTTTGATGCGAACCAGCGGCTCCGCATGTGCAGAACCACAGCAAAAGCAGAATGTTGTAGCTTGGTAGGTAGTTATGATCATCGGCTCAGGAATCGATTTGGTGGAGATCGAGCGCATCCAGCACTCCATGGACCGCTATGGCGCGCGCTTTCTCAATCGCGTTTACACGCCAGCCGAGCAGGCCTACTGCCTCAGCAAGCGCCGAGCCGCCGAAAGCTTTGCCGCGCGCTTTGCCGCCAAGGAGGCAGGCGCCAAGGCCCTGGGAACCGGCATCAGCCACGGCGTAAGCTGGCTGGAAATCGAGGTCGTCCGCGAAACCAGCGGAAGGCCCAATCTCCACTTTCATGGGCGGGCCGCCCAGATTGCCACCCGCCTCGGCATGGTCAGCGCCTCGCTTTCAATTACCCACACCGGCAGCCTGTCTGCGGCCAGCGTAGTGATCGAGAATGGGAGATAAGCCCGCTGTTTCTGCTATTCTCAAGACAATATCTGGCATCGCAGCAAGGGGTGTGACGTGCCAAGCCGTAAAGAAATTCAGTGGTCGGAATTGAGGGTGGGAGCGCTGGTCCTCGCGGGTCTGGCCGTGCTGGTCGGGCTCATTTTTCTCATGTCCGGCTCCACGGGCGGCCTGTTTGCGCGCAAGCTGGTTCTCCGCTCTTACTTTGTGAATGCCTCCGGCCTGAAAAACGGCGCTCCGGTCACGCTGGATGGCGTCACCATCGGCAACGTGATTCATGTGCGCGTGGTCCCTGCCCGCAACCCTTCGCCGGTGGAAGTGACCATGCAGGTGGGCCGCGAATATCAGCACGGACTGCACACCGACTCGACCGCAGCCATCAGCCAGGCCGGTGTTCTGGGCGATAGTTATGTCGATATCGATTCGACCCGTGCCGCCGGGCCTGCTCCCACAGAAAACACCGAACTGAAGGCTGCTGGCTCGCCCACCATTCAAGACGTTATTCGCACCAGCGATGCTTCCCTCGATCAGATGCAAACATTGCTGAAAAAGGTCAACATCGTGGTCGATTCCCTCAACTCGAAGCGCGGCGTGGCTGGCAAGTTGATCAACGACCCTGAATTAGCCAAAAAAATCGTTTCCATCGCCACCAACCTCCAGACCGTCACACAGGCCATTTCCAGCGGCAAGGGTTCGCTGGGCAAGCTGGTCAACGACGACACCCTCTATACCCGCGCCAACTCAGCCGTTGACCGCCTGAACAAAATCACCACCTCTCTGGACGAAGGCAAGGGCACCGCGGGCAAGTTGCTCCACGACGACTCACTCTACAACAACCTGAACGCCGCTGTCGCCAACACCAATCAACTGGTAGCTCAGATCAACTCTGGCAAAGGCGCCATGGGCAAGATCGCCAACGATCCCGTCTTTGCGCAGAAGCTCGACGACACGGTCACTCGCCTGGACTCAATCCTCAAAAACGTGGACGAAGGCAAGGGTACGCTGGGCCAACTGGTCCAAAATCGCTCGCTCTACGACCACGCAGACCAGACGATGGATCAGACTCAGCAACTGGTGAAGAGCATCCGAGACGACCCCAAAAAGTACCTCGTCATCCGGCTGAAGATGTTCTAAAACGAAACCAGAGTATCGGTAACAACGCAAGCATGTGCAAAGAAAAACCCCGGCATCTGGTTAACAGATGCCGGGGTTTCGCATATCAGCAAGATACCGCGGTTATTTCACGACCAGATTTACCAGCTTGCCGGGCACCACGATGACCTTGCGCACGGCCTTGTCCGCCACGCGCCCCTGGACCTTTTCGTCAGCCAGCGCCGTCGCTTCAATGGATTTGGCATCGGCATCGGCGGCCACCTTCACCACCGTTACCAGCTTGCCGTTGATCTGCACCGGGATTTCCAACTCGTCTTCCTTGGCAAGTTCGGGATCGCTCTTGGGCCAGGCAGCGCGCAGCACATCGCCTTTCTCGCCCAGTTCTTCCCATAGTTCCGCCGAGAGATACGGCGCAAACGGCGCCAGCAGCAGCACCAGCGAGCGCAGAAGCTCGCGCACCACCGGCGCGGGAACCTCGCCCACCGCCAGTTGCGCATCCGCCGCCTGAACTTCGTTCACCAGCTCCATGATTGCCGCCACGCAGGTGTTGAAGTGCCAGCGGCCCTCAAAATCCAGCGTGACCTTGGCAATGGTCTGGTGCAGCTTCCTGAGCAGGGCTCCGCCCTTTTGCTCTTCGGACAGGCTCTGTGCTGCACGAGCCACTGGCGCATACTTTGTCACCAAGCGCCAGACGCGCCCAAGGAAGCGGCTGATCCCGGCAACGCCGTCCTCCTGCCAGTCCAGATCCCGGTCTGGAGGAGCGGCAAATAGCGAGTACATGCGCGTAGCATCGGCACCGTAGCGAGCCACCATGTCGTCGGGCGAAACCACATTGCCCTTCGACTTGGACATCTTCGACCCGTCCTTGATGACCATGCCCTGCGTGAACAGCCGTCTTGCTGGCTCGTCGTTCACAATCAAACCCAAATCGCGCATCACCTTGGTCCAGAAGCGCGAATAAATCAGGTGCAAAATGGCGTGCTCCACGCCACCAATGTACTGGTCGATGGGGAACCAGTACTGCGCCTTCCCGGGCTCAAAGGGCGCGTTCGCATTCTTCGCATCCGTGTAGCGGTAAAAATACCAGCTCGAATCGACAAACGTATCCATTGTGTCGGTCTCTCGCTTGGCCGGTCCGCCGCACTTGGGACAGGTGGTATTCAGAAACTCCGATACGCGCCCCAGCGGCGAGCCGCCCTGCTGCGTAATCTCAATCTGCGCGGGCAGCAGCACCGGCAACTGCTCGTCCGGCACCTGCACCAGCCCGCACTTTTCGCAGTGGATCATGGGGATGGGCGTGCCCCAGTACCGCTGCCTGCTCACCCCCCAATCCTTCAGCCTGTAGGTGACAGTCGCTTCGCCGAATCCCTTGACGGCGGCAATCTCCTGGAGCTTTTTCTCCGCCTCAACACAGCTCAGCCCGTCATATTCGCCGGAGTTGATGAGCACGCCCTCTTCGGAACAGAACGGTAACTCCTGATTCACAGCCGGGTCGACCGGTTTTATCACTTGGACAATCGGCAGGTTGTATTTCGTCGCAAACTCAAAATCGCGCTCATCGTGCGCCGGGACGCTCATAATGGCGCCAGTGCCGTAATCGGCCAGAATGTAGTTGGCCACCCAGATGGGCACGCGCTTGCCGTTATAGGGATTGATGGCGAAGTGCCCGGTTGGAATTCCGTGCTTTTCGATCGCGCCCAGATCCCCGGCTTCCTTGGCCTTTTTCTGCTGCTCGATCATCTCGTCGACCGAGGCCTTCAGCTTCGGATCCGTGGCAGTGAATTTCGCCACCAGCGCATGTTGCGGCGCCAGTTGCACGCTGGTCGCGCCAAAGATGGTATCCACGCGCGTGGTGAAAACGCATATGCGCGTTTTTTCTAGTCCCTGTTCCCTATTCCCTGTTCCCTTGCCAGCTTCTTCTTCCAGGAAAAAGTCGACATTCGTTCCTTCGCTGCGCCCGATCCAGTTGCGCTGCATGGTGCGCACCTTCTCCGGCCAGCCTTCCAGCTTGTCCAACCCCTCCAGCAGCTCATCGGCATACGCCGTGATGCGGAAGAACCACTGCACCAAGTCACGCTGCTCCACCTGCGTGGTGTCATGCCGCCAGCAGCAGCCGTCCACCACCTGCTCGTTGGCCAGCACCGTGGCGCACGCTGGACACCAGTTCACCTTGCTCTTTTTGCGGTAAACCAGCCCCTTTTCGTACATGCGCAGGAAGAACCACTGGTTCCAGCGGTAGTACTCGGGCAGGCATGTGGTCACCTCAGTGGCCCAATCGTAGCCCAGGCCCAGCCGCTGCATCTGCCGCTTCATGGCGGCGATGTTGGACTGCGTCCACTCCCGTGGCGGAGTATTGTGCTTCAGCGCGGCATTTTCCGCCGGCAGCCCAAATGAATCCCACCCCATCGGATGCAGCACGTTGTAGCCGTGCATCCACATGTACCGGGCCAGCGCGTCGCCGATGGAGTAGTTGCGCACGTGTCCCATGTGCAACTGGCCGCTGGGATAAGGCAGCATCTCCAGCACGTAATACTTGGGTTTGCCGCACGATGCGGGCTCGGCCGCATACAGTTTGGGGTCCGCAGCCCACTTCTGCTGCCATTTGGGTTCAATCGCCGACGGGTCGTAACGCAGTTCGTTCTCTTCTGCCATAACTTATTTAGTGTAAATGGGAAGCACCGTGGAATTCAGGGCAACAGCGCACGCAACCACTTGGGAGTAGGCTCGTGCAGCTCAATTCCCTTGCCGTTCTCAATCTTGGCCACCAGCCGGTATTTCTGGTTCATATCGCTGTTGTCGAAAACCCATACATTTGAAAGCTCAGCCAGAGCCTTTTTCAAGTTGTTCATGACACGTGGGAAACGTTCGACCAGCTTATTCGGTGGAACGTTATGGCCGCCCTGCAAGACGCGCATCAAGACGCGCTCATCGGAAATCTCCGGCCCGGCAATGCCGATAAAGATCAACACAACCGTATAGCCAACCTCTTCTGCAGCCTTAAGGAATTCCAGCTTTTCGCAGACGGGATCGGAGAAAACCGTTTCAAACACAAAGCTTTCACGCTGCTCCACCAGTTGTTGCCGAATCGTGCCCGCCAACTTCGCTGCCGCATAGGGATCCATCGTCAACGATAGTGCGAGCACATCCGCATTGACGAAATACAGCCCTGTTCTCGCCAAATGAGCAGCAAAGAAGGTACTCTTGCCCGCTCCATTCGGCCCAGCCAGTGCAACGACAATCGGTCGGCGATCAAGCAGCGATTTCACGCGCACGCTACTCGTTCCTTTATCCGGGATGCAGACTTCGCTTTGATTTGGACGGCAACTGCCCTTATGCTGCGACTATTCTTCGCAGTCCGGGGCTTCAACTGCCGGAGGGGAACGTGTGATACCGGATTCTGAGCTTCCACCGCCACAAACGCACGATTCACAAAACGACCCACTGTCTGCTTGCCATCCTCATCGGTTCGAACCAGCAAGCCGCGCTGACCGGAATATTGCTCAAAATGCGGATACGGCAAGCCCGCAAGAGCATCCGCGACGCGCTTCCGTCCGGTTGGCGTATCGACTGAAGCCAGCGCTTCCGATAATGGCTGAGCCCCTGCATTCCGGCGCAATGCCAACACCTGCCTGCCTTCCAGCAACAGATCCATTGACCGTCCCAGTTTGGCCCAGAATTCCACCTGACCGGCAATGGAACGCTCCTGTGCCTTCGCGGCAATCCGCGCATCCAGCACCAACGCATCCGACAGTTTGACCGGTTGGCTCATGTGCCTAAGGTAGCATAATGCTACCTTAGGCTTCAATTGAATTTTATCGGCTATTCCACCAAGCCCTTCAGCACACGCACATTCCGCTCCTCGTCGCCGGGCTCGTCCACCGGGGTCTCGGCGATAAAAGCGGCGTGGGCAAAGCGCTTGTCGTTCAGCAGCCGCCGGAAGGGCTCAACGCCCATGGTTCCCTGCCCAATGTGTTCGTGCCGGTCGAGCTTTGACCCGCGCTCGGCCTTGGCGTCATTCATGTGCCAGACGCGGACGGCATCGAACCCCACCGTCGCGCCAGCCTGCTTCATCGTCTCCTCGTAGCCTTCGGCGCTTACCAGGTCGTAGCCAGCCACATAGGTATGACATGTGTCCAGGCAAACGCCCATCAGCGCGACCGGTTTCAGCCGCTCCACCAGTTCGGCCACCTGTTCAAAGCTGCCGCCCAGCGAGAACTCCGACCCTGCCGTATTCTCAATCAGAATGCGAAACGGAGTTCCCTGCCACGGCAGCCCGTCAATAGCGCGCTGAATCGAGTCTGCGGCCAGCCGGAGCCCCTCGTCCCGCGTCAGGCCCTTCCATGAGCCAGGATGCAGCACCAGGTACTCCGCGCCGAATGTCAGCGCTCGCTCGATCTCCCCGCGAAACGCCACAACGCTCTTCTCGCGCACTTCATTCGACTGGCTGCACACGTTCACCAGATAGCTTGTATGAATGACCAACGGGCCGACGTCGAGAGCGGCACGCAGCGCCTTCATGCGCTCGGCCTGTTTCGGGTCCACTTTGGGCGCGCGCCACATCCGCGGGCTCGACGAAAAAATCTGAAAGGTGTTGGCGCCAATCTCCCGCGCCCTCTCCACGGCGTTCGATGCCCCGCCAGCCGTTCCCAGATGCACTCCAATTCGTTTTGCCATGCGTCCAGTCTACAAGACTGAAAAAGCTACTCTGCCCGGAAGCGCACGGCAGGCGTCTGCCATTGGAAACGAGCCGCGAGTAATTTGAGTACAAGGCCGGAGGCGGCGCCTGCCGCGGTAGAAATCGACCGGTCCAGGCCGAGCCTATCCCCGCCCAGAAACACCAGCACAGCCAACAGCGCAGCGATGGCGTAGGGTTCGCCCCTCTCAAAGACGTGTGGCGTGCGCCCCATCAAAACATCGCGCAGCGATCCGCCGCCCACAGCCGTAATCACACCCAGGATAAGCGCCGCCAGCATCGGCAGCCCCGCGTTCAGCGCGCGGCTGACTCCGGCGACAGAAAACAGGCCCAGCGAAGCAGCGTCTGCAATCCAGATGAAGCGCGACACCCGCGACTCTGCGCCAGAGCCGAACAGCAGCGCCGCCACCCCTGCGCCAAGTGATACCAGAATGTAACGAGCATCCAGGAAGGCGAGCGGCGGCCCTTTCTGAATCAGGATGTCGCGGGTGATTCCGCCGCCAAGTGCGGTAATGATGGCCAAGCCGAGTACCCCGACCAGATCGTAGTGATACGTCCGGTTGCGGCGTGCTTCCAGTGCTCCAGCCAGAGCTCCGGCCGCTACGCCGGAAAACTCAACCACCGAGAAAACGGTAATGGCGTGCAGGTCCAGTCCCATACATGTTCAAGCTTACGTCCCACCAACGCCGTTCCGCGAATCACTCCCTGCTGTGCGATGATCGTGTCATCTCCAGAAGAGGATTTCGATGATGGCTTATGAGTCGCAGTCCACTCTCGATTCGATCGACCGCAAGATACTTGCGGAGTTGCAGTCAAACGCCCGCATTTCCTTTGCCGAGTTGGGCCGGCGCGTCCGGTTATCCACGCCTGCCGTGATTGAGCGGGTCAAGCGACTTGAAGAGAATGGCACCATCGAGGGCTACCACGCCCGCGTCAACCCGGCCAGGGTCGGCCTCACCGTGCGAGCTTTGGTTCAAGTCAGCATTGCGGGCGACCGGCTGGAAAAATTCGCCGCCCTGACCAAAAAGATTCCAGAAATTCTGGAATGCCATCGGGTAACCGGTTCGGAATCCTTCATTCTTCAGGTCACCGCCACGGACGTCGGACATCTGCAAAAAATCATCGACAAGCTGATGCCCTATGTATCCACGAATACATCCATCATCCTGGCATCCCCGGTTTCATGGGCGCCAATCACACCTCCGCAGACGTCTGCGGAAGCGCGCTGAAGTAGCTTGCGACTGTTACGAGCCAGACACTGTCCTGCATATCCGGTGAGTTTATGCAGCCGGAACTACAGGTGCAGCAGGATAAGCACGCACCCCATGCAGCTTGATCTTCGGTGCGAGATATCCTTCTTTCACGGGCTCGGTACGCATCAGATCCGTGCTGAGATACTTCTTGTTATCGTCGGGAAAGACCGTGACCACAACCGCATCCGCACCGAGTTCATCCTGGGCCTGTACCGCCGCCAGGAAATTGCATCCCGACGAAATACCAACGCCCAATCCAAGCCGCGCCGCCAGAGCTTGTGCCACCAGAATTGCATCTCCGTCTGAAATCGCTATCGGAGCATCGAGCTTCTGAAGATCGAGAATCGGTGGAATAAATTCCTCCGCGATCCCCTCGATGCGATGATGCCCAACGCGCGCTGGGTTCGACAGTACGGGCGATTCCAGCGGCTCGACCGGGCGTATTTGAACCTGCGGCGTCTTCGCGCGGAGAAATCTTCCAATCCCCATCACGGTTCCGCCCGTGCCAACTGCGGCAACAAATGCGTCCGGAACCAGATGGGATGAGACGGCTGGCCCCGCGGAGAGCTAAGCATTCCGCAACGCACTCGAGAGTGCTTGGAGGAGACCAGCCAATGAAGAAGGTTTGCAAACCAATGCGGAATATGGAAGTGCCCGACAAGCCGGAGATGACCATGGGTCTGGACATCGGTGACCGATAGAGCCATTATTGCCTTTTGAACGCGACGGGGGATGTGGAGGAGGAAGGGCGCATCCAGAGCACGGAAGCCGCGCTACGGCGGCACTTGGAAGGTGAGCCGTGTATGCGCATCGCGCTGGAGTGCGGCACGCATTCGCCCTGGATCAGCCGTTTTCTGACCGCGCTGGGCCATCAGGTGATCGAGGCCAACGCGCGCAAGATTCCGGCCATCACGGGCAGCGAATCGAAGAACGACCGTAACGATGCCGAGAAGCTGGCCCGTTTTGCCGCCTACGATCCCAATCTGCTTTCTCCGCTCAAGCATCGCAGCGAGCAGCGCCAGGTGGATTTGAATCTGATCCATGCACGGGCCACGCTGGTGCGTGCGCGGACCATGATCGTCAACGCCTTGCGCGGGCTGATCAAGAGCGCCGGCGGCCGTCTTCCCGCCCGCGTTGATCGAGGTGGCCACGCCGCTGGTCGAGCAAATCGCGCTGCTGAACGCGCAGATCGGCGGCATGGACAAGCAGGTGGAAAAACTGGCCGTCAAGTATCCGGAGATGGTCCTTCTGCGCACCGCGCCTGGCGTGGGTCCGATTGTTGCCGCAGCCTACGTGCTCACGCTGGACCGGCCCGATGTGGCCAGCAACCGCGCGGCGGGCGCTTTCCTGGGCCTGCGTCCTGGTCAGAGCCAGTCCGGGGACTCGGACCCGCAGCAGCGCATCTCCAAGACCGGCGACCGTTGTCTGCGCAGCCTGCTGGTGCAGTCGGCGCAGTATGTTCTGGGCCGATTCGGACCCGATTCCGAACTGCGCCGCTGGGGCTTGAAGCTGGCGGCTACAGGCGGCAAGCGCG
>Ga0255356_1000969_pt1 | contig 18787 bp, 13 predicted proteins | sample HBST100metaG_FD_189944 | JGI IMG/M metagenome (GOLD analysis project Ga0255356, IMG submission 189944) | Peat soil microbial communities from Stordalen Mire, Sweden - H.B.S.T100 | ecosystem: Environmental > Terrestrial > Soil > Wetlands > Peat | place: Sweden: Norrbotten County, Stordalen Mire...
CGCTCCTGACCAGGCACAAGCGACACGTAGTCATCGTCCGCATATGCCGGCAGAACCCGCTCGTCATCACTTGCCGTTGCACCGTGTGCATCGGCACCGTGTGCCTTGGCTGCGCGCGCGCGCAGCGAGACATGAACGGCAAGGGCTACCACCGGCGACGTGTTGCGCAGATGAACGGTGACAAATGTATTCGGCCCCGACAAGCGCGAAGTCGCGATGGCTGAGACGGTGGCTTGCGCAAGGGACGAAAGCGCGGTGAAGTCGTTGGGATGGGTTTCGACGGCTCGCCAGTAGAAATTGTCCGAAAGCAGCTTCCCGGACGAATCGGTGAGATGGAGACGCACGAAATGGACGTCAGAAAGGCCATCGGACCAGTCGATAGCGCCCAGATCGGTGCTGCTCTCCGGCTCTCCCGCTGCTGGCATGGTCTTGTGAAGCATCAGCTTGCCATCGAGATTGTAGACGTCGATGGCCACCGACGCACCTGCGACGGGCGAGGGCAAGTGGTTGATCAGCTCGACATGCCAAGTAGCCTGATCAAGCTGGACATGAATCAGCTCGTTGGCCTTGCGCGCGCCATAGAGGGATGCAGTCGGTTCGAGATCATGGCCGTAGAGCTGATAAATGAAGCTCGGCTCTGCGGGATTTGTCATCCAGATCATAATGCCGGTTGCCGGGTTCCACATCGCGGCGTTGCGCCCCTCGTAGATGGCGCGAAAGTTCTCGTAATTGACCAGTTGGGCCTTTCTCGCGAAATCATCGACATCAGTTGCCGGGCCATACCGGGCGTTCAGCATCTCTGGAAACGTGTCGCCGCCCTGCGAGCCATGAGTCATGTCGTGCTCCGCCCAATCGTCGTTTTTGGGCGGCCACCAATCTTGCTGCGGCATCATCGCCTTGATGCCCTCTGCGGTGGGGACGGAAGGTTGTCCCATCTCGGTTTTGAACACCTGGCTCACGTGAAAATAGAAGCTGGGGCTCTGGTGGGAGTATGGGCCGCCTGACTGGACGCCGTGCCCCGCAGTAGAGCTAGACTGGTAGTAGCGCACACCGTCCAAACTGCTCACAAGCTTGCCCAGCGCCGCGTCAATGCTGGCGGGCGGAGCGCCCTCGTTGCGACCGCACCAGACGGCAATGGATGGATGGTTGCGGTAGCGCAGGAGCGTGTCGGCGGCGTTTTGAAGGTATGGCCCAGCATCGTCGGGATTGGGGCCGTCAGCGGGGTTGGGCTGGAAGAACTCGTCCCAAACCATGATTCCGTACCGATCGCAGAGATCGAAGAAATCCTCGTCGGTGCTCTGCCCCACCCAGTTTCGGATCATCACGAACCGTGCGATCTGGTGCATGCGGACCATGGCATTGAGACGGCTGCGCGGAATGCGCTTCATAGCCTCGTCCATCCCCCAGTTTCCGCCCACCACCATGATCGGCACGCCGTTGACAGTAAGATGCAGATTGTCGGACCCGGCCACAAAGTAGGTGATCTTCCTGATGCCGAAGTCGGTGCTTTGGCTGTCGGACGGCTGGCCGCCGACAGTGGCCGCAAGATCAAGCCGATACAGGTTCTGGGCGCCATAGCCGTTCGGCCACCAGAGACGAGGACGCATCACGTGCAGCGCCGCGGTGCCTGCGGACGGCGACCATGTGACAGTTTGTGTTTCGGCGCCAGCCAGTGTCACGAGCTTTGAGAAGCGCGTCTCCCCAATCGCGCCGGTCAGCACGATGGAAATTGCGTGATCGGTCTGGTTATGGACGTCGCAACTCACCGTGAGGTCGGCGCTGTCAAAGCCGGAGGTGGGAAAAGTTGCCCGCACATAGGGATTTTCGATGGTGACAGGGCCGCTCGGCACCACATAGACGCTGCGCCAGATACCGGTGTCGCGATCATGGACAGTGGTGATCCAGTTCCACCCAATGGCCGACAAGAACGTCGCCCCGTCGCGAGCCGACTCGCCACCGTTGGGCCCGACCCCGTTTGCCATGGTCTTGTGATGCACGGTCCCAACATGCGGCTGTGGGTCCACGCGCACGGCGAGAACGTTTTCCGTGCCAATTTTGGCGTATTTTGTGGCGTCAAACATCCCTTGCAGGAACGCGCCCCTCATGGTGCCGACAGAGTGACCGTTCACATACGCCTCGGCCGTGTAATTGATCCCCTCAAAATCAAGCCAGACCTGACGGCCTTTCCACGAGGGCGAGAGGGTGAACGTCGTCCTGTACCAATAGCTGGTTTTGCACAGGCTTTCGGGGATCTGATAGTTGTTCAGCCCGTAGAGAGGCTCGGGATAGACCCCGTTGTTCACCAATGTGGTCAGCACGGTTCCCGGCACCGTGGCGTTGTACCATGCTTTGGGCTTGTATCCGGCCTCAGACACCTGCTCTGCGCTCTCGGCAACCTTGGCAACGTCCTGCATCTGCCACGCACCGTCAAGCCGTATCGACGGTGGAAGGCCGGCTGCCGCCGCAGGTTTGGTGGGCCCACCTGGCACGAGCGCGGTCGCCAGACAAACCATCAACGAGAGGATGGCCACAGACGGTATTCTGCGGCGAGAGTGAACACGATATCGAAATCGCAAACGCGGCTTGAGAAAATGCATGGCAACAAAACAGCTCTCTTCAAGAGACGTAATCGGTGTAAATCAATTATGACGCCGTGTTGCCACAAAGGATCATGGTTACGCGTGTAATCAAGCAAACGTCCCAGCGCCTGTCCTCCCAAGTCTCTCCTTGTGACGAGCCGCCGCCGCGCCCGCGCACCGTTCTGAAGAAGGATTTTGAGCGTGGCAGATCGCTGCCCTCGGGCGCCAACGTATGGATGCAAAAGGCATCGGATGCGACGAATGGGAGCGCTAAATCGACGAATACGTTAGAGGCACTTTACGTAGGAGAAGACGTCCAATTAGGCTGAATCCAACGCAGGAGGAGCATGCAATTGCTCGAAGAGATGATATTCGAACAGCCAATAAACGAAGTGACCGCAATGTCGGAAGTCGACGAGAAGGCTGACGCCGAGCATACGTAAAAGCTAAAAACGCGCGACGACCAGGGCCCGATCACGCTGGAAAAACATGTCGACTGGGCAGATGCCAATCCGGTCTTCAGGAAAGTCACCGGATCTAAAGCTTCCTGGACTGGCGACGGCCCTATCACACCGGCTGACCTCCGTCCGACAATAGAACCGTGGCTAACTGCGCTTTTCCAGTCGGAGCGCCTAACTCTCTTAGCAGGGTCAGGGCTCAGCACGGCCGTCCATAAGATCGCAACGGGAGAAACAATGCCCGGGACGGCGACGGCAACATTCAACGCGTTCAACAATGAGATTAGCGCAGCCGCCGCCGCATCGGCGGCGGCGGCTAACCGGGCTGGCGACAACATTGAAGATCAAATCCGGGTAGCAATCGCCCACCTTCGCGGCTTGGAGATTCTCGGATATTCCTCGGAGCAGGCACGCAACCGAGCCGAATCACGCAGTGCCGAGGTGGTCCGAGTACTTAGCGAATTCGCTGCGTCGATTTTGGCTGGCGAGCGGAAAATAGCAACTGGCAGCAGCAACACCGAAAAGGCGTTTCGGTACCTCACAAGCTTCCTAATGAGCATTGCAAGCAGAACCGGCACACGTGACCGCCTCCAAATCTTTACGACAAACTACGACCGAATTATAGAAGCCGGAGCTGAAGTAGCAGGTCTGCATCTCCTTGATCGTTTCGTTGGCTCCCTGTCGCCAATATTCCGTTCATCCCGATTAGAAACAGACATGCACTACAATCCGCCAGGAATTCGCGGCGAGCCAAGATACCTGGAGGGCGTCGCAAAAATCACCAAGCTACATGGCTCCCTAGACTGGGTTGAAGCGTCAGGAACGATACGGCGCGTCGGCCTGCCGTACGGAGCGGAAGACACAAGGCCGTACCTAAATGCACCCGGCCTCAAGGGGCAACCGCCCTCCAATTCATGATCCACCCGAACGCGGCAAAAGACCGCGAAACGGCAGAATATCCATATGTCGACCTTTTTCGAGACTTTGCCGCAGCGGTATGCCGCCCCAATAGCACACTTGTGTGTTACGGCTATAGTTTCGGCGACGAGCACGTAAATCGCGTTATCGAGGACATGCTCACAATACCCTCGACACACCTAGTAGTGATCTCCTACAGTGATCCCATGGAGCGGATACACAAGATATGTGGCCGCCTCACGCGGCCCGCCCAGGTAACACAAATGATCGGCGACCACCTCGGTAACCTCGAGAGCTTGGTCGACCACTATCTCCCAAAGCCGGCGATAGACCTCGCCACTAGCCGTATGGCGGAGCTGATCAAAGCACGCATCGGGGCAGAGCCTGGCAATAGGAAAATAACCGTAGAAAAATCCGGCGAGAATCGGCGTGTTAAGATTGGCACGAGTCCGCTTGCCGCAGACGCCGATGTGATGATCGATCCCGATCGCTTGTTCGGCCGCCACCTAGCCGTTCTTGGTGACACCGGAAGCGGCAAGTCATGCTCAGTAGCTGGCCTAATCCGCTGGTCCCTAGAGCAAGCAAGCACGGCGGAGAATTCCCGACCAGATGCCCGCTTCATAGTGCTTGATCCAAACGGCGAGTACTCACGCGCATTCGCAGACAAAACCGCCGGGGCAACCGCCGCGGTCTTGAAGGTTGAACCATCATCGGGAGAAAAACAGTTACAGGTGCCGCTATGGTTCTGGAACAGTGCCGAATGGTCGTCGTTCACTCAAGCTAGCGCAAAAACACAACGACCGCTTTTGAAGCGAGCGCTCCGCGAGGTTAAGGCAGGGCGACCAATGACAGAAACAACATCAAAAGAGGCGCGAGAGCTTAAGCTCCGCAAATACGTGTCGTCGAGACTTACGGGAATAAGAAATGACTTTCGAAGTGGAACATCTGCGACAACATTCGGCCATGCACTCCGCGCAATACGCCTCGACCTTGCCGCAAAGAGGGACGCCTTCCCGACCATCGGCATAGACGACGTGTTGGGCGCAATTGATTCCGCGCTCGATGCAACGGTTTGCGCTTTCACTAACCGCAATGGTGAACGGGTAGAGACCTACTACGCGTTCACCGAGCAGCAAGTAGAACGAATCGAAACAAGCATGACGGGTGTCCTAGGCCACCTTGGCGGCATAATTTATGATCATGGGCCCGGCGAAGACACGCCACTACGGTTTGCGGGCGCGGATCTCGCGGATCACCTCGATATTCTCGCGGAACAAGAGAACGTTAGCCAATTCGTTGATTTTCTTGTAGCAAGAATACGGACATTTCTGGCCGACACCCGAATGAAAGGCATTGTCGAGAATCCCTCTCCGATCACGCTGCTGGAGTGGCTTCAGACGTATAACGGCAAATCAATAAACGAGGACCCAACAATAACAATAGTGGACCTGTCTCTCGTGCCAACCGAGATAGTGCACATAGTGACGGCTGTTATCGCTCGGATTGAGTTCGAAGCGCTCCAGCGATATAGAAGACAATACAAGAAAACCCTGCCAACCGTGATAGCGATGGAGGAGGCACATACGTTCATCCGCAGGTACAAGGCCGGCTCTGAATCCTACGATGCATCAAACATTTGCTGCCAAGTGTTCGAGAGGATCGCCAGAGAGGGAAGAAAGTTTGGCCTCGGCCTCGTAATATCATCGCAGCGTCCGTCGGAACTGTCCCCGACCGTACTGTCCCAGTGCAACACGTTTCTACTCCATAGGATAAGCAATGACGAAGACCAGAGAATAGTGCAGCACCTTGTGCCCGACAACCTACGCAGCCTTCTTTCGGTTGATTTCTCGCCCTCGTTATTTGACGCGATGCTTTCCCTTGGCCCGTCAGCGGTTCGTGTCAGTGTTGCAAAGTGGCTGCGAGGCGACCCGACCCCAAGCACGCTCACGTTGCCGCACGCTCTCACCTTCCGCCTTAAAGTCAGGCTCGGCAAGGCCCAGCAAAACGACAACGGGGAATACATCCCAATGATCGCCGTCGCCGTCGAAAGCAATGCCCAGCCCGACCAACAAGTTATGCAATTCGAATGACGCATCGCTGTCGGAAGCAGTCGAATCCCCAAAATCTTCCGGCAACCAACAGGCCTAGCTGCCCGTCGTTCTTGCGTCTCTCCGCGTAGAGAAGTCTTTGTTGAGTGTAGCAGGATGTATCGCGTTGACTACATCGAAGCGCTCTTGTCTCGGAACATTGACGTTCCGATGGCGCAATACTCTCCTAGCATGCCAGCGATGCCTTCCGTCTCCTATGGTCAGATGCTTGAAACCACAGGGCGGTTGTGCATAAACATCGGCAGCCGATATGCCAATGCGGAAGAATCGCACGTACATGTATATGAGCCGACGTTGGCCACGTCCTGAAATCCGTTCCGCATCCGGAAACCCGCCGTCACAACACGACGTCGATATGGCAACCGTCGCGCAAAGAGGCCGTCGGGAGGATGCCTGGAGGGGCTGACTGACCATCGAGAGCCAAGCTCTTTACGCCAAAGCCAGCGCCGCTCTCATTGCGCACGACGATATGGAGGTTCATGCCGCGAAATCGTCGGTTCACCGTGAATCCCTGCCAATCCCGTGGGATGCACGGATCTATGCGCAGACCGTCGATCTCCGGGCGGATGCCGAGAATCCATTGCGTGGCGGCGTAATAGCTCCACGAAGCGGTGCCCGAGAGCCAGGGCAAACGCGAAACTCCGAACTTGGGCGAAGCACTGCCATGCGTGCTCTGGCAGTGGACGAATGGCTCGATCTGCCTGATTTCCGCGCGGTCGTTGTACGCGCTTGGCATGAAAGCGCGATAGTACTCGTACGCACGATCGCCGTTGCCCATCATGCACTCGGCCATGACGGCCCAGCTTTGCGTGTGACAGAAAATGCCCGCATTTTCCTTGCATCCAGGATTGAAAAGTACCGCCCGCATCACGTTCACACTCGTCTTTTCAAACGGCGGATCGCATAGCATGATGCCGTACGGCGTGGCCAGGCGCTGGTGGACGCTCGCCAATGCCTGTTGCGCCTGACTTGGGTTGGCTGCCCCGCTCAGCACCGACCAGACCTGCGTGTTCAGATATACCTGGCCTTCCGGGTAGTTCTTGCTGCCATACACAGTGCCGTCTTCCGCAACAGCCCAGATGAACCAGCTTCCATCCCAACACACCGCCTGAATGCGCGAGTCAAGAGATTCACGCTGCTGGTTCGCCCAGGCAGCCTGGTCGGCAAGGCCAAGACGTTGTGCGAGATCGGCATATACACCAAGGCCGAAGCGCACTTGGAACGCCACAAAGACGCTCTCGCCGCGATATCCGAGCTTGAGACAATCGTTCCAGTCGGCCTGCAACCCGCAGGGAAGGCCGTTTTGGCCTGTTCTTTCGAGGTTGAACTCCAAGGCGCGGCGAAGGTGGGCAAATACCGTGTCCTCGCCACAATCGGAATATGGCAGCACCAACTGGAGGAAGTCGACGTCGCCGGTTTCGCCAAGATAGGCCGGAATAGCGTTAAAGAACCACAGGCAATCGTCGGACCGATAGCCATCTGCAGGAGTTGGCGGCATATGCCCTGGTTTGTGCAGCCACGGCTTGATCTCGGGACGTGCGCCACCGGTGGATTCTTGCCCGGCGAACATGAGCTCCAGCCGTTCGCGCGCCTGGGCCGGCACGAGCGACACCACCCCCATGGCGTCTTGCACACTGTCCCGATACCCAAGGCCGTCGCGATTCTCGCCCGTGTAAACCAATGAGCAGGCACGGCTCCATGTGAACGTGATCATGGCGTTGTATGCGTTCCAGACGTTCACCATATGATCAAAGTCATCGTCCGGCGTGTCGCATCTTAGCGATTCGAGCAGGCCGTGCCAATAGCGCTTCAGGGCGACCAGTTCTTGCTGCGCACGCTCCGGGGTTGCAAACTCCTGAATGATCTTGGCACCGTCCCTATCCGCTTTGCCGACCCCGAGCAGCACGAGGATGCTCCTGGTTTCGCCAGGTGCCAGCTCGATATCACTTTGAATCGCCCCGCAGGCGTTGTCACCATATGCCTCAGATCCAAGGCACAGGCCGCGCTCCACTGCGGCAGGATTATGGAAACTTCGGTACGGCCCGATGAACGCCTCCCTGTCAAGATCGTAGCCAGACATGGGTGCGCCTGTCTGAGCCATCCACCACCAACGCGATTGATCCCGATTGCCGAAGTTGGCCTGGTCCCTAGGCAAACGGCCGCAGGTTGACACGGAAACGACGTCGCCTGCCAGCTTGGCTTCCACAATATGGGCCGAGTACTGCAGGTTCAGCAGGTCGTTGCTCATGTTCCATTCGCTGGTAAACTCGGCAAACGAAAAGACGGAGAGGCGGCGAGAACTGCCTGACGTGTTTGAAACGCGCAACCACCAGTACTCGAAATCCTGGTCCAGCGGAACAAAATACGTGGTCTCGGCCTTGATATCGGCGTAATCGCTTTCGATTACCGCATACGATGTTCCAAACCGGCATGTGGAGCGGTACTGATCCAGCGACTTGCCCACGGGCTGCCACGATGCGGACCAATAATCCCCGGTGTCGCGGTCGCGCAGGTAGAAGTAGCGGCCAGGCTGGTCGAGCGGCACGGAGTTGTAACGGAACCGCAGCAAACGGCCGTCGGCCGCAGCATGCGTGAACGAGTACCCGCCCGCGTTGTTGGTGATGATCCCGCCGTAGCGCCTGCTTCCCAGGTAATTGCTCCAAGGGCGCGGCGTGTCGGGACGTGTGATCACATACTCTTGCGCGGCGTCATCGAAGTGTCCGAACTGCATTGTGTTTTCCCCCGGGCCGGTAACGGCGCCCCGTGCGCTGTCGGGGCTATAGGATGATAACAGAGCGGGCGATGTGCGTGTCAGCGATCCACAATAGCGAGCGGGCGGTAAGGATGCCCAGCACCCGCGTCGGCCTGCTTCACGGCTTGGGCCTCATCGAGCGTCATCAGAATTTTGGCGACGATGTCGGGACGGTTAAGCTGGTCCCGGAATTTCGACACCGGCACAAAATCGGCGGCTTGATCTTTCCCGTTGTTAAAATGGAAGCCGAGCAGGTGATCGCTGCCGGCCGAGCAGTCGTAATATCCGGACGGCGTCCATGCGATCCATTGTTTTTTGTCTGCATCGGGGAACAGCGCGAGGAGTTCCTTGCCGTCGCTCATCCGGTACCAGCGGATCGTGCCGTCTCCAAGGGCTGCTACGGCCAATTTACCGTCGGCGGTGACGTTTACCGCCCAAACAGCCATCGGCGTTTCCGCTGCCCATTTTAGCTTTCCATCGGCGCCGAAGCAGCACAGCGCGCCCGCGCCTATCACAAGGCTCTGGTGATCGGGAGCTATCGCCACTGCGTGTGCCGGTTGACCGTCCCCGATCTTTAGAGGTTGCCCGTTGAGCGTGGGCCGCGAATTGCTGGCTTTCCAATTCTGAATGTCAAGGCCGGGCGCCGATGTGACCGCAGGCGAGAAGCTATCCGGCGCACTTCCAAGCGTGACAGCCCTCGCAGCAAGCGAGAAGGACGCGGGGTCATCGCCCGCGTTGTTGTATCCAAACGAAACCGATCCAGGGCTTGCCCCCAGCCTGAGCTCGTCTTGGGCGTGGCGCAAATCCGGAGCAGCGGAGCTGAGCACATACTTGCGATCTTCGCACCAAACGCCGATCGCGGCAGGGTCAGTCACATAGGCGATTCCGCCGTGTGGCAACGTAACAACGTTGGTAACTCGATGCGCGCCCGTGTCCAAGTCCGCATAATCGTCCGAGCTCACGTTCCAGCGGCGCAGGTTGTTGTGCCCATCCGTCCACGCAGGGCCGGCAAATATGTACTTGCCATCTTTCGACCAGCATACGTTAAAGAGACTGACCTGCCGTAGCCCCGCAGTGCTGGGTGTGAGCATGGTTGACAGGTCGGTGCCAGAAAGGACGTCGACACGCACCGCATCGTCATAGCCGACCAACAGCCGCGAACCGTCGGGCGAGAACGCTAAGCCTGCGGCCGAGCCGCCAGGCGCTTTTTTCTTGGCAACCACGGCCAATCCGTTCGACGTGACAGAACACAACCTTACAAAACCGTCACAACCCGTGGTGGCGATCCGAATCGGGCCACCCGCAGTCTGGGGCGCAAATGCCGACGCGATGCAGTATTCGCCGCCCGTATCGTCCGCCCCAACGAGCGCCCAATCGGAAGTCCGATAGGCGTGGATACCGAACGTTCCCCCAAATGCAAGGTACTTTCCGTCTGGCGAAAAATGGAGGTTATTGACTGTATTGTTGAATCCGGTCAGCCTGTGTATCATCCGACCAGTGGCCCTGTCGAAGATATAGACCGAAAAGCTGGCATCCCATTGGAAGCCCGTTTGGCCGCTGCAGGCGACAGTGGCGCCGTCCGGTGAAATCGCAACGACTGCCAGCCTGCCCTCGAGTCCGTCACCAATCGGCGGTCGCAGGACACCGACAGGAACAAGCTTGGCGGCATCGCCTTGATCTTCGGACGGCGGATCGGAGAAATCCCCGCGGATCTGCCATACCCTCACCGTCTTGTCTTCGCCTGAAGTAACGACGTACTTCCCGTTCGCGTCAACCGCGAGCCCATAAATGGGGCCAAGATGATTTCCGGTCTCCAAACAAAGGATCGGTGCAGCGGCAGGCGGCTCGGCGCGCACAAACACGCATGGAACAAGAATCGTGCAGGCGAGCAAGCACAAGAGGACGACGGGACGATAGGTTATAGTGACCATAATTGTTAAACCGCGTTCATCGCAAGGCCCGGCCCGTAAACAGGCCACGTCATGTCCCCCCGTCCTTGGTCGGGGCTTAGTGACTAGTGATAAGATGCGCCGCAATGGGCAGCTTTCAAGATGCTACGGGTTTGTCGCCGGGGCGATGGCGATGATGAAATCGGGAACGACACCGGAGGTTATGATTGCGGGAACCTGCACGCCATGCGTGAGGTCTTTCACACGGGACGTTACGTAAACGCTGAGAGAGCCCCAGGTGACGTATCCGGACGGATTGGCGGCCTTGCCCTTGATGCCCTCGACGAGTGCTTTCGTAAACGCGCCGTTCTTCCACTGATCCGATTCAACGCTGGGTTGGGCGCCTGATGCGGAGAGGAACAGCACGGTGCCATTTGGCGTGTTCTGCAGATCTTGATCGATTCCGGACAAAGGGACGTCCTTGTTGGCGTCGGCATCCGAAGGCTTCAGGGGCTGGCCGGCATCCATGAACACGAGCGCTTTGCACGGCAGCACATGGATCGTTTCGGCGAATTCAGTCTCTCGAACCCCTGTACTGCGCACGTCCGCCGGATCAATTTCCGAACATCCAAAATAGTAGTTGCCCTTATTGTCGGCCAGTCCGCGGCCACTGAGGAAAATCATAGCGACGTCGTATTGTGTCGGCTGCTTTTCCATCCAGTCCAAGCCCTGCAGCACAGCCTGGCGAGTCGCAGCTTGGTCGGTGATCACTTTGGTGACAACGTCCCCATAAAGGCTGCCCTTCTGCGCTTTCATTGCACTCACAAAATCAGTGGCGTCCTTCGCCGCATAATCGAGCTTCGGCACCCCGGCATTGAAGTAGTCGCCCACCCCGATGGCAAGAATATACAAGTTCGGCTTGTGCGGCGCAGGCGGCGTGGCTGGTGCCGCATTCCCCGCGTCAGCGCCCGCGCCAACGGGAACGGGCACATCAGCGCGCACGCTCAGCGACACCGTAAAAAGGTAACAAAGAGCAAAGATCGCGGCAACGCAGGGCATCTCGGTGCGGGTTTTCATAGCTTGGAGTCTCGGCGCATTTTATCGGTCTATTCGACATTTTGCAGGGCGTTCCTTCTTTTCAAGGAGACCGAGATTGGGCACGTTATTGGAGTGCGCGAGCGATCACAAAGTCTGGGACGGTGGCATATGTCAGTGGCGACTGGGCACCTGCAGTGAGGGCTTTCACTCGGTTCGAGGCATAATAGCTCAGCGATTGCCAGGTGACTTGCCCAGTTGCGTCCGCCGCTTTCCCACGGAGGCCTTCGACAACGGCTTTTGTGAACGCGCCATTTTGCCACTTGCTGGACTCCTTGCTAAGCTGCGGGCCGGTCGCCGACAGGAAGATGACAACGTGGTTTTTAGGGGCCAAGATATCGTTGGATGCCACAGCGCTTTGCATGATGTTCGCAGATTCAACGCTTCCCGCATGGCAGGCGTCAATGAAGACAAGCACGGCGCATGGGATAGACTGCACCGAGCGCGCTAAATCGGCCTCGGAAATGCCAGTGGCAGGCATGGCACGGGGATCGATGTCGGACGAACCCAAATAGAAAGCCCCCGACTTGTCACGAAGCCCATGCCCAGAGAAGAATATCATCGCAATGTCCGCCTTCGTTGCCCGCGTTTCGATCCAGTTTAATCCTTTCAATATCCCATCGTGAGAAGCGGCGCGATCCGTGAGGAGCATGGGCACAACATTTGCGTAGACGAGCCCCTTCTGGGCGGACATCGCGGCGGCAAAATCAGACGCGTCCTTCGCCGCATAGGTGAGCTTGGGCACGTCGGCGCTGCGATATTGGCCAACTCCGATAGCCAGCACATACAGTGCGGGCGCACTATTGGCCGAGGCAACCGACACGTCGGGCGCGAGGCTGAGAAGAAGTGCGATCAATATCGGCAGCAAAGATTTCTGGATCATGATCCTAGCCGGCGCACGGAAGACACACACTAAGACATACGCCCGTCCATGGCCGGTGCGATCGCGCTTTTGTCGACCGGAACGACGCTTATGCTTCCATCGACCTCGAGCACTGCCATGCGCACGTCCTGCAGGGAGGTTATGCCGTGTTCGCGAACTGCGGTGCGGAGTTGGTCCCGGGACACGCCTTCGCGGCGGCAATGATCCCGCACAACGTCGCCGTTCATAATGAGAACCGTGGGGATTCCGGCGAATTGCTGTTCAATTCTCGGTGCGTTGCGAAAGACAAGCGAGAGCACTTTTCCGGCCAACAGCAATATGCCGGCGCAGGCAAAACCGACGGTGAGGTCGCCCGTGCCTTTGGTCATCGCATTTTGCACCGCATTGGCGAGCGCCATGATCATCGCGAGATCGTAGATATTCATCTGAGCCATCTGGTGCTTGCCGAGAAGACGGAGGCCGATGACGCACACGGCGAGAATGACCGTGGTGCGAACGCACAACGCCGCGAGAAAAAGAACATAGCCTGTGTGCATGGTTATGACAGCCTGAGCGCACGGTAATGGTGCCGCGTGGTCATCACGGAGCTCGCATTGGGGACGACGCTGATCGTGCCGTCAACTTCGAGCACGGCAATCCGCACATCCTCGACCCGCGTTATCCCATGCTCGCGCAACGCGGCCATTACCTGCTCCTTGGTGACGCCCTCCCTCTTCATATGCGAGGTGATCAGGTGTCCTGCATTGACAACGAGGCTGGGATCGCCGATCATGGCACGGCGCAAGCGCCGATTTCGGCCCATCACCTCGCTGAAGCCCTTGTTGAGCAGCAAGAGGGTCATGCCGGCAGCAATTCCGCCGCCGAGCGACGTGTCCGATCCGACCATGGCGTTCTGCACCGCATTCGCGAGCACGATCAGAAGCACCAAATCGTAAATCGTCATCTGCCCAAGCTCCCGCTTTCCCAATAAGCGCAGCCCGGCAACCAGAAACAGATAAACGACAAATGTCTTGGCGACAATGATCAGAACGCCGACGATATCAGGGTGGTCAAATACACTCTGCAGCCAATGGCTCATAGCATGTTTCCTTTGATCGACGGTAAGCCGCTCAAGAGCCCAACAACAACAGCCTAAGAGCGATTTTCCGTCACGCAGTGTACCCGGCGGTCAGAAGGCGCTTTACAATGCCATGGGAATAGGCGGAGCCGATGAGGTTCATGAACTGGAGAAAGTCCACGTGCGCAGAGTCGTCCGCAGAGTCTGAGATGGTTCGAATGATCGTGTAGTCGATTCCGTATTCAAAACAGACTTGGGCCACGGCGGCGCCCTCCATTTCCACACACGAAACTGGCAGGCGCGTGAGAAGCTCGTCGAGATCATGCTGGCGGGCAAAGAACTTGTCGCCACTGGCCACGTCCGCCTCAACAACTTTTGGCTCGGTGATGCCAAAAGTGCTCAACGTCGCCTCGGCTATGGTTTGGCTAAGGTCGTGTGCCAAGAAGGCTTTGGCCGCATGCACTGCCTGCGTTCTCGATTTTGGAGACGTCTCGAACTTGGCAGTGTTGAGCAGCGGGATCTCGTGCCGTTGGAACAGCGGACGGGCATCCATGTCGTGCTGATAGAGGCATTTCGCCACGACAACGTCCCCAACGCGCAGAGACCGGTCGGCCGCACCGGCGACGCCGGTGAAGACGATTCTGTCCACGCCGAAATCCGTAATGAGATGAACGGCCGTCGCCGCAGCGGCCACCTTCCCGCATCGTGAAAAAACTGCGACCACCGGCTGGCCCCAAAGCGATCCGCAGTGATAGGTTCTCATGCCCTTGACGGCACTCACCGAAACATCCCCGAGTTCCGGAATGAGCGTTTCGATCTCCTCGGGCATGGCCCCCATTATCCCTATCATAGCGTGTTCACCGAAGACACATGCACCGTTAGGCTTGTTTGGGATGCATCAGGTCGTGCGTAATATCCCTATATTCCTTCAGAAGGGCAGTTCGCCTAGGCGCTGATTTATCGCCGTCGCCAATCGGCAGGACGTCGATCTCCGACGCCTCGACCACCACGCCGTCGCGCAATTTTCGAAGCGTGCTCTTATGACCGCCAGCGGGTTGCAGCTTTGCTAGCTCTCTGTCAATATGGTCAAGTTTGATCTGTTGTAGAAACCAGGGTTGTATTGGTTTTTCAGGCATTTTTCTCCTTGGAATGTCGATCGTTCAATTTTTAGCATCGCAAACGGCTCGACATTACCTTTAACCTTACCCTATTTGACGACATGACAACGTCAATCCCCCGTGATTCACTGAGCGGCGCAGGCGGCAAATTGCGGAGAACAGCGGCGTTTTGGTCCGCCGGAAGATGGTCACCGCAGAAGCTAAAGCCATCCCATCCTCACTCGGGAAGCGCTTCGAACACCAGAACTTCAAAGGGCTGGAGGTCAAATGCTGTCGGCACCCCTGCACGCAATTCGCCGCCCTGAATCCGCTGATCCGAATAGGGAGACACCAGTTTGTAGTGCTGCTTTGCCCCGATCGGCAGCTCGAACGCCGTCTGCGCATCCATGTTGAGACTTTCCGGAACGGCACTCGGGTTGCGGAGGACGAAGATGCCCTTTCGGGGCGACCAGGACGCGTAACCGTACACATCCCCATTGCCAGGATCGCCGCCGATCCAGTGCGAATCGGCCAAGACGTCGCTGTTGGCATGGGACCATTTCGCGGAAGCCGCAATATCGTCCCAGCCGGCCTGGCTCATCAGCGACGGGGTCAGGTACAGCTCTTGAAGCGTCGCCCCGTTGGCGAAGTACACCCGTGCGTCATGCCTTAGATCCGGGCCAACGGCAGAGAGGTCCTTGCCCTGGTAGAACCGACCAAGTGCAATGCCGTGGTGCATGATGGAGTTGAGCGGATAAAGAGGCGCCCTCTGCACCACGTTGCGATAGATCTCCATGTCTCTGTACGTCAACCACTGCTCGCGCTTGTCGCCGACGCCTGTCCAGCCGACGTCGGCACCGCCGCGCCAGGTGCAGTCGATATGGTTGAGCCAGAACGGCGAGGGCCAAGTGCCAACAGTGACGTTGAGAAAGAGGTTGGGGTCTCGCTGCCTCAGGTCGCCGGCAACACGCAGCAATGCCATGAAATGTGGAGTCACGCCATCGCCCGCCTTGTCCCATTTGAAGTAGTTCACCTGATAGGTTTGAATCAGCTTGAGCAGGTAATCACGGAACCAGGCATAGTATTTTGGATTGCTGAGATCCAGCGAGGCACCGTCCACAAGCCCAAGCTTCCGCGCATTCTCCGTCCGCATGGGACGTTCGCTATAGCCGCCCAAGGGGCTGATCCAGAGGCCCAGATGAGTGCCATCTGCTTTGAGCTGCTTGGCGAGCGGGGCAAAGCCATTGGGGAATTTTACTGGATCGACGCCCCAGAACGTGTTGACATGGTCGTCCCACCCGTCGTCGATCACGTACGAATCGAGCTTGACCCCACGTTTTGTCGTAAGCTCGTGGTAAAACCCTGAAATCGCATCTGCAAACGTCGCGTCAGTGACGCCCTGCGCCAAATCGTACCAACAGTTGTATTCCAAGAACGGCCGAGTCGGCCTGGCACGCTCGCGCTCGACATACGAGAGCACGGAACGCCGCAATTGACCGTCGGGATAAACGCCAGCAACCGACGAGAACGTGTAGGAGCTGCCATTGTCGAGCGGCAGCCTGCACGCAACGGCAGAGCGAGCCCCATTGGCGGTGTCATTGACGCCCATTGGCAGCTCACAGCCAAAGAACCAGTTTGCACCCGCGATGGGGCTCCCTGGCACGTCCCCAACTTGCACCGTGCCGGCAACAGGAAAATCAACCAGCTCAATGCCGGTGAGCATCCCCGCCGCGCCGCGCGAATCAATATCGACAACCTGGCGAACATAGTGCGCGTTGTCGCGCAATATGGCCCGCCAGCTCACGGTGAGCGGGGTCGTATCGCTTTTAAGGGTCGCCATGACAGCCTTGCCACCCGGAACAGACGTAATCCTAGGCGGCGCTGTGAGATGAAACGACGATGAGGGCAGATTGAAGTCGATAGCGGGCTGTACGTTGGAAATGACGTTCTCGCCATCTTTCGTGACAACGCTGAACTCGCCGAGCGGGGTACGGGAATTGACGAGAACGAACTGGCCATTGGGCCAAACGAGCGCAAGGCCCGGTCCCCAAGACATGCCTTGGTCGGTTTTCTTTTGGATTCGTGCGGACACAAACGACGTGCCAGTGGGGACGCTCCATTGCGCATAGGCCGCAGTGTTGGCATCGGCCGACAGTTCCAACCGCCTGTCCGAAAAAGTCAGCTTTGTGTTCGGCTGAGGAGACTGATGCAGCTCCGGCGCGGTGGCGATTTCCGGGCTAATCTCCGAGATCGTGCAGCTTCCCATGGCACCTGGGTCGGGATAGTCCGCACCGTCGCCATTCAGGCTGAGCTTGCCACAGCGCAGCAAGGCCGGATCACCGGCAAACGCCGCACGTGGGAACGATTTGAGCACGCGCCACGACTGGCCGTTGCCCCAGACAGCAGAAACAGTGTCCCTTTCCACCCTCAAACCGAGATAGAAGCCATCAGTTCCCGGCTGAACAGTGCTCTGCGCGGTGCTTATCCTAAACAGCTCCCGTGCGCCGGGCTCTGGTTTCTGCGGATTGAGCGCGTTGCTGATGCCAGAAGGAACCAGCCTGCCGTGCTCGCCAACCTGCCAGGTGAGCGAAAGCAGATTGTTCGAGAGCGTGAACTTGCCGTCAGACGCAACCGCGTGGGCCGCACCGGGCGCAGGCCCAGGAAATGCCACCGTTTGAGCGGACGCGCTGCTAGCGGCCAACAATGCGCAAGACAAAATCAATAGAAAGAACTTACTGCTCCACACGTTATGAATCATGTTGCTTACTGCCCCGTCGCGGACTTCGGAAGAATGGAAATGGTGCCCGCAGAATCGGTGCTGGACGCGCATTCCACGGTTGCGAGAAGAGTCAACGGAGTGCCGGGTACCATCTTCTGAAGATCGAGCGTATAGACGTTCTCTCGGGTGTCATTGCCGGTCCAGCCCTCATGGACATCGCTTGCTATTACTTTTTTGCCCTGCTGGACAGACACCGAGTGGATTTCCAAGGCGCTTTGACCTTTCGTGTATTTGAAAGTCACGTTGTACACGCCCGGCGCGGGCACCGATTTTGTGATGTCCCACAGCCATGCCTCACGCGACGTCGACGTCACTGTAGAATCCCAGGCCCCATCCCTTAGCGTCGCCTTCGCCACAACGGGGTCCTCTTGAGACGCGAGGGCGCTCCACGACGCGAACAATCGCCGGGACACGTCGACCGTGTTGCCTATCGGCGCGGTTGGATACGATTCATGGCCATTCACCCATGTGTACTCCCAGTCGCGTATATCGTTGCGCTCCTTGTTCTCATCAATCGGCTGGCCCTGTGCGAGAGACTGGTTGAGCGCAGCTAGCCACATTTGCCACCGATGCAGGTAAAAGCCCGAAAGAAGGCCGTTCCACTGCCGGTTCGCGTAATCGGGATAGCATTGCGGCTCGCTCCACGTGGTGAGGAGCGCTCGCGCATTTTGTTCGCAAAGATCCTGCTCAGCGGGCGACGATCCCCAACTGCGCGCATCTCGCAGCCACACGCCCAAAAGGAACTCGCGACGTGTTCCCATGAGTTCGTTCATATCCGAAATGAGCCTCAGCATGCGGTTGCCGATAGCCTGCACCTTTGCCGTGTCCTTCGCTCGATATGCGGCGACGAGCTGTGCCTGCATGCGCGTGAAGTAATCGCCGAGCACCTGACGCCCAACGTCCGCCAAATCGTAGTTGTAGCCATCTGATCCGGAGCATTCGGGCGCAGCATCAAGAAGGCTCTTCCATGCGGGAACCAGAGCGGCGGTGTCATAAGGCGGCCTTGACGGTGTGCCCTCGCGTGCGCTCATCTCGGGATTGAGCGACGGGCGGCCGCACATCGCCGAGTTGACATCGTGCCCGCCGGAGTTACTGTACGCAGTGGCTTGAAGAACCTTCCAAGCGTCTCGCACGCTTGGCGGATCGCTGCCGTAACGTCGGGTGGCATAGTC
>Ga0255356_1000973_pt1 | contig 18756 bp, 15 predicted proteins | sample HBST100metaG_FD_189944 | JGI IMG/M metagenome (GOLD analysis project Ga0255356, IMG submission 189944) | Peat soil microbial communities from Stordalen Mire, Sweden - H.B.S.T100 | ecosystem: Environmental > Terrestrial > Soil > Wetlands > Peat | place: Sweden: Norrbotten County, Stordalen Mire...
TCTCAAGGATCACGCGCCGTTGTATTTCAGGATGCAAGACTATTGCCCTGGAAGCGGGTGTGGCGCAACGTGGCTGTGGGACTTAAAGGAGACAAGGTTCGCGAGAGATCGAGTCTGGCGTTGCATGAGGTGTGCCTTGGACATCGGCTTGACGCTTGGCCGCTAACTCTATCCGGCGGCGAGGCCCAACGTGTTTCCTTGGCGCGCGCTTTGGTGCGTGAACCGCAGCTTCTGTTAATGGATGAGCCTTTCGCAGCGTTGGATGCTCTGACACGCCCCAAAATGCACCAATTAGTTCTTGCTCTTTGGCGAGTCCACAAACCTGCGGTGATGCTCGTGACCCATGACGTGGACGAAGCGATTGCCCTCAGTGACCGGATTCTTGTGCTTGACAAGGGACATATCGTGGCCGAAGAACGCATTGAGACAGAGCGTGGAAAGCAGCGCGTAGATCTGGTCTATGAGCTGCGCAAGCACCTGCTTAATTATCTTGGCTGCGATGTAATTGCCGCGCCTGAAGAGTCGCATTGCGACGAAATCAATCATGCGTCAGCTCGAGCAGAGGATCTAACCGGCGTCGGCAGTCAATACTTCTAGCAAACGGCATCTCTGGAAGAGTGCGCATCTGGACCTGCCATCAGGCTTTGGTTCAGTTCGTATCTTCATTGCAACATGGTTCTGAACTGCTTTGAGGAGGAATGTTCATGTCATCGGTGGAGTTATCCGTGGAACCATCCACTCAATCGTCCGTGAAGCTTGTTTTCGACAACGAAAGTCTTGCTCACAACTACGAACGTCTAAGCGCCGATCGTCAATTCAAGTCGGGGCAGAATCTAATCTCTGATCTGAAAATTGCGCTGGGAGAAACAGTGCTCGATGTCGGCAGCGGCACTGGTCTTCTTGCCGAATACACCGCGGACGTGGTTGGGCACTCGGGAGCCGTGGTAGGCATCGATCCCTTGCCTCTTCGTGTGGAGTTGGCCAAGCGGCGCGGCCGGCCCAATCTCAATTTTGCAGTTGGCGATGCCAACGATCTGAACATGTTTGCCAAAGAGAGCTTTGACGTTGTCTATCTCAATGCCGTGTTCCATTGGTTGTATGAAAAGTTGGAGCCTTTGCGGCAATTTCACCGTGTGCTGAAAGTTGGCGGTCGCCTCGGAATCGCCACTGGGGACAGGGAGCACATAAGCGTGTTGCAATCCTTGAAGGCTGAAGTCATGTCGCGAGAGCCGTATCGCAGCTATCCTGAAGCGTTGAATGGCTCAGCCTACTCTGTCAGCCTAGTTGAACTTGTCAATCTTCTCGATCAAACGGGCTATGCCGTTCAAAAAATCGAATTGCAGCCATCCACCCAATATCATCCAACCGCAGAAGCAGCGATAGCTTTCATCGAAGCCAGTTCGTTCGGCAATTTTCTCGGTCATTTACCGGAAGATCTCCGCGCGTCCGCACGAATAGATATCGCCGACGAGCTGAAGAAACACAGGACTTCAAAGGGAATCGGTTTGGATGGCGTTCGTATCGTAGCCATTGCGGTTAAGCGCTAGGTTATTTCAGTAAATATGGGAACTTATTGTTCACGGAGAAATAATGGCGGTTTCGCTGCGATCTACTGAATGTTCAAACACCAAGGCCGACTCGATCAGTCCCGAAGCGATCGGGCTAAAGCTGCGGTTATTCATCGATCCTGCACGCGTCCTAACTCGAACGGTCGATAGGATCGCTTTTGCTTCCGATGCAAGTCTGTATCGCCTCATACCCAGGGCTGTTGTGCAACCCATCAGTACGGAGGAGGTTCGCCAGTTATTCTGCTTCAGCAATGAAGAGAAGATACCGCTCACCTTTCGTAGCGGCGGAACCAGTCTCTCTGGGCAGGCAATTACCGATGGGCTGCTCGTCGATGTGGGCCGCTTTTGGCGTTCGGCCAATGTGGAGGACGAGGGACGCCTGTTGCGCGTTCAACCTGGGCTGATCGGGCAACAGGCAAATCAGGTTCTGAAAAGGTACGGCGCGAAGATCGGGCCGGACCCGGCCTCGCTCAGCTCCGCGCGGCTGGGCGGAATTCTATCCAATAATGCCAGCGGTATGTGTTGCGGTGTGATTCAAAATGCGTACCACACGCTTCGCTCGATGACTTTTCTGCTGCCATCCGGCACTCAGATCGACACCGCATCTCCTGAAGCAGACACACAGTTCCGGAAACGCGAGCCGCAGTTGGCTGAGGGGCTACTGAAACTGAAACAACAACTCGAGGCTAACACGGATTTGGCTGACCGGATCCGCTGGAAGTACCGCATGAAGAACACGACCGGTTATTCGCTGAATGCTTTTCTCGATTACTCCACGCCGGTCGAAATCTTCAGCCATCTGCTGATTGGAGCTGAAGGTACGCTGGCGTTCATTGCTGAAGCTGTGCTGGAGACTGTTCCTGATTTGCCGGTGAAGTATACCGGGCTGCTGCTGTTTCCCGATTTTCGTGCCGCCTGCGCCGCTATTGTACCTCTGCGCGATGCCGGAGCCGCAGCGCTGGAAGTGATGGACCGCGCCTCTCTGCGCTCGGTGGAGAACAAGACGGGAATCCCGCCCGAGATTCGGCAACTGCCCGACGGTGCGGCGGGTTTGTTGGTCGAATTCCAAAGTGCGGATGCAAATGCAGTTCAAGAAAACGCAGCCAAAGCGCAGGCAGCGGTCGGAGGTTTGGAGTTGCTGCGCGAGGCTCAATTCACCAGCGACCCGCGCCAACAGGAACTTCTGTGGAATATCCGCAAAGGAATGCTTCCTTCGGTTGGCGCGGCGCGAGCCAGTGGAACCACAATCATCACTGAAGACTTGGTCTTTCCTGTGTCGCATCTGGCCGATGCGGCGCAAGACCTGACCCGCCTTTTTGAAAAACATGGGTACAGTAATGCAATCCTTTTCGGACATGCGAAGGACGGAAATCTCCATTTCGTCCTCGCGCAAGGATTCAACACGGAAAAGGAGATGGACCAATACGGCAAATTTATCGACGATGTCGTAGACCTAGTAGTGCATAAATACGACGGCGCGCTAAAGGCCGAACATGGCACCGGGCGCAACATGGCGCCATTCGTTGAAACCGAGTGGGGCAGGGAAGCCTACAAAGTGATGCAGCAACTTAAGGCGTTAGCCGATCCGGAGAACCTGCTTAACCCCGGCGTCATTCTTAATCCAGATCCCGCTGCGCATATGGCCGATTTGAAGAAGATGCCGGTCGTGGAGGCAGAGGTCGATAAGTGCATTGAATGCGGTTTTTGCGAGCCCGTCTGCCCCAGCCGCAGCTTGACTCTCACCCCGCGTCAGCGAATCGTGGTGCGCCGCGAAATCCAGCGGCTGAAGGATACCGGCGCCGATCGCACCAGCTACGACGCGCTACGACGCGACTTTCCTTACGCAGCTCTGGACACTTGCGCTGCAGATGGTCTTTGCGCAATGGCTTGCCCTGTGAATATCGATACCGGCGTCCTGACCAAGCGACTTCGTCAGTTACGGCATACTGCGCTTGCCAATCGCATTGCCGTTGCGGTTGCACGTAACATGAGGATCACGGAATTCTTTGCTCGGCTTGCGCTGGCCACGGGCCATGCCGTACAAACGACGCTCGGTCTCGTCATTATGCGGGGAATTACGCGCCTTCTTGACAAGTTCTCACACAGAACGATCGGTGAACCCTTCTGGCAATGGTCTGCCGAAATGCCCAGACCGCGTCGCGGCAAGTTGCCGGTGCGCGCACGGCAGAATGCGGAAGCGGTCTACTTTCCTTCCTGCATCTCACGCATCATGGGCGCGCTTCCTGGCGAGCAGCAAGAAACCAGTCTCATGCAGGCACTTCTTTCGGTCGCTGAGCGGGCAGGCGTTCAACTCTACGTGCCTGCGAACATCAGTGGCAATTGCTGCGGAGTTCCATTTTCCTCCAAGGGCTTTGAAGCTGCACATCAGGTTGCGGTCAATCACACGATTGAAAACTTCTATCGCTGGTCCAATGGAGGAGAACTTCCGATTGTCGTTGATACCAGTCCCTGCACGTATGGTCTAAAAACAGCTCGCTCACACCTCAGCCCAGAGAACCAAACTAAATTCGACAAGCTCACCATTCAGGACTCGATCGAGTTTGCCCATGACCGCCTGCTGCCCAAACTGCCGATTCTCCGCCGAGTTCACTCCGTGGCGCTGCACCCGGTGTGCTCGGCCGCCAAGATGGCCATCATTCCCAAGCTGACCCGAATCTCCGAGGCGTGCAGCGAAGTTGTACTTGTGCCGCGCGACACCGGTTGCTGTGCCTTTGCCGGCGACCGTGGCTTTCTTTTTCCAGAACTAACGGCCGCGGCCACAAGCATCGAAGCCGCGCAGGCGACAAAGGAAGAACATGATGGATATTTCTCCAGCAGTCGTACCTGCGAGATTGGAATGACTCGGGCAACAGGCAAGGTCTACCAGTCTTATCTGCACTTGTTGGACTATGTATCGCGCCCGTAATAGCGTTCCATTTGTTTGTACTTGCGATAGCGATTTTCAGATTCACCTGTGGCCCTTTGCAAGAATGATCTAGCCTTGCAGAAGTTTGACCGCGCAACTCCACCACGCTGCCAATAGCGTGAAACAGATTTATGGGGAGAAGCAGAATCTTTCCAAGGGAGGCTCCTGTGAGCAATAATCGGTCCGAACGTGCATTAGAACTTTTCTCGCAGAAATACAACTGCGCCCAGTCGACCTTTGGCGCTTGCTCGGTGAGCGGCGGCCTCAGCGAGGCACAGCGGCTGGCACTGGCTGCGCCCTTCGGAGGCGGCGTTGCGCGGCAAGGAGAGATATGTGGGGCTCTCACCGGTGCACTGCTGGCCCTTGGAGAGACTCTCGGAGAAGCGATGGCCGCTGACCCCGTCGCGGGTCGTCAGGCTCTTTACGAGCAGGTTCATCATTTGACAGATGAGTTCCGTGCGGCTCACGGCTCGATTCTCTGCCGCGAACTGACTGGCTGCTCACTCGATACCGAAGAAGGACAGCATCTGTACACCGAACAAGGGCTACATCAGAGTTTATGCAGCAAGCTGGTCGTCTTTTCAGTCGAACACGTGGGAGCGACGGTGGCCGCCATTTCTCGATAAAGGTGAACGCGTTCACAGGCATCGAAGCGATGTGGACGGCTTTCGCACGGAAGAGATTGGCGACTATCTCAAAGTTAAAGGGAACCGCAGTACGCGGTGGGTTTCGCAGTGCGCAGCCGATCCTGCGACGCTGTGGCTTGGAGATTACGCTCCGAGCAACGTTCGCACCTTATATCACTTGCTAGGAAGTGAACGCGCTGGTTGCTGACCTGTGGGACCTGGGGTAAGGACGTAATCGGGGTTTATTCGAAGGACTTATCTAGCTGGAAGTTTTCTTGTAACGGAAAATGCCCTTCTCATAAAGAGAAGGGCATTTTTGTCTGCTATTGAATTCAGTACTTTGGCAACGAGGGATCGACCTTTTCGGCCCAGGCCAGGATGCCGCCAGTCAGGTTGGTTGCGTGTTTGAAGCCAGACTTGCGCAGGAGGTCCACGGCCTTTGCGCTGCGCATCCCGCTCTTGCAGTGCACCACGATCTCGCGGCTTGAGTCGAGTTCGTGTATGCGCGTCGGCAGGTCACCGAGCGGAATCAGGTGTCCGTGGATGTTGCAGATTTGGTATTCGTGCGGCTCACGAACATCGAGCACGAAGATATCTTCGCTGGCATCGAGTCGGCGTTTGAGTTCTTCGGGCTGAATCTCAGGAATCTTTACGCTCGTTGAGGTCTCGGACTCTTCTCCACGAATGCCGCAGAACTGGTTGTAATCGATCAGTTCCTTGACCGTTGGATTGGCTCCGCAGACAGGGCATTCCGGATTCTTGCGTATGCGTAACTCGCGGAAGCGCATTGCCAAAGCATCCACGAGCAACAGACGGCCAACCAGTGGCTCACCTGCCCCAAGGATCAGCTTGATAACTTCCGTCGCCTGGATTATGCCAAGCAGCCCGGGAAGCACGCCAAGGACTCCACCTTCGGCGCAGGAAGGAACCAGTCCTGGCGGCGGAGGCTCGGGATAGAGGCAGCGATAACACGGGCCAGCCTCAGTGGCAAAGATGCTGGCCTGACCTTCAAAGCGAAAGATCGACGCATAGACATTGGGTTTGCCACTGAGTACGCAGGCATCGTTGACAAGATAGCGCGTAGCGAAGTTATCCGTGCCATCGGCAATGATGTCGAATCCGCTGAAGATGTCGAGCGCATTCTGACTGTTCAGATAGGTATCGAAACGCTTGATCTCGACAAAAGGATTGATCGCGGTCAACTTGTCGATGGCCGAGTCGATCTTGAGGCGACCTACGTCACTGGTGTAGTGAAGCACCTGCCGTTGCAGATTGGTGTAATCGACCACGTCGAAATCGACAAGGCCGAGAGTTCCAACTCCCGCCGCTGTCAGGTACAGCGCCAACGGCGATCCAAGCCCTCCTGTGCCCACGCATAGCACGCGCGCGGCCTTCAGCTTTTTCTGGCCCTCCATCGTGACTTCTGGCATGATAAGGTGCCGCGAGTAACGCAGAATCTCTTCGTTGCTCAGCGTTGCAGGATTTGTTTCGATCAGTGAGGCCATTGGTTTTCTCCAGTGCTGTAGTTCGTGGTTTTTTTCTCCGTGAGGATAGACTGTGACTTAACGTCCACCAGCAACGGAGGGCACAATCGATATGGTGTCTGTCTCTTTAACCGGAGTCGCGTCCTTGCTGAGATAGCGAATATCCTCATCGTTGAGATAGATGTTGACAAAGGAACGCAGCTTGCCATCCTCGGAGAAGAGGTGCCTGCGCAAATCGGGATGCTGGGCGACGAGATCGCTTAAGGCTTCTCCGACGGTATGGGCAGTTACTTCAATGACAGATTGCTTCCCGGCGTAAGGACGGAGAGGCGTGGGAATCAAGACCTTGATCGGCATGTTGTCCTTCCTGAATGGTGCGAATTTTCCTTGAACTTCTTATTATCCGATTACTTCGATAACTTCATCTTCAAAATGCTTGGCATCTTCCTGCTCTTGTAGCAGAAACGAGTTGGTAGCTACAGCGTGACCCTTTTCAACGCTGGTGATTACATAGGAACAACCGCCCCAATGCGCCTCAGCGAGATCCGTTGTGGACCATCGGGCAGGGTGGTCAGGATGCGAGTGGTAAAAGCCTACAATGTCGTGGCCAGCCAAGAGAGCTTCGCGCTGAATGCGCACCAACTCTAAAGGACTGATGTTGTAGCGATTGGCGGGCGAGTCCGTGCGCGTGTTCCCACATTGCACTACGGTTTTGACCACCTTTCCGCCACACTCGTCAAATTCTCCCACTAACACACCACAGCACTCATGCGGATAAGTAACCTCACCGTGCTGCCGCACTTGATCGTAGAGTTCGATAGATACCTTCAGCGCCATACTCGCTCCCTTACCCTACGCGTTCTCATCCCAGAAGTGCTCACTCAGATACTTGTCTCCCGAATCAGGGAAGATGGTAACGACAACCGACCCAGAATCGGCAGCTTTCGCAACTTGCACTGCGCCAACCAGCGCCGCGGCCGCGGAAACCCCGATGAGCAGACCCTCTTCACGGGCCACTTTTCTGGCCATCGTATAGGCCGCCTCTGTTTCGATGCCCAACTCCGCGTCCGCGATGCTGGCATCGTAAATCTTTGGAATGATCGAGGTCTCCATATGCTTGGTTCCCTCGATGCCGTGAAAGGGCGAATCGGGCTGCAATGAGATACAGCGGATTGCCGGATTCAGTTCCTTCAATCGCCGCGAAGTTCCAACGAACGTGCCGCTGGTTCCGAGGATAGCCACAAAGTGCGTCACGCGGCCTGCAGTCTGTACCCAGATTTCATCGGCAGTTCCATTTGTGTAGTGCGCACGCCAGTTGGCATCGTTGGAATATTGGTCGGCGTAGTAATACTTATCCGGTTCTGCTGCCGCGATCTCACGCGCCTTGCGGATCGCCCCGTCCGAGCCTTCGCCGGGATCGGTATAGACAATAGTCGCGCCGTAAGCACCAAGAATCCGCTTACGTTCCGCCGATACATTTGAGGGCATACACAGCGTAATCGGGATGCCGTATGCCGCCCCAAGCATGGCGTAGGCAATTCCTGTGTTGCCGCTCGTGGAGTCAAGCAGCGCCTTGCCCTGTCCTAACTTTCGTCTCCGCAAAGCTTCGAGCACGATATTGGAGGCGGCACGATCCTTGACCGATCCGCCAGGGTTGGCCCACTCAGCCTTGGCCAGTACCTGCACATCTTTTAGACCTTCAGCCGCGCGCTCAAGCCGCAACAACGGCGTATTGCCGATTCGCTGCGCGAGATTGACACCTAAGGAAGTCGTCATGCGTTCTGATCGTTCCACTATGCCGTTGTCCTTGTTTCCGCAGGGAATCGGAGTGAGTTATCCATACTTCGATAAAGAGCTTCCACTGCATTGAGCAGCTCGAAGACTTCTTCTTCCAGTTGGTTGAGTATCTCGCGATTCTTTTGATGCGCATTTTGGATCACAGATTCAAAGCGCCTATCAATCAGTCCCGCACGGATGAAATGTTTCGCGAAGTTTTCAAATACGGCGGCATCTGTTGGCGCTTCGATGCCGCGCGTGATCAGCAACGCGCGTGCACTGCGCAGGATAATGGCGTAGAGGGCATCTTCGCTCTGCAGATCGCCGGAACGAAGCTCCTCTCGCAACTGCCTGGCGCTGTTGAGATCAACCTCGATCAGGTCAAAGAGCCCTGCAGAGCACTCGCCGACACCTCTTCCGACCAACGAAAATGATTCTTCCGCGCCCCAGTCTTGGTAGTAGCTCCTGTCTTCGCCATACGCCGGAATCTCGCGGAAGCGGCTGGCAATATCGCGAATATCCTGCGTGCCTTCGCCATCCACGTAGGCGGCAAAGGATGGATAGTCATTCTTCTTGACAATCCACAGCTTCAATACTTCATGGACGAATTCAGGTAGGTCACGTGCGCTCACGCGGTCGATCGGCTTTGCCAGACGTGCCTTGCCGTTGCCAATCTCTGCTCCGGCCACGACCATGTAAGCGGGAAACATATTCTGCCCATTGCGGCCGACATTGCCATAGAAGCCAAGGTCGGCGAGCATGTGTTGTCCGCAGGTATTAGGACAGCCGGATAAATTGAGCCTGAAATCTGCGATCTGATCGAGATCGAGAGAGGAGTGCTTGAGCCTCTTAGCAGTTGCCGATAAGGCGCCCTTGGAAAGACAGATGCCTAGCTTGCAAGTATCCGCCCCAGTACAAGCGATGGAGTTAGCGATCAGACGCGGACCAGAGGCCAACTCCGTAAGTTCACGAACTAAGTGGAAGAGATTCGGAAGATAGTTTTTGGGGATATTGCGCAGCCGCAGATTCTGCCCAAAGGAGGCACGCAGAACATGGTCTCCAAAGGGCGCAAGAAACTCTGCCAGGCGAATGGCGTACTCGTTCTTGAGATTGCCGAGAAAGACCGGAACCCGGACTGAGACCAACTCAGGTTGTCTCTGGTTTTCGACGTAACGATCTTTCCACAGGTAATACTCTGGAGACGTATCCTGCCCTGGAGAAAAAGGCGGAAGAATGGCGAGTTGCGGCAGCCTCTCGACGAGCAACTCCGCGGGCCTTTCATCGCGAACAAGCAGTAGTTGCTCATCGTATAACTCGCGGAAGCGCGTCTCGCCCAGAGAATTCCACAGGAATCGCAGACGAGCCGCATGGCGATTCTTGCGGTTACCGTGCTTGTCGAAGAGGCGCTTGACTGCGCAGGTTACGAGATAGACTTCCGCGGCGGGGATGAAGTCGTGCAAGAGATGACCGACCTCCGGCTTGGTGCCCAGGCCTCCGGCGACATAGACGCTGAATCCCTCTTGCCCCTCGCGAAGTTGAGCTACGAATCCGAGATCGTTGAACTCTGCGTAGGAGCTATCAGCAGGCGAGTTAGAGAATGCAATCTTAAATTTACGAGGAAGCAGCCATGAATCCGGCTCGGCGATCAATCTGCTGGTCAACGCAAAGGCGTAAGGACTTGGATCGAAGATTTCGTCGATTCCAACACCCGCATCGGGAGAGACTAGGATGTTGCGTACTGTGTTGCCTCCTCCGCCACGCGAGGCAAGTCCAACCGACAACAATTCACGCATAACGAGAAGAACATTCTCGAGAGCGACATCATGAACCTGGAACTCCTGGCGCGTCGTGATGTGAATCGCATCGCTACCGTAACGCGCGGAGATCTCCGCGATGGCCCGCAGTTGCAGCGGCGTCAGCGCTCCTCCAGTCGTCCGAATGCGCACCATATAGGTGCCGTCCTGGCGCTGCTCATAGCAGCCGAATGGAACGCGGCGCACCTTCAGTGTCCCTGCATCGATCTCGTCGCGCTTAAAGCGGGCGATATAGGAGTCCAACTCTTCCAGTTCCGTGGTCAGGCTATCCGGAATCCTATAAAACATTGGGCCGTCTCCTCTTTTTCAAACCAAAAACAAAAGACCACTCTGAATTTCGAGTGGTCTGGAGCTTAGCGTGCCGAGATGGTTCGGTTGTTTAGACGAGCGCGCAATTCTCCAGATGGCTGCAAAAATGCATGCAACAACAGCAGAGCGATCTGGAGAATAGGTCTCGCATGACTTGACTTCGTTTAAGAATAGCAATCGAGGACGGCCAAGTCAATTTTGAGTAGACTTTGACACTTCGCGAAAAATTATAGATACTGTTCTCACCGTTATGTCTGGAACCGCTACTTTACGTTCAACGCATCCTTGCTGTTGCTGTTGTTGCCGCCCGGCAATCAACTGTCGGTAGTTCCTGTCTTTCATCTGCAAACGGTCTCCCACAATCTCATTGAATAATCACAACCTTTTCAGGAGGCATTGTGAGCACCCCATCAGGGTACTTTCGTCGTCGTACATTTGCGCTTTTTGCTCTGTCTTTTCTGGCATTTCCCATCACTGGTTATGCTCAAGGGGGAGCCAGCGGCGCCATTCAAGGAGACGTTCGCGATTCATCCGGCGCCTTGATTGCCGGTGCTGAAGTTACACTTACCGGCACCGCCGGCAGCATTGTGCGCGTGGTCCGTACCAGTGGAGAAGGTTCATTTGCCGCGACACTTCTTCCTCCCGGAGAATACCGCGTCGAGGTCAAAGCAGCCGGTTTTGCACCCGCCGTGGTTGATAACACGCAAGTGCGCGTGACGGAAACTACACGTCTCAGTCTGACTCTGAAGCCCGGGCAAGTGGCTACCGAAATCAGCGTGGATGCGGAAGTAGCCACAGTCAACACTTCCGATGCTTCTACAGGCGAAGCAATCGGTTCCGTTACCATCGCGAACCTTCCGCTGGCGACGCGCAACTTTCAGCAACTTCTTACGCTCTCCACGGGAACCGCGGCATCGCTTAACCAGAACGCATCGCTGGGGCGCGGAGATGTGCGCATCGAGGTGAATGGTCAGCGCGAGGACAACAACAACTACCTTATCGACGGCATCACAGCTACCGATTACAACGTCGCCGAGTTGACCAATACTCCACTGCCCAGCCCCGACGCTATTGGTGAATTCCGCGTGCAGACCAGTCTCTACGACGCTACCCAGGGACGCAATGGCGGAGGCAACATCAACGCCATTCTCAAGACAGGAACACTTCAGTTTCACGGTTCTGCCTTTGAGTTTTTGCGCAACACCGCGCTTGACGCCAACGAGTGGTTCCTCAAGTCCGAAGGCCAGTCCCGGCCGGATGTGAAGCAGAACATCTTCGGCGGTGGCGTTGGCGGCCCCATTACGCCGCGCGGTCAGCTTGGATTCTTCTATTTGAACTACCAAGGCACTCGTCAGACAAGTGGATTATCCAATGGCACAATCATTCAATCGTCGATTCCCGTGCTGCCTGCCGATCGCTCGGCGCAGTCGCTGGTCGACACATTTTTCCCTGCCTCGCTCTATCCTGGTGTAACATCTGCGCTGATCGATCCGGTCGCATTGAAGCTGCTCAACTTCACCAGTAATCAGTTCGGCAGTAGTCAGTTGCTTCCCAGCCTCAGCGGGGCAGCCGGAACCACAGTGGTGAATGGATCTCCGGTGGTCAACACGCAAGCGTTTGCCTTCAGCCGCCCTGGCATCTATCAGGACGACCAGGTAACAGCCGCTTGGGATAAGTCGATTCGCAACGGGGCCGATACAATTTCAGGGCGCTATTTCTTTACCAACTTCGAGTCGCAATTGCCTTTTGGCGGTGGTGGATTGACGGCTACTCTTGGTGGCAGCATCGCGCGCACAGACTTGAATTTTCCACTTGATTTGCCCGTGCATGATCGCTTGCTTATCTTCCGCGAGACTCACGTTTTTTCGCCTGCATGGGTCAACGAGGCACGCTTCGGATATTTGCGCATCCACAACGACTCAATTAATACTCCCATCGTCACAGCCAGCGATCTGGGAATTGATCGTCCCAACTCTAACATGGACAATCTCTCTTACAAATTCACCTTCAATAGTCTGGGTATCAACATTGGTCCGACTCCTGGCGCCAATCAGGATCAATTGCAGAACAATCTCGTAGCTTCAGACACCGCCAGTTTCAGTCGCGGACGCCAATTGATTCGTATTGGTGGAGAATACGACGGCATCCATCTGAACAAGTCGTTTCCGCAGGAGTTCAACGGGCAGCTCTTTTTTAGTCCTTCGGATCCCACGCCTTGCGGTACGCTGGGATGCACCGACTTTCAAAGCTTCCTGCTCGGTGATCCCGCCTTCTCCTATGGCGGTAGTGGCGTCTATAACCATGAATACCGCGCCAACGATTACGCTCTGTTTGCGCAGAACGACATCAAGATCACGCCTTCTCTGACTCTCAATCTTGGCATCCGATGGGAGCTGGTCGGCGCGTATTACGACAAGCTCTATCACATCGGAAACACGCACGCGGATCTGGCTCGCGCCGGCAAAGAGCCTTATGTCTACCCGATTGGGATTGATCGTTATCAGGTGCCAGGATTGGTTGGAACGACTAGTTCAACGACGCTCGACAATAACTACGCTAGTGACTGGGGACCGCGCGTCGGCTTTGCCTATGACCTCGGTGGCCGCAGTCGCACGTCAATTCGCGGCGGCTACGGAATCTATTATGTGCGCGAAGACGTGGGCAATGTCGATCAACTCTCCTATGTACCGCCCATCCTGCCCATGACTTTTCCTGGTGGCACCGTAGACTCGATGAGCAATCTCTTCGCCACCGGCAGCGGGCAACTTCCCGTCGGAGGAGTGCTTGATCCCAATTACATTCCAACTCTCTCGCAGATTACTGGATTTTCAAACAACGATACGACGCAGGCTCCGAACTTCAACAACAACAGCATCAATTTTCTTTCCCTCGAAGTTCCTCGCCACTTTGTTTCGCCCAGCACCCAGCAGTGGAATCTGACCATTCAACAGAACTTGCGTCAAGGCTGGGTTCTTGAACTCGGCTATATTGGCACTAAGGGGACGCATCTCCGCGAGACGCGCGATGCAATTCAAGCATATGATGTGCGAAATAATCCGATTACTGTGACTGGCTCGGATGGAACCACATACACCATCACCCAGAACACCGCCAACAATGTGAATGCGCGCAGCCGCGCTGTGGGCCTTGGCGTTGGCGGCTATCAACTCTTTGCCGACGACGCAAACTCCAACTACAATGCGCTGCAATCCACGCTAACGCATCGCTACGCCAACGGCCTCCAGGTGGAAGCGGCATACACATGGTCGAAGACCATCGATGAAACTTCGACTGGCAATACGGCTTTTAACACAGCGGTCAACGACCAGACCAGTCTCAAGGATTCCTACGGCCTTTCCGACTTTGATCGCGCCCAGAGACTCACACTCGAATACGTCTATGAACTACCTTTCCTGCGCTCGGCGCATGGCCTGCTGAAAACGGCTGGCTCTGGCTGGGTGGTTAGCGGCATCACCACCTTCCAGTCAGGCACTCCTATCACGGTTCTCGATTCCGGCGCCGGCGTGGCTCTCGGTCTGGGCGGCACTGGCACACCCACCACACCTGAATTGGTGGGCACCGAAGCTCAAGGCGTAACGCACGGAAGCCTTCGCAGCCGCTTAAATAGCTACTTGAATGCTTCAAACTTCACCCCGGCTCCAGCAATTGGACCTGATGGCTCGACCGGTTTTGGCAATCTTGGCCGCAACACGTATCGCGGCCCATTTCAGCAGAACTGGGACTTTACTTTGCGCAAAAGCTTTGCCATCCGCGAACGACAACGATTCGAGTTCAGTACGGATTTTTTCAATCTCTGGAATCATCCGGTGTTTTCCAGTCCATCTTTTGTCGATGTGGAAAGCCCCAGCAACTTTGGCCAAATCACCAGCACGCAAGGATCGCCCCGGCTGATCCAATTTGCGGGAAGGATTTCATTCTAATGAGCTGTCTTGACAATCAAGGACGAATCTCCATGTTGGAGCGCGATGAGGTAACAAACGAAGTTGGCGTGCTCTATGACAAACTGCTCGCCGACCGCAAACTGGTTCCGAATATGTTCAAGACCGTGGCGCGTGTACCCGCATTGGCCCAAGGTTTTGCTGCGCTCCTCGGCCCATTGATGGGCAACGGCCACTTGACGGCCTGGTACAAGGAACTGATCTCAATTCGCGTCGCTTCGCTGAATGACTGCGCCTACTGCGTCTCCTCGCACAGTTATCTGGCCAAACTGCGCGGTGCGACGCCGGAACAGATTGCCGCCGTAGACAGCTACGAAGCTGGTCCATTTTCCGAGAAGGAGAAGGCTGGATTTCGCTATGCCGACTTGCTGCATGCATCTGCGCATGGCATTCACGATGCCGCATGGGAAGCCATTCAACTTCACTACAGCGAGGACGAAATCATCGAACTAACGGCAGTTGCAGCAGCCTTTGAGTTCTTTCCGCGTTTTGTCGCGGCGCTCCAGGTCCCGATTACTCCGATTCCCGAAGAGAGCGAAAGCTAAATGAAGTCCCTCTTTCGGTCAGCGGCATTTGTTTTCTCCACACTGGGGTTTGCTGCGTCCGGACATATCCAGGCGCAGCAACTTCCTCAGGCTCTACCGGTTTCGCAGCAACAGCTGCAGCAGACTTATGAACGCCTGCTCAAACAGATCGACGCGATTCCCATCTTCGACAATCACAGTCATCCCGGCTACGCCGACGATCCGGATGTAGATGCTATGGCTGCGCCTCCGGGCAATGGCGCATTCCGCTTGCGTCCCGACAATCCAGAGCTGATTGCCGCATCCAAGGATCTGTTTGCCTATCCGTATGACGACGCGTCGCCGGAGCATCTGCAATGGCTTTCACGGAAAAAGGCGGAGCTACGCCGGACCAGCATAGGCGATGCGTATTTTTCCGGGATTCTCGATCACCTTAATATCGAACAGGCCCTCGCAAATCGCGTACGCCTCGCGCCCTACCTTTCGCCGAGGCGCTTTCGCTGGGTATTCTTTGTCGACTCGCTGCTATTCCCCTTTGACAATCGACAAATCGTCGCGCGCAACGGCGACGAAGCAGTTTACGTTCCGCTGCAAGAGAAGAAGCTGCACAACGAATTGAAACAGGAAGGGCTGGATAAGAATCCGCCCAGCTTTGACGCCTACCTTGCGTTCGCAACCTCGCTGCTCGAAGACAATCAGCAGCATGGCGGAGTTGCTATCAAATTCGAGGTTGCCTACTTCCGTCCGCTGCTGTTTACCGATCCTTCGAAACAAGAGGCTGCTCGGGTCTACGACAAATATCGCGCCGGTGGCACTCCGGACGAGCACGACTACACCGTTTTTCAAGACTTTCTATTTCGCTATCTGATTCGTGAAGCTGGAAGGCTTCATCTTCCCGTTCACATCCATACCGCGGTGGGCATCGGCGACTATTTCAGCGTGACCGGCGGAAACGTAATGAACCTTGAGAATATTCTCCGAGATCCGCGCTACGAGAACACAACATTCGTGCTTCTGCATGGCGGTTACCCGTTTCAAGACCAAGCCATCTGGCTGGCCGCGCGCAAGAACGTCTATCTAGACACATCGCTCATGGAGCTTTATCTCTATCCGGAGGAATTCAGCCAGGTGTTGCGGCGCTGGCTTCTGGTCTATCCCGATAAGATCGTCTTCGGCTCAGATGCGTTCCCATTCAACGATGCTGTTGGCGCGGAAGAGAGTTATTGGATCGCCGTCCTGTCTGCCCGTATCTCGCTCGCAGCAGCGCTGGCAAAGATGATTGTGCAGCACGAAGTGACAGAAGAGGAAGCACTCCGTTTTGCGCATGCTTATCTTCATGATACTGCCGCTGGTCTTTATGTAAAGTAGAAGTTCTGAAGAGTGCATCCACAGTTTCTCCATTGACCACGCGCAGAGCGGATCCTCTACGGGTCGGTCAAGTCGATTGCAAACTCTGATGCCAATCAACCCCAGCTTGGCTCCGACAATGGACCCGGCTTTGGATGGCATGACATCAATGTCGTCAAAACCGGCCTCGATTACGAGTTGAACCCAGCGTTCACGCTGCGGGGAGGTTACAACCACGGAGGCGTTCCTTTTGACAGATCTCAGACCTTCTTTAATCTTCTGGCTCCGGCCGTCACCAAGGACCACCTCCATCTGGGAGCAACCTGGGGCGCGAAGGGTGGCAAAGAAATCAGCGTTGCCTATGTTCACGCCTTTGATAACACCGTTAATGGTGTGAATTCCATCCCCACAGCATATGGCGGCGGTAATGCGAATTTGCGTATGCATCAGAATTCCTTTCAGATAGCATTCGCATGGAACCGGGATAAGAAGAAGTAGGAGGCACATTGAGGAGTAATTGCAGATGATCGACTGGATTAGAAGCGAGTGGCCGTGATACATCGCAGGCCCATTGATAGGACTCTTTGTGCCTGCGCTCTTGGTAGTGGGAAATAAGTCGTTTGGCATATCGAGCAACCTGCGTCATCTCTGTTCAGCGATCGCTCCAGGGAGCGTGGCGTTTTTCCGTTACGACTGGAAACGCACCGGTCTTTGGAACCTCGTCTTCCTAGCCGGAGTCCTGATAGGCGGCTTTATCGCCTTCCATAGCAGCACAGCGCACGATATGGCTATCTCCGCTCAGACCAGGGAGTCACTGGCAAAGCTTGTAATCCACGACTTTTCTGGCGTTGCTCCAGCGGAGATATTTACCTGGCACGCTCTGCTGACGCTGCGTGGTTTTGTGCCGATAGTCGTGGGCGGCTTCCTGGTAGGCTTTGGGACGGCTTATGCAGGAGGCTGCACCTCCGGGCATGCCATCAGCGGACTGGCCAACTTGGAGTTGCCATCGCTGATTGCGGTCCTCGGCTTCTTTGCCGGCGGGCTTGCAGCTACCTATTTGATTTTGCCTCATCTGCTGGGGGGAGTATGACAATACCGACGGCTGTTGAGGCTGAAGATATCGAAAGTGTCCGAGTCGTGAAACGTCCGGGTCTGCTTGTGATCTATTTGCTGCTGGGGACTGCATTTGGCATCGTTCTAACTCGGTCGGAGGTGGTTTCCTGGTTTCGTATTCAGGAGATGTTTCGCTTTCAATCGTTTCGTATGTATGGGATCATCGGCTCGGCAATTGCGACGGCAACAGTTTCTGTAGCACTGATAAAGAGGTTTCATCTTAAATCTTTCTCCGGAGAAATCATTGCAATTCCCCGCAAAGAATTGGGAAGCGGCATACGGTACGCAGCAGGGGGCACGATCTTCGGACTGGGGTGGGCACTGACCGGCGCCTGCCCCGGACCACTCTTTGTGATAATCGGAAACGGAGTTTCAGTTATGTTCGCAGCGGTTCTGAGCGCACTTGCTGGGACTTGGGTCTATGGATGGTTGAGGCCTCGGCTACCTCATTGAACTTCGGTTTACGCGCAGTTACTCACTGTGCGTCGGTCGTGGAAATATCCTGCCTGACCACGCCTCCAGAGCCGTGTGAGTTTATATTTTTGTGCGCCCGCGAGTTCTTTGGTCCTGATAGGCTGAGTTCACTGCTGAAGAAGCAGTTCGGCGGTGTCTACATTACGAACGGGATGAGAATCAAGATTGCCAGTGTCGGAGAGTCGGTGTTACGGGGTAAAGCGAGACCTCTGACGCCAGAGGAGATTGTCAGCCAGCGCATCCGTGACCTCGTCGAGCACATGCGCGAGACGCTGTCGGATGCTCTCGGTGTAGGTCTGGCCGCACCGCAAATCGGTGAACCGCTACAGCTTGCAATCATCGAGGACAAGGCTGAATATCATGCGAATCTTTCCGAGGAAGACCTGGCGGAACGCGAGCGCAGCCCGGTGCCGTTTCATGTTCTGATCAACCCTCAGATTCAACTTGTGTCGCCGCCAGAAGTTACCTTCTTTGAAGGTTGTCTCAGCCTCCCAGGTTTCACGGGAATTGTGCCGCGCGCACGCCGGGTGCTGGTTGAGGCCTTGAATCATCTTGGTCAGCCGGTACGCATTGAGGCCACAGGCTGGTATGCGCGCATCCTGCAGCACGAGATCGACCATCTCTGCGGGACGCTGTACATCGACCGTATGTGGAGTCGCAGCTTTTCTTCACTTGAGAATTACACTCGGCATTGGAAATCGAAGACTACGGAAGAGCTCAGACAGACATTTTCGACAAGATTGTAAGCATAGAAATGTTCGAGGCTGTGGGGTTCGAGCGCTATGACGAGTTCTTCCGCGCCTGCGACAGGCTGCTCAAGCCGGATGGCTCCATGT
>Ga0255356_1000974_pt1 | contig 18716 bp, 16 predicted proteins | sample HBST100metaG_FD_189944 | JGI IMG/M metagenome (GOLD analysis project Ga0255356, IMG submission 189944) | Peat soil microbial communities from Stordalen Mire, Sweden - H.B.S.T100 | ecosystem: Environmental > Terrestrial > Soil > Wetlands > Peat | place: Sweden: Norrbotten County, Stordalen Mire...
CACTGGAACCTTGGTCAGCGACCAACAACTGGCGTCCCTGAATCTCAAGCGGTCCGAGTTTCATGGGGAGTGGAACTATTCCGTCATCCCAACATTGAAATAATTAGTCAGTTTATTGTGACGCGGCACCTTAGCTCCTTCTGCACCATATGAAGCGAGGGAGACTGCTGCAAAGAGGGGCCTGAAAGGCGCAAACAAAGTTACAGGCACGGAGGAAACGGCTCCAGGGTGCTCATATTCTCAAGGAATCGTGAATACCTTGCCCAATTGAATCGGGGGCGGAGGGGGAGGAGTAGGTTGTATTGCCCCGAGAGACAGAAGCACATCGAGCAACGTTTGTTCGGCATCCTTGGCGTGACGTGCCGGAACCCTTACATTAAGAGGACCGTTCCAACTTTCTTGCTGATGCCTCCACCAGTCATCGAATGTGAAATCAGGATCATCCAGTCCCTTTGCCGAGTCGGCATAAAGAGCTCAGAAGGACCTCGCCGGCATTCTTGCCCTCGAATTTCTTTGGATTGCACGTGAAAGGAGAGTAGTAGACCAGATGCACGCCCGACCCGCATTTTTTGACAACGTCGATCTGAATGTTCCGCCGGCGGCCGATCGAACATAGGTTTCTCCATGTGAGGACGTCTGTAATCCTCAGTATGTAGATTTGATACAAGAGCAGCAGGAATAGTCCACCGAGGAGGTATGCGAGAGCTACTAGTATTCTGACAGGAAGCGTGATCCAGCTAATCGATTTAGATAGAAAGCTCCTTGACTTTGCTGACGGTTCCGCCTCAGGGTACGGAGGACAAGGATCTTCGATCTCATCGGGGTACCGACCTCTGCCAGGCCTCAGGGAATTCGGTTCTCCATCAGGAAACATGCAGAATACCGGCTGGTCAGCATTTGTTCTCTTCTTGCTCTCGGATGCGTCGAGGATACTCACAATGTTTACTTCCTCTCCGGAGACCCAGCAAGGTTTCACTCCCCCTGCCGGATCAAGAACCTCGAAGTCCATGAAAATGGCCTCGTTGCGATATTCGCCTTACTCCCTTCTATCGGCTTTGAACGAGAAGTAGACAAGGGCTGCTCACTTGGAATGACACCTAAAATAATAAAAATGCCAAATTTTAGCTGGTCATCATGCAGGTAATTGAAGATTCTTCCCCTGTTGTCCGATAGAGTGCTTTGGTGCTTTCATATGGAGTTGCGAGATCAAAGGCAACCCCCGAGGAAGAACTGTGCAATATCGGCCCATTGGCCACCGTCGCAATGAGACGAGAGTCATCCTTAGTGTTGACGTTGATGGCAAGCGCGCATCCGGTATCTGGTCTCGCGCAACTCGGCAAGAGAAGTGGCATCCGAACGTCTACGGTTCAACACAGCGATGATAACCGTCTGGACCGAGTCCGACCTCTAAACAACGATTAGCTCGAATGGAAGGGAATCGACTTTATGAGTTATGAGTTTAATCCGGAGAGCGGTAAGCTGGATTTCCCGAATCCTTTTGTCGTAGAGAACAAGTTTCTCTTGACCTCAGCCTTCCTCCAATGCGGTGGAGCTTTGGTATTGTTGCTGGTCTGTCGACGCCACATAGAATTGCAAAACTGGCACTCCGGTCTCTTGCCAACCATCGCTGGGATCGGCTTGCTGGTCTCGGGTTTGAATCAGGCCCGCCGTGCAATGATTCAGCTTCGCTTCTTTTTCGGACGAAGCAAGCCAGTCAGTTTAGCGCCTGACCTCGCACCAGGAATAGAAGGAACGACCCAGGCAGCGGAGTTGCTCAAAAAGACCCTGCGTCAGAATGCTATCGATTATCCAGAGCCAACCGGTCCACTCAATGGCTTGCTCTATTCCTGGCTCCCGAATTTGATCTATGCTCCAGTTCCTATACAGCGCATCGCGCAGCGACAGTTTCACAACGCATTGGCGATTCTCGCCACGCTGTTGTCTTTCATGATTTCGTGGGTAGGATTTTCTTCCATTACGTCTTCCGCTTGGATGGGGCTTTTTTACTTCGCCTTCAGCCTTTTCCTGTTGTTGCGTCCGCTCGAATCCGGACCTGCTACAAAGGCCGATGTCGGGTTGCGCGCATTGGTCATTCTGGTTCTGTGTTCTATCTTCGGGCCCGTATTCGTTCCTACTCTGACTCAAGGATTGCCAAACATTGGTTGGCTCTCGCTCAATGGGCAGACCTTGTTCCTGTTATTGGCCTCACTCACGAGCGTTGCCTTGTTCTTTCGCGCTTTGATCTGCCAAATGAACAACCCACCGCAAACAAATCCGGCATTTGAGCAGATTAGCCTTTCAATGAATTGTCATCCGAACCAATTGATCGGCGAGCTGGACCGCAAGCTGCAACAGGCTTGGACTGAGCAAATTCCCAATCGCCGCTACACGAAAGTCTCACCAATCGTTACTGGGGATACAGGGACATTTCACGCGCAAATCCTTGAAGAAACCCAACCGATGCCTGCAGGAGATTTGAACCGAAACGATCTTTCCGCAGCATTCACCTTGCCTCGATTCGTCTGGATTGCGTGGCTGGATTCTCTCGGCCTAATACTTACGCTTGTTGCAGTGGTTTCTTTGGTCCTTTATGGCTGGGGTGCGAAGCCGGTTTTCAGCAGCGGAAGCATGATAGGCTACCTTACATTCGGACTTGCAACATTGACGCTGGGCGGTTTCTGTTTGCGTGTCGGGCACTCGTTGTGGGGACGATTCGACTTCCGCTCAGAACTCATTTGGGTTTCGATGGATGGTAACTACCAGGCCGCCAAGATGGAATTTGGCAATCAGTATACTGATCGCATCAAGACCAATAAGCAGATCGTCAACATCGAGACCATGACCCTTCGAGTTTGGGTTGCCGAGATTGATACCGTGATCTTCGACAAGAACTCTGCACGCTCTCTGATCGCACTCCATGGCTTGCCGGAGCGGGCAAGTGAGCTGGCAAGCCACCTCGCTCATTTTGCCGGAGAACAAAGCATCATCATTACCCCTACCGCCCAAGTTGACCTACAGAAGGCGGTATTGATCGGAGCAATGAATGCTTCTGGGGATGGGGTTGATACCAGCCTGCAGAGGTCGCTGATGAAAGCTGTCGTCGAAGCTCAGGCCCGCACAAAACCTGATCCGAATTCGGCGAACGCTGAAGATCTCCAGTGCCCAGCATGCAAAGCACACGCCGCTTCAGATTCTACCTTCTGTTCGGTGTGCGGGACCAAGCTGTTGCTCTTAACTGAGTAGTCCAGAACGTCCAATTCTGTTGATGCATTTTGTCCGAGAGGTCCGGGTTGCTGCCTTAGCGATCGGACCTCACCAACTCTTGCCACCGATCATATCTGCTTAGAGCCTGTTGTGAACTTTATTCCCATGGAATAAAAAAAGTTATGAGCCGTGCCAGGTATCGGGCAGTTTGGGTGCCTGCAGAAGCAGTATCGGACCGGGTATCTGAGCGATGTGAACGATGAGGAGAGGGCGTTTGTGGCGCCGTACTTGGCGCTGTGCCGGGAGGATGCAGCGCAACGAGAGCATTCTCTCAGAGGGGTGTTCAACGGGCTGCGATATATTGTGAAGACGGGCAACCAGTGGCGCATGATGCCGCGCGATTTGTCTCCGTGGCCGGTGGTCTCTCAACAGATGCGGCGCTGGATGGAGGCCGGATGTTTTCAGATCATGGTCGAGGCAGTGCAGGAGATTACCGGTGAACATATCGAGCTGGCATGTGTCGATCAGGGATATACCGGCGAAAACGCTGCGCAGGCGGCGGAGAAACATGGCATGCAGTTGGAAGTGGTCAAACACAAAGAGGCCAAACGTGGCTTCGTTCTGTTGCCCCGCCGCTGGGTAGTGGAGCGCAGCTTCGCTTGGGCGGCTCGCTTCCGCAGGCTTGCAAGGGACTACCCCAAACCTTCGAAGAGCTTCACTACCTAGCCTTCGCCATCCTCATGCTCTCGAATTTGGCAAGACTGCTTACGCGAAGTTAATAACAGGCTCTAGTGCTCTGACGCAGCACTTTCCTCAAGAAAAAGCCATCGCCTGTATTGCCAGTGACCGTAGCGGTCACCGCTTTTTGCTATCAGAACTCTGAGCTCTTCCGAACGATGAGAAAGTCACCTTTCGTGTCGATGAAACCCTCGACCACTTTGCCATTGATATCTGCCTCGGCATAGGCTACGCCCTCATGAAAAGCCCCGATCCGTTTGAAGTTACGGGCGGGTATCATCACTTCGCCGGTAGGCTTTGCGTAACCCCAATACTGGCCAATCCGAAATTGAATGGCATTGCCGTCGCTCCGCAGCACATTCAGTTCGTCAAATCGTGGCGCGGGCCCGATAACCTTTCCCGTTGTGTCGATCGCGACGACGGAGCCGTTTTCAGCCGAATGAGCGAGCGCATGGCCGTTCACAAACGGCAAGGCGGGTAATCTGAAGTTGCACGGCACCTTCACGTTTCCAGAGGGGTCGATGTAGCAAACTGCATTTTCCCGCGTCGTGACCGCGGCCAGCCCACTCGAAAAGTCTGATGGCTCGTTTTGGAATTTGAAGGGAATCACCTCGGCGCCATGGGCATCGATGGCGCCCCAGCGGTGCAGCGTGTTGATATCCCGGGCCACGAAGGCTATGCCCTCGCTGAAACTGTGGGCTTCGGCATAGCTAGGAGGGATCGCCCATTGGCCTTTCTCATTGATGTAACCGTAGAGACCGGTTTCCTGATCCATCAAAAAGGCCAACCCGTCGGAAAAGAACAGTTGAGTAAAATTCGACGCGTTCTTGAGTCCTGTTACGGTCGCGGGGCCAGGTATCGCGCGGCCATGGGTATCGATCAGGGTTTGGCTTATCGTGCAGATCTTATGCAACACAACCCCTGGCATGATGTACTTTTCGCCCTTGACGCACACTGTCCGTTCCACTTGTCCCAACCCGTGCGTGAATGGCATGGCCCTCTCGGATACGAGTTCCAGGTCCGGGAAAAGATGATTGCCGGCCTTGTCAATGTAGAAAGGGTGAAGGCCACCGCCCGAGACAATCTGCGCTACCAGGGCGATGCCATCGTGAAAGGACGCCGATTTCGGATCATTAGTCACTGTAAGTGCATATTTGAAGTCGAGGACAACCTTCCCCTGCAGGTCGATGAAGCCCCACAGTCCATCCCTTGGGACGGCGCAGAGGCCCTCGCTGCACTCGTAGTCGTTGCCGTCGTCAAAGATCACGCCCGGCGCTTGTTCATAGTGCGATTGCTGAACCAAAGCCTGGGAGGCGCTGTGGCCGGGTGCCGCGGCTAGCGTTCCCGCATCTGCCCCATTAATCGTGCCACTCATGGTGCCCTGGTGGGCGAGCGCTGAGATCTGTGCCGAGGTCTCGTTGAGCAGGCGGGTCTCGTTGCTCTTGCCAAAGGAAACAAGCAGCTTCATCCACTGGCCGTCGCTGAACTGCTGTCTGTCTCCCACACTCACAACCAGCGTGGTTCCTTCCAAATGAAAGTGGTAACGCAGCCGCCGCTGTATCGTGTCGACCGAGTATTCCTCATAGCCTGAGACAAAATTCGTTCCTGACGGATCCGCCTGATCGAGATTCACATGCCGCTGCTGCAGCACGGAGGAAATGAGTGCGTTAAGTTGGCTCGCCTGAATATTCTCGATTTTGACGGGAGTTTGCGCGAATCCATCGTACGCAAGCAACAGAAGCGAAAGAAACAAGTACATCCTTTTCATTAGCACCCTTTCGACCGGACCCAGGAACGCAAGAATATATACATAAACCCTATCGGCTGTTGCAGTAGGCAAGTTTAAGTGTGCAGCCCAAAAACCTCACTTGCACGCGGACCGCAGAAATGTTACTGAATCATCTTCGATATTGTTGAATCCAGGCTCAAAAACAGGGAGTCCCAGCGAATGGTCTTTGTCGCCGAGACTCCTGCAATGGCCTCCTTGTATGCCGCGGGAAGTCCAAGTGCTTAGGTATTGCGCCCTTAGTACCGGTAGCGTAGATTCAGGAACCAGTTCCGGCCTTCTTCCGGATAGCCCGCCGTGTAGAAGTAATTGCGATCCAGCAGATTCCTGACTCCGACCTGCGTCTCGAACTTGTTGCGGACAGGCACCACGAGACCAATATCCTCGGTCGCCAGTCCTTCGCCGTAAGGATGATAGAGCGTAGAGGTCGAGGCATACGATGTGTCTTGCAAGGTGATGCCACCTTCATATCGAGCGCTCACGATACCGAGCACTTGATAAGGCAGCCTGACGGTGGCAGTCCCTATCGCCTTGTTCCTCGGAAGGCCGGTAGTCAGCACAAGTGGCGAACTAAGCGTAGTGCCGGCAGGAAGCGCGGCGTTACCAATGTGACGGTTCAGGTATGAGTAGTTCGTATCCAACTTCAACCATGAGATTGGATTGCTGCGAAGTCCAATCTCTATTCCTTCGTGCGCTTCTTTCCCGATGTTGATGTTCTGGGTGCAATCCGTGCCTGCAACCCCACCACTGGTATTGTTCGGGCAGAGACCGGTTCCAGCAATAGTGAACCCCGGATCAGGAACTAACGCGGATTCGATTGCATTGCGCAAGTCGCTGCGGAAGAGCTGCCCATCAGCGGTCAGTTTGGTCCCGAAGATATGCGTGTAACCGAAGTTCCAGTTCTGGCTGTGCTCGGTTTGCAAAGCGGGATTAGGCAGTGCGGAACCCATGCCCGAAGAATAGCGCTGCTTCAGAGTGGGAAAGCGGCCTCGGTCTTCATACGTCACGAAGACTACATTCGAGGGGGTCACGGTGTAGGTCAACGAAGTCTGCGGGTTGACGTTCCAGAAATGCGCGGTACAGCCAGAGTAAGAAGTATTGGTGGGATTGTTGGTGCACTGGTAAGCGAGAAGCAGAATGTTCGCTAAAGTGCCTGCCGTTGGCTGGCCATATGCGTTGTAGGTTTCTGCCTTGAGCCCCTTCAAATGATCGGCGCTGAAGCCGACAGTGGCATGCAACTTTGAATTGAATGTGATCATGTCTTGAACACCGATAGAGGCCTGCTGGTCGCGCAACTCTTTCACCGGGATGTACTCAGCCAGGTAAACGCCAAGTGATGCAGCGCCGGGATAGATTCCTTTTTCGTTGTGCGTATCGTCCTTGAAGAAGAACGAAGCGCCAATCACGTTGTGCTTTAACAGACGAGTGGTTAATTCTGTGGATGCACCATCGGTATGATCATCGTAACTACTGATTTCTGAACCGAATCCCTTGGTCTTGCTGTAGCTGTTCATGCTGTTATAAGCGGAGTTGTCATACATGTCGATTGAGTTGCGGAACTGGTCGTAAAAGACGCGGAACTTGATGCCGCTCTGCTCTCCCAGTCCGGTGTCAGAGAGAAAGTAGTAGCTGTCCTTGTTCCAATAAGGCCATGTCCAGAAGTTCTTGAAGGCCGCATTAGCGTTCGCTCCCTCATAGAGAGGGACTCCCTTCTGTCCTTTTTGGTTGATATAGCTGAATACGTACTCGCCGCCTGCCTTGGGCAGCCAACCGACGCGCCCACCAAACTTCTCGTCGCGCGTAGCCGACTGGTTTTCATGATCGGTCAATGCATAAGGGACGTTGCCCACTGTGTTTGCCGCATTTCCCGGGGTCAGAGCAGCGTAACCGCCCACCGGATATGTGAAGTTCCCGGAGAGAGGCAAATAGTCCGCTTGCAACCAGTCGAGCGTGCCTTGAGCAAGGAAGCGCGACCGTTTTGTGCCCAAGCGCAATGAGGAGAGCAGACCATCGCCTGAGCTTGTGCCCATTGCGGCATCGCCTTCAAGTTTTTTCGATGGTTCGTGCGTCACAAGATTGACCGATCCGCCCAAAGCGTTGGGGCCGAGAAGCGGCGAAGAGAAACCACGCGCCACTTGAATCTCCGCAATATCACTGGTGACGAACCTGTTCAAGTCAATGTACCCGTCATAAGGGACGTAAATGGGTATTCCATCCATATAGAACGGCACCTGTCCGTTGCTGCTGAAGCCGCGAATCATGAAGGCGGCTTCGTTGCGGTTGCCCGCGATGCGAGAGATTTCCACGCCAGGCAGAAGATCGATGGCCTTGGTGACGTTTGTGGCATTGTGCTGTTGAATCTCCTCTTGCGTGATGCTCTCGGTGGTGGGCGACAAGGGAGAAAGCTCGGCCGAGACTTCCACTTCCGTCACTCCAAGGTGAAATGGGTGGGATGGATCCAGCTGGATAATTGCCGCGATTACCTTGTGCAACTCCTGAAGCTGAGTGGTCGCTTGATCACCTTCCATGGGAAGCGATGGCTGTGGCGACAACTGAATACCGCAATTCGGATGAGATTCAAGCCAAGACTTGACCTCGGCGCGGATTTGGAGAATACTGCCCTGCTGCGCTGCGGCCTCGGAGGGCGTTAGTTTTTCCATGAAGGCGATATCTTGCGCCCAGGTCTGCGGGTGCTCCGTTTGAGAAAACGCCGTGAAGGTGAAAACCACCATCCATGTGCACAGACCAAAATACAGCAGGTGTCTTTTAAAAGACATAGTCGTTTCTCCTTGACAAGTGGAATACTGTCGATGTTAACTCAGAACAAACGTGATTCACAAGAGACATAAGAATAATAGTGTCGCTTATAACGGACATATAGAAAAACCGTTGTGTGCCTGACCAGAGAGGAGCCCTAACATGTGGAAGCTCTACGACGATTTGATTGCCGCTGTACCCGAGGATGCACGTGTCTCAGAGTGTCTGGCTGGATTGAGCTGGTTTCTGGTGCGTTCGATTGGGACCGGGGTAGCTATGCGCCCGCGAGATATGGAGGGCTCCGTCCGCAATGCTGGACAGATCGCGGGCATGAGATTGAGAGATCTTGCCTGTTGGATCAAATCTTGGAACTTCTATGAGGCGGCCATGGGGCTGGCAGCGATCAACTCGGCACTGAATGCGCAGGAAGTATTGACGCGCAACTGCGGCGAGCTACTGGACGAGACCAAAACGCAGGATGTCTTTACCTGTTTGCACGACGAGCTGTGGGGAAAGCGGGTTGCAGTGATCGGGCATTTCCACAACCTGGAACGCCTCTCCGGCGTCTGCGAACTGAGCATTCTGGAACGCAAACCGGGACAAGGCGATATTCCAGATCCCGCCTGCGAATACATTCTTGGTGAGCAGGATGTGGTCATCATGACGGCCACCACACTGATCAACAAGACCATGCCGCGGCTTCTTGCACTCAGCCGCAACGCGCGCATCGTGGTGGCAGGCCCCAGCACACCGCTTCATCCGCTGATGTTTGAGCACGGCGTCGATTTGCTTGGTGGTTTGGTCGTGGACGACCAACCCTCGGTGTGGCGCGCGGTTGCCGAAGGAGGTCAAAAGGCATTGTTCACACAAGGTGGGCGAATGGTGAAAGTGTCGAATCAGCCCGTGACGTGCGAAAGGCCCTAACTTCATGGCGACTCTGTCCAATTCGTCAGACACACTCAAGTGCCGCAAGCCGAATGCCCTCCAGGGAGGGCGAGCATTCGTCCTGCTCGCACTTTTGCTGGTTTTGGTTGCGCTTGGGTCCTCTGTCATTGGCAGCTATTCGCTTTCGTTACACGACTGGTGGATTGTGCTGACAGCACCATCGGAGAGTGGTACGGCAGGAATCGTACTCTTGCAGATTCGCCTTCCTCGGTTGCTTGCATGCATGTTGGTTGGCAGTGGGCTGGCCCTAGCCGGATCTTCTTACCAGGGTCTATTCAACAACCCTATGGTCTCGCCCGATATTTTAGGCGCCTCTGCCGGAGCGGGTCTTGGCGCGGCAGTGGGAATTCTTTTCGGTTTCAATGTCGTAGCTATTCAAGCCCTCTCTTTTGCAGGAGGACTGCTGGCGGTGCTACTTACTTGGGCGCTTGCCTCGGGGCTTTGCCGGCGCGGTGATCCGGTGCTGATGCTGGTGTTGGTGGGCATCCTCATAGGATCGCTCTTCACCGCTCTCATCTCCTTGACGAAGTACATCGCCGACCCATTGAATAAGCTTCCCGTCATCACCTTCTGGCTATTGGGAAGCTTTGCCTCTATCACCTCGAGAGATGTAAGACTGGCAATTATCCCTATCGCAGTGGGATGCATCCCGTTGTTGTTGCTTCGCTGGCGCCTTAACGTGCTTTGCATGGGAGAGCAGGAAGCGCGCACCCTGGGGTTGAATACCGGAGTCCTCCGTTTCATCGTGATCGTCTGCGCCACCCTTATCACCGCCGCCTCGGTCTCGATGTGCGGAATGGTGGGTTGGATTGGCCTGGTAGTGCCGCATCTTGCCCGGCTTTTGGTAGGACCGAACCACAAGATACTCTTGCCCACGGCCGCTGTGATGGGTGGCTGCTTTCTTCTGCTTGTCGATGATGTGGCGCGCACTGTTGGCGCATTGGAGATTCCTGTCGGCGTTCTCACTGCTTTGATCGGAGCGCCGTTCTTCCTGTTTCTGCTCATGCGTGAGCGCGGGAGCGAAGCATGAATCTGACCTTGGAGCATGTGACAGGCGGCTACGGTTCCAGAACCGTGGTTGACGACGTCAGTTTCACGCTGCATCCGGGTGAGCTTGTGTGCCTGCTCGGAGCCAATGGCTGCGGAAAGACAACCCTCTTCAAAATGATCTTGCGGCTGTTGCGGCCACGCCACGGAACTGTGCTTCTGGGTGGCGAGGAGATTGCCAGCTGGTCCAGGCAACTTCTGGCGCGCACGTTGGCCTATGTGCCTCAAATGCACACTCCCCCATTCGCTTTTGAGGTGCGTGACATCGTGCTGATGGCCCGCGCAGCGCATCTTGCGCCCTTTGCCTCGCCAGCGAAATTGGACCGGTTCATTGCCGACGAAGCGCTGGATTCTTTAGGAATTCTCCACTTAGCCTCAGCGCGGTACACCGAGATCAGTGGCGGGGAACGGCAGTTGGTTTTGATCGCGCGTGCGCTAGCGCAACAGGCAAAATGGCTCATCCTCGATGAACCGGCGGCCAGCCTCGATCTTGGCAACCAGATCAAGGTATTGCGCGCCGTTGGCGAGCTTGCCAAGTCCGGCCTCGGCGTACTGATGACCACGCATGTGCCGGATCATGCGTTCCTGTACGCGTCGCGCGTTGCTCTGATGTGCGAAGGCCGGATTCTTTCTTTGGATACTCCTGATGTTGCTCTCACAGAGGCCGCGTTGCGCAAGGCCTACGGAGTGTCGCTGCGTGTCGTGGAGGTCGGCCCCGGGGCCAGAATCAAAATGGTGGTGCCCAACGAACTATGTGAGGAGGAGTATGCCTAGAAGATTTTTGCTCTGTGTACTGTCTGCAATACTGGCTTGTGCCTGCATATGCAACGGCTCGCCGTTATCGGCAGGCAAAGCTGGAACGCGAATGGTTACCGATATGGCCGGCCGCCAGGTTGAAGTGCCGGTGCAGATTCACAGGGTTCTCGCCATGAGCCCCATGGGCACAGTCCTGATGTATACGCTCGACCCGTCGTTGTTGCTTGGGTGGAACTACCAGCCCGACCCTGGTGAGCGTGCCCTGCTTCTTGGGCCGTACCGCAATCTTCCGGTGTTGGGAGGATGGTTTGGCAAGGACAACACCGGCAATCTGGAAAAGATCATGCAAGCTCATCCAGACGTGCTGATCTCAATGGGTGATCCGCTTGGCACTGCCCAGGCTGAGCGGGTCCAGGGACAGACGCATATTCCAGTTATCATCCTCGACGGTCGTCTTGAGCATTTGCCGGATACGTATATGAAGGCGGGAGAACTCTTCGGGAGCGCTCCTCGTGCTGCGCAACTCGCGTCCGAATGCCGCCGAACATTGGAGGAGATCAGGCAAAAGATCAGCAGCATTCCTCAAAACAAGCGGCGCCGTTATTACTATGCCGAAGGACCGAAGGGGCTGGAGACAGAACCCGGAGGTTCCATGCATTCAGAGGCCCTCAACTTTGCGGGCGGCATAAACGTGGCCTCAGGAGTTGAGGTGCAACAAGGGTACGGACACTCGGCAGTATCGCTGGAGCAGGTATTGCGCTGGAACCCGGAGATCGTAATCTCGGGTTACGACCATTCTTCCACTCCAGGTGAGTTCTACAAGACTGTATGGACTGACTTTGCCTGGAAGATTGTAACTGCTGTTCGCAATCGCGATGTGTATGAAACGCCGCAGTATCCCTTCAACTGGATTGACCGGCCACCCTCAGTCAACCGCATCATCGGCATCAAATGGCTGGCACATCTCTTCTATCCAAGCTTATTTCCCTACGATATGCGCAACGAGACGCGCAAGTTTTACAAACTTTTTTATCAACTTGATTTAAGCGATTCACAGTTAGATCAGCTTCTATCAACGGCTCTCCGCAGGTCTGCCAACAAAACAAAATAGGCACTATCACCACTATTAATTCAAATTTTGCAAGTGAAGGAACGACGATGAGCTACGATTGGCAAGAGCCTGTGACGATCCGCCCTATCGGTGTGGTCGTCTCTGAATTGAAAAACTTCGACCAACATCCGACCTATCACGAAGACTGTGTTCTGAGCATTCGCGAAGACCTGACTGAAGGCCTGCTGGGGCTTGAGCACTTCTCCCATTTACATGTCGTCTATCGGCAGCATCGCCGCGAGGAGTGGAAGCGCCGTGCCAACATTCCTGAGGGTCAGGAGATTCTGACCATGCCACTCATGGGCGAACCAACCTGCAAAGGCATCTACACCAGTCGCTCTCCCGCACGACCCTCTGGCATGGGTTCCTGCATTGTCGAACTACTCGGTCGCGAGCACAATCGGCTGCGCGTGCGCGGACTCGATGCCGTTGATGGCACGCCCATTCTCGACATCAAGATCTACATTCCGCGCTATGACTGCTTTCCCTGGGCCGATGCGCCACTGCATTGGTGCCAGAAAACCGAGATGATGACGACCTCTCGGCTGCTCCATTGGGATACGATGAACGTTTCACTCGCGCTCGGCATGAAGGCGGGGCAATGGGCAATGCATCAGCTTGGAGTTGCGCGCGGAGCAGCCAAAAATGCAGTCGTGCATGGAGGCAGCTTCTTTGCTCAGGGAGTGGAAGCGGTGACTGGGTGCAGTGTGCTGCATGGCACCATGCAATTTGAAGAGAAAGCCAAATCACTCACAGATTGGTTCGTTCATCTCGAAGCGGAAGATCGAAGCATCGAGATTCGCGTAAAGGATCAACTCTACACTGGAGCTGACGAAGTGCTTTCACTCAAAGAGGAAGAGCTATTCACGTCAAGCCTCTCCAGCCAAAACATTTGAGAGTGAATCATGGCGCAAAAGCTCGCGGTGTTTGCATCACTGAATCAGGTTGCGCTCGTTAAGCGCGCTCTCAATCGCGAGGGCACGCACGTAGAGATGCTGCGTACCCCGCGATGCCTGTCACACACCGGTTGCAGCTTCGCGTTGCGTTGCAGCGCCGAGGCAATTCCGCTGCTGGAAGAGGTATGCCGTAAATGGAAGATCGAAGTTGGCGGAATCTTTGCAGATATATGCGATTCTTTACCAAAGCTCGACAATGTTCTTCTTGATGAGTAGTCAAACAAGCGAGTCAACATTATGATCTATCTCGACAACGCCGCGACATCTTGGCCGAAGCCTCCAGGCGTGGCTCGCGCAGTTATGAATGCATTGACCAGCGGCATGGGAAACCCCGGACGGACAAGTCATCGCCTATCGATGAACGCCGCATTGATGGTTCAGGAATGCCGCGAAAACCTTGCTCAACTTTTTGCCGTTGCGAATCCCTTGCGCATCTGCTTTACCTCAAATGCGACTGAAGCGCTCAACCTGGCGATCAAGGGCATGCTGTCGTCGGGCGATCACGTGGTTTGCTCAAGCATGGAACACAACTCGGTCTGGCGTCCGCTCTTTGCTCTTGAGGAACGCGGCGTGGAACTTACCGTTGTCGAAGCGAGCCCAGACGGAGTTACAGACGTAGCGAAAATTGAGCGATCCATCAAAGACAATACGAAGCTCATAGCGGTTCTGCATGCCTCGAATGTGAACGGCGCAATTCAACCGGTTGGGGAAATCGGCCGAGTCGTTCACGAACGCGGTATTGCAATGCTGGTAGACGCCTCACAAACAGCGGGTTCGATTCCGATCGACGTAGAGGCGATGCACATTGATCTGCTTGCCTTTCCCGGGCATAAAGGGCTCCTTGGACCACAGGGGACGGGAGGTCTCTATGTGAGCGAGAAGGTGAATCTGAGGCCCTTAAAGGAGGGAGGTACCGGCAGCGATTCGAATAGCCCGCACCAGCCGGCGTACTATCCTGACAAATTGGAAAGCGGTACGCTCAATGTTCCTGGAATTGCCGGACTCAATCAATCCGTAGGCTATCTCTTGCAAAAAGGCGTCGCGCAGGTCGTGCTTCGTGAAACAAGGCTGACTCAACGTCTACTCATCGGGCTGATGAAGATTGATGGAGTCACTGTCTATGGTCCTCCCTTGGAATTGCCGCGAGCAGCGGTGGTCTCTTTCAACCTCAGGGGCATGGACCCAGTTGCTGTTGCCGATGCGTTGGAGCGACGAGGCGACATCGCGTGCCGTCCGGGTTGGCATTGTGCCGCGTTGGCGCATCGCACGCAGGGCACGCAAGATACAGGAACCGTACGCTTGAGCCCTGGACCGTTTACCAAGATGACCGAGGTTGAGACCGTTCTGGGCATTGTTGCTGAATTGGTGGCGGAGCATCAACCATGATGTGTATTGGAGACGTGACGTTTCAACAACAGGTAGGATGAAACTAATGGATGTACGAACGAATTTGGCAGAATTGAGAACCAAACGCGGGATTGCGGCCGCGCGGCTCGCCGCAGAGGTTGGCATCAACCGCAAGACGATTTACGCCATCGAGGCGGGTACCTATGTTCCAAATACCATTGTGAGTCTAAAGTTGGCCCGCGTTCTCGACACAACGGTTGAAGAATTGTTCAAGTTTGAAGCTGAACCCAAAACGATCGACGAGACCGCGGAAGTATTCATTCTTGGAGAAACCGCGTCATTGCCTACAGGACAGCCTCTGCGGCTGGCGCGAGTCAATGACAATCTTGTCGCCGTTGCGCCCGACCCGGCTAGTTGGGGATTGCAACCTACCGATGCCGTTTTACTGGCACCAATCCACGACGCCAAGACCCACGTGAATGCGAGAGTCCGGCTTCTAAGCGATGCCTGGAAGAGCCCCTCACGGATCCTTCTCGCCGGATGCGATCCAAGCGCCTCTCTACTTGCGCACGCGCTTGAGCGGCAGGGTTTCGAGCTCGTCATTGCCTACGAGAACAGTTCACGCGCCCTCAATCTACTACATGAGGGACTGGTGCATATTGCAGGCACTCACTTGGTCGAAAAGGCAAATGAAAAGGCTGACCTTCTGCCCATCACGAAGATATTTCCGCGAGGCTCGGTAGCGGTCCTCTCCTTTGCAATGTGGAAAGAAGGACTCATAGTTGCGCAGGGAAACCCAAAGAAGATTGTCGGCATTGCGGATCTGACGCGGAGAGATGTACAGATCACAAATCGCGAACCGGGCGCAGGCTGCAGGCGTCTACTTGACGACTTGCTTAAAAAGCATGGCATCGCTAGTGGCAAGGTAAGAGGCTACGACCGTGTCACGCTGGGACAACTCCCTGCTGCTCGCCTGGTGCGTAGCGGAGAGGTGGATACCTGCATAAGCACACAGGCCGCCGCGTCTTCGATGGGTTTGACCTTCCTTCCACTGGCAGAGAAACCTTACCTTCTGGTCCTCCGGCGCGCGCATCTCGATCTGCCACCTGTCCAGGCGCTTGTTGAGACGTTGGGCCGCGCTGCATTCCGGCGCGAAGTGGAAGCTTGCATTGGCTATGACATGCGCACCGCAGGTGACCGGCTTGTCTGATTGTCGCGAATTGAGGTCCCCAGCTCCGTCTTCTGAGCGCGGTAAGTGCCGAGAGCAGTCGTTTGACCAGATATAGAATTCAGATTTCGCGACCGAGAATAAATCCCATGCGCTTGAGATTCGGAGTCTCGGGCCAGACAGAAAGCGATAAGAATGATCACTGAATTTGAAGGATTGCCCAATGAGAAGGAAGCCATTATTCCGGCGGCGGGAAAGACCTGCGGCTGCAAGCACCACATTCCAGTTCTTGAATCGGCTGCGCCTTCGTGCAAATGCAAAAAACTCAGGACTCCGCGTAAGATTCACGCGGCTTGTGGCTTGTGGTTGACTGGATTTGTCGTTCTGCATTTGGGGATGAGTGTTTCTGGATTGACCCCGGTCCTCTATCAGCAGAACGTAGACCGCCTGAATTTGGTCGTGAATTCCATTCCTGGCGTGACGCTGTTCGGGATTATTATTCCTCTGCTATTGCAAGGCACAACGGGACTGTTCTTGGTTCAGAGAGAAGGATTGAAGTTCTATACCGGAAAATGCGACAGAGGAGGACGAGTGCGTTTCTTCCTTCAAAGATGGACTGCTCTGGTTGTCCTCGCGTTTGTCGCAGTACATTTCTCAACCATGCATGACTGGGGCCTTCATCTCCTGTATCGAGTCACACATTGGCAGACCCTGGCGCGTTATGCCGCGGGAGGAATCTTCCAGAGCGGAGATGCTTTTGCATCGACTGTTAGAGGATTCACATCTCTCATAAGAGCGGGCTCCATGGCGCAAGGAGTGAATGCAGTCGCGATGTTCCTTCCGCTGGTCGGCATCTGGGCTACAGCCTTTCATGTTGCGAATGGCGCTTGGTCTGGCTCTTTGCTATGGAAGATATTCTCCACACCGCAATCGAAGCAGCTCTGGAGGTTCACTTGCATTATCTTTGGAATCGCCTTGGCCAGTGCCGGCTCTTTGGCATGGTATTGGTTTACGTTGGCACCCAACGCACTTCTGGCATTGGCGGGTAAGTTGTGAATCGGGAATCGGATTCAGAGCTTCATTAAAATCGATAAAGGCATGGGCGGGTGATCGCAGCAAAGGCTGCGATAGTAGGTCAGAAACGTAAGAACTCTAAAAAACAGTTGATTCGATTCCTATCGCGGGATCGGTCTTGTTTTCCAGTTCGGACGCCCTCGCATCCCGGCGAGCGCGCCCTTGTGGTCGCCTTCAGCAAACGCCAACCATGCGGATATTTCCTGCCGCTGAATTTCCACGTGGCTGGCCCAATAACTCTCTTTCATCGTTTTCAATTTGTCGCGCATCTGTACCCAGGGTGGCAATGGCGACGACGCCATCCTTCGTAAGCACGGCAAGCAAAGATTCCGGGATTGTCACTGCATGTACCTCCACAAGACCATTTTTTCGGCTGATAGGTGAAGCAATTCGTCACAATTCCACTAACCCAATGTATTCCAAATCAGCGCCACCAAGCTGAGCGGATTTCCTCGCCGGGGAGAACCTCAGACGGAATACCGGGTGTGGGAGACCAGAGCCTCAGGTCTTCGACAGCGAAGACACTTTCGATGGGCTTCGTCCATGCGTGGAGAGCGAGGTCAAACAGTCCCCAGTGGATGGGCATGAGCAGGCCATGGCCGCCTAAAGCTCGAAAGCTGCGGACCGCGCCTTCCGGGCCCATGTGAATATCGGCCCATAGAGGGTCCGAGGCGCCGATCTCAAGCATGGTGAGATCAAACGGTCCAAACTGCCTGCCAATATCGACGAAGCCATCCCACTCGCCCGAGTCGGCACCGTAATAGATGCGATGCCTGGGGCCGACGAAGGCGAAGGATGCCCACAGGGTCTCAAATCGGTTGAAGAGACTGCGACCGGAGAAATGGCGGGTGGGCAAAGCGGTAACCGTCACGGAACCGATAGTTACATTCTCGGTCCAGTTCAGCGCGGTGCAACGGGTGGCATCGACGCCGAGAGTGTGCAGAATCTTCTCGACGCCGAGCGGCGTGATCCAGCGGGCGTTGCGAGACTGCGGCATTTTCGCAAGTCTGCTGATGGTGCCCGCACCAAGATGATCGTAATGATCGTGCGAAATCACAACAGCATCAATGGTCGGCAGATCCTGGATTGCAAGCGGCGCGGGAAAGAAACGCTTGGGACCAGCCCATTGCGTTGGGGCAGCGCGCTCATCCCAAACAGGATCGATAAGGAAACGTACTCCGTCGATTTCAACGAGCGAGGTGGAATGGCCCATCCAGGTAATGCGCAGGCCGGAGCCTGGACTCGTCGCGAAGACCCGAGGGTCGGTATGAAAGGGGCCCAGAGAATGTCTTGGTGATCGTGCCGCGGCTCCCAAAAAGAATCGAGGACCGATCTTGAACATTAGCGAAAGCCCGCCGACTTTTGCCGGTACTGGGTTCAGAAACTGTTTACCTTCCCGCTTCGCAGGCATCAGGGTCATGACTATTGGATGGTATATCTTGCGTTCGGATTCCTTAAGACGAAGTCCCAATTGGGTAGCAACAGTTCCGACGCTGCCTTTTTGTTTCCCTTCAAGCAGCTGATGCTCTTTGCGGGGTCGAGTACTAACCGACTGGGATTCAGAATACCTATCGGCCCTCAATCACTTCTGGTTGAGAGAGGCAAGGAAATCGAGGACAGTCTCCTGCAGTGCGATGCGGCGGTCAGAATAGGCGTGGTCCGTTGAGAGATGGATCGATTTTATCCTGTGAATTCCGAGTCTTTCGACGGCCGCGACAAGAGAGTAGTTGGGTGCAGACCAGCCGTCATCCGAGGTAATAATCAACAACGGCTTTGCGGCTAGCTTCGGTGCAAGGTTAACGAAATTCCACTGGGTCGCGTTGGAAA
>Ga0255356_1000977_pt1 | contig 18706 bp, 17 predicted proteins | sample HBST100metaG_FD_189944 | JGI IMG/M metagenome (GOLD analysis project Ga0255356, IMG submission 189944) | Peat soil microbial communities from Stordalen Mire, Sweden - H.B.S.T100 | ecosystem: Environmental > Terrestrial > Soil > Wetlands > Peat | place: Sweden: Norrbotten County, Stordalen Mire...
ATGCGAAGTCCGTCGTCGTGGTGGACGAGTTGGGATTGCTCGGCACGCGCCAGCTCAATGAGCTCCTGCGCGCACAGCAGGAACACGGCTTCCAGATCGTCGGCATCGGCGATCCGAAGCAGATGCAGAGCGTGGAGGCCGGCGCCATCGTGGATTTGCTGCGCCGCGGCCTTGGCGAGAAGGCGATCCCGGCGCTCGAAACGCCGGTACGCCAGGTGGAGACGGAGGAACGGGAAACCACCCTCATGTTCCGCAACGGGGAGACCGCGGCGGCGGTCCAACGCAAGCTTGAGAACGGCACCTTGCGGGTGACACCGGGCGGCTACGAGGAAGCCGTTCAGAGCGTCGTGGACCTCTGGCAGCAGCGCCGGGAGGCCAACGCCGATCGCGAGCGGTATTCCCTCTCGGTGAGCGCGCCGACCAACCATGACGCCCACCAGATCAGCATCGCGATTCGGAACAAACGGCGCGCGCTGGGTGAGATCGGCGCCGACCGGATCACCGTGCCGGCGACGAGCCAGGGCGGCGCCGACGCCAGGAAATATGACCTGACGCTCGCCGAGGGCGACAGCGTCTCTTCGAGCGTACCAACGCCCGCTTCCTCGACACCAACAAGGGCGGCAACATCGGCCGGAACGGCACCGTCCTGGAGGTTGCGGAGGTAAAGGCCGAGGGCCTGGTGCTGCGAACCAAGGAAGGCCGGCAAGGGCTGGTGACGTGGGACAGCCTGACCAGCCGGGCGAACGGCCGCATCAAACTCGCCTACGGCGACGTGCTGACGACCAGCACGAGCCAGGGCGCCACGGTCAGCGAGCACATCTTCGCCGTCCCCGGCGGGTCGCGCCAGGTCAACGCGTTCGGGGCCTATACGTCCGGCAGCAGGCATCGCGAGCAGTCATTCATCGTGACCTCGGACGGCGCGGAGCGGCAGGAGGTTGCCGGCCGCCGGCCTCTTGGCGACAAGCGCCAGATCCGCGAGAGCGATGTGATCGAGAACGTGGCACGCAACTTCGCGCGCCAGCCCGTCAAGGAAGGATCGCTGGCGATGATCGCGCGAGCCGAAAACCTTCGAGCCGGGACAATCCAGAAGATGCAGGCCGGGATGCAGCGGCTTGAGCAGCGCGCGGTAGAAGGCAAGGCGAAGAGCACCCTGGCGGCGACCTCCCACGACGGAAAGGCGAGCAGGCCGCAGCCCACCTCGGAGAACACCGCCGCCGAACGACGCGACCTCTTGCAGCGAATCAAGGACCTTGGCCCCCAGGTGCGCGAAGCCATGCGAGCCGCCGTCGAGCGCGTGCGGGCGCTCCGAGAACGGGAAGCGGAAAAAGCGACAGCCAGCCGCCGTCGTGGACGGCGGATGTAACGTTGCGGACGAACTGCTGAGCGTATGGATGACGCTGAAGCCGAACGACTACACGATGCCGGTGCCCGGGTCACCGGCCAGATGAGGTAGCGAGCAGGAGAGACTCACTCGTGCAGCAGCAAGAAATAGAGATCTCATCCTGAATTCAGAGGATGGTAATTGCTTGTATGGTTTTTTGGGTGGTACCGTGCTGTTGGCGGCGGTTCAAGATTCTCCAGTTCGAGCATCTCAGTCACGGCCGTAGCCGCGGGGCGGCTTGATGTCGGCGAGCGCGGTGAGATCGACGATCGCCTCGAGCGCCTCGGCAGTGGGGCTGTCATGCAGGCTCTCGGGCAGCGCGATCAACCAGTCAGCATACTCGGCCTGTAGGGCCAGCAGTTCGATGACCGCATCAGCCCAACGCTGAGGTCGGCTGCGTCGGTCGGTTGGGCGCCGGGTTCGGGTCGCGACGGGTGAAGGCTGCGCCAAGTGGCGGGCGCGATAGCGAGCTTGGCGCTCGGCGTTGCTGAGTACGTGTTCGCCATCCGGTTTACGGCCTCTTGGCATGGCCCTGATCCCCGTTACGTAACGCATTGCAATAGCCCCGACAGCCAGCAACGCCTGCCCGTCAGCAGCGGGGGATTCTCGGCCGGCAGCTCTGGGTCTGTTGGTTCCTGTCGGCCGGTCATCGTCCGCTCGCGCGTTGAGGGTTCTGACAGGGGAAGGCAGCCGCAAACGAACCGAGGGGAGCCTGCCATTGCGCGCGGAGCATCGCGCCGCGACCTTGTATTCGGTTGAACCCGTGTAGGATCCGGACCATGAAGCAGCCATTCGCTTCGGCGGCGAGGCTCCGAGGCAGCGGGCCCATTCTCATCACGGCGTGGCAACCATGCAGTTACTCGGGTTGCCACCACCTCGGATCGTCATCGGCAGCTCTGTCAGAGCAACATGACGGGTGCCGAAACCTGTCTGTCGGTTTTCTCCGCTGTGTGAGCCGGTCAGGCTGGCTGGCGCAGCAGGACACCCTGTGGGACTTCGCCAGTGGTGACCATGCGCCACAGCGCGATGAGCAACTTGCGGGCAAGAGCAACGATCATCGTCGTCTTGCGCGCGCCCCGGGTGCCGTCGGTCCGGTTCCTGAACCACTGTGCCAGAGCACTGTCCTTCTGAAACAACAGGAAGCGCCAGGCGAGCTGAATCAGACCGCGACGTGCGCGGGCATTGCCTGCGCGCTGCTGAGCGAGCCGGGGCCGCTTGCGGTAGCGGTGGCGCGCACCCACGGCGGGGCATGGCTGCCGCAGGAGCTGCTCGCTCGCCGCGAGACGCTGCGATGCGGTCAAGCGCACCTGCACCAGCAACTCGAGCGGCTCATCGATGCCTATCTCCGATCTGTCATTCCGCTCGACGAGTATGAGCGGTGCCGGCGCGACCTGGAGCGACGGGTGCAGGCGCTGGCCGGTCAGGAGGAGCAACTGCGCAGCGACGCCGCGCGTCAGCAGCGGCTCGCCGGCGTGGCGACCTCAGTAGAGTCCTTCCGAGCACGCATGCAGCGCGGGTTAACCGAAGCCACGGTCGAACAGCGCCGCCAACTCGTGCTGTTGCTTATCGACCGCGTGGTCGTCACCAACGCTGAGGTCGAGATCCGCTACGTGCTACCCACCAGCCCCGACAGCGAGCACGTCCGGTTTTGTCGTTTGCGTAAAGGCTGCTTCGACCACCCACCGCCGCGGCAGCACCTTGAAGCCGGCTCGGCATCGAGCCGCCGGACGATCTCAAGGGTGAAGTCGCCGAAAACGATCTTGTCCATCAGCTTGCCGCGGTCGCAGGCGGCATCGGTGAATAGGTGCTTCAGCCACGGCGAGTGCTTGCGGATGCGGTGATCTGCGCCTTGCGCTTCAGTGTATTACGGTCAATTCCCAGCCGCTCGGCTGCCCGGCTCACGTTTCCGCCTTCCTCGGCCAACACGGTTCTGACGATGCGGCGCTCGATGTCGAGCAACGAGCCGTCATAGCGGCCGGCCTTCGCCAACTCGGCCGGCGCTTTCGCGCTCTGGCTCTCTTTCGAAAGCAAGCCGGCCTCCAGCATCTCCTCGAGGAAAGGGCCGGCTACATCTGCAAGCTCGGTGGACCATACGAAATAGCGCTCGGCGAAATTCTGCAGTTCGCGCACATTCCCAGGCCAATCATGTTGATCGAGCCATGCGAGCACCGTCGGCGCCACTGGCGGACGCGACCGCCGCGCCCGCACGCACAGTTCGTCGAGAAAATGGAAGAATAGCGGGCGGATGTCCTGGGGGCGCCGCCGCAGAGGCGGGATCTCTAGGCCAAGGACGTTCAGCCGATAATAGAGGTCCTTGCGGAATCGGCCGCTTGCCACCTCGTCCCAGAGTGGAACATTTGAGGCGACAATGACACGCACGGAGATCGGGATCGGCTTGCTGTCGCCGATACGCATCACCTCCTTCTCCTGCAACACGCGCAACAGGCGCGTCTGCATGGGAAGCTCCAGCTCGTTGATTTCGTCGAGAAAGATCGTGCCGCTATGGGCCAGCTCGAACAGCCCAACGCGTCCCCCACGATGCGCGCCAGTGAACGCCCCCTCGACATAACCGAACAGTTCGCTTTCGATCAGCGTCGGCGGGATCGCGCCGCAGTTCACGGCGACGAACGGCCCGTGCGCCCGTCGGCCGTGGCGATGAATGCCTTGCGCGAACAACTCCTTGCCGGTGCCGGTCTCGCCATAAAGCACTACGGCACTGTCGGTTCGGGCAAAGCACTTCGCCAGACTCACGCAGCGCACCATTGCCGGATCCTGGTGCACGATATCGCTGAGGGTCCACGCGCTGACCGGTGCATTCTGCCGCTGCTGGCGCCGGATATTGCGGTCGATCGACCGAATCCTCGAAATGTCGTGGATGATGATCACCGCGCCCTCGGATTCTGCCTGCTGCTCCGAGAGCGAGTGCACGGTCGCGAAATAGTCGCGTTCGTTGATTCGGACGACGCCTTCGGAAGTCGTTCCCGCCTGTGCCGGGGCCTGCTTCACCAGCCGCAAAAGATCGTCCCCGAGAACGGTGAGGTCCAACTTTCTCTCGTGGCGGAATCCGACGGGCCGCAATCTCGATAGATGCGGTGTCAGAATACGCCCCCGCCCGTCGATGAGCACTATAGTTTCGTCAACGACGGAGATGAGCGTCTCGAGCAGATGAGTCCGCTTCAGCTGGTCCTGGATGTTGCTGTAGATGGCCAGCGCCTTTTCCAGACTCTCGTAAATCGCCTGCTGGCCAGTCTCGACCAGCCGCACCTCGAGATCAAGGGTCGCCGCCACCTGCGTCGAGACCGCGTCGCCCACCACGCGCCGTAGGCCACGGCGGCGGATCTCGTCCATCACTTGGGGCAGTTCCCCTGCACTCTGGATGCGGAAGAGGGCGACTGGAATCTTGAGAAGTTCGTAGATCGGTTGCACCCCATCGACGAACTGATCGAAGCCGACCACGGCGGTCGCCCGGGCAGGATCAACGAGACCAAGAGCGGTACGCAGCACATCATAGCCGGAAATGCGGATCTCAACGACCTTGATGCCGAGCTCCTCGGCGATCATCAGTGCGGTGCCACCACGACTGACGATGATGCTGGCACCCTCGGAGAGCGCTCGCCGCGCCGCCGCCACGCCTTCTTGCAGGTCACCCTGATAGACCGCGATCGGAACCGCATAACGCTCCCGCGCCTTCAGGGCGAGATCACGCAGCTTCTCGTACGGTGCGATCAGTGCGATGGGCGCTTGTCTCGGCATCGTGGCCCCCTCCTCCACCGGACAGATTTCTACAGAGGTCATGCGCATTTCACCATCCCGGTTCCCCTGGAATCGGCCATCATGGCCCTCAATCTTGCCGATAACGGCCATTCTGGTGCGGGAAGGGGCGTGGCACGCCATATGCGTTCGCTCAGCTCCAAACGGGAACCCGCACAGACGCCATGATGACCAAGACCCTTGTTGTTGCTGACGACCTGACCGGAGCCCAGGATACCGCGATCCGATTCAAGAAGGTAGGCAGCAGAATAGAGGTTGCGCTCTCTCTCGAAAGTCTTCTAAGTCGCTGGGATGCCAGTGATATCTGGGCTCTCAATATGGAGACGCGCGTTCTATCACCGAAGAATGCCTTCGATCGGGTCTGTCACTATTTGAGTGCTCTGGATGGCCGCCGATATTTTCTTTATCAGAAGGTCGATTCGACGCTGCGTGGTAACGTTGGCAGCGAAATCGAAGCAACGCTGCGGACGTCGGGGAAATCGGTGGCCATCGTCGCCCCCGCGCTGCCGCACAGCGGACGTACCGTCATCGGTGGCAGGGCATTCGTGCGTGGCGTACCGCTCGATAGAACCGAGGCCGGCAGCGACCTGTTCGCGCCGGTGATGACGTCGCAGGTCCGCGAGCTCATCCGCCTGCAGACGAGCATCGACACGGTGAGCGTGCCATTAGACAGCATTCGCGGCGGCTCGCTGCAGACCCTCGTCGACCACTACCGCCGTACGGTCACGTCGCCCACCATCCTGGTCTGCGATTCCGAGACCGACTGCGATCTTGCGATGATCGGCAGCCTGCGGCGGAATGACGATGTCCTGTTCGTCGGTTCCTCCGGCCTGGCCGGCGCGTTCTCCGTCGAGGCAAGGGAGGAACTCCCGCCGGTGCCATTTCTGGTGCTCGTCGGCAGCCTCAATCATGCTTCGCAGGTTCAGGCGGACCGGTTCGTGCAGTGCCACGCGACCTTCGTTATCGAACTCGATGCCACACGCGCCGTGGTCGAATCCGACGCGGAACGGCGTCGCGCCACAGCGCTGCTGCACGATGCCGGCGATCTCAATGGCAAGCACGTCCTTCTACGTTGTACGCCGCAGCCGGTGCAGGTGAGCGACGTGAACGGATCGGCCCGCTGCGCCGGCCAGCAGATCGCCGATTGCATGTCGGCGGTCGCGCTGGACGTCCTGCGGACATCGCCGGAACGCCTTCTGTTTTCGACTGGAGGCGACTTGGCCTCGCACTTTCTCGCCACGGTTGGTGCCGACAGTGTGCGCCTTCTCGATGAAGCGCAGCCTGGCGTGCCCTTCGGGAACATCAACGGGGGAGCCCTCGATGGCTACGTCCTGTTCTCCAAAGCCGGTGGCTTCGGCGATCCCGATATTCTGTGCAAGATCGTCGAAGGGAGCAAGGCGTGAGCGATCGTGCATTCCTTCCTGGGGTGCGGCGTATCGGCACCGGTGTGCGTGGCCTTCCGCCTGAACCCTGCCCGAGCAAAAGCAGTCGCTGTATCTTTGAAAGGTTCCCCTGATGGTCGACGCGTTACCGATTGTCGGGATCACTATGGGCGACCCGGCGGGCATCGGCCCCGAAATCGCTGCCATGGCCTTCGCTGATGCCAGGTGTCATGCCAGTTGCCGGCCGCTGCTCATCGGTGATGCCGAGATCATGGCTCGGGCAGTCGCGTTGACCGGAGTGACGCTACGCGTGCGCACGATCGCGCGTGCGGATGAAGCACGCTTCGATCCAACGACGATTGACGTGCTGCAGGTCGGGCACTTCGATGTCGCCGCGCTCGTACGGGGCCGGGTCAGCGCCGCTTGTGGCCGGGCGTCCTACGGCTACGTTGTGCGGACCATCGAGCTGGCGATGGCGGGCAAAATCCAGGCCACCGTCACCAACCCGATCAACAAGGAGGCGGTCAGCGCCGCCGGCATTCACTGCACCGGCCACACCGAAATCTACGCTGAGCATACCGGGACCTCGCGCTACACCATGATGCTGGCTGAGGGAACTTTTCGTGTGGTGCACGTTTCCACGCACGTTTCCTTGCGGGAAGCCTGCGATCTGGTGAAGAAGGCACGCGTGCTTGAGGTGATCGGCTTGGCAAACGACGCCTGCCATAGTCTGGGCATCCCCACCCCGCGCATCGCGGTCGCCGGGCTCAATCCGCACAGTGGGGAGAACGGCCTGTTTGGCACGGAGGAGAAAGAAGAAATCCTGCCGGCCATCCAGGAGGCCGTCGCGCTCGGCCTCACCGTGGATGGTCCCGTCCCGGCCGACACCGTGTTCTCGAAGTTGCACGGCGGTCTCTACGATATCGTCGTCGCAATGTACCACGACCAGGGCCATATCCCGACGAAGCTTCTTGGCTTCCGCTATGATCCGGAGAAGCAGCGCTGGGCCTCGGTTGCCGGTGTCAACATCACGCTCGGCTTACCGATCATCCGCACCTCCGTCGACCACGGCACAGCCTTCGATCTTGCCGGCTCCGGCACGGCGAACTTCGACAGCTTGATCAATGCTATCGCTTACGCGGCGGCGCTTGCCAAAGGGCGCCGGAGCTGACCTCGGGAGCAGCCATGTCCGAGACTTACAGTCCGTTCGCTGCGATTGTCATGCCCCTCGATACTCAACGACAGCCAATTCAGGCTCAACAGAATGGTTGATTTGGCACCTGATCCGAACAAACCCGCTACCAAGATTGCGGTGATTGGCCTGGGCTCCATGGGCTTCGGCATCGCTGAGTCGCTCATTCGCGCGAGACACGAAGTTGCCGGCTACGATGTTCGTCCGGAGGTTACAGCGCGTTTTGCGGCCGGGCATGGCGGCCGCCTGAGGTGCGCCGCCTCCCCGGCCGAGGTCGCGGCCGGCGCCGGGATCATCGTCGTTGTGGTGGTTAACGCCGATCAGACCGCGGCGGTCCTGCTCGGTGAGGACGGCGCCGTAAGCGCTGCGCCGCGGGGCGCGGTGGTAGTTTCTTGCGCCACGATGGCGCCGGAGCGGGCCCGGAAACTCGCTCGGGAAGTCACTGCACGGAGCCTTCTGTTCCTCGACGCCCCGATCAGCGGCGGCGCGCAGAGGGCCCGCGAGGGCGCCCTGACGGTCCTCGTCTCGGGTTCGGAGGCCGCCTTCACCGCGGCCGCTCAGGCGCTCGACGCCATAGCGGCGAAGCTCTATCGTCTCGGCTGTGAACCCAGTATCGGTTCCTCGTTCAAGATCGTCAACCAGCTTCTCGTCGGCGTACACATCGCGGCCGCCTGTGAGGCAATTGCCCTGGCCAAGCAGCTCGGCCTCGACATCGCCAAGGTCTACGAAGTCATCAAGGCTTCAGCTGGCAATTCCTGGATGTTCAAGAATCGCGTGCCGCACATCCTGGAAGGCGGCTATTCGCCGCGCAGCGCCACTAGCATCTTCACCAAGGATCTCGGCATCGTCGTTGATATCGAGCGCGCCGGGACTTTTCCGGCGCCACTCTCCTCTGCGGCGCTCCAACTCTTCCTGATGACTGCGGCGGCGGGGATGGCACACGACGACGGCGCTTCCGTGGTCCGCCTCTTTGCCCGCATCGCCGGGCTCGAAGTGCCGGCGCACAAGGTCTGAGGAGGTACTCGTATGCCACGCTTCGCCGCAAACCTGTCCATGATGTTCACGGAGTGGGACTTCCTCGATCGCTTCGCAGCGGCGCGTGACGCCGGGTTCACCGCGGTCGAGTACCTGTTTCCGTACGAGTACCCGGCCGATGTGGTTGCCGATCAACTGCAGCGCTGTGGCCTTGAGCAGGTGCTGTTCAATTTTCCAGCTGGCAACTGGGCCGCGGGCGAACGTGGGCTTGCTGCGCTACCGGAGCGCTGGGACGAGTTCCAAGCTTCGATCGGGCGGGCGCTGCTTTACGCCTGCGCCAGCGGTACGAAGCGACTCCATCTGATGGCTGGCATCGCCTCGCGCGGAGGTCCTCCGGCAGTTGCGAGCTATCGGCGAGCGGTGGCTCATGCCGCCGAGCGTCTCGGCGCCGAGGGTATTGAGCTGGTGATCGAACCTATCAACGCGCGCGATATGCCCGGCTACTTCCTCAATGACTTTGGCTTCGCCTCGACGCTCATCGCTGAAGCAGGACTGCCCAATCTGCGGCTGCAGTTCGATCTGTATCACCGCCAGATCCTGCATGGCGATGTGTTGACTGCGCGGCGCGCGCTGCTGCCGATCATCGGCCACATCCAGGTCGCCGCCGTGCCGACGCGCCACGGGCCGGGCACCGGGGAACCGGCGAACGCCTTTATCTTCGCCGAACTCGACCGGCTTCATTATGGCGGCTTCATCGGCTGCGAGTACCGGCCCGCGCGACGAACCGCCGACGGACTCGGCTGGTTTGCTCCGCATCGAGCTCGGCGGCGCCAGGACCGAGGGAGGAACGCGACGTGTTGACGGCAGATTTCCAGGTCGTGGACCAACGGTTTACAGCGGTCTCTTACGGCAACATTCATTTGGAGAAGCTGGCCTCCGGATGCCGTTGGGCGGAGGGACCGGCCTACTTGCCGGCTGGTCGCTATCTCGTCTGGTCGGATCTCCCCAATGACCGAACACTGCGATGGGACGAAACCGACGGCTCGGTATCCGTTTTTCAGCAGCCCTCAAGCTTCGCCAACGGCCACACCGTGGACCGCGAGGGGCGGCTGCTCTGCTGCGAGCATCTCACCCGCTGCATCTCGCGCATCGAAATTGACGGCAGCCGCACCGTCCTCGCCTCGCATTATCAGGGTAAGCGATTGAACTCGCCTAATGACGTCGTGGTCAAGTCCGACGGATCGGTGTGGTTCACCGATCCCACTTACGGCATCGACTCGGAATATGAAGGCGGCGTCGTGGCGTCCGAGATTGGCGCCCGGAACGTCTATCGCGTCGATCCCGCTGGTGGCGAGGTCAGTGTGGTGGCCGACGACTTCGTCATGCCGAATGGCTTGGCATTCTCGCCTGATGAAAGCTTGCTTTACATCGTCGATAGCGGCTTCACGCGTGTCCCTGATGGGCCGCGCCACATCCGCCGCTTCCGCCTTGCCACTGGGGGCCGGAGCCTGGCCGACGGAGAGGTGATCGCTACCTGCGACTACGGAATCTTCGATGGCCTGCGCATCGACATCCACGGCAACATCTGGACCAGCGCCGGCGATGGGGTACGTTGCTACAGCCCGGACGGTACGCTGTTGGGGCGGATAGTGGTGCCCGAAGTGGTGGGCAACATCTGCTTCGGGGGCATCAGGCGCAACCGGCTGTTCATCTGTGCCACCGCCTCGCTCTACGCGATCTATCTCAATACGCAGGGGGCGTTGCGCCCGTGAGCAACGAAACATCGTTCGGCCGTACCGCTGCTATTCAAAATTCTATACGAAATCGGACGGATACAGATCCTGCCGAGCGAATTGAGTCGTCCGAGCAAAGCTCCTCGCGGGGTACGCAACGCTGCGTTGAGCACGGGGCGATGAATGCGTACTGGCAGCCCCTTGCGCACGACAAAAGTACGTGCGAGTTTGTCGGAAAATCATGGATGTAGTCGCCTTAGTCATGGTCGCGCGTGGGCGCCGACGGATCAAGGTATGGGGGGAAATCATCATGAGTGTGAAAAAAATCGCGGGCGCCGCCCTGGCAGTGTCGCTCGTTTGGTCTGCAGCGGCGTCGGCTGCCGATCTTGTTGATCCGGCGGGCCTCGCCCAGTGCTTCTTGAAGGCAACGGACACCACACCGATGGTGCAACATAAGGCGAAGCCCGGGCCGTACAAGATCGCCTTCAGCAACTCCTATTTCGGCAACAACTGGCGTACGGAGATGCTGAACGTGGCGCGCGCCTACGTGGCGCAGCCGGAGGTGAAGAAATACATCTCCAAGTTTGAAATCCAGAACTCCGGTAACGACGTCGCTCAGGAAGTCGCGCAGATTCGCCAGATGATCCTGTCTGGCTATGACGCGATCGTTCTCAACGGCGCCTCGCCGTCCGGCCTCAACAGCGTGATCAACGAGGCCGTTCGCCACGGCATCGTGGTTGTCGCATTCGACAACACCGTGACGACGGACCAGGCGGTGAACGTCAACGAGAGCCAGTACGAGATGGGCCGGCTCTGGGCCGAGTTCCTGTCCAAGGAGACCAGCGGCAAGGGCAAGATCCTGATGGTCCACGGGCTGGCCGGCACTTCGGTCGACAACGACCAGGCCGATGGCGCCATGTCGGTGTTCAAGAAGTTCCCCGACCTGACCGTCGTGAACGTCTTCGGCAACTGGGATGTCGGGCTGAACCAGAAGGTGACGGCCGACGCGCTGGCCACCAACAACGACATCGCCGGTGTGTGGGGCACCGAGGGCGCCACCGGGGCATTGCAGGCGTTCCTGCAAGTGAACGCGAAGCTGGTGCCGATGACCAGCGAGGCCGACAACGGCTTCATGATCCAGGCCGTCGAGCACAAGGTTCCCACCCTCGTCATCGGGCAGTCCCCCGCGCTAGTGGCGCCTAGCATTCGCGCCGCGATCGCGATTCTTTCCGGCCAACCGATCCCGCGCAATGCGAACATCCCGCTCAGCCCGGTGCTGACGAGTGACATGAAGGCGGATGTCGATTATTTCCCGAAGCAGCCGAACAGCTTCGTCACCGACATCAACATTCCGCAGTGCGCTGTGAGCATTCCAGTTGATGCCGTGGTGAACGCCGTGGACGTGAAGTAGAGTCGACCGCGCCGTAATCTCATGGCCGATTCGGACATGCCTGCCCTCGCCGCCGTTGGGCTGACCAAGCGCTTCGGCGGCGTGATGGCGCTGCAAGACGTGGACCTCGCCCTCCAACGGGGCGAGGTCCACGCGCTGATCGGGGCGAACGGTGCCGGCAAGAGCACGCTGGTCAAGCTGTTGGCGGGAATCGTGTACCCTGATGCCGGCGAGATTCGCATCGCCGGGCGCCCCGCTGCCATCGCGAATCCGCGTTCGGCCCGCAATGCCGGAATTGCGACCGTACATCAGGAGCTTTCGCTTTTTCCGAGTCTCAGCGTCGCCGAGAACATCCTGATCGGCCAGGAGCTGCGCCGCGGCGGCTTCTGGGTCGATGCGCGGGCCGGGCGCCGTCGTGCTGCGGTTCTGCTCGCCGGCCTCGGCGCGGAGGATATCGATCCGGATGCCAAGCTCGGCGAGTTGCCGCTCGCCCAGGCGCAGATCGTCGAGATCGCCAAGGCGCTTTCGGGCGACCCCGGAGTGCTGATCCTGGACGAGCCGACATCGGCGCTGTCGATCACCGAGGTCGAGCGGCTGCTCGCGTTGGTCGGGCGTCTGCGCGCGAAGGGCACGGCGATCGTCTTCATCTCGCATCGCCTGGGTGAGATCGAGCGCATCGCCGATCGCGTCACGATTCTTCGTAGCGGAAAGAAAGTCGGGGAATTCGCGCCCAACACGTTCAGCCGGACCCGTGCGCTCGCGCTGATGCTGGGCGAGAGCTGGCAGGCGGGGCGCGTCGCGCGGCCGCCCGCGACGCCGGCCGCCGTCGCGGCGGCGGCACCCGTGCTGCGCGTGCAAGGCCTTTCGCTCCACCGGCATTTCGTGGACGTGGATTTCGATCTTCGTCCCGGCGAGGTGGTGGGCCTCGCTGGCCTCGAAGGACAGGGCCAGAAGGATGTCCTCTTCGCGCTTTTCGGCCTGTTTCGCCGTGGCGTGGAGGGCAGGATCGAGATCGCCGGCCGCCGGATCCATCCGCGCCGCCCGCGCCAGTCGATCGACGCCGGCATGGCGTTCATTCCGGACGACCGCAGAAGCCTCGGCGGTTTTCTCGGGCTTTCCGTTTCCGAGAATATCGCCATCACCGTGCTCGACCAGCTTCGCCGCGGCTTCCTGCTGAGCCCGGCTGCCGAGACGACGCTTGTGACGGGCCTCATACAGCGCCTCGGCATCGTTTGCCCGAACCCCGCAGCGTTGCTCGGCAGCCTGAGCGGCGGCAATCAGCAGAAAGTGGTGGCGGCGAAGTGGCTGGCCCGGCCGATGCCGGTCTATGTCTTCTGCGACCCGACGCGCGGCGTCGATGCCGGCGCGCGGGCCGGTCTGTTTCAGGTCATCCGCGAGCTTGTCACAGCCGGCAGCGGCGTGCTGTTTTACTCCACCGACATCTCCGAGTTTCCCGCCCTCTGTGACCGCGTCCTCGTGTTTCGCGAAGGCCGTATCTCCGGCACACTCGCCGGACAGGCGGTGAGCGAGCAGAACATCCTCGATCTCTCTTTCCGCGAGGCACAACATGCGGCCGCCTGAATCGCGCCGCCCGACGGGACAACACGGCAAGGGGTGGCAACGCCTCGGCGAGTATGCCGGTCCGCTCTCGTGTGCGGTCGGCCTCGTCATCGTCATTGGCTGCTACGCGCTGCGCCAGCCGCTGATCCTCTCGCCGTTCGGCCTGACCAGCCTGGCCAACGTCTCGGTGGCGCTCGCGCTTGCCGCCGTAGGCCAGAGCATCGTGCTGCTGGCCGCCGGCCTCGATCTTTCGATCGGCGGCCAGATCACGCTGATCAATTGCGTCGCCGCCACCACGATGGGCAACAGCGGCTTCAGTATCGCCGCGGTCGTCGTCGTCTCGTTGCTGATCGGGCTCGGTACCGGCTTCGTTAACGGCGTGGTCATCGCCTACGGGCGGGTCGAACCGCTGATCGCCACCTTCTGCACCGCGTTCATTTTCACCGGCATGGCGCTGATCATCCTGCCGCGGCCGGGCGGCTCGATCCCGGACGGCTTCGCCTTCGCGCTCACCGAGAGCTGGGGGCCTCTGCCCTTCTCGCTGATCCTGCTGGCGGGGGCCGTGCTAGTGGTCTGGGTGCCCGTCTTCGGCTCGCCGCTCGGCCGCTATATCGTGGCTGTCGGCGACGACGCCGAAAGCGCGCGCGTCTCCGGCCTGCCCGTGCGCCGCATCGAACTCGCGAGCTACATGCTGGCCGGGCTCTTCGCCGCGGTGGCCGCACTTTTCCTCGCCGCCGAGACGACCTCGGGCGATCCGAGCATTGGCGAGATCTACACGTTGAATTCGCTCGCCGCCGCGGTGCTCGGCGGCGTCTCCCTCTCGGGCGGGCGCGGTACGGTGATCGGGCCGATCCTCGGCAGCTTCGTCCTCGCGATCATCATGAACGCGCTGGGTGTGTTCGACGTCTCGGCCTTCTGGCAGGATTTCATCGAAGGTCTGATCCTGATGGTGGTCTTGGGCCTTGGCGGCCTCCGCCTGCTCGCCGCGGGTAACTGGCTCACGCTGTTCCACCAATGAACATCGCAAGCATCGGCGCTGCGACATCGTCTCCGCTGGCGCGGCTGTCGCTCGCGCACCGCCGCGTCCTTTTTTCCTACGTGATCCTGCTCGCCGTTTATGCCGCCTGCATCGCGGTCAATCGCGAATTTCTGAGCTGGAGCACGCTGCGCCTGCAACTCGTGCAGGCGGCCTTCATCGGCATCATCGCGATCGGCGAGACGTTCGCTATCCTGATCGGTCAGATCGATCTTTCGGTACCCTGGACGATCACGCTCTCGGCCATCCTCGGCTCGAACCTAGCCGTGCAGTACGACGCACAATGGGTCGCCTTCGCAGTGGTGATCGGCGTCGGCATTGCCGTCGGGCTGCTGAACACCCTTGGCGTCTTCGTACTGCGCGTCCATTCGCTGATCTGGACGCTGAGCGTCAACCTTCTGCTGCAAGGCGTCGCGCTCATCTACACGAACGCTGTTGCGCCGACGACGCGGATGCCATCCGTCGCGCGCTTTCTTGCCCTCGGCAATGTCGGCGATCTGCCGGTTGCATTCCTGGTGTGGGCGTTCTGCGGCGCCCTCGCGATTGTCGCTCTCCGCACGCTGCCCTTCGGGCGCTACGTTTACGCCATCGGCAACCGTCAGGCAGCGGCGCTGCTTTCCGGCGTGCGGCTCGGCCGGATGCACGCCATTGTCTTCATCGTGAGCGCGCTCGGCTCGGCCTTTGTCGGGCTGCTGCTGAGCGGTTACTCGTCGCAGGCCTATCTCGGAATGGGCAACGATTATGCGATGCCATCTGTCGCCGCGGTGGTGATCGGCGGCACGCAGCTCATCGGCGGCCAGGGCGGCTACGTCGGCAGCATTGCCGGCGCGCTCATCGTCGTGCTGCTGCAGGCGATGCTGATTACGCTCAATGTTTCCGAGGGCGCGCGCGAGATGGTCTTCGGTGGGCTGCTTCTTACGCTCGCCTTCCTCTTCATCAGGCGGTCCCGCTAGAGCGGACGCCGATGCCGGCCAGGGCTGCCGCGGGGTCGCCTCTGAGGCCTCCGGATTGCCGCTTGCGCGGACACGGCGATGGAAGGCCTATGCCTGCCAGAGATGGTTATGCTCTCGTGGTACTGATCCAACGGAAAGGAGATCACCAATCATGCCGAAGTTCACGATCCGTCCGCTCAACACCGGATATGTGACAACAGTTCCGAAGGAATATCTGTATCACCACTCGGTCACGAAGTATCTGCCGAACATTCCGGACCACCGGATCGAGATGCCGGTATTTACTTTCCTGATCGATGGGGAAGGGAAGCTGGTTCTGGTCGATACGGGCATGTCCTGGACCGAACGGGCCAACGAGTATCACCATCCAGGATCGCGGCAGCCCGAAGGGATGGCAATCTACCAGCAGCTTGAAACGGCCGGTTACAAGGCGGCGGACATCGATATCGTGGTCTTCACCCACATGCATTGGGACCACACCTATTATCTGGATAAATTCACCAAAGCCACGTTCATCGCACATCAGAAAGAATACGCGTTCGCGCTTAACCCGATCCCACTTTATTACAAGTCATACGAGCACCCTGTTCTCGGCATCAGGCGCCAGTTCGAAGGGATCAAGATAACAACGGTTGCCGGCGAGACCGAGATCATCCCTGGCATCAGGGTGTTCGAGACGCCGGGGCACTCGCCGGGGCACATGTCGGTGGAAATCGACACCGCGAAGGGTCGTTTCCTGTGTGTTGGCGACTCCGTCTTTGTTCCGGATAACCTGAATCCTGTTCCGGAACTGCACTACGACATCACCCCTCCCGGCCGGTTCTACAACATCGTCGAGACCTGGAAGAGCATCGAACTGCAGAAGAAAAGAGCGAAGAATCGCAGCTTTATCCTCTGCTGCCACGACAAGCACCTGGAAGAGAGGGTCAAGCTCACGCCCGTTCTTGGCGTCTAACCTGCCGAAGCCGTCGTCGTGCCGGCGTGCCCGGTGCGAGAAAATTGGGCCATGAGGCGATTGAGATGAAAACGATCGCGGTGCTGGCGTGCTACGACACCAAATATTCCGAAATCAACTTCCTTTGCAGCGAGATCAGGAAGGGCGGCTTCGGCGCCTTTGTCATTGATGTCAGCACCAGTCCGGGCTTTTCGTCCCCCGCGGAGGTTTCGCGCGAACAGGTCGCCGCGGCAGTCGGCGTCACCTGGAGCGACCTCGACGGGCGCCCCAAGCACGAGCTGCTGGATGTCGTGACCCGCGGCGCCGCGCAGCTCGTGCCGAGGTTGTATCGGGAAGGGCGGCTCGACGGCATCATTTCGGTGGGCGGCCTGCAAAATACCACGGTTGGCTCTGCCGCCATGAAAGTCCTGCCGATTGGCGTGCCGAAGGTACTGGTGTCGACCGTTGCCTCCGGCCAGCGGACATTCGCGCCGATCGTCGGCACCCGCGACATCACCGTCATTCCGTCGATTTGCGACATGATGGGCATGAACATCATCAGCGAGGCCGTCCTCGGCAATGCTGCGGGCGCGATCATGGGGATGCTTCAGCATGCGGGCAGGGAAGTCGCCAAGCCCACGACCCCGATCGTCGGAACGACCTTGATGGGCGCGACGAACGACGGCGTCGTGCGCGCTGCCTGCTATCTCGAGGCGAAGGGGCATCACGTCATTCCGTTTCACTCGACCGGCGCCGGCGGCAAGGTCATGGAAGAACTGATCGGCGAGGGAACCATCACGGCGGCGATGGACCTGACCCTGCATGAAATCGTCTACGAGTATTTCGGTTCCGGCTTCGGTTTCGGTACCGAGAACCGCCTGACGCAGGGCGTGCGGAAGGGCATTCCCATGGTGGTCTGTCCCGGCGGCATCGACTTCATCTGCCAGTGGAAGAACGAACTTTTCCCCGATGTGACGAAGCGGAAGATGATATGGCACAACAGCTCGCTCGCGCATGTCAAGCTGAACGTCAGGGAAGCGACGGATATCAGCCGTATGATCGTCGGCAGGCTCAATGCTGGCAGGCCCGACAGGATCGTGGTTGTCGTTCCCAGGCGAGGCTTCAGGACGTTCGCGAAGCCGGGCCAGCCGCTCTACGATCCGGTTGTCGATCAGGCGATCATCGACGTCTTCGAGCGGGAGCTGAAAAAAGACATTCCAACCCGGTTCATCGACGCCGGTTTCGACGACGACGCGTTCTCCCGGTCCGCGGCCGACGAGATGAGCGCACTTCTTGCAAGATCCGGATCTTTCGAGCGGGGAGCGAACTGATGGACGATCTGCTGGCGCTGAAACGGGGCGTCGTTGCGGCGGCACGGGCGTGCTATGCGCGCGGCATGCAGACCGGAGATGGTGGCAACCTGAGCGCACGTGTTTCCGGCAAGGACCTGATGCTCATCAAGGGCAGCGGGACATCCTTTGCGGATTGTTCCGAGAACACCTTGGCCCTGACGGATTTTGATGGGAATCTGGTGGCAGGGGAGAGAAAGCCCTCGCGGGAATGCCTCCTTCACGGCGCCCTGTACAAAAGGCTTTCTCGCGTGCAGGCCATTGTGCATTGCCATTCCCCGTGGGCGGCGGGCTGGGCCTCGACATCGAAGCCGCTGCCGTTTTCCACATATCATTCGGGAATAAAGCTGAAAGGAGCGGTGCAGGTCTTCGATACGGGAAGCTACGTTGTGCCTTCCTCTTTCTTTCCCAAGATCCTGGCGCCGTTCGATTCGAACCCCGAGCTGATGGCTTTTCTGTTGAAGGGGCACGGCCAGGTGGCTCTGGGCAAGGGCATCAAACAAGCACTTTACATGGCGGAATTGGTGGAGGAAACGGCTCAGATCGCTGTTATCGACCGTCTACTGAGGTCGTGCTTAGCTTAGCATTACGGTTGTGATTTGCGTTTGAGGTGCGACGTTTGCGACGGCCTGATGGGCCCGGCGCCAGAACGACCATGCGATGACGTAGGCGGGACGAATGCGCTTTCGCGCGAGGCGTTGCGCTATCCGGCGGATTTCCTGGACCGACCAGCGGATAAGGTGGAACGGTTTCTTGCCGTGGCCGGCTTCGTTTTTTTGGGCACCGACTTGTTTGCCTGATGCCGGATCGCGGCCATCATGGCGATGGTGTGGCCCAACCGCAGTCGCAGCACCTCGCGTATCTTCCGCATCGACAATCTCTCACTAGTGCGCGGCGTCGTTGATTTTGCGACGGATCTTTGAATCGATAGCTCCGACAGCGCCGGAGAAGAGTCGTGACCGCGCAACAGATTGCCGTAAAGAAGTATGTCGTGAAGCTCAGCGATGAGGAGCGCGAGCGGCTCAACACGCTGATCCATGGCGGCAAGCA
>Ga0255356_1000978_pt1 | contig 18688 bp, 16 predicted proteins | sample HBST100metaG_FD_189944 | JGI IMG/M metagenome (GOLD analysis project Ga0255356, IMG submission 189944) | Peat soil microbial communities from Stordalen Mire, Sweden - H.B.S.T100 | ecosystem: Environmental > Terrestrial > Soil > Wetlands > Peat | place: Sweden: Norrbotten County, Stordalen Mire...
TCAAAAATATGATGCCCCTCATCGAACACGTAGCGCGTCGGCACGTAATCATCGTCCAGCCCGCCCCACACCGCCTGCGCCATCACCAGCGCATGGTTGGCGATCACGAGGCCCGCCTGCCGCGCGTTCCGCACCACGCGCTCAATCACGCAAGTGGAGAAATGCGGGCAAGCCGCATGAATGCACTCCCCCCGACGGTCCGCGATGGCGCTGAGCAGATTGGGCCCGAATAGTTCCGCGAACCAGCCCGGCAGATCGCCGCCGAACAGATCGCCATCGGCGCTCGCCATCGCCCAGCGCGCGACCAGCCCCAGCGGCACGGCATATCGCTCCACGCCGGAGGCATCCTCAAAATTCAGCAGGCAGAGATAATTCTCCCGCCCCTTGCGCAGCACCACCTTGGTGCCGCCGGGCAGGCGCGCGGCCTCCTGCTCAATCTGCCGCTGCAAATGCCGCGTATAGGTGGAAATCCACACCGCGCCCTTGTTCTGCTCCGCCCACAGGCTGGCGGGGGCCAGATACCCCATCGTCTTACCCGTGCCGGTTCCCGCCTCGGCCAGCACCACATGCGGGCTACCCTCCGCCAGCCGCGGCTGAAACGCCGCCGACACCGCCGAGGCATAATCCGCCTGCGCCGGGCGCTGTTCCGCCCCGGCGCCCAGCAGCGTCGCCAGCCGCGCCCGCGCCTGCGCCGGCACCACGGGGAGGGAGGATGGCGGCGGGCGCGGCGCCACCTCCTCCCATTTCGGCAAGCGCTTCCACAGCCGCATGGCCATGCCATCCGGCCTTGCGGCTGGCTGCCCCAAAGCCGCCAGCACATAAGGCGCCCAAAGCCACCCCGCCGCCCCCATGCGCGCGGCCAGCCCGGCGGCGTCGCGGTTCATCGGCGTATCCTTGCCCGCCGCCAGCCGCACCAGCAGCATCTCCGCCATCTCGGGCAGCGCCTGCGCCGCGGTCTCCAGGCTGGCGGGCACGGCAACATCCAGCGCCCGCGCCAGCCCCGCCGGGGTGGGGGCAAAACTCTGCGCCGGGCACACAAAGGCGAACAACTCCAGCAGATCCAGCACCTGCACCGCCGGGCTGCCCAGCCGCCGCAGCGAGGCCGGACCGTGCACGATCAGCGGCACCGCCTCGCCCACCTGCTTGGCGATGGTACCGTGCCGCAGCGCGGTGATGGCGCCGTCGGCGCTAAGCAGCACGGCACGGCCATGGCCGGCGACGATAGCGGACATGGGAGGAAGAAAGCTCATCTGGACTCGTTTATACCCTGCTGTTCATGGTTTGTCTCGGGCTCCAGCCACCTCCCTGTTGCAGAGGTGAAACTCCGGCTCTAGACCATCCTCCACCATGAGCGAAAACACCCAATCCCAGCTGTCCTGGCCCTTCCGCGAAGCCGAGCGTGTCGCCCAACGCCTGAAGCAGAAAGGCAAAACCACCGCCCTGTTCGAGACCGGGTACGGCCCCTCCGGCCTGCCGCATATCGGCACGTTCGGCGAGGTCGCGCGCACCAGCTGGGTGCGCAAGGCGTTCACGGACCTCACCGGCCTGCCCTCCCGCCTGCTCGCCTTCTCGGACGACATGGACGGCCTGCGCAAAGTGCCGGACAACGTGCCGAACAAGGAGATGCTGCGCGAGTTCCTCGGCAAGCCCCTCACCAAAATCCCCGACCCGTTCGGCAAGTATGAGAGCTTCGGCGAGCACAACAACAACATGCTGCAGGATTTCCTGCGCACCTTCGATTTCGAATTCGAATTCGCCTCCGCCAGCGATTATTATGAATCCGGCCGTTTCGACAACGCCCTGCTGCATGTGCTGGCGCATCACGACGAGATCGTGAACATCATCCTGCCCACGCTCGGGCCTGAGCGCCGCGCCACTTATTCCCCCATCCTGCCCATCCACCCGCGCACCGGCATCGTCATGCAAGTGCCCATTGATAAGGTGGACGTCGCCCACGGCACCGTGTTCTGGACCGACCCGGAGACCGGCACCAAGTTCGAAACCGCTGTGACCGGCGGCGCCGCCAAGCTGCAATGGAAGGCCGACTGGGCCATGCGCTGGTACGCGCTGGACGTCGATTACGAGATGTCCGGCAAGGACCTCATCGACTCGGTGAAGCTCTCCTCCGCCATCGTGCGCGCCCTGGGCTCCGAGCCGCCCGCCTGCCTCACCTACGAGCTGTTCCTGGACGAGAAGGGGCAGAAAATCTCCAAGTCCAAGGGTAACGGCCTGTCCATCGACCAGTGGCTGACCTACGCCCCCAAGGAGAGCCTGGCGCAGTTCATGTACCACGCCCCGCAGCGCGCCAAGCGGCTGTTCTTCGATGTCATCCCCCGCGCGACCGACGACTACATCGCCGCCGTCGCCGCCCTGCCCACGGCGGAAGACCCTCACGCTAACCCGGCTTGGCACATCCATGGCGGCGTGCTGCCGGACCATGCCGGCTCGCCCATCGGCTTCGGCATGCTGCTCAATTTGGCCTCGGTCATCAACGCGGACAGCCCGGAGATGCTCTGGGGCTTCATCCGCGCCTACATCCCCGGCGCCAATGCTGAGACGCACCCGTTCCTGGCTAAGCTGGTCCACCACGCCATCGCCTATAACCGCGATTTCGTGGCGCCGAAGAAGCAGTTCCGTGCCCCCACGGATGTCGAGCGCGGCGCGCTGCTGGACCTCGCCGAGAGCCTGAAATCCAACGAGCAGGCACAGTACCCCGGCGAGACGGAGGCCGAGAAGCTGCAAAATCTCGTCTACGCCATCGGCAAGCGCCACCCCTTCGCGCCGCTGAAATCGTGGTTCGACTGCCTGTACCAAGTGCTGCTCGGTCAGGTGGAAGGCCCGCGCTTCGGCGGCTTCATCGCTCTTTACAGCGTGGAGCGGACCATAGCGCTAGTTGAAACCTCACTGGCGCGCACGGAAGCCGCCGCCTAAAGGCCAGCGCGCCCATGCAAAAGCGGCTGCTGAAATTTCTACCCCCCGTATTGGGTGTCCTGGTGCTGGGCGGCATCGCCATTGGCCTGCACGGCGCGCTGAGGAAGATCGGCCTCTCCGATATCCTCGGCGCCCTCGCCGCCACGCCACGGGCGCGGATCCTTCAAGCCACGCTGCTCCTCGGGCTCTCAATGTGCGTCATGAGCGGTTACGACCTCCCGGGGGTGCTGTTCGCCCGGCGCTGCGAGAAATTTCCCAGGCTGGGGCTACGGCGCGTCGGGCTCGCCTCGTTCTGTGCCTATGCGCTGAGCCATGTTCTGGGCGCACCGGCCCTCTCCTCCGCCGCCATACGCCTCCGGCTTTACGCGCAATGGCTGGTGCCGCCCTCGGGCATCGCCCGCATCGTCGCCCTATCCGGCAGCAGCTTCTCGCTCGGCCTGGCCACGCTGCTGGGCGGGTTGCTCATGTTCGCCCCGCTCTCCGTGCCGGTATTCGGGGATGCCGCCCCCGAATTGCTGCGCCTGGGCGGCGCCCTGCTCGCCGGGCTGGCCGTGGGCTATGTGCTGGCGGCGCGGCGGCGCGAGGCCCTGGAAATTTTCGGCCGCCGCATTCCCCTGCCGGGAGCCCGGCTGGCTGCGGCGCAGATCCTCATCTCCTGCGCCGATATCGCCACCGCCTGCGGCATCCTCTACGCCGTGCTGCCCGCCGCGCCCGGCCTCACCTATTTGCACGTGCTCAGCCTCTACATCGCCGCCTTCGCCTCCGGCGTGTTCTCCGGCCTGCCGGGGGGGGTGGGCGTGTTCGACTCCGTGCTGCTGCTTGGCCTCAGCGACTACCTGCCCCCCGCCGCGGCGCTGGGGGCGATCCTGCTGTTCCGCGTCATGTATTTCCTGATCCCCGCCAGCCTTGCCGGAATCCTGTATGCCGGGCACGAATTATGGACGCATACACAGGGCCAAGGAGGCAAAGAGTGAACGTGCAGGAGACCATATCGCCGGTCGATGGCGGCATCTACGCCGAGCGCCCCTTCGCTGACCGCGCGCATATCGATGCAACATTCGACCGCGCGGTAAAAGCCCAGACCTCCTGGGCGCTGACGCCCCTTGAGCAGCGCGCCGCCTATTGCACGGCCTTCTGCGAGACGCTGCTCCGCCATACAGACGAAATCGCCCTGGAGCTGGCCTGGCAGATGGGCCGCCCCGTCTCCCAGGCGCCGAACGAAATCCGCACCTGCGTGGACCGCGCCCGCTACATGATCGCCGAGGCTCCCGCCGGGCTGGCCCCGCTCGACCCCGCCCCGAAGAACGGCTTCAAGCGCTACGTCAAACGCACCCCGCTCGGCGTGGTCTTCGTCATCGCGCCCTGGAACTACCCGCTGCTCACCGCCATCAACTCCATCATCCCCGCCATCATGGCCGGCAACGCGGTGGTGCTGAAGCACGCGGCGCAGACTCAGCTCGTCGCCGAGCGCTTCCAGCAGGCTTTTGATGAAGCCGGGCTGCCGGCTTGCGTATTCCAATACATCCATGTGGCCGGCACCACCGCCGAGCAATTGGTGAAGGATAGCCGCGTCGCGCATGTCAACTTCACCGGCTCCGTCGCCGTCGGCCATGCCGTCTCCCGCGCCGCGGCTGACCGTTTCATCGGCGTTGGGCTGGAGCTGGGCGGCAAGGACCCCGCCTATGTCCGCGCTGACGCCGATGTGCCGTTCGCCGTGGAAAACCTCATCGATGGCGCCTTCTTCAACTCCGGCCAGTCCTGCTGCGGCATTGAGCGCATCTACGCGCATGCCTCGGTGTTCGATGAATTCGTCGCCAAGGCGGTGGATTTCACCAGCGCCTATCGGCTGGGCGACCCGACCAAGGCCGAGACGAATATCGGCCCCGTGGTCTCGGCCAAGGCGGCCTGCTTCATCCGCGCCCAGGTAGACGAAGCTGTCTATCAAGGGGCACGGGCGCTCATCCCCCCGGCCGCCTTCGCCGCCGATGCCCCCGGCACCGCCTATCTGGCGCCGCAGATCCTGGTGGATGTGAACCATTCCATGCGGGTGATGACGGAGGAGACGTTCGGCCCGGTGGTCGGCATCATGAAGGTCGGCTCGGACGAGGAAGCCATCCACCTGATGAACGACAGCGCCTACGGCCTCACCGCCGCCATCTTCACCCGCGACGTGGCAGCCGCCGAGGCCATTGGCGACCGCGTGGAAACCGGCACCGTCTTCCTCAACCGCTGCGACGCGCTGGACCCCGCTTTACCCTGGGTCGGCGTGAAGGATACCGGGCGCGGCTATACCCTCTCCCGCTGGGGCTATGAGACGCTGACCCGGCCCAAATCATACCATCTGCGCCTGCCGCAAGGCTGAAACCAAAAAGGCCAGGGAATGTCCCTGGCCTTTCGCTTTTATGGGCCCCGCTTAATTGCCGCTGGCCGGCGCCTTGCTCAGGTCGATCCCCACGAACAGCGCCTGCCCCTGGCGGACGATGCGCAGCGCCACGGCACCGGCACCGGCCTTGCGGGCGGAGATGATGGCCGAGACCGCATCATCCGGGCTGGCTACATCCTGCGCGCCGACGCCAACCAGCAGATCCCCCGGCTGCAAGCCAGCCTGATCCGCCGCCGAGTTGGGCTTCACGGCCGTGATGACCGCGCCGGTGGCATCACCCGGCAGGTTAAGCTGGCCGCGCGCAGTCGGTGTCAGCGGCGCCAGCGTCAGGCCCAGCGGGCCTTGCGCCGGGGCGGCGGTGCTGCTGCCCTGCTGGAAGCTGGCATCCGGGTTCGCCGGCATGGTGGCAACCGCCACCGACAGGCTGTTCTGCTTGCCGTTGCGCAGATAGACGATATTGGCGTCGTGGTTGGGGTCAACATTGGCGATTTCAGAGGCCAGATCGCCCGGATTGGTCACCGGCGTGCCGTTGACGCTGGTGATAACGTCACCCGGCTTGAGCCCCGCGCGCGCGGCCGGGCTGTTCGGCGAAATGGCGGCAACGAGCGCGCCATCCTTGTTCGGGTTCGCCGTCGGCAGCGCCAGCGCCTGGGCCATCTGCGGCGAAATTTCCTGTGCCGCGACACCCAGATAACCGCGCACCACCTTGCCGCCGGAAATCAGCTGCGTGACAACGCGCTTGACCATATCCGCCGGGATGGCGAAGCCGATGCCCACGGAGCCACCGGAAGGGGAGAGGATGGCGGTGTTGATGCCAATGACCTCGCCCTTCTGGTCGAAGAGCGGGCCGCCGGAATTGCCCTCGTTAATCGGCGCGTCGATCTGGATGAACTTGTCATACGGCCCGTCGCCAATATCCCGGCCCAGGGCGGAGACGATGCCGGCGGTGACGGTGCCATCCAGCCCGAACGGATTACCCATGGCCACCACCCATTCGCCTGGCTCCACATTGGCGGAGGAGCCGAGTTCGACATAAGGCAGCTTGTGGTCAACGCTGATCTTCAGCACCGCGAGGTCGGTCTTCGCGTCCGTGCCCAGGATCTTGGCGGGGTAGTTATTGCCGTCGGAGAGGGTGACGGTGACGGTCTTGGCACCCTTCACCACATGGTTGTTAGTGACAATAACGCCCGCGGAATCAATGATGAAGCCGGAGCCCTTGGCCTCCACCGCCTGCGGCTGCTGCGGCGCGCCGAAGCCGAAGGGAAAACCAGGGAAGCCGGGGATTTGCGGAAAACCGGGGGGCAGGCCGTTCTGCGGCTGGCCGCGATTGCCGTTGCCATTGCCGCTGTCATCGTCATCCTCCTGGTCATCGGCGGCCTGATCGACCTTGAGATGCACATCCACGGATACCACCGCCGGAGAGACGCGCTTAACCAGGCTGGTGAAGTCCGGAACCGGGGCATAATTCTGCTGGACCGCGAGGGTTTCATCCAGGGAGGTATCAGCCGCGCAAGCGGGGCGAATGGACGCCGTGACCAGGGCGGTGGCCCCCAGCAGAGCCAGGGTGAGCGCGGTGCCACGGGTGAATGTATAACGCATGTTGGGCAAAGTCTCCTGTGGATGAATTCGGTCGGTCTCTGGGCTGGCGGCTTGAGTGTTACTTAAATGCCACAGCTCTGCAAACGGCTCAATCGGCTGCCGGAACAGGTTACACTTCTTCACCGCCTGCAATTTTCAAGCGGCACCAGCATCCACGAGCACAATCTCCGCCGCCGACCGGGCGGTGATGACAATTTCCGCCTCATCCGCCACCGCCACGCCGTCCCGCGGCCCGGCATCGTGACCGTTCACGGTAATCTCCCCAACAGGGGCGACGAGATAGGCGATGCGGCCAGGGGTCAGGGCGTAACGCGCGGTCTCTCCGGCGGCGAGCTTGGCCGCCAGCACGGCGGCATCGGCATGCAAAGGCAGCGCCCCGGCCCCCGCATCCGCCGCGCGGCCACTGGCCAGCACTTGCAGCCCCAGCCCGGAGGCGCGGGGAAACTCCCGCATGCCCCAGCCGGGCTGCACGCCCTGCTTATCGGGCAGAATCCAGATCTGGAACAGCCGGGTCGGCTCGTCCTCCTGGTTCAGCTCCTCATGCCTGATCCCCGTGCCCGCATGCATCACCTGCACGTCCCCAGCGCGGGTGACGCCCTCATTGCCCAGGGAATCCCGGTGCGTGATGGCGCCCTGGCGGACGAAGGTGACGATTTCCATATTGTCATGCGGGTGCGCGCCGAAGCCGGTATGGGGGGCGATTTCGTCATCGTTCCAGACCAGCAGCCGCCCCAGCCCCATGCGCTTGGGGTCGCGGTAGCGCGAGAAGCTGAAATGATAATGAGCGTTGAGCCACTCATTCCGGAAGGTCCCGAGGGACGAAAAGGGGCGGATGTCTATCATGATGGCGTGTACATAGTCATCCCGGCTACGGAGAATAAGCCTGTATGGCTAACGGTTCATCAATACCGGCAATTGCGCGTTTTCCAGCACGTAGCGCGTCACCCCGCCCAGAATAAGCTGGCGCAGGCGCGATGCCGTGGAATACGCGCCCAGAGCCATCAGATCCGCCCCGAACGAAGCCGCCGCCGCCAGCAGCCCCGCCCCGGTGACGCGGTTGACCGGGTAGAACTTCACGACATCGGCGCTGACGCCGTGATGGGAGATATACTCCGCCACCTCGGCGCCGCTGGGGCCGGGCTTGAAGTAATCGTCGCAAACGAGAATCCGCACCGCCTCGGCTTGGCGCACGAAGGGCATAACGGAAGCCAGGGCAGAGGCAGCATTGGCCGTGCCGTTCCAGGCAATGGCGATGCGCTTGCCTATGCTGGCGGGCGGCTCCACCGGCGCCAGCAGCACCGGGCGGCCGGAATCGAACAGCACCGCATGCAGCGCCCCGGCGGCGGCGACATCCTCGCCCGCCAGCGGGTGCGGTACAATGGCAAGGTCCGCCAGCCGCGCCTTATAGGCCACCAGCTCATCCTCCCGGCCCATCATCGTCATGAAGCTGGCGCTCGGCTCATTACGACCGCGCATCGCATCGCCCATTGGCACGCCGGCGGCGGTGGTCGCGGCCTCGAACAGCTCCCGCAGATGGCGGACCCGCGTCCAGCCCTCGCGCTCCGTGGCGCTCATCATCTCCTCAATCATCGCGCCCGAGAGCCCCTCCCCCGCGAAGGGCGCGATCTCCCGCGTGTCCGTGCGGATATGCAGAACCTGCAAATGCGCGCTCCACATCTTGGCGAGCATCAGCCCGGTTTGCAGAGCGGCCTCGGCCGAGGCGGAACTGCTGACAGGCAGCAGGAATTTACGGACCGACATTCTTGCGCCTCCTGGTTCGAACGACCTTGGCGCTACTTGGTCATCGCGGATGCAAAAATGCAATCTCCTACAGCATGTCCCGCAGGCGGAAATACGAGGTGGCGAGCAGCAGCGCCGGGGTGCGGAAGGCCCGGCCGCCGGGGAAGCGCCCGTGCGGGATGCGGGTGAACACGTCGAACCGCTCCGCCTGCCCGGCTATCGCCTCCGCCGCCAGCTTGCCCGCCAGCCCGGTCAGCGCCACGCCGTGGCCGGAGAAGCCATGGGCGAAGAGGATGTTGGTCTCCAACCGGCCGAAATGCGGAGCGCGGTTAACGGTGATATCCACATTGCCACCCCAGAGGAACTCCACCTTCGCCCCTTGGAGCTGCGGGAACACGCGCAGGGCGCGGGCGAGCATGGAAGCGCCGAGGCTGGGTGGCGGCAGGGTGGAATAGGACACGCGCCCGCCGAAAAGCATGCGGTTATCCGGTGAGCGGCGGAAATAATCCAGCACGAAGTTGAGGTCGGCCACGGCCTCATTACCGGGGATCAACGCCGACACATCCGCGCGCGGCTCCGTGGCCATGATGTAGGTGCCGACCGGCATGATATAGCCGGAGAGCTTCTTCTCCAGCCCGTTGAGATACGCCCCGCCCGCGACCAGCAGGTAAGAGGCGGTGACGCGGTGCCCGCCCGCCTCCAGGATGATTTTCGCGCCGGGCGTGACCTTCGTTACCTTGGCGTTGGCGTAGAGCTTCGCCCCCGCCACCTGCGCCGCGCGGGCCAGGCCGAGCGTGTAATTATAAGGGTGGATGTGGCCGGAGATATTGTCCTCCAGCGCCGCCAGATAACGCGGGCTGGCAAGACGCGCCTGCAAATCTGCCCCCTGCAACAGCTGGCCCACGGGGGCGCCAAAGCTGGCCAGCTCCTCCTGCTCGGTCTGCAAATCCCGCACTTGGCGCGGCTTGATGGCGGCGTGCAGATAGCCGCGCACCGGATCGCACGGGATGCCGAAGCGCTGGACCTGCGCGTGCAGCAAATCCACCGCCTCCACCGACATGTCCCACAGCCGCTTCGCGGTCTCCGCCCCGGTGAGCTGTTTGATTTTGTGCATGGAGGCACCGAAGCCCGGCAGCACCTGGCCGCCATTGCGCCCGGAAGCGCCCCAGCCAATATCCTGCGCCTCCAGCAGCGCCACGGTGTAGCCGCGCTCGGCCAGATGCAGCGCCGCGGAAACGCCGGTGATGCCGCCGCCAATGATGGCGACATCGGCAATGGTGTCACCTGTCAGCGCGTCGGCGGTGAAGCCGACGCGCTGGGTGGCGTGGTAATAATTATCGAGAGACATTGGGTCATTTCCATTCTGCGCCACGGCACCGCGCGGCAGGGTGAAGCCTCCGCAAGAACGGAGCACTTCCCCCTGCCGCGCGGCGATGCGGGCGCGGGGCTAGACGTTCAGCAGCAGATGCTCACGCTCCCAGGAGGAGATGACGCGCAGATACGTCTCGTACTCAAGCCGTTTCACCGCTACCAGCACATCCACGAGCTTGTCGCCGAGTATCTCGCGCAGCGGTGTTGATGCGTCCATGAGGTCGAGCGCGTGGGAGAGTTCGCGCGCCAGCGTGTATTCGCCAGAATAGGCTGAGCCAATCTGCTCGGGCTTGGGCTCCAGCTTCTCCACCATGCCAAGATACCCGCAAGCGAGCGTGGCGGCGAAGGCAAGATACGGGTTGGCGTCGGCGCCCGGCACGCGGTTTTCCACACGCATGGCGGAGGGGTCACCAAACGGCACGCGCAACCCGCAGGTGCGGTTGTCATAGCCCCATTGCAGATTGATCGGCGCGTTGGAAAAGCGCGTGAGCCGGCGGTAGGAATTCACGTTTGGCGCGAAGATGGGCATGGCCGCCGGAATATATTTCTGCAGGCCGCCAATATAGCGGCGGAACAATTTGCTCGCCTTGCCGTCCGCCCCGGCGAACAGGTTCTTGCCGGTTTCCGGGTCCACGATGCTCTGGTGCACATGCATGGCCGAGCCGGGTTCGCCGCCCATCGGCTTGGACATGAACGTGGCATAGATGTTGTGGCGCAACGCCACCTCGCGCACCGTGCGCTTGAACAGAAACACCTGGTCCGCGAGGTGCAGCGGGTCGCCATGGAGGAAGTTGATCTCCACCTGCGCAGCACCTTCCTCATGGATGAGGGTATCCAGGTCCATCTCCTGTAAATCGCAGAAATCGTACATTTCCTCGAAGAGCGGGTCGAACTCGTTCACCGCGTCGATGGAGTAGCTCTGCCGCCCCGTCTCCTGCCTGCCGGAGCGCCCCACGGGCGGCACCAGCGGGTAGTCCGGGTCGGTATTGCGGCCGACGAGGTAGAATTCAAGTTCCGGCGCCAGCACGGGCTTCCAGCCCTTCTCTTCATAAAGCTTCAACACGCGCTGCAGGACTTGCCGAGGCGCCATCGGCACCGGCGTGCCGTTCGCGTATTGGCAATCATGGATGATCTGCGCGGTCGGCTCATGCGCCCAGGGCACAAGGCGGACAGTGCTGGCATCGGGGATCAGCTTGATATCGATGATCGCGGGGTCGGTGAGCCTGTCTTCCGGGTCATCCGGATATTCGCCGGTCACGGATTGGATGAAGATCGCCTCCGGTAAACGCGGCGCGCCGCCCTGGAAGAATTTCTGCGCGGGCATGATCTTGCCGCGGGGAATGCCAGTGATGTCGGGCACCAGGCATTCAACCTCCGTGATCCGATGTTCATCGAACCAATCATGCAGGTTTATCTGTTTTTTTTCACTCATATTGTCCTCGAGTGGCGGGCGGCGCCGGAGGAAATCCGGCCGCCACCCCGCCGGGGTTTACTGGAGCACGCTGGTCCAGATCTGATTAAACAGCTTGTATTTCGCGCCGCGCAGCGGGGCGAGGAAAGAGAGATGCGCCATCTCGGCGGCGCTCGGGTTGATCAGCCCGCTGCTCATGATGCCGGTAAGCTGCTTCTGCGAGGCCGCATTCGGGCTGGCATACTGGTTGTAGTTGGAGAGCGTCGCGCCGTTGGTGGCATCCAGGATGAAGTTGATGAATTGCAGCGCCAGTTTCGGGTTCGGCGCATGGGTGGGAATCGCCATCGTGTCCACCCAGATCTCCGCGCCCTGGTCAGGCAGGAAGAACTTCAGGTTCTTGCAGCTGCCATCGGCATAGCACTGGGTGATGTCGCCGTTATAAGCCATGGAAGCGGCGATCAGCCCGCTCTTCATCTGGTCGCGCGCCGGGGTTTCATCGATGAAGCCGGAGAAGTTTGCGCGCTTCTTGGTTGTCTCGATCAGCTTGGCGGCGGCGATCCACTGGCTCTTCTCGGAGCAGTTGAAACCGTAGCCAAGATAGGCGCAGGCGGCGCCGATCTGGTCGCGGCCCTCGCCCTTCGGCAGCACGAAGGGGAAGTTGGGGTTCATCTTGGGGTCGAACAGCAAGCCCCAGCCGGTACCGGGATCCTTGATTTTGGCCGGGTCATACACAATGCCCGTGGTGCCCCACTGATAGGGAATGGAATATTTGTCGCCGGGGTCGTAATCCGGGTTCTGGAACTTCACCGCGATGTTGGAGAAATTCGGCACCTGCGTGTGGTCAATCGGCTGGATCAGCCCTTCATCCGCCAGCTCCGGCACGTAATAGCTGGAGGGCACCACCACGTCGTACTGCGCGTCGCCGCCGGCCTTCAGCTTGGCGGACATCTCGGCGTTGCTCTCGTAATCGGTCTCCACGACCTTGCAGTTGCACTGCTTCTCAAACGCTGTGAGCAGGCCCGGATCAATATAATCCGACCAGATGAACAGGTTGAGCGTCGGCTGCTCCGCCCGCGCCGCAAAGGGCGTGGCCAAGCCCAGGGCAAGCGCCCCGGCGGCGATACAGGACAATATCTTCATGCGATTTTTCCCCGTGCTGAAAGCTGCCCCGCACGCTCGCGGTGCCGCGTGATGAAAAATTGGATCAGGGCCAGGCTGATGATCGTGCCAATCATCAGCGTGCCGAGCGCGTTGATCTCGGGCGAGATGCCCTTTCGCGCGATGGCACCGTAAATATAAATCGGCAGCGTCACGCTGCCCGGTCCGGAGGTGAAGAAGCTGATGGTGAAATCGTCGATGGACAGCGTGATGCCGAGCAGGAAGCCGCCGATGATGGCCGGCTGCACCACGGGCACGATGAGATAGAAGAAGCTCTTCACGCCATTGGCATAAAGATCGTACGAGGCCTCGAACAGATACGGGTCCAGCCCCGAGAGCCGCGCGAACACGGTGAGCGCCACATATGGCACCTGGAAGGTGATGTGGGCGATAACCATGGTCACCAGCCCGGCGCCGAGAAGGCCGGTGGCGTTATGCACGAAGTTGAAGAAGATCAGCTCTGAGATGCCAAACACCAAACTCGGCATGATGATCGGCGTGTAGATGATCAGGCTCGGCAGATGCGCCAGGAAGCCCTTGGCGTTGGCGTTACGGAACCGGCACAAACCATACCCCAGCAGCGTGCCAAGCGCGGTGGAGGTAATGGCGGAGCCGAAGGCGAGGATGAGAGAGCGCCGCAGCGCCGCGGCGACAGCGCCATCATGCAGCAGAATATTATAAGCGTGCAGCGAGTGCCCGGTGCTGTTCGGCGCGGGGGAAAACGAATAATAGGCCACTAGCGCCAGCGGCGTGTACAGCAGCACATAGACCGGCCAGGAGATGCCCGAGAGGGCGTAGCGTACACCGCGCGGGATCATATCGTTGCCTCCTCGGCGCCGCCAAGCTTGCGCGTGAGGATGCGGAAGGCCACCAGCCCCAGCCCGGTGAAGACCAGCATGATGATAGTCAGCGCCGCGCCGTACGGCCAGTCAGGCGTTTCGGTGAACTGGTTGGCGATCAGCGAACCGATCATCAGCGCGCGGTCTCCGCCCAAAAGCTGCGGCACCACGTAGTCGCCGAAGGCCGGGATGGCGACAAAGATCACGCCCGAGAGCAGCCCCGGCAGCGTCTGCGGAAACACCGTAGACCAGAACAGCCTCGCGCCCGAGGCGTAGAGGTCGCGCCCGGCCTCCACCAGTGTCCAGTCCAGCTTCTCGGCCGAGGCGTAGAGCGGCACGATCATGTAGGGCAGATAGTTATAGGCAAGGCCGGTGGTGACCGCGAAGCTGCCCGGCGCCAGGCCGAGATCCGGCGGCACCAGATGCAGCGCATGCGCCAGCCAGGAGACCGGCGCGTTCGGCCCCAGCAGTTCCAGCCAGGCATAGGTGCGCACTACCTGGTTGGTCCAGGAGGGCAGTATGATAAACAGCAGTAGCAGCGGGCGCAGCGATTCCGGCCGGCTCATGATAAAGAACACCAGCGGGTAGGACAGCGCCGCCGAGACCAGCGTGGCCGTGCCCGCCTGCGCCAGGGAGCGCAGAAAGATGGCGATATTCCCACTATCCCACCCCAACAACGAATATCCGGCCACCTGCTGAAACGGCGAGAGCGAGAGCGGCAACACCGGGTTGCCATAATCATCCGCCGAGAAGAAGGCGATGCCGAGCAGAATAGCACTCGGGATCAGCAGGAACAGCATGATCCAAACCAGCCCCGGCCCGGCGGTGACCCAAAGCCGCAGACGCTGCCGCCCGGCCTCGATCGCCACTTCCGATGGCATCGTGCTCATGGCTCAATCAGCATGATGTTGTCGGGCTTCAGCTCCACCGCCACCGGCTCGTCCGGGCGCCAGCTGCGCTCAGCCGCTTGGTTGTTGGTGTCAAACGCCAGCACGGACTGGCCGTTGGCAAGCTCGATGCGGTATTGGGTGGAGGCGCCCATGTAAATGGCCTCCCGCACAACGCCCATGAACAGGTTGGCCTGGTCCTTGGGCACCGCCGTGTCGTTATATATCCAAATCTTCTCGGGGCGGATCATAGCGAGGCCGGGCCCTTGCAGCGGCGCCGCAATGGTCAGCTCGCCAAGCGGCGTCTGCGCTGTGTGCGCGCCTGTGGGCGTGAACGGCCAGATGTTGGAAAGCCCCAGGAACTCCGCGACGAAGACGTTTTTCGGCTTCTCATACACATCCAGCACCGGGCCAACCTGCTCGATCTTGCCCTTGCTCATCACGCCGATACGGTCGGACATCACCAGCGCCTCGTGCTGGTCATGCGTGACAAAGACGAAGGTCATGCCTAGACGTTTCTGCATGCGCAGCAGCTCGATCTGTAATTCCGCGCGCAGCTTGGCGTCCAGCGCAGAGAGCGGCTCATCCAGCAGCACCACCTCCGGCTCGTTCACCAAGGCGCGGGCCAGGGCCACGCGCTGGCGCTGCCCGCCAGAGAGCTGTGCCGCGCTGCGCTTGGCGAAAGCGCCAATCTGCATCAGCTCCATGATCGCATCCACGCGCTTCTTGCGCTCCGGGTTCTTGATGCCCCGCATGCGCAGGCCGAAGCCGATATTCTGCTCTACATTAAGGTGCGGAAACAGCGCGTAGGACTGGAACACCGTGTTCACGGCGCGCTTATGCGCCGGCACGTCCTGCATCTCGCGCCCCGAAATGAGTATGCGCCCGTCATCCGGCGCCTCGAACCCCGCGATCATGCGCAGGAGCGTGGTCTTGCCGCAGCCCGAAGGGCCTAAAAGGGTGAAGAATTCGCCTGGATGGATATCGAGGTCGATATGGTCAATCGCCGCTATGGAGCCGGCGAAGATTCGAGTGATGCCGAAAAGGGAAATAGCACCGCGCTTAGCGGAAAGGGCGGCCGGGAGCGCCTGGGCCTGGGAGGTAAGCATCACGCACCTCCTCTTCCGGCCGTACACAATGGTTCAGTCTTGAGCGGCTTTCTTGTCCACAGCACGCAAATCCCCGTTTCTATTGTGGCATCAGTTTCGCCTAGCCAATATGAGGCCGTCAAGAATAATATGAAGAAATTTAGCCGGTTTTTTGCGGTTGCATATGTTTTGCGTTGCAGGCTAGGGCATTCGATGCGTAACATTGTCAAAAATCCTAAACACATGGAATTCAGGAGCTATGTCGGCGGCCACACGGAACGAAGATATGTCGGAGGATATCGGCACCCGGCTGAAGCTGGTGCGGCAGATTTTCGGGCTGACACAACGTGAACTGGCGCGGCGCGCGGGGGTAACGAACGGGGCGATCTCGCTGATCGAGCAGAACCGCGTCAGCCCCTCCATATCGTCACTGAAGAAAATCCTGGACGGCATCCCGCTTTCGCTGGCGGATTTCTTCACCCTTAATTTCACCTCATCGGATAACGTGTTCTTCACCGCCAACGAGCTGACCGAGATCGTCTATGATCCCGCCATCTCCATGCGCATGGTCGGGCGCAAGGTGAAGGGCCGGATGCTGCAGATGCTGCGCGAGACCTACCAGCCCGGCGCCGATACCGGTGACGCCATGCTGCGGCATGAGGGCGAGGAATGCGGCATCATCGTCTCCGGCTGCCTGGCGGTCACGGTGGGGGTGGAGGAAAAAGTGCTCCATCCGGGCGATGCGTATTACTTCCGCTCTGACATTCCCCACCGCTTCCGCAACCCCGGCACCGAGCCTTGCGTGCTGATCAGCGCCAACAGCCCGCCCTCGTTCTAGCGGCGGGCTTTACCCGGCATGGCGACGATGACGGGGGCGGCCAGCACCAGCGCCGCCACGTTCCAGACGACGAAATCCAGGTTCTGCGGCCCCTCCATCACGGCATCGGCCAGGGCCAGCACGGCCAGCGCGTTGGCCGCCAGCAGTTCCTCCCAGCCCAGATTACTGGGCTTGTCCTTGGTCCAGAAGCGCAGCACCGCGGCCATGACGGGAATGATGAACACCGGCAACGGCGCGTCGCGGTAGCGGCCGGAGAACACCAGCATGGCCTGAAACACCGCCGCCGAAGCCAGAAAGACGAACCAGAGCGCATCGTAAGTGAAGGGCAGGCGCAAGCGGCGCAGCTTGGCCAGCACCGCCGCGCCAGTCATCACCGGGGGCAGCGCCTTGCCCGCCAGCACGGCATCGGCCCGGCGAATGACGAGACAGGCAAACACCGCCTGCAAGGGCAGGTTCACCAGTGCGTCCAGCCGCAGCCAGTTATCGTAGAGCATGGGCAGCGTGCCCATGCAGGCGATGGCAAAGCCATTGCCCAGCGCGAAGGCCGGCACGGCGAGGCGCATGTTGCGGAACCCCACGGCGGCGAAAAGCAGCGTGCCCATGAGCGCCCCCAGCGCCGCGTACCAGGGCCAGGAGGGATGCTCCGTCACGCCGCCATTAAGCGGGAATTTCTGCACCCGGCCGGCATTCCACATGCCCCAATTGGCACCGGCCACGCCCTCATCCTCGTATTTCCAGTTCTGGTCGAAGGCCTCGATGAGGTTGTAATCCACCCCCTCTTGCCCAGCGAGGGTGACGAAGCGGCGCAGGAACACGGCCTCATTCACGCGGGAAGGCGCCGCCGGGCCGCGCCAGCGCCCGCGTGAGGGCCAGCCCGTCTCACCAATGGAAATCTGCTTGCCGGGAAACTGCGCCTTGAAGGCGTTGGTGGTGGACTGAATCTCGGCCAACGCATCATCCACGCTCAGCGGCTTATCCTCCCAATAGGGGAGAAAATGGATCATCACCACGTCCACATGCGGTGCCACTTGCGGGAATTGCTTCCAGAAATCCGTCACATCCGCATAGGCCACAGGCTGCTTCACCTGGGCGCGCACCTGGTCGATATCCTTGACCAAATCGTCCGCCGAGAGGTCGCGCCGGAGCAGAACCTCGTTGCCGACAATCACGCGGGTGATGGTGCCCGGGTAGGCGTTGGCCTCGGCAATGCCCGCCGCCATCTCCTTGGCGTTATCCGCCGGGTTGGCGCTGAGCCAGATGCCGAGCCACATCTTCAACCCCGCCTTCTGCGCTAGCCCGGCGATGTCGGTATGGGCGGCAATGCGCGCTTGCGTCTCGGCCGGGCTGCCCTCAATCGAGGAATAGGTGCGGATGCCGCTCGCCTGCCCGGCAATCAGCGCCAGATCCTGGGAAATTTCCTCCGGCGTGGGGAAAGTTTTGTCCTGCGGGCCCTGCCAGGCCCGGTACGGTGCATAAGAGAGCGAGTTGAATTTTCCCGCCGGCATGGTCACATCGCCTGCCTGAGGCTGATTCGGCGCCTTCCACAGGAATACGGTCAAGACGCTGAGCAGCACGCAGGCAAGGAAACCTTTTTTCATGGTGCAAGGCTTAGCCGGAGCGCCTTTTTTGGGGAAGAGACATGAATGACGAGGATATCAGCCGCATCCTGACGGAAACGAGGCGCATCGCCCTGGTCGGCGCGTCCAACAAGGTGGAGCGGCCTTCCTATCATGTCATGGAATACCTGCTGGAGCAGGGGTTCGACGTAACGCCCGTAAACCCGGCGCTGGCGGGGCAGAAAATCCTGGGCCGGCACGTTGTGGCAACGCTGGAAGCGGCGGCCCCGCTGGACATGGTGGATTTGTTCCGCAACGCAACTGAGGTTCTGGCGCCGGTGCGGGAGGCGATCCGCCTGGGCGCCAAGACAATCTGGATGCAGCTCGGCGTGGTGAACGAGGAGGCCGCCGCGTTGGCGCGCGCCGCCGGGCTCGCGGTCGTGATGGACCGCTGCCCGGCGGTGGAAATACCCCGGCTTGGACTGGAGGCTTAGCTCGCCAGCTCCGGTACTTGACCCAGCGCCAGCATGTGCAGCGCCGCCGGGTTGCACAGCGCCAGGCGCTGGCGGCGCTGGAGCAGCACCCCCTCGCGGATAAACTGCTCCAGCAGCAGGGCTACGGTTTGCGCCGTGCCGCCGGCCAGCGCCGCCAGCTCCTCCAGCGCCAAAGCGGGCGTGATATGAATGGTCAGGCCGGCCTCCACCTCGAACGCCTCCGCCAGATTGAGCAGGGTCAGCGCCAGCCGCTCAACCGTGGTGCCCAGATGCGCCGGCATCGCGCAATCCGCCGCAACGGGAGGCTGGGCAGATGGACGAGCGGTGGAGCGAGCCAGCATGGTTGGGTCTTTCGTGATGGTTATTTAAACATAAACCCTATGTATATAGTAG
>Ga0255356_1000986_pt1 | contig 18588 bp, 9 predicted proteins | sample HBST100metaG_FD_189944 | JGI IMG/M metagenome (GOLD analysis project Ga0255356, IMG submission 189944) | Peat soil microbial communities from Stordalen Mire, Sweden - H.B.S.T100 | ecosystem: Environmental > Terrestrial > Soil > Wetlands > Peat | place: Sweden: Norrbotten County, Stordalen Mire...
CCCCTATTTATATTTTCAAAACCTTGCGGATTATTTGCCGAAGTTCGAAGCGCCGAGCATAAGTCAAGCAGAATCAGAGGGGCTTTACAGGCTGCGGAGAAACTCATTCCGGCGGGCAAGAAGCGTCAGGGCACGACTTTAGTCGTGCCGTAAGTTGCTGATAATAAACGACGGGCTTTAGCCCCTGCGGAAGGGTTCTCGCGGATTTCGCCTGACGATAGGGGTTTTTCCGCCGCCTGTTTAGCCTCTGAGGGAATGAGAGATCACCCCAGAAACATGCAGTCCCCATAGCTGAAAAACCGATACTTCTCCCGAACCGCGTGGGCATAAGCATCCAGCACGCGTTCCCGCCCGGCAAAAGCGCTCACCAGCATCAGCAGGCTCGATTTAGGCAGGTGAAAGTTGGTCAGCAGCGCGCCCACCAGCCGAAACTGGAATCCCGGCGAGATGAATATCTCCGTCACGCCAGAGTGCGGCCGAAGCGGGCCGCCGGCAGCTTGACAGGCAGCGGAAAAACCAGAAACGGAGGGAGGCGGGGGTTTCAACCCCCGCATAAAGCCGATAGAATCGACAGGGCCTTTAGGCCCGGAGAAATACCCTTCGCAAATTTCACCCGTAATACTGCGCTTTTCCGCCTCAAGCGCACAATGTTCCAGCGTCCGCACCACCGTGGTGCCCACAGCCACAATCCTGCGGCCCTGGCTGGCGGCGCGATTGACGGCATCGGCGGTCTCCGCCGAAAGCGTGTACCGCTCGCGGTGCAAATGCACCTCATCCACCCGCTCCACGCGCAGCGGCGCAAAGGTGCCCAGGCCGACGTGCAGCGTGACGCGCGCAATCTCTACTCCCTTGGCGCTCAGCGCCTCCAGCACCAGCGGCGTAAAGTGCAGCCCCGCTGTTGGCGCGGCCACCGAGCCGCGCTCGCGGGAAAAAACCGTCTGGTAGCGCTCGCGGTCGGCCTCCGCATCGTCGCGGCGAATGTAGGGCGGCAGCGGCATATGACCAATGCGTTCCAACACACCAAAGAAATCCACCACCGGCTCAAAGCGCAGCAGCCGTTCGCCAAATTCACCCCGCTCCAGCACCTCGGCCTCCAACTCGATGGCCCCTGACGCGGAAGCAAACGCAAGCCGCTCGCCCACGCCGACTTTTTTCCCTGGTTTGACCAGCGCGCGCCACAGGTTTTCGCCCGCCGGTTCGGTGAGCAGCACCTCGACCAGGCCGCTCGGCTCCTGCCGGTCGCGCACCACGGTTCGCCGGGCATAAAGCCGCGCTGGAATGACGCGGCTGTCGTTCAAAACCAGCAGGTCGCCAGGATTCAGGAGCGAAGGAAACTCCGCAAAAAACGCATCCCGCAATGCGCCCGTGGCGCGATCCACGGCCAACATGCGGCTCAACCCGCGCTCGGCGGGCGGCTGCTGCGCAATTAACTCCGCGGGTAAATCGAAATCGAAATCGGCAACGCGAAGACCGCTCATTCGCCTGCCTTTTTGAAGTAGTCGACAGCCCGGCGGCGCGCTCGCTCGATTGCCGCATTCAACTCTTCGCGCTTGGGCTCGAACTGCTCGGGGGCAAGGTCGACGGGAACCCGCGTCCACTGCGCCCAACTGACCACAATCCGCGTGAAAGGCTTGGGAATCAGAAAATGGTCCCAGGAGCGAAGCGTCCAGGCACGCTCCGGTTGCAGGTGGAAGGCGCCGATGGGCGCGCCGGTCATTTGCGCCAGCTTGATGGGGCCCATCTTGGTTTGATAGATGGGGCCGCGCGGCCCGTCGGCGGTGAAGATGGCCGTCCTGCCGGTCTCAATCACGTGCTTGAGTCCCAGCAGCCCCTCGCGCGCGCTTCTTGAGCTGGAGCCGCGCACGGCATCGAAGCCGAACATCCTGAGAATGCGGGTAATCAGCTCGCCGTCAAAACTCTTGCTGACAAGAATCACGGCGTGGGATTTGCGGAAGTAGACGGTGCAAGGCAGCACGCACTGATGCCAGAAGCAGTAGATCTCCGGCCCCGGCTTTTCGCCGAAAACGACGGGAACGACGCCCTCCTCGGCAATCACCTCGAAGCGCCATGTGCGGCTGACGATCCACAGCAGCGCCCACACCACGCGCGGAACCACCGCCAGCACCAGGCGCTGGGCGAACGTGAATCGTGGTTTGCTGTCGGCGGTCACAGGTTTGATTCTAGCGGAAGAAGCGGGGCTAGCGGCGATAGCGAGGTTAGCGGAGTTAGTCTCGCACCGCTTTGCCAACTCCGCTAACTCCGCTTTTCAGCTATACCGCAGCCAGCGCAACAGTTCCGGCAGCGTGGCCCGCTTGCCATACATGAGGATGCCCACGCGGTAGAGCCGCGAAGAGAACCAGAGCATGGCCCAGATGCTCAGCACCAGCAGGCCGATAGAAGCAGCAAACTGCCACAGCGGCGGCGTCTCCAAACCCATGCGCGGAAGCATGACAAAGGGCGCGGTGGGCGGAAAGAGCGACGCGGCAATGGCCCAAACCGAGCTGGGATTGTTGAGCAGGAAGGGCAGAATGCCGAAGCTGAGCCAGACCGGAACAATGGCAAGCGGCATATACATCTGCAACTCCTGGGCCGTCTCGCAAGTGGCGGCCAGGCCTGAAAAGAATGCGCTGTAGAGGAAGAATCCCAGCACGAAATACACCGGAAAGAGCAAGCCCTCAGCCCATGAGAAATGCAGGGCGAAATCGCCGCTGAGCAACGGCGCGGCCAGCGCTGAGCCCGTCAGCAGCGCCGCCGCAACCACCCAGACGGCAATCTGCGTCAGTCCCACGGCGCCCACCCCGAGCAGTTTGCCGGTGAGCAGATCGTCGGGGCGGGCCACCGAGAGCATCACCTCGAAGATGCGCGAGCTTTTCTCCTCGATAATCGAGCGAGCCATATCCATGCCATAGAGAATGATGGGCATGGTGAGCAGAAAAGCCATGGCGAAAGCCTTCGAGAACGCCGCCATCCGATTGCTCTTGGACGCGTTGCCCTCTTTGTTCACCTGGAGACTCTCGATGGAAACTTCTTTCAGCAGCGCATCGACGTCGGCTGGCTCAATTCCGCGCGCAGCCAGGCGTTCATTCAGCAGGCCTCGGTTCAAGGCCTCCCTGAGGCGCCTGGTCGTAGTGTAATCACTGGTGGAAAACGAAGTGTAAGTCGCTGCCGGTGCGCCGGCTACGGAAGTGTCAATGGTGAGAAAGCCGTCGATAGCCTTGTTCTGGACGAGTTTCAGCAAACTGTCGCGATCCTGCTGGGTTGCCGGAGCGACCACTTCCACGGTGAACTTCGCGTCCTTGTCGTCCAGCATCTGGCGGCGCATATCGTTGGCCAGTTGCGCGTTGTCGGCGGCAATCGCCACATGCTGGCCCACGCCGGCGTTGCGGCCGGTCAGGTAGCTCGCGCCAAGCATCACGGCTATCAGCAGCGGCACCAGCACCGTGGAAAACTTGAATGCCCGTCCGCGTATCTGCTCCAGATACTCACGTTTGGCAATAAGGAGAATATTACGCATTGGCCTTGCCTCCCACGGTCTGGATGAAGATCTCTTCAAGCGATGGCTCGACCAGTTCGAAGCGGTAAATGGTGGCTACCGCCGCCGCTTCATGCAGCAGCTTTTGCGCGTTGCCGTGCGGATGCAGTTTGATCTCGGCGTGGCCTGAAAAGTTCTTCGCCTCGGCAATCTCTTCGCTATTCAAAAAAGCAGCGCTTCCTTCAAACTCCACAATCACCCGGTTGCGCTCGTAGCCGGCCTTGATCTGGCGCAAGTTGCCGGCCAGCACGGCCTCGCCGTTATTGATGAGGCAAATTGAGTCGCACAGCTTCTCCACCTGGTCCATGCGGTGAGTCGAAAACAGAATTGCCTTGCCCCGGTCCTTGAGCTCCAGCAGCGTCCTCTCCACCAGTACGGCATTGACCGGATCAAGTCCCGAGAAGGGCTCGTCCATGACGATAAGTTGCGGATCGTGCAAGAGCGAGGCGATTAGCTGTATCTTCTGCTGCATACCCTTTGAAAGCTCTTCTGTCTTCTTGGGCAGAGCGTCGGCAATCTCCATGCGCCCGGCCCAGGCGTTCGCGCGCTTTTGCGCTTCCTCGGCTTTCAGCCCGTGCAGGCAGCCGAAGAAGACCAGTTGATCCAGGACTTTCATCTTTTTATAAAGGCCGCGCTCCTCGGGCAGATAGCCCACCCGTTCCAGGCTCTTGCGCTCAAAGGGCTTCTCGAAGAGGCTCACCCGGCCCGAGTCGGGAACGGTGATGCCCATCATCATGCGAATGGAACTGGTTTTGCCCGCACCGTTCGGCCCCAGCAGGCCGAACATCTGGCCCGCTTCGATAGATAAACTCAGATTGCTGACCGCAACCTTGTTCTCGTAGGCCTTGGTCACTCCCGCGAGTTCGACAACTGGCATGGATTCTCCCGCCGCTCTCTTTTTGCAATTCTTAATAGTTAAACCGGGGAAGCGGTCTCTGAAGCAGTGTAGCAAAGGCCGCCCCGCGCACACCGCGCCCTGGTCTGGATACGAAGGAATTCCGGGAAAGGTTCCCTGCGGCTTCAACTGCTTTTTCTACTTCCAGTTAAAACTCTTTCCCTTTTCGTAACTGAACTTGCCCAAATTCTCTCTGCCCGTTGTGTTTTAGATACAAAGTGGAAACAAATGTGTGACTCTGGCGCAGACAACGCGGTATATTGGCAACAGAAATCGAGACAAACAAATGGACACCTTGCTGAAGACGCAGGAATTTCTCAATTTCGAGCCCCTCGCTGGACCGGCGCAAAAGCCCCGGTCAATTGCGGAGCTTGATGTGCGTCAGACGGTTCTGGAAGACATAGCATTAAAGACGCTATATCTGTCCGGTCCGTTCTCGGTCTTTGAGCTTTCAAGCCGGACCGGGCTCAGCTTTGAAGTGGCCAATGAACTCTTCGGCAGGCTGCGGGAGGAGTTGCTCTGCAAGGTCACCGGAATGACCGCCAATGTCTCGGTATTTGCCATCACATCTCAAGGCAGAACGCGAGCATTGGAGCTGCTATCCCAAAATCAGTACGCGGGCGTGGCGCCGGTGTCTCTTGCGAGCTATGTCAAGCAGGTCAGAAAGCAAAGCGTCCGCAACGTGCTGGTACATGCCGACAATGTTGAGCGCGCCTTTGGCCATCTTGTCATCGGAAGCAAGATCCTGCGGCAGTTGGGAACGGCGCTTAACTCCGGCGGCGCAATTTTCCTCTACGGCCCGCCGGGCGTTGGAAAAACCGCCATTGCCGAAACACTGTCCCGCGTGCTAGCCGAGGATGATGTATGGGTGCCCTATGCGGTAGAGGTCGATGGTCAGATTATTACGGTCTTCGATCCTGTGATTCACAAGCGCACAAACAATCCGGAATCCGGCGACCAGGATGAGCGTTGGGTGCGCTGTGCCCGCCCCGCAGTGCTCGTCGGCGGAGAGTTGACGGTCGAGATGCTCGACCTGCAATTCAATCCGGGGACAAAATTCTATGTCGGCCCCGTACAGATGAAAGCTAACAATGGGGTCCTGATCATCGACGATTTCGGGCGGCAACGGGTACACCCGGATGAACTGCTCAACCGCTGGGTCGTTCCGCTTGATCGCGCGATCGATTTTCTGACTCTGGCCGGCGGAAGGAAAATTGAGATCCCGTTTGAAATGTTGGTCGTGTTTGCATCCAACATGGATCCCGCCGAGTTGGTGGATGCCGCTTTCCTGCGAAGAATTCAAACAAAGATCCGAATCGGCGCGGCTTCAGTCGAACATTTTCACGAAATTTTTCGCCGCGTTGCCCACGATCGCGAACTGAATTACGAAGCAGGCTTGGTCAACGATCTCATTGATCTCATCCGCAACACCCTCAAGCAAGAGCTGCGGGCGTGCTATCCGCGGGATATTGTGAATCAGGTCTGTTGGGCCGCCCGGTACGAAAATAGAAAGCCATATCTCGATCACGCGGCTTTGATGCAGGCAGTTGAAGCTTACTTCCTGCAAAAAACCTAACTCCTGTCGCACAAACTCGGTGAGCCGGCCTCATTCCACGCATTGGCTCACGCACTCGGCTTGGCAGTTCCCTGCCCCTTGCCGAGTTTGTCCTCCCCGACACGCGGCATTTAACATGCGGAGTGTGCCCAGCCTCGATACTCCGGTGATGTACGTGCGCGGCGTAGGTCCGAAGGTGGCGGAACTGCTCGCGGCTAAAGGAATATTGTCCGCCGAGGATCTCCTCTACCACCTGCCCTTCCGCTATGAGGACCGCCAGAATCCGCGCAGCCTTGACGAATTGCAGCCGGGCGAGACGGCCAGCGTCATCGCCGAGGTGCGCGGATCTGCGCTGCTGCGGACCCGCAAGGCGCCCATCTTTGAACTGACCATCGGCCAGGGCCGCCTGGCGATGAAGTGCATCTGGTTCAACGGAACCTACCTGAACGGCAAGTTTCACGCCGGGCAAACGATAGCTGTGTATGGCAAAGTCGAGCCCTCGCGATCCACCAGTAATTTCAAGATGATCCAGCCGCAGTTTGAGCTGCTGCCCGATTCGACCGACGACGCCGAAACGCAGATGCTTGAAGTGGGCCGCATCACTCCGGTCTATGAGTCGCTGGGCGGCGCGCGGCTGGCCTCGCGCTGGCAGCGCAAGACGATCTTCAACCTGCTCGAAGGGGTGCGCGGCGCGGTGCCGGAGTGCCTGCCGTGCGAAATGCTGGCCCGACTCTGCCTGCTCGATCGCGAAGCAGCGCTGCGCGAGGTTCATTTTCCTCCCGAGGGCACGCCGTTTGCCCAACTGCAAGCCTCGGCCACGCCGGCCCACCGCCGGCTGATCTTTGAAGAGCTTTTCTTTCTGGAACTGGGCCTCGAACTCAAGCGCCGCCGCATGAGGCAGCGCGCCGGCATCGGCTTTGCCACCACCGACAAGGTCCGCGAAGCCATCCGCGAAGTGCTGCCCTTCCACCCCACCAAGGCGCAGAAACGCGCGCTGGGCGAGATTGTGGCCGACATGCGCAGCCCCAGCCCCATGCGCCGCCTGCTGCAAGGCGACGTAGGCTCGGGCAAGACCATCGTGGCCCTGCAAGCGATGCTTGTGGCCATGGAAAACGGCTACCAGGCGGCCCTGATGGCTCCCACTGAGATTCTGGCCACGCAGCATTTTCTGGCCATGCGCAAACTGCTTGAAAAGTCCTCCCGCAAGCCGCGCATCGTGCTGCTGACCGGCTCGCTCGACGAGGCTCGCAAACGCCAAACCCGCGGCCTCATCAACCGCGGCGAGGCGCAACTGGTCATCGGCACCCACGCCCTGATCGAGGAGAAGGTCGAGTTCGACCGCCTGGGCTTGGTGGTGGTGGACGAACAGCACCGCTTTGGCGTGATGCAGCGATTCAAGCTGATGAAGAAGCCCGACCAGACCGAGCCGGACATGCTGGTGATGACCGCGACGCCCATTCCGCGCACGCTGGCGCTCTCGCTCTACGGCGACCTCGACGTGAGCGTTCTGGACGAGTTGCCGCCGGGGCGCACGCCCATCGTCACTCGCCGCGTGCCCGGCGAGCGGGCTGAGGAAGTGTGGGAGTTCGTCCGCAAGCAGGCGGCGCAGGGCCGTCAGACCTACATCGTCTACCCGGTCATTGAGGGAACGAAGGAAGACGAGCCGGAACTGGACTTCTCGCACGACGATGCCGAGGCCGGGATTGACCCTCCGCCGCTCCCCGCCCGCAAATCCGCCCGCAAGGGCAAAACAGCGGAACTTTTCCCCAAGGCCGCGCAAGAGGCCAACCCCGCCGCGAAATCGGGCCTCAAATCCGCCGTCGAGATGCACGAAAAACTCAGCAACGGCCCGCTGGCCGGCCTGCGCGTAGGCCTGCTCCACGGCCGCCTCGATGCGGACGAGAAAGAGGTCGTCATGCGCCGTTTTCAGCGCGGAGAAACCGACGTGCTGGTGGCCACCACCGTCATCGAGGTCGGCGTCGATGTGCCCAACGCCACCCTGATGGTGGTCGAACATGCCGAGCGGTTTGGCCTCGCGCAGTTGCACCAGTTGCGCGGCCGCGTGGGCCGTGGCGCGGCCAAAAGCTACTGTATCCTCATGACTGGCCCGCGCGTCTCTCCGCTCGCCGAGGAGCGGCTCAACGCCATGGTCCGCACCCAGGATGGATTCGAGCTGGCCGAGTTGGATCTGAGCCTGCGCGGTCCAGGCGAGTTCTTCGGTACCCGGCAGGCCGGACTGCCCGATTTTCGCGTGGCCAACCTGGTGCGCGACCGGCAATTGCTGGAGCTGGCCAAGATCGAGGCTGCCCGCTTTGCCACGGCTCCAGCTCCCGATAAAGCCAATGTCACTGAAGCCGAGCGGGCGCGCGTCTGGGCGCGGCTCAAAGAGGCATGGCAGCGCCGCTATGGGCTGGTCGAGGCCGGCTGATACCGCTCACACCGCCGGCGAGGCACATGCGCCGTGTGTCATCTCCATCGGAAACGTCTTAATTTCCAGGTCGATGCTGGCAATCTCCGCGCCGCAATTCTGATAATGGTTGCGCGTACACTGGCAGAGTTCCGTGAAGCGGAGATGCCCGCTCTGGCTCAGTTCCAACCCCGCGGCGATCAGCACACTATAGATATCCACGCACGCCTGCCGCTCAAACTCGAACAGCATGGTCACCGTGCCGGTATCGCTTGCGCCGCGGCTCAGAACCCAGCCGCCACAGCCCAGAATTGCGCCCGTGAGGGTCTGCACCAGCCGCGAAGGATCCTCGATCGAGATCGCCTTCATCTCCATCGCCCAAGGTACGCTCATTGCTTGCCCTGCCTCATTTTCCCGCATCGTCAGCCTCACGATTCCCTTATCGGAGCCGGGCGGGATGCCATAACAGTTGTGCAAGAGTCGAACGGCCTATGACCGAGATTGAAACACCCATGCTTCCCATGGCGGAGTTATGCACTGCGCAGGTAATTGGATGCGAAGTTGTTGTGAAATTGCGGGGGAGAAGGGCCGCTGGAGCGTATCGGATGCGGCCCTTCTCCCCCGAGTGCGTTCGGAAGGGGAGTTCAGCGTTCGGAGGATGGGAGTCGTTTGCGGCGGCTCTGCTTGAGGCGGTAGCTGTCGCGTTCATTTCCAAGATGTGAACGTGATGAGTCAGGCGGTTGAGCCGCTCATAAAAGCCGAAATTTCATTTGACAGTTTTGCCCCGAAGTAGCAAACTTCTTTCGTCAGGGAATTCTCTTCCTCGAAGGCGTATTTCATCCTGCCACTCCATTCGTCAAAAAATCCTGACATCCGGTTCTCTTTCAATTTGTCCTTCTTTGGACGTCGCTGCCTTCGTCGCCAGCCGATCCCATGGGTCAGGTTGGGGCGCGCTCGATTCTTCCCTGAACCTACGGGTTATCGGAGTTTCAGTATTGTTTGAGCCACGGGTGCAACAGCGGTCGAGGAGATCTCTATGGCCACGCCCCAACGTCTCAGTGCGGATGCACTCGCATCTGAACTATCCAAGCTGCCGTCGTTTACAGCCTCCAGCGCCACCGCTTTGGATGCAGTGCAAATCGCGATGGCGCGAGCCATAGCCTCAGGACAAAGCGCCAATCAACTCGCGACAGATCTCGGCGTTCCAGCCGGATGGCAGGGAATCGATCTTTCAAAGCCGCCGGCAATCGCCGCCAGTGCTTCCGCAACCGACGACGCTGTGCCGATCGCCGCTGCATCGCCGCAATCGGCGCCCAAGGCCGCGGCTCCGGATTGGATCGGCAAGATCGTTCCTCTTGCGCTGGCCAAGGAGATACTAACTCGGGTTGCGGTTCTGGATCGCGAGCCCACCGCACTGGGCGGGCTTGAAGGTCCGGCGTGGGCGCGCGCGCTGGTGCCGTCTGCCACCTATGGACCTGTCGCGGTATCCAGCGCCAGCTTGCAGGTCAATGTTTCAAAGTGGATTCATATCTATAACTTCTCAGAGACGGTCGAGTTTGTGCGCGCTGGCTCGGTCCTGTGCGTGGCGCCGCTGTCCATCTTGCAGTTCGGGGCGCCGGCGCAGGCCAAAATCGTCTCCGGCTCTGTGTGGATCGCTGTCAAGCCCTTCGATTCCAGCGCGCCCGCGGGCAGCTTTGCGGGAATTGCCGTTCAATCCGGCACAATCTCCAGCGACCAGCCAATCTCCCTTGCTTCCACGGTGGTCGATGTCCCGGCGAGCGCCACCATCAGCCTGAACTTGGTTCCGGCGCAGAAGCCGGCCGGGCCGGCCGGATTCCAGGCCAAGGTGACCGCACCGGCCAGCATTGCGATCACTTTTCCTCCCAGCGGATCGCCGTCGATCTCCTGCGGCGACTGCTCGGCGACCTTGTACGGTGAGCACATCGGCTGTGCGTATGCCAATCGGCAGCCCGCTTATAGCTCCATTCTCCAGATGTTACATATCCCCGGACTATCTTCCGAGCCCGTGTTCAAGCCTAAGTCCGTTGCCGGCAAGATGGTAACTCTGAGCGGTTCGGCAAAGATAGAGAGCGCCGGCTGGGCCCTGAACGTGTGCGCCTCCACCACCCCGGCCACGCTGGGAACGGCCTTCAGCGCGGGCGAGTTTGTCATCGCCTTCAGCACGGGCATCTGCTGCCAATGGACCGGCCTGCCCCGTCCGGAGTTATCCGCGGCCGGAACCCTGATCGCCCTGAACGAAGGCATAATCTTCTCGCTGGCCTCCGGCTCCGCGCCGGGCGTGCAGCTTGAGCAGCAGTTCCAACTTTGGGTGGATCAGGATTCTCCCAGCCAGCGCCGCTGCCAGTTGGTTGCCGCTCGAGCTGCCGGTCAAATGCTCCTTTACGCACTTGGAAAATCGGACGAAATTCTCGAACTGGGGGCCATGCTCGGCGCTCTCATTGATCGGCCGGTGCTTGCCAGCGGAGCGCGTGTTCCGGCCTATTTTCTTGAAGGAATCGTCGGCCTTATCCGCACTAACTCAAGTTATCGGCTGGTGGCGTACTCGGCCTTGCCTGTTCCTGAGAAGAGCGGCCCAAAGCGCAAGCACGCGCCGGCCCTTTATCCGCTGGCTTTGGATAATGCTCTTCTTGAAGTGAACCAGCCTTTGGCGCTGTTGGTCGAGGCCCATACCGACGCGCATTTCAACGCCAACGAAGGCTTGCTCCTGCTTCTCTTCGACTATCTGCTGGTGGAACTCTATCTGCCCGATCCCTATACCGGCGGTCTGGCGCCGGGGCTGGTGGACAAGTCTCCCGTAAACTTCGATTCATCCGCGCCGGGCGGAAGCGTCATTGCCGGTTACCTGCTGGCCGAGGTGGGCTGGACCGCGCCGGGCAAGGCGAAGCTGCGTTTGCTGGACATGGCGCATCCGCATCCCGCGCTTCCACCCAGCACCGAGGCGGGTTCCACCGCTGTTTCGCCGCTGGACTCCGCATTTGCTCCTCCACGGCACTTCGAGCCGGTCGAGATGCAGCCGGTTTCGCAGCAGATTGCCCCGTTGAGCGCGGAGAGCGCATCGCAAGATGCCGGAATTGTCGATGAATCGGTTGGGCGCGATCCCACGCCTTTGCCGGCCGCTCCCGCTGGCGCCGTGCTGCTCGATCTTTCAACCCGCGCCAGCCAACTCGGCGTCGAAGTTGAGATCGGCGAACGCCAGGATCGGGAGTACAGGATCGACGGCCTGTCGGTGCGCGGCCCGGCATCTCTGCTTCCCTTGACCACGCTGCCGGCCATCGCCTGGGAACCGATGTACAACCTCTCCACGGCCGTGGACCCCGGCGTCAACAGCGCGGACCTGCTCAATCCCAAGGGAGACGGCCCATTCACTCAGGTCCGCTTCGCCTCGGCGACTCTGCGCCTCATCCCCATCTCGCCGTTGCAGTCGTTGCAGGCCGTGCTGGATGCGGGAACCGGCGGATTCACCGCAAGACTCACCTTGCCCTTCGGCATGGTGGGAACGCTGGCCGCGACCGCGGACAAGGACACCGTGCTTTCCGGCCTGAGCCTGGTTCAGCCCGTGTTTCCTGCCGCATCCACGCCCTCCGGAGCCATCTATACAGGCGCCTGGCAACTCAGCTTTGCCGCGCCCGACTCCACGCGGCCCGACCCCGTGCTGGCCGGACGCACCTATCTCCGCACCCCGGCCGATCACCCGCCTTTGCCTGCGCTTTCCTATGGAGAAATGGTCCTGGGCACCGATGTTGCGGGCATCTTCAGCTCCCACTTCACCGATCCTGTGGCGGGCGTCTTGAGCCCCGGCGTCCCTCTGCGCCGCTACGACCTCACCGGATACGGCGCCAGCACCTTCAGCGAATGGACCAACAGCGATCCGGATACTACCGATGTCATCAAGGCTTTCTTCCATGTGCTTGTCGGACGCACCAGCCATGAAGTCATCCAGGTTCGAAGCATTGTTTATCCCTGGGCCATCAGAGTGGTTCGCACCATCACCATCGATCGCCGGGCCTCCGGCGTGGTGCAGCGTTATGACAGCGGCTGGCAGGCGGCGAGCGACGGCCTGTTCAACTACCCCGCCTCGACCCTCATTACCGCCGATCAGGTTCAAGCCGGCCTCATCAACGGCCTCATCAACGTCAAAAACATTCAGGAACTTGGCCTTCCTTTGCGGACCCCCGGCACTCCCGACGGAGCCAGTTCCGGCGGAAGCAATCCGCCGATCGTTTCGGTTCAGCCGGTCACCTTCGATGCGGACCTGGCCATCCAGCCGCAGCACCAGGTAGTACAGGGCGGCGCAAAGCTGCCTGACCTGAATGGCGAGGTGCGGGTCTGCGTTCCTTCCACGGGGATCACCGGATTCATTGGCCTGGAGTCCGGCTGCCATCTCTCCGTCTCTGACATGGCCAACTTCAGCGCGCTTGCAAACGGAGCCGGCGGCCCCATCAACGCCACGCTGAACGTGGGCAGCGCCAACAGCCTGCTGCGGGCCACGGAGTTTGACGCCACGCCGATTCAAGATAGCGCCACCGGCGGCTTGGGCATTGTTTGCGCGCTCCGCGGCGTGCCCAAGCTCTCTTCCGACGGCTCCTGGGGCGTGGCTTCGCGCACGCTGACGCAGGCCGCGCCCGTCGCATTGCCTCCCACGCAGGCGGTACCCCTGGTGCAACCCAATGTCAGCGGCGGCAGCACTCCCGACAATTCCATTCACTTTGCCGATCCGGCCGACATCTTTCGCCTCGATCCCGCTTCCACCACGCCGCCCCAGACCTTTTACGGATTTCTCCAGGCCACCGGCACACAAAGCAACTTCCTCTCCCGGCCCATCCTCACTTACGGCACGCAGAATCTCACTCTTGGCGATGCGCTCAACGTGGCCCATGCCGGCGCGCTGCTGGGAGCCATCGGCAGCTTTCCAGCCATTGCCTCGTGCCTCCAGTTCCCCAGCAGCGAGTTGCAACCGATAGCTAACCAGTTGACCGGCCCCAGCCTCTCGACCACGCAGAATCTCTACCTCAAGGATCCGGTTCGCAAGACTCCGGTCCCGCTCATCTCCACCTCGATTGCGCGCGTGGACCTGTACTTCTACCAGAATTCCGCCGAACTGAGTACCCAGGCCGACCCTCCCAATGTGGTCATCTCGCTGGGCCAGCCAACCTCGCCGTCGTGGTCGTTCGACGTGAATCATCTGGCCATTGGCCTGGTGATTCCGGCCCTCAGCAGCGATCCTGTCATCTGGTTCGAGGGCTCTTTCCACGCCGATGCCGACAGCGCGCCCGGTTTTCCCAACCTTCAGGTCGATTTTGCCGGTCCGCTTGGCGCTCTTGCGACGTTATTCACGTTTCTGAACCAGATTGCCAGCGTTCTCAGTCCGGGCGGCGGCTCGCCCGGAGCGGAAGGGGCCGACGGCCCCCCAGGGCTCAACGTCAGCTTCTCCGACGGCAAGCTCGCGGTGACCGATAACTTCATCCTTCCCAGCATCCCCCTCGGCATGGGGACCATCACCAATGTCTCGCTCGACATCGGTTCAACGCTCGATATCGCCGCCCTGGACATTGACTTCCTGGTCGGCATCGGGTCGCCCGACGCGCCCTGCCAATGGATCGCCGATCCGCTTTCAGGCACCATCTGCGTTCAGGCCGGAATCCAGAACAACGGGATGGTGGTTCTCGTGCAGGCCGGCATCGGCGTCGGTCTTGCCATCGATCTCGGCATCGCCTCCGGTTCGGCCTCTGTCGTCATTGCGGTGCAGTTGCAGGTCAACAGCGTCCCCGGCGGCGCTCTCATCACCATCCTGCTGTTGCTTACCGGCCAGGCCCAGGTGGATGTGCTGGGCGGGCTGGCCTCCGCCGCCATCACTCTCACCGCGGGGCTCGGGTTCAGCTTCAATACCGGCGATCTCGACATCAACCTTATTGGAACCGCGAAGGTTGGCATTCACATCGGCATCTGTTGGGTAGTCAACATCAGTTGGTCCGGCTCCTGGACCTTCCAGAAGGAACTGCCCTTTAATCCGTTGAAGGAACTGCCCTCCAATCCGCTGTAACTCGTTCAGTATCCACGGAGTTCATCATGCCAGGTACAACCCGCAATCTGAGCCTCATGCTCCTGCCTCAAAGCTGGGACGGGCACCATCTCATCGTCAACCTGCTGCTGCTGCCCAACGGCGATCCCACCGCCCCGGTTCCACTCGCGCTGGGGCAGGAACTGCCCTTCGCCGCGGCCCAGCCCGTGCTGCGCGCCGTGCTCCTGCCTGGCCTCACCGTTCCTCCGTGGTCGTCTGCGCCGCCAGTTACGCCGGCGATGCTTACCCATCTTCATCTGTCCCTGCCCTACAGCGCCGCGCAGGGGGCTATCTTTGCCGCCATCAACAGCGAATACACGCCCGCCCTGCCCCCGCTGGTGCAGCCTGACGGCCCCATTTTGAAAGACCTGCCCCCCTCTTATCTCGAAGCCACCGGCTTCCAGACGCCCGGCTCCGATACCTTCTCCACCGGTGACGGTTTCCGTTGCTCCCTGGGAAGCATTCCCTCAACGCCGGATAAGAAGCCGCTCATTCCCCAGCCCATTGCTTGGGGCGAAGTCCTCTCCTACGCTCTTCGTCAGCCGCTCATCGCCCAGGCCATGGGGCTGATCTACAGCCAGGTCTCCATTCCGCTTGACCCGGCCCAGGTGGCTCAAGGCGGCTGGATATGGCTGGAAATCGACACCTCAAACCAGTCCAACTGGTATGCCAAACTGCTGGCTGAACAGCCGTTGGCCGTCTCAACCTATGCCGCGCGGCTGCCCGCTCTTGCCGCGCCCCAGGATGTCTTTGCAGCCGTGCTCTTTCCCACCCTCGCCGGCAACTATGCCTCAGGGTTTCTCGACCCGGCCCAGGACGACGCCGATCTCTATCTCGACGGCTTTGCCAAGATCGTCCATGCCAGCCAGCCCACCACATGCGATGCCGCCACCGGCGACTCCACTCAGATCGTTCCCGGCACCGACGCGGGCATCCAGATCGGATGGGACGACGAGAAGGTCGCCAACTGGATCAACCGCCAGATCCAGATTGCGCAGGAGCTTGCCGGCCCAACGCCGCCCGTCTCACCCACGCCAGAGCTGCCTTTCACCGTGCTCGGCTACCGGGTGGACGTTCGCGAGAATGCCGCCGGTCCATGGGACAGCCTCTGCGCCGCTTCAGGAACCCTCAATGCCGCCGGAGTCTTTACCGCCCCGTTCACCGCGCAGGATCAATGCGTCGAGCCAACCCCCGTCCAGAACGGAAAAGGGGACTACTGGCTCCCGCGCTACTTTGCGCAATGGCGCGGACGAACGCTGGTAGTCAACGATCCTTACGCCTACGCCTTCAGCGGAGGGCAGCCACCGGCATCCACCGCTCCCGCCGACTCGGAATTCACCGGAACCACCACCGAATCGCTCTCTGGCGTCGGCCTGCGCTACGGCCAGGCCTACCAGTTCCGCACCCGGCTTGCCGACCTGACCGGCGGCGGCCCTGAGCCTGCCGACCCCAGCCCCAGCGACGCGGGCGCCACCACGCTCACCTTCAAGCGTTACGTTCCGCCCAAGAAAGTTCAGTTCGGCGCTCCCGCGGTCGATGGCGGCGGCAACCAGATTCTCACCGTTGACCGTCCCCTCATCAACTATCCCGAGATGGTCTTTGCCGGAGCAGCCGATCAACACACGCTGGACGATCTGCTGGCCATCACTCCCCCGCAGCCGTCTGTCGGCACTACGCCGCCAGCCAATGCCGCGCCCTTTCAGGCCGCGGTTCTCGATTCCGACGTAGTGACCCTCGAAGTTATCGTCGAAGCCCAGGCTCCCACCCACGATACCGGCAACATCCCGTCGCTGGCCGACGCCGAAACGCCGCCCAGCCCCGGCGATCTCGATGGCAATTTCCGCGTTGTCTACACCTGGTACGTCGATTTCCCTATCCTTCCGACGCCCGTCGCCGTTGGAGCCTCCACGCCGATTCAGCTTACGCTTCAGCCTACGGTCATCAATCAGATTGACAGCTACAAGCGGCCCGCATCTCTGCCGCCGGCCGTCCTGCCCATCCCCACCGGACGCAACATCCGCCTGCGCCTGCGCGGTCTGGGTACGCCCGACGCCAACAACGATTACTTCGGCAACTCGATTGCCGGCACCGGCCTTATCTCCGATCTTCGCCTCCGCTTTGAGGCGCCTACCGAGACGGGAGTCATCGCCGACGGCAATCTCGACCAGCAGTTGCAGGCCTTCTATCTGCGCGACCTCGACCAGTCCAGCCAGCAGCAGATCGTCAGCAACGCCGTTTTGGATGCTATTGCCGAGGGCGGCAAGAAATGGCCGCTTCAGAGCTACAAAAATCTGGCTAACACCCTCAATCCGCCGGCCTCAACGCCGGCTCAGTTGCTGGCTTCCGCTCTTGAATTGCAGGTGAATTCGCTCACCCTCTCCGCGCCTCCCGGCCAGCGCATCCTCTTTGGCGCGCAGAGTTCTCTTCGCCACACCGTGCCCCAGGACCGCTCGTCGATCACCTTCTCCAGCTACAAAGACCTCATCAACCACTGGATCGTCGTCCATCAGCTCATCCTCGATCGCGACTGGACCTGGAGCGGCCTGGCTCAGAACGGAGCCGGCCAAATCGCCTTCACCTTCATGGGCGCCACCGCCCCCGCGCCGGACGAAATCCCTCCAGCGCAGCCATCTCTCAGCGCGCTCGGTCAGGTCACGCTGCCCGGCGTCGTCTCTTCGCTTGCCACCCAGCAGGGCGCATCGGGCCAGCGCGACTCAACCAGAATCGTCTTTTTCTCCACCATCGACTCCACCGTCGCTCCCGCCGATTTCCCCACGCCGACCGAGGGCTTCTACCAGCTCCAGGCCACGCTCACCGGCAGCCCCACCACCCCGGTTGAGCTGTGGAGCGGCCAGATCATGGTTCCCATCACCGCGCCTCCGCGCCAGATTCCCCAGCTCGTCTCCGCCGGCATCGCCGAAAGCCCCTACGTCGCCGCGTCCGACTACTCCTCCACCACGCAGCGCCATCGCGCCCTTTGGCTGGAGTTCGATCAGCCGCCTCTTGACTCCAACGACGCCTACTTCCTCCGCGTCCTCAACTATGGCCCCGATCCGCTGCTCATCAGTGAACCGTTCGATCTGCCTTCCGCGCCCGATGCGCCCATCTCGCTCGATCCCGAGCCCATCCGCGCCATCACGCCCGACTCCGCCAACGACGACGCTGGTCTCGGCGCCATGACCCAGCTTCTGCCTTCCGGTTCCTCAAAGGTTCACTTCCTGGTTCCGCTCCCCGGCGCAATTTCTCCCTCCGCGCTCGACCTTTTCGGCTTCTGGACTTATGAACTCCGCTGCGGGCATCTCCAGTGGTCCACTGCGCAGGGCCGGTTCGGCCGTCCTCTCCGCGTGGCTGGCGTGCAGCATCCCTGCCCGCCGCTTGTGGCCGATGTCGAACGCATCCACGCCGTTCCCTATGGCGGAGGCCCTCAGCAGCCCTGCATCTGCGCCACCGCAAACCTGGCACAGACAGTTCTCAACGGCCAGTCGCTTACATCCGTCAGAAATCTCCAAACGCAGATCTGGTTCCTGCTCTACGCCCAACTCCGTCGCGCCGACGGAGGTGCTTACCGCAACCTGCTCCTCACCAAGCTCCAGGGAATTCCGCCCAATCCCGACATCGTCCGCAAAGACTACGCAACCATCCCGCAGCGGCAGGCCATCCCGGCCACGGCTGTCTTCCCCCAGGCGCTCGTTGACGACATTTTGTATGAGCTCAGGCTTCCCGGCAACACACCGCTCAGCGTGCTTGCGGTGGAGCTGTTCAATCGCGAATCCCTGGTCATCAGCGACGGAGGCTTCAGCGCCGAGGTTCTCGACGGGGCGACCGCGGCAGCTTCGTCCGCGCAGGATTCGTCCATTCCGGCTGCCGGTGGCTCTCCTGACGCAAGTCCGGCCGCGTCGCAGTTGCGCCAGCAGACCCTCATCGTAAACGACCCCCTCGGCCGAGAGCTGGGCTCGCAGAGAATTCTCCGCGTCTCGCCGCTCACGCCGGTTCGCGCCGTTTGTTGAGTGATGGAGTCTTTTAAGAACTTATCCGTAAATAGTGTCGAACCTGATACGTGCAGGCAAATAGCCGGAAGCAGAGGGTGCAAGTTGGGTGAAGATACGGTTCAGGATGGCAC